>Ga0105249_10003345_pt1 | contig 13883 bp, 9 predicted proteins | sample KBSS44metaG_FD_81522 | JGI IMG/M metagenome (GOLD analysis project Ga0105249, IMG submission 81522) | Switchgrass rhizosphere microbial communities from Kellogg Biological Station, Michigan, USA - KBS S4-4 metaG | ecosystem: Host-associated > Plants > Roots > Rhizosphere > Soil | place... | reverse complement strand
CGGGTTCGGCGTCGTGGACCCGGTGGCGGCCCTGCGTGCCGTGCCGCTCCCGATAGCCACGAACCCGTTGCTGGCCACGCCAGCTCCGGTGGAGGACGGCCCGCTGCAGGCCGACGAGGATGCGTTGCTGGGTGCCGGTGCGAGTGGCACGAGCGCCCCGGACGGCGGGGCGGGCGCCGGCTCGGGAACGGGTGCTCCCACGGCCACGCCGTCGGTTCCGGGCACCTCGGGCGGCACCCTCTCCGGGGACGTGACAGGGGACCTGGCAGGGAGCGGGGAGGCCGGTCCCGGTGCGTTGGCCTGGGTGGGTGGCCTGGTCGCCGCCATGCTCGCCGGCGTCGCGGTCGGCATCGTCGCCTTCACCGTCAGAACCGTGCTGCGCCGCCGCGGAGTCGAGGCGAAAAGCTTTTGATCTTGTGGGTGGCGGCTCGATAGCATGAAGGAATGACGAGCGCGCTGGATGGCCAGCGGGCGCGCGGAGATGATCTTCCTTCGCACGCCCGGCGGCCACCCTCAGTGGCATTCCTTGAGGAGCTGTCCTGGCGTGGGCTGATCCACGACAGCACCGACTCCGCCGAGCTGCGGGCCCACCTCGACAGTGGCGCGCGGCGCGTCTACATCGGTTTCGACCCGACGGCGTCGTCGCTGACCATCGGCAACCTGCTGCCGATCACGCTGCTGATCCGGGCCGCGCGGGCGGGCGTCGCGCCGGTGGTGCTCTTCGGTGGCGGTACTGGTCTGATCGGTGACCCGTCGGGGAAGTCCGTCGAACGCGTTCTGCTGTCGGCCGAGGACGTCGCCGCGAACGTCGCGCAGCACCAGGAGCTGATGCGCGGGATCTTCGCGCGGGCGCTGGGGCCGGAGCAGATGCCGACGTTCCTCGACAATGCGGCCTGGCTCAGCCGGCTCAGCATGATCGAGTTTTTGCGGGACGTCGGCAAGCATTTCCCGGTCGGCGAGATGACCAAGCGGGACACGGTCCGGCGCCGCCTGGACGACCCGAACGTCGGGCTGTCCTACACCGAGTTCAGCTACATGCTGCTGCAGGCCTACGACTTCCGCCGGCTGTGCGAGGACCACGGAGTCACCCTGCAGATGGGCGCCTCCGACCAGTGGGGCAACATCGTGGCCGGCATCGACTACATACGTCGAGTGCTGCGCACGTCGGCCTACGGGATCACCTGCCCGCTACTGCTGCGGTCCGACGGCACCAAGTTCGGCAAGTCCGAGAAGGGCGCGGTCTGGATCTCCGCGGACCGTACCTCGCCGTACACGTTCTACCAGTTTGTGATCAACCTCTCGGACGACGACGCCCGCCGGTTCGCGCTGTTCTTCTCGCTGACCGACCGGGAGCCGCTGGAGAAGCTGTTCGCCCAGCACGCCGAGGCCCCCGCGCGCCGGGCGCTGCAACGCCACCTGGCCCGGGAGCTGACGACGCTGGTGCACGGCGCGGCCGCGACCGACGCGGCCGAGGCCGCGTCGGAGGCGCTGTTCCGGGGGGATGTGCGGGCGCTCGGGCCGGAGATGGTGGGTGACGTGTTCGCCGACGTGCCCAGCATCGACGAGCCGGTCACGAGGCTCGCCGGCGACGGGTGGCCGGTCGTCGACCTGCTGATCGCCGTCGGTCTCGCGAGCAGCAGGCGGGACGCCCGCGAGCACATCAGCAACAAGGCCGTTCTCCTCAACGGCGACAAGGTGACCGACCCGTCGTCCGCGGTCACCGTCGCCGACCTGCTTCACGGCTCGGTGCTCCTCATCCGCCGCGGTCGCCGCGAATGGCGCGTCGCCCGATTCGCCTAACGGCGGGTCCTTCCACCCGACCCCTGAGCCGGGCCGCCAGGAGAACGTGCGGCCCGGCTCGGGGGTCGTCATCTGGGGCGCCGTGGTCTGGGCCGGTCGCGGTCTGGTGGTTGGCCGCGGCCTGCGCGTCATCTGGATGGGCCGCGGCGAGTGTCATCTTGGCCACAGGCGGATGCCGGGGTTCGCCCGGATGTCGGTGCCGCGCAGCGTGATGGCGCTGCGATTTGTATCCCAGTTCAGGGGCGGCGGTCGCGGTGGCCACAGCCTCGGTCGGTACGGTTCTTGGCGGAACCTCGGCCATTCCCTGAGCGAGCCGCGTATGACCGCGCAGATGCGCGTCCGTACGTCCGGCCGACGTGGAGTAGCCGACCACAGGTGACCGCGGTCCCATCCGTGGACACGCGTCGTCACGCCGTCGAGTAGGGGGAGGACTCGCGCATGAAGGTGCTCGTCACGGGCACGGAGGGATACCTCGGCAGCCTGCTGGCTCCGGAGCTGCTTCGCGCCGGCCATGACGTCATCGGCGTCGACACCGGCTACTACAAATATGGCTGGCTCTACCGAGGCACCGACCGGACTGCGCTCACGCTTGACAAGGACCTGCGCCACCTGACCGCCGACGACTTCGCCGGGGTGGACGCGGTCGTGCACATGGCTGAGCTGTCCAACGACCCGCTGGGCGCGCTTGCGCCCGATGTCACCTACAAGGTGAACCATCACGGCTCGGTGCGCTTGGCGAACCTGGCCAAGGCGGCCGGCGTCGAGCGGTTCATCTACATGTCGTCCTGCAGCGTCTACGGTGTGGCGACCGGGCAGGACGTCACCGAGACCTCCGAAGTGAACCCGCAGACGCCGTACGCGGAGTGCAAGGTGCTGGTCGAGCGCGACGTCATGCCGATGGCGGACGACACCTTCTCGCCGACCTTCCTGCGCAACGCGACCGCCTACGGCGCTTCGCCACGGATGCGGTTCGACATCGTGCTCAACAACCTGTCCGGGGTCGCCTGGACCGCCGGCGAGATCGCGATGACCTCCGACGGCACACCGTGGCGGCCACTGATCCACGGCCTGGACATCGCCAAGGCGATCAAGTGCGTGCTGGACGCCCCGCGTGACGCCGTGCACAACCAGGTCTTCAACGTCGGTGACAGCTCGCAGAACTACCGAGTCAAGGAGATCGCCGACACCGTCGCGTCGGTCTTCACCGGCTGCAAGCTCACGTTCGGCGACAACGGCGGGGACAACCGCAGCTACCGCGTGAACTTCGACAAGATCCACTCTGGGCTTCCGGGCTTCTCGTGCGACTGGAACGCCCTGCGCGGTGCCCAGCAGCTGCACGGCGTCTTCTCGAAGATCGACCTCGACGAGGCGACGTTCACCGGCCGCGGCCACACCCGGCTCAAGCAGTTGCAGTACCTGATCGCCACCAAGCAGCTCGACGCCGACCTGTTCTGGACCTACTGATTTTCTGGTTCGCTCCGTCCGGGCGCCGCGCCCGCACGGAGCGAACCATGTAACAGGAGGTCATTGGTGATCATTACGCCGACCGGCATCGACGGGGTGCTCATCGTCGACGTCGAGCCGTTCACTGACGAGCGCGGCCTGTTCGCGCGGACGTTCTGCCAGGAGGAGTTCGCCGCCGCCGGGCTCGCGGTCGAGGTGGCCCAGTGCAGCGTCGCCTACAACCACCGGGCGGGGACGGTCCGTGGCATGCACTGGGCTGGCGAGCCGGTCCGGGAGACGAAGCTGATCCGGGTGACCCGGGGTGCGCTGCTCGACGTGATCGTCGACACGCGGCCCGGCTCGCCGACCTGGCTGCGTCACGTGGCGGTCGAGCTGACCGCGGACAACCGGCGGGCGCTGTTCATCGACGTGGGCCTCGCGCACGGCTACCAGACGCTGGTGGACGATACGGAGGCCACGTACCAGATGAACGTCCCCTTCCAGCCGGGGCACGATCGGGGGTTGCGCCACGATGATCCGGTGCTCGCCATCGACTGGCCGCTGCCCGTCACGGTGATTTCCGACAAGGATCGGTCCTGGCCGCTGCTGGCGGCGGACTCCGCTGCGCCGGAGGTTGGGGCCGGGCGGATATAGGGGTGGCGGCCGAACCGTCCTCGCGGGCCGGGCGAGCCGCCCGCGCGCCCGGTCGCGCCTGCGGAGGCCAGGTCGAGACGGGCGATACCATGACCTCGCGAGAGGGCCCAGCCCACACACCCAACCGGGGCGGCCGGCTGACCGGTCAGGCCGTCAGTTAGCGAGACCGTCACATCTGTCTGGTCGGATGTAGGACAGACGTGCCAGTCGACACCACCGGGCTTCCGGGGCCTCGCGTACCTCGAGCCCTTCCAGCTCGGCGTCGACTGGGCACAGTCACAGGTTGACGAGCTAGAAGATAAACGTTGGTCCGGTCGTCGGGCCGGACCCACAAGGCAGGGGGGGAGCGCATGGCAGGGGAAGCGGCCACGGCCGAAGGCAGCGCGATCACGTTGGTCTGTTACATGGTCGGAGGCACCCGGTGAGTCTGGCGACGGAGGTGACGACATGCCGGTCGTGTGGGGACACCCGGCCGAGGATGTTCCTGTCTTTGGGCTCGACGCCGATCGCCAACCGGCTCGTCCGCGCGGATGCGCTGGACGCCGTCGATCCGAGCTTTCCGCTCGAGGTCGGCTTCTGCGAGACCTGCGCCCTGGTCCAGCTTACGCATGTGCTGCCAGCCGACCAGATCTTTGACGAGGACTACCCGTACTTCTCGTCGTTCTCCGACATGCTCGTCCGGCACGCGGAGAAGCACGTCATCGACCTGATCGAGAGCCGTAATCTCGGCCCGGACAGCCTGGTCGTCGAGGTGGCGAGCAACGACGGCTACCTGCTCAAGGCGTTCATCGAGCGTGGCATCCCGGTGCTTGGCATCGAGCCGACGCCGGGTCCCGCGGCGGCGGCCCGTGAGGTCGGCGTGCCGACCCGCGAGGAGTTCTTCGGCGCCGAGGTCGCCCAGCGCCTGGTCGACGAGGGCCTGCGCGCCGACGTGATCATCGCGAACAACGTGATGGCGCACGTGCCGGACCTGAACAGCTTCGTCGAGGGCTTCTCGATCCTGCTCAAGGATGACGGTGTGGTCAGCGTGGAGAACCCCGGTTTGGGCGCGATGCTCGCGCACACCGAGTTCGACACCGTCTACCACGAGCACTTCTGCTACTTCTCGACGATCGCGGTCGAGGCGCTGATGCGCCGTCATGGTCTCGCCCTCGTCGGCGTCACCGAGTTCCCCGAGCTGCATGGCGGGACGCTGCGCTGGCGGGCGGCCCGCGCCGGCGCCGCCTCGACCGTCCCGAACGAGTCGGTGGAGCGGACGCTGGCGGCCGAGCGGGCCGCCGGGCTGGACTCGTTCGAGCGTTTCGGGAGCTTCGGCGCCGAGGTCAACGAGCTGCAGACGCAGCTGCGCGCCCTGCTGACGGACCTGAAGGCGCAGGGCAAGACGGTCGCAGCCTACGGCGCCGCAGCGAAGGGCGCCACGCTGCTCAACTCGTCCGGCATCACCAACGAGCAGCTCGACTTCGTCGTCGACCGCAACGTGCACAAGCAGGGCAAGTACATGCCCGGCGCACGGCTGCCGTTCGTCCCGCCCGAGACGCTGGTGGAGCGGCAGCCCGACTACCTGCTTCTGCTCGCGTGGAACGTCAGGAACGAGATCATGGCCCAGCAGGCCGAGTACGCGTCGCGTGGCGGCAAGTTCATCGTCCCGGTGCCCCGCCCGGTCGTCCTGTAGGCCGCGGATGAGCAGGACGAGGCGGGCCGCCGTGTTCGCCGGCCTCGAGAAAAGGCCCAGCAAGGGCCTGCGGCATCGGCCGGGGCAGGACGCGTGTGCCCCAGATCTGCCAGCCGACCTCCCGGATCGCTTCCGGCGATCCGGGAGGCACTCCGGTCTCTGGCGATCCGGCCGAGCCCCAGCTCGGGAGTCGGTGGCGGCTCGTCTGGTCCGGCCGGTTGTCGCCGTGCGCGGTGCCTGCCCGTGACGGATCTGGAGATCGAGGACGACCGGGAGCCGCCGAGGCGGCCCCCGGCGGACGGCGCTCGGCGCGGGGACGGCGCTGACCGTTTCCGGACGCCGGATGCGGATTCGCGCGCGCCAGGCGCCGGTCGTCCCGGCGGGCGCCACGCGGCGCCCGTTGATCCGGTGGAGCCATCGCGTTCCCGCGGTGACAACCGGCGGGGTGAGAACCCGCGAGGCGACCGGCCGGCCCGGCCGCCTCGTCAGCCTGCCCAGGCAGACGAGGCGGCGGTGCCCCGGCACCCGGACCGCGCGGAGCGACTCGGCCGGGCGCGCCCCGGCCTGCCGCCGGCCGCCGAACGTACGGAGGTCATCTCCCGGCCGGACACGCGGGCGCAGCGCTCCCACGACCCGGGACCGGGTGTCGTCCAAGGCGCCGGGCCGCGCCGCGTCACGCCCGCCACCGCGCCTCCTCCCGCCGAGTCGTTCGTCCCTGCGCCGGCCCGGAGGCCGGGACGGGAAGGCCCGTCAGCCTCGCCGTCCCCGGTTCCGGGGCCGGCGAGAGAGGGACGGGAGCCTCGCCACCGGCCCGAGGTCGGCCGGTCCTGGGACGGTGAGCAGGCTCGTGCGCGTTCTCGGGAGGACCACGGGCTGACTCAGCCCTTCCAGAGCGGTTTCATGAACAGCTTCACCCAGACGATCGACCTCACCGCGCTGCGTCGTCGACTGGAGGAGCAGGACGCGGGCAGGGGCGGGCCGTCGGACGCCGCGCCGAGGCTCTACGGACGCGGCCGGACCGGCGCCGACCCGGAGGGCACCCAGCTCCTTCACCGGACCCCGCCCGGTCAGCACCGTCGCCCCCCGGCGGACGGCGCGGACGAGCTGGGCCTGCGCGACCTGAACGACGTCGAGGAACCGCGCCAGCCAGCGCCCGCGACCTGGGCGCGGGACGGCGAGGCGGCTACCCGCCCCAAGGGCTCGACCCGCAGCCGGGCGCTGTGGACGCTGTTCGACCAGCTTCTTTCCAGCGGCACCAACTCGATCCTGGTGTTCGTCGTCGCGCGAGCGGTGTCCCCGGCGGAGCTCGGCGCCTTCTCGATCGGCTTCACGGTGTTCTCCGTCGTGATCGGCTTCTCCAAGTCGACCGGCGGCCAGCCCCTGGGCATCAGGTACTCCGGTGCCCCGCGGTCGGTGTTCGCGGCCGCGGCGGCCAAGGCGACCGGCACGGCGTTCGTGCTCGGTGTGGCAACTGGGCTCGGCTGCGCGCTGATAGGCACGCTGATGGGCGGCTCGGTCGGCTCAGCGTTGGTGACCCTCGCGGTGGTGCTCCCAGGCCTGCTGGTGCAGGACCTGTGGCGGCAGGTGTTCTTCGCGCAGGGCCGGCCGGCCGCCGCGGCGGCCAACGACGCCGTCTGGGGCGTCGTCCAGGTGGCCGGCGTCGCCGTGCTGCTCGCCAGGGACGTCAGGCTCGCCTCGCCGATGCTGCTGGCCTGGGGCGCGGCCGCGGCCGTGGCGGCGCTGATCGGGGTGGTGCAGGCCGGGTTCTGGCCGGCGCCGAGCCGCGCCCTGGACTGGGTCCGCGAGCACCGGGACATCAACGGCTTCCTGGCGGCCGAGTTCGTCACCGTGCAAGGGGCGCTCAACGCCTCGTTGCTGGTGGTCGGCGCGGTGGTCTCGATCGAGCTGCTCGGCGCGCTGCGCGGCGTGCAGACCGTGCTCGGCCCGACGACGATCTTCGCGATCGGCATCGTCAGCTGGGCCATCCCCGAGTTCTCCCAGCACAAGAGCATGACGGCCGCCGCCCGGCTCAAGGCCGCGTACATGTTGTCGGCCGCGGTCATGACCCTCGGCATCGTCTGGGGCCTCGGCTTCCTGGTCCTCGGCCAGATCAAGTACGGTGGCCACCCGCTCGGCTGGCAGCTGCTCGGTGACACCTGGGCCGCGACCCACCACCTGCTTGGACTCTCGATCATCCAGCAGGCCGGTGCCGCGTCGACGGTCGGGGTGAGCTGCATGCTCATCGCGCTGGGCCGCGCCAAGGACACGTTCCGCCTCAACGTGATCATGGCGCCCCAGCTGATTCTCTACCCGGTCATCGGCGCGGTCCTCGGCGGCGGCACGGGCGCTGTGATCGGCTTCATCGTGGCCAACTGGGTCATGGTGCCGGCCTGGTACCGGCTGCTGGGCCGGGCTGCCAGGCAGTCCGAGCAGGAGTGGAACGAGAAGCAGGCCGCGAACGGCCAGCAGGGGGCGAAGCAGCACGGCTTCGGGGGGAGCCAGCCGGGCCAGATGGGCGACCAGCTGGAGCACGGCGACCGGCGGGACCGGCGCGGTGGGCGGGATCGAGACGAGCGGCTCGGTCCCGAACGCGGCGCGCCGGCATCGAAGCACCTGAGCGTGGAGTGAGTCACATGCGGCTGTATGTCGTCTGCCGATCGGTCGGTTCGGAGAACTCGAAGAACCGGCCGAGTTTTTACAACAAGACGCTCGCGTTGGCCTCGTTGTTGCGTGCGGTGGAGAACGTCGATATTCCAACCCAGGTGGTGTTCGCGAACGACGGGCCGATCCCGCCGGAGCGGTTGGCGATGATGTCGGGGGCGGGTGAGGTGCTGCCGATCAGATGCGGCAGCAACCGCTCCTCGTACCGGCTGGTGCTGCGTCTTCCCCGGCTGCGCGGCTGGGACACGGACGATCTCGTCTGGTTCGCCGAGGACGATTATCTGTACGCGGCCGACGCCCTGACGTCCGTCGTGGCCGCCGCGGGCAAGCTTCCCGAGGCCGACTACTTCACCACCTACAGCCAGCTGCGGTTCGCTCCGGACGCGTCCCGACGCCGACCGACGATCTCGACGCACTCCAGGGCGGAGGACGACGACGAGGCGGTCCCGATCGGCCGGGCGCGCTGGTACCGGGCGGTCAGCACCACGAGCACCTTCGGCGCCTGGGTGCACACCCTTCTGGCGGACGAGCGGCTGCTGCGGTCGGCCCCCTTCGTCGGCGGTGCCTTCGACCACGCCACCTGCCTTGCTTACCAGGGCTACCGGCCGTTCGATCTCTCGGAGCTGGGTGGCGAGCCGCTCGACCGGCCCGACGAGCACCCAGCCGCGAAGCGGTTCGCCCGCCGGGTAGCGCTCACCGGGGTGCGCAGCACGCTCAACGCGGTGGCGCTGGTACGCCCCGAGCGCAGCCGCCGCGTCCTGGTCGCCCCAGACCCGGACCTCGCCACCCACATGGAGGCGGGCTACCTCGCTCCGGGTACTGACTGGGAGGCTGAGGCGCGGTCGGTCCAGGAGTGGATGCACGCCACGATGAAGTAGGGCGCGGTCCCTCGGGCGCGCCCTGGATTGGCAGGGCGTTGCCGCCCTGGCGATTTGCGCCTCGACCCGCTGGGCTATGCTCACATTCCAGGCTTCAAGGTCGAGTGAACTGCCGTCGTGAGGTGTTGGTGTCGTGAAGGTCCCTGACGGTTTCAGGTACCTACCGTCGTGAGACGCCGGAGCGCGCCAAAGCGGGCCCGCCCGGTGGCGCTCTCGGGATCGCGGAACTCCACCGCGTTAAGTGGAAGTGAGGCGGAGCGGTGAGCTCAGCTGGTTCTCAGACGGGCGACGGCGGGAACGCGCCGGCGTTGTCGTTGTTGCGGGTCCTAGGGCGCCGCTGGTTTCACATCGTGATCGGTGTGGTCGTTGCGGGTGCGGTTGGCCTCGCGATCAGTATGGCGACCACGCCGACCTACAAGGCGACCGCACGTGTCTTCCTCCCCACCGGCACGACCAGCGGAAGCGATGCCGACCTCGCCCGGGTCGTGCAGACGCAGGCCGAGCTGGCCACCTCGACGCAGGCCCTCAACCAGGTCGCGGCGAAGCTGGGGCAGGACGAGCGCTACGTCGCCGGGCACGTCACCTCGGTCCCGGCGGACTCCGCCTACTACTTCACGATCACGGGCCTGGCGGACACCCAGAAGAAGGCGACCGAACTCGTCAGCACCACCAGGGACGTCTACAAGACCCTGCTGACGACGTACAGCGGCGGCGACGAGAAGACCATCGCCGCGCTCAAGGCGAAGCGTGCAGAGTTCGCCGCGCAGGTAACCTCCCGGACGATCACCGACGCTGACGCCAACACGCTGCGGACCGCCATCCAGGAGCTCGACAAGAGGATCAGTGACGCGACGGTGGCGCAGGCCATCTCTGGCGCCACCGCCGGCTTCACCGAGGACCCGAACGAGGTCGGCCGGATCGCTCCCAAGCCGTTCACCAGCGTGCTGATCGCCGGCCTGATCGGACTGTTCCTCGCCGTCGCCATCATCTGGATCCGCTACCTGCGCCGGCCGACCGTGCTCGACGGCCGCGCCGCAGCCGACGCCATCGGCGCCCCGCTGATCGTCGGCGGCACCGGCGGCGACGCGCCTAGCATCGACACGATCGTCTCGGCGATGGCCGCCGTGCTCTCCCCGACCGTCAAGGTCGTCGCTCTCACCCCGGCGGCGTCCGGAGACCTGACCTCGGAGACGGTCGCCGGCGTGTCGGCGAGCTGGTCCGACGACCAGGGCGTCGTGCTCGTCCTCGACGCCTCGCCCAGCTCCGACGTCCGGGCAGTGCTGGAGCGGTTGCCCCGGGCGACCTCCGGTGAGCTTCCCCGCTGGGCCCACGAGCCGACCTGCCTCGCGCGCTCCTCCGGCACCGGCCGGGGCAACGTCCTCTACAACCGGGTCTCCCCGTCGCGGGCATCCCGGCCGGGTGGGCTCGCGCCGATCCTCGCGGACCGCGCCCCGGTCGTCGACCTGGTGCTGCTCCTGACCCCGCCGCTGACAGACCTGCCGATGACCGCGGCCTCCGCTTTGCAGGCCGACGCCGTCGTCGTCATCACCTCACCGGTCACCCGCTCCGACGAGCTCGCGTCCGTGCCGCGAGACTGGCCGGCGCTGGCAGAGCGGATCGTCGGCGTCATCCACGCCGACCGGGGCGGCTTTCGGCCCTCGACGATAGCGTCCGAGACCCGCGGCGGCGCCCGCCCCATGGTCGGCGGCATGGACCGCGACCTCGACGGCGGCGACCCCGAAGCCACCGACCGCTACGCCCGCCCGGGCGGCAACAAGTATTAACCCGCTTCGGTCTCCGCACGAGGCCCGGTCCGGACACCCGGGCCGGGCCTCGTGCGGTTGGTGGTTTTTCGGTGATCGAGGCATTCTCGATGGTCGGGGCAGAATGCTGTGACATTGGTCCGCTCCGTCCGGGCGCGGCGCTCCGGCCCCTTCCTCGCTTCGCTTCGGAAGGGACCTCCGCGCCGCGTCCTCCGGAGCGGACGGTGCCCTGCGGCGACCTCCGCTGCGGCCCAACCCCCTTCGCTTCGCTCGGGGGCCGGGCCTCCGCGGAGGTGCGCCTGCGGGCCAGCTCGCTTGCGTGGCGCTTGAGCGTTGTGAGCGGGGTGGAGCCATCGTCGCGGGGGCCGCTTCGCTTCGCTCGGGGGCCGGGCCTCCGCGGAGGTGCGCCTCCGGGCCAGCTCGCTTGCGTGGCGCTTGAGCGTTGTGAGCGGGGTGGAGCCATCGTCGCGGGGGCCGCTTCGCTCGGGGGCCGGGCCTCCGCGGAGGCGTGCCTGCGGGCCAGCGCGGTTGCGTTGTGCTTGAGTGTTGTGAGCGGGGTGGAGCCATGGTCGCGGGGGCCGCTTCGCTTCGCTCGTGGCCGGGCCTCCGCGGAGGCGTGCCTGCGGGCCAGCGCGGTTGCGTTGTGCTTGAACGTTGCGAGGAGCCTGGCAAACGACAGGTGCGACCGGTGGTCTGATTGGGCGATCCTTCGACGAGGCGGCCCTAGCCCGCTCGTGACGTTCAAGCGTTCCGCAGCCGTGCTAGACCCGGAAGATCCCCACGGGCGAAGCGAGGCGGAACTCCCTCAAGGGTCCTGCCCCCCGGGATCAGAGCCGGCCCTGAATTAGGGACGTCGAAGCGTTCCGTAACTGAGCTGGCCCGGAGGCGTGCCTCCGCGGAGGCATCCCTACGAGCGGAGCGAAGTAGGGGTGCCGCAGCGGAGGTCGCCGGAGGGCACGTCCGCGGAGGAGGACGCGGCGCGGAGGTCCCTTCCCGAAGCGAAGCGAGGGAAGGGGCCGGAGCGCCGCGCCCGGACGGAGCGGACCAATGTCACAGCCCGGCGAAGCTGCGTTGGGCTGGTAGCTGGACGGCTCGGTAGGCGGGCTTTCGGGCTACCAGCGGGTGGAGGTCTTCACAGAACCAGGACAGCAGGAGCAGGACCAGGTAGCCGATGACCGGGTTGAGGAGGCTGCTCGACAGCACGATGTAGAAGAACAGCATGGTGCCCGAGAGCACGAAGGATGGGGAGCCGCGGACGAACGCGGTGGCCAGGAAGACTAGGAAGGCGAGTCCCGCGAAGAAGCCGTACTCGAGGAAGAGCTTGGGTAGCAGGGCGTAGTTCAGCGGGAGCTTGGTGCTGGCGAAGAACGTGTCCGAGTCGCGGTCCGACCAGCCCGGTCCGTTGCCGAACGTCGCGTGCATCGGGCTGGAGGAAAGGTTGTCGTACATCCGCTGGTAGGGCGTGACAAAGCGCAGGCTGCCGCTGGACTGGCTGGACGATGTCTCCGTCGCCCGGGAAGCGAAGATCTTGCCTGCCGGGGTGAAGGACAGCGCTGCGACGAGGGCGGCGACGATGGCCAGCGCGCTGACGGTGAACCGCACACCTTTGTGGACGGCTAGGAGCACGCTGGCCGCGCCGACCAGGAGGACGCCGGTGCCGGACACCGTCGACAGGATGGCCAGGAGGAACAGCACGATCCGCCACCAGCTGGTGCGGCGCAGGACCGAGACGATCAGTCCCATGGCCAGGAACTGCGAGGTGTACGACGGCTCGAGGCCGATGAACGCATTCGACTTGTAGAGCGTGGAGCCGTACTGCACCGGGTAGGACGTGTTGAAGTTGTGGGCCAGGAAATTCGACGGGATGACGTCCTTGACGTAGTCGTGGTAGTGGAGGCCGAGCAGCTGGATCGCGAACTGGAACAAGGCCAGGCCCGCGAGCACGAGGGCCATGGTGACGAAGCGGTCGAGCAGCCGTGGCAGCATCACCTCGCTGTGGGCGCGGGACAGGCCAAGGCAGAACGGCGCGTAGATGGCGACCAGCAGCAGCAGCGAGTTGAGCGAGGCGGCAGACTCGCCGCGGGTGAAGGCGAAGAAGGAGACGAAGGTACAGAGCGCCATCGCGATCAGGTAAGCGCGGGTGCGCACCAGATGGGTGCGCAGGTCACCACGGGACAGGAGCAGGGCCGCGCCGAAAACGATGATCGGCAGCGTCACCGAGACGCCGGTGCCCCCCATGGGGATCACCAGCCGCTGCAGGAAGATCACGCAGAAGAGCAGGATGGTCAGCAGGCGTAGCGTCGCCCGGTCGGCCTCGGCGTTGCGGGCGTCGGCATCCGGCGTCGGGATGACCCATGTCCGCGGGATGCGAGTGGTCAGCGTCGTCACCATGTCCGGCGGTCTCCCGTCGACCCTGCGTGGTCTGCCACTACCACTCCATCGCTAGCTGCCGTCGCGCGGCCTGTATAGTGCCGGCCGCCAGCGCGGCGACCGGGAGCCGGGGCCACCAGGCGGCGGTTCTGCTCATACGGTGCTTCTCATGCTGCAAGGCTCGAAATGGGTGCTCGCGTCGTTGCCTAGTCAGACGCCGCACGTCCCCACCGGAGCCGTCAAGCAGCTCACTCTATGCCTTCTTCGCCCTGACCTTTGCGGTGGGGGCGATGGGGGGCGGGGCGCACAACGGACGCGGCTGGCTGCAACTCTGTGATGGGTCGCCGTCGTCACGTCCGGGTGCCGGGGTGGCTAGTAGGTAAGCGAATCTTACGTAGGGTAATGGTTGCTGGTGGGTGGCGTTCCGGGGACGCTCGACTCACCGACCTGAGAGCCGCGGCGTCCATGGGAGTGGCACCGAGCGGCTTCGCCGTCGTGAAGGGGTATCGCGTGGGCGTGCGCCACGGCAATGTCCGGGCAGTTGGAGAGCCGTCGGCGATGGTCGCGCCAGCCGGGCGGGAGCACACCCGGGTCACCCGGGTCACCGGGCGGCCGCGGGTACCCCGGTGTACGGCCAGGGCG
>Ga0105249_10003340_pt1 | contig 13890 bp, 12 predicted proteins | sample KBSS44metaG_FD_81522 | JGI IMG/M metagenome (GOLD analysis project Ga0105249, IMG submission 81522) | Switchgrass rhizosphere microbial communities from Kellogg Biological Station, Michigan, USA - KBS S4-4 metaG | ecosystem: Host-associated > Plants > Roots > Rhizosphere > Soil | place... | reverse complement strand
GGCTCCGGACGCGCGCCCGCCCGTCGTGCGCGTGCTCGACTACTCGAAGTACAAGTACGAGCAGGAGCAGAAGGCCAAGGCCGCGCGGCGCCACCAGAAGCAGGTGAACGTCCGCGAGATCAAGCTGCGCCCGAAGATCGCAACGAACGACTACGAGACCAAGAAGAACCACGTGGTCCGCTTCCTGAAGGGCGACGACCGCGTAAAGGTCACGATCATGTTCCGCGGCCGCGAGCAGACGCACCCGGAGCGTGGCGAGCGCCTCCTGATGCGCCTGGCAGAGGACGTCGCGGATCTGGGCACGATCGAGCAGTCGCCCCAGCAGGATGGCCGCAACATGACGATGTTGCTGGCCCCGCTGAAGCGCAGGCCTGAAGAGGCCGCCGCCGAAGCCGGCTCGGCGTAGGGCTACTCGCCGGCGTCCAGGGCGAGCCTGACAACCTCGTCGAAGCTGAGCCGGGCTCCCTCCGCGTACGCGGCGCGCCACCGCGCCTCGCCGATTCGCTCCCGAGCCGTCGAGTAGAACTCCTCCTCGAGCCTCGAGCCGACCGCCTCTTCGAGCTCCGCGAGCGATTCCGCCGCGCCGAGCAGGCGTGCGGCACGCTCGGACTCACCCCGGCGCGCGGCAACGGCCGCAACGCCGGCGATCCCTTCAACTCCGGCCCAGGGCACGCCGTGCTCGCGGCAGAGTCGCAGACCATCGGCGAACCGCGCCAGCGCGCGTTCGAGATCGCCCACGAAGAGCGAGGCGAGTCCGAGGTTCTCGAAGACCAACATGACCCTGAGCTGCTCGCCGGTCTTCTCGGCCAATACGAGTGCCTCGTCGAGGTAGACGGTGGCGCACTCATAGCTGCCCTGCTCGATGGCCACGTAGCCCGCGTTGTTGTAGAGCGACGCGAGTCCGTGGACGTCGCCGAGCTTGCGATAGAGAGCTGCGGTCTCCGCGATCTCGCCGTGGACGTCGACGATCGGGAACGAGAGCAGCTGAACTGAGAGCGCGTCGGCGATGATTCCTTGGTCGCCGGACTCGCGAGCGTACGGCAGTGCCTCCTCCGCCCCCGCGCGCGCACGCTCGGCATCGTTCGGGTCGACCTGGCTCAGGTGCATGAGCGCCTCGGCGATTCCGGCCGGATCGCCGGCGCGACGAGACAGCGCCAGCGCCTCGGACGCAACGCTCTGGAGGATCGCATGGGATCCGCCGACGTCCCACTGCGACCCCTGTTCCTCGAGCATGACCACCTCGGCCCTGAACGCCCGAGCGAGATCGTCGAGCGGCACCTCGTCATCCGCTGCTTCGATGGCCGCTCTCAGCCAGCGACGGCCCTCCGCCGGCGCCCCCCGGAACTCCCAGTACCTCCCGAGCCGGCCGGCGAGCCGCACTGCCAGTGCCGGCTCGCCCTCGAGGGCCCAGCCCAGTGCGACCCGCAAGTTGTCGATCTCCGCGTCGAGCCGTTCCATCCACTCCGGCTCGGCATGTGTTCGGAGGTGCGGGCTCGCACGCTCGGCGAGGGCGATGTAGTGAAGGCAATGGCGCCTCCTGACACCCGGACCGCAGTCGCCAGACGCGAGCTGTTCGCGGGCATACGCGCGCACGGTTTCGAGCATCAGGAGCCGGCCGGATTCGCGCCGGAGGAGGTTCTTCTCGAGCAGTCCCTCCAGGACCTCGAGGTCAGCACCCGTGACCTCTTCCGCCGCGTCGAGGGTCGCTCCGCCCGCGAAGACACCGAAAGCGGCAAATGCCTCCGCTTCCGGGGCACTCAGGAGACGCTGGCTCCATTCGAGCGTGGCACGCAGCGTGCGCTGCCGCGCGGGGGCATCCCGCGGACCGCTTCCGAGCGCGTCGAGGACGCCGGCCAGCCGGGCGTCAAGCTCGTCGGGACCGAGCACCGCCATGCGCGCGGCGGCGAGCTCCACCGCGAGCGGCAGGCCGTCGAGGCGGCGGCATACGCTCGCGATGGCTTCGGCGTTGGCGGCAGTCAGCTCGAAGGCGGAGTCCCGGTTGCGCGCGCGTTCCACGAACAGGGCGCCGGCGGCCGCCCCTGCCACCGCCTCGGGACTCCCGCCCTCGGGTACCTCCAGCGGGCTCACGGCATAGCGCTGCTCGCCCTGGAGCTGAAGCGCCTCCCGGCTGGTTACCAGCACGCGCAGGCCCGGACAGGCGCCGAGCAACTCGCCTACGAGCGGAGCGGCGGCGAGGACATGCTCGAAGTTGTCGAGCACCAGCAGTCCGCGCTTTGAACCGAGAAAGCGCGTGGCGGCGGCCATCGGCGATTCACCGCGCGAGGGCGTCACGTCGAGCGCTCGAGCGATCGCACTCGGGACGTGCTCAGCCTCAGCCGCCGCGAGGAAGACCAGCCACGCGCCGTCCGGATAGTCCGACTCGAGCTGCCGTGCCACGTCGACGGCCAACCGGGTCTTGCCCACACCGCCCGGCCCGCTGAGCGTCACCAGGCGCCGATCGTCGCGCTGAAGGAGGTCCGCGATGGCGACGCGGTCCTCCTCGCGGCCAATGGTGACGGTTGGCGGCACGGGCAGCCGGGTGGCCGGCGGACCGGACGGTTCCGGAGCCTGCAGGGCGGCGTCGTGGGTGAGGATCGCCTGCTCCAGCTCGCGGAGCGCGGGCGTCGGCTCGAGGCCGAGCTCCTCGTCGAGCGTCGCTCGCGCGGCGCGATACGAGGCGAGGGCCTCGGCCTGCCGGCCGCAGCGGTAGAGCGCCAGGATGAGCTGGCGGCGCAGGCGCTCACGCAGCGGATGCTCTCTCACAAGCGCCTCGAGCTCGCCGACCAGCTCGGCGTGCCTTCCGGCGCCCAGGTCGGCCTCGATGCGGTCTTCGAGCAATGCGAGCCGCAGCTCATCGAGGCGGCCGGCCTCCGCCTGCGCGAACGACTCGTAGATGAGGTCGGCGAGCGGCGGCCCGCGCCAGAGCGCCAGAGCCTCGCGGAGGTGTTGGCCGGCCCGCACCCAGTCCTGCTCGACCAGAGCCTCGCGTCCCTGACCGCCCAGCCGCTCGCACCGGTCGAGATCGAGCTCGCCGGGTTCCACCTGGATCAGATAGCCGGTCGGCTGCGTCACCACCCGGCCGGAGGAGCCGCCAAGAGCCCCCCGCAGTCGTGAGACGTAGACCTGCAGGCCCTTTCTTGCCGAGATGGGCGGGTGCTCGCCCCAGAGCTTGTCGATCAGAGCATCCGTCGAAACCGGCTCGTTGGCATGGAGCAGCAGGATTGCCAGCAGCGAACGCGGCTTCCTGCCGACGATCGGGATCGTCCGCCCGGCCTCTTCGACCTCGAGCGGGCCGAGGATCCGGAAGTCCATGGGGCAACGCTACCGGCGTGCAACCGGGGCGCAACCGGAATGCGTCAGCTTCGTTCTCGACCGCACTTTTCCCTCAGGAGGAAGCTATGCAGACCGTCGCAGACAGGGCCCCGAGACTTCCGCGCCCCGCACACAAGAGGGTCACGATCTGGCTGCTCGGGGCCATTCTCGTGGCCGCTGTCGCCACCGCGCTGGCCGTGGCGCTCATCGGGTCCGGCGGCCAGCAGGCCGACCCAGGTGCCGGGGCATCTCAGCCCGCGGGGCAGGAGGTCACGCCAATCGGTGGCGCCATCCCCTAGCCATCGGGCACCGCAATCGGGCTTGTAGAGAGGGACCCTCCACCCAAGGATCTCTCTCGCGTCTGCTTCAATACAGCGTTCGCATGCCGAAGATGAAGACGCACTCCGGCGCTAAGAAGCGCTTCAGGAAGACGGCCACGGGCAAGCTGCGGGCGCGTCACTCCTTCACGAGCCACTATCTCGGGCACAAGAGCGCCAAGCGCAAGCGCCACCTGGGTCGTCCGGTCGTGGTGGCCGAGGCCGACCGCAAGCGCGTCGAGGAGCTGCTGCACAAGTGAGCCGGGTCAAGCGTTCAGTTCACGCGCGCAAGAAGCGCCGCGCCACGCTCGAGCGGACCAAGGGCTTCCGCGGCCAGGCGCATTCCAGCTACAAGCGCGCCAAGGAGGCTCTGCTCAAGGCCGACACGTACGCGTACCGCGACCGCCGCAACAAGAAGCGCGACTTCCGTCGCCTCTGGATCGTGCGGATCAACGCGGCCGCGCGCCAGGAGGGCATGAGCTACAGCCAGTTCATGCACGGCCTGAAGGAGGCCGGCATCGAGCTCGACCGCAAGGTGCTGGCGGACATCGCCGTCCGCGACCCCGAGACGTTCCGACGTTTTGCCGAGAAAGCCCGGGAGGCCGCGGCGGCTTAGGCCAACGCGGAAACCAGACTCTCTCGGGCGCCCTTCGCAGGCGCCCTTTTTTGTTCCCGTGATCACATCCCCAGACAACGACAAGCTCAAGACGATCCGGAAGCTCCAGCAGAAGAGTTGGCGGACGAAGCTCGGCCTGTTCAGCGCGGAGGGGGAGGACCTGGTCGGGCCCGATCCCGAGTACATCCTTCGCGCCGGCGTCGACGTGGAGCCGGATCTCCTGGACGCCGTCAGCACGCTGGGCTCGGGGACCCGGGTGATCAGCGTCCATAAGCAGAAGTGGGCAGAGCCGCGCGGAGATTTCCTCGTCTATCTGCATGGCGTTGAGGACCCGGGCAATGTCGGGACGATCATCCGGTCGGCTCACGCGCTGGCCGACGCCACTGTCGTCCTGGGTCCGGGAACCGCCGACCCGTACTCGCCGAAGGCGGTACGGGCATCGATGGGATCCATCTTCGCCCGCCCACCGGCACGTGCGCCGCTGGACCACCTGGCGGGGCACAAGGTCGCCCTGGACGTGACGGCGGAGCGCGAGTTGCGTGACCTCGATGTGACGCGGCCGGTTGTGTTGGTGCTGGGGTCCGAACGGGGAGAGCTCCCGAGTGGGGTGGAGGGCGTCCGGATTCCGGTCCACGCCGACTCGCTCAACGTCGCGATGGCGGCGACCGTGGCCCTCTACGAGGTGGCAAATAGGATGGCCGCCGATGGCTGACCTGGACCAGCTGCGGAGCGAGGCCGAGTCCGCCATCCGCGGGGCGCACGACAGCGCCGCGCTCGAGGAGCTGCGCGTGCGCTACCTCGGCCGGAGGTCGGAGCTCACCGCGACCCTCCGCTCGATCGGCGAGCTGCCGGCGGACCAGCGCGGGCCGGTGGGCAAGGCGGCCAACGAGGTGCGGGTGGCGCTGGAGGAGCTGCTCGCGGAGCGCACCGCCGAGCTCGAGGCATCGGAGCTCGACCGGCGTCTCGCCGAGGACCGGGTCGACATCACGCTCCCGGGCGACCCGCCCCTGCCGACCGGGCGGCTCCACCTCGTCTCGCAGATCCGGCGCCAGATGGAGGACATCTTCATCGGGCTTGGCTTCGCGGTCCTCGAGGGGCCGGAGATCGACTACGAGTACTACAACTTCACGTCGCTCAACCATCCGCCCGAGCACCCGGCCCGCGGGCCGCAGGACACGTTCTACCTGTCGGAGCACGTGCTGCTGCGCACGCACACGTCGCCCATGCAGACGCGCGCGATGGAGGCGCAGGAGCCGCCCATCTACATCGTCATCCCGGGGCGCGTCTACCGGCCCGACACGCCGGACGCCACCCACGTCCCGATGTTCCACCAGCTCGAGGGCCTGGCGATCGACGAGGACATCACGCTGGCCGACCTCCAGGGCGTGCTGCTCGCCTTCGCTCGCCAGATGTTCGGCGAGCACACCGAGGTCCGCCTGCGGCCGGGCTACTTCCCCTTCACCGAGCCGAGCGTGGAGGTGGACGTGTCCTGCTTCCGCTGCGGCGGGACCGGCTATGAGGGCGGCCAGCGCTGCGGCACCTGCAAGGGCGAGGCCTGGATCGAGATCCTGGGCTCGGGGATGGTCGACCCGAACGTGCTCGACTACGTTCGCGACAGCGGGTACGACAACGAGCGCGTCCAGGGCTTCGCGTTCGGCATGGGCATCGAGCGGATCGCGAGCGTGGTCCACGAGGTGCCCGACCTGCGGATGCTCTACGAGAACGACGCCCGCCTCCTGGAGCAGTTCGGCGCATGAGGGTCCCTGTGGCATGGCTCCGCGAGTACTGCGACCCCGGCCTGCCGGCCGCGGAGCTCGCGGACGTGCTGACCATGGCCGGGGACAAGCTGGAGCGTCTCCACCGGGTGGGCGTGGGGGACCCGTCGGAGTTCGTGGTGGGGAAGGTGCTCACGGCGGAGCAGCACCCGGATGCCGACCGGCTCACCGTCTGCACCGTGGACATCGGCGCGGGCGAGCCCAGCACGATCGTCTGCGGCGCACCGAACGTCGCCGCCGGGCAGACCGTGGCCGTCGCCAGGCCCGGCGCGATCATGCCGGACGGGTCAAAGCTCGGCGAAGCCAAGCTGCGAGGAGTGAAGTCCAGCGGGATGATCCTGGCCGAGGACGAGGTCGGCATCGGCGAGGACCACCAGGGGACGATGGTCCTCCACGACTCGCTGACGGTGGGGGCACCGCTCGCCGACCACCTGCCGATCGTCGACGAGGTCCTCGAAATCGAGGTCACACCGAACCGCCCGGACCTCATGAGCGTCTACGGCGTCGCTCGCGACCTGCACGCCGTCACGGAGGCGCCGCTCGCCGAGGATCCGACCGCGCGCGATGCCGAGCCCTCCGGCGACGACCGCGCGGAGGACCACGCCTCGGTCGAGATCGACGCCGAGATCTGCCTGCGCTTCACCGCGCGCGTCTTCGAGGACGTGAAGATCGGGCCGTCGCCCCTGTGGCTGAAGCAGCGGCTGATGGCGGCCGGGCAGCGGCCGATCTCGAACGTCGTCGACATCACCAACTACGTGATGCTCACAACCGGGCAGCCGCTCCACGCCTTCGACCTCGACAAGGTGCGCGGCAACCGGATCATCGTGCGGCGGGCGCGCGACGGGGAGACGATGACGACGCTCGACGGCGTCGACCGCACCTTCGACAGCGAGATGGCGCTCGTCTGCGACGCGGAGGGCGCGAGCGGCATCGGCGGCGTGATGGGCGGGCTCATCTCGGAGGTCTCCGACTCCACCACGCGCGTGCTGATGGAGGCCGCGACCTGGGTCGGTCCGAACATCATGCGCACCTCGAGGGCGCTGGGGCTGCGCAGCGAGGCCTCGGCTCGGTTCGAGAAGCAGCTGCACCCCGACCAGGGGATCGCCGCGCAGCGGCTCGCCGCGCGGCTGATGGTCGAGCTATGCGGCGCGCGGCTCGTGCCCGGAACGATCGACGTGTACCCCAGCCCGGTCGGCCAGATCGTCAGCCCGCTGCGAGCCGAGCGGATGGAGAGGCTGCTCGGGGAGCACATCGACGAGGAGACCGCCACGGGCATCCTCGAACGGCTCGGGTTCGAGCTCCTCCCGGATGCCGGCTGGGTCGTTCCGCCCTGGCGCTTCAGCGACGTGCGGCGCGAGGTCGACCTCATCGAGGAGGTCGCGCGCATCCACGGGCTCGACAAGCTGCCCACGACGCTGCCGGCGCGCCGCGAGGCGATCGGGCGGCTCACGCGCAGCCAGCCGCTGCGGCGGCGCCTCGAGGACCTGCTGCGGGATCGCGGGCTGCTCGAGACGATCTCGTACAGCTTCACCTCGCCGGACAAGCTGGCGCGGCTACGGGTCGCCGATGCCGAGCCGCTGCGCATCGAGAATCCGCTGAGCGAGGACCACAGCGTGATGAGGCCGCTCCTGCTGCCCGGCATGCTCGACGCGGCGCAGCAGAACGCGGCCCACGGCCGGCCGGGGATCAGGCTCTTCGAGTCCGCTCACGTGTATCTGCCGTCCGGGCCGCTCGAGCCGGCGCCGGAGGAGTCTCCCAAGGGGGCCACGCCCGCGGACGAGCGTCACCGGATCGGCGTGCTGCTCACCGAGCTGGCCCCGACTGGCTGGCGCACGCCGGCCCGCGAGGCTGACTTCTTCGGTGCGAAGGCGCTGCTGGAGGCACTCATGGAGGCGGCGGGTGTCGACTGGCGGGTGGAGGAGGGCGGCCGGCCCTTCCTGCACCCGGGCCGGTCCGCGGTCCTGGTGAGTGCAGACGGGGCGGAGCTGGGCTGGATCGGCGAGCTGCACCCGCTCGTGCTGCGCGCGTGGGAGCTGTCCGGAACCGCGGTCGCGTTCGAGCTCGAGGTCGACCTGCTCCACGAGCTCACTCAGGGCCGCATCGCCACCTACAGCGACGTTACGAGCTTCCCCGCCGTGTTGCAGGACATCGCCGTGATCGTGACCGAGGACGTGCCGGCGGCGCGTCTCGAGGAGGTCGTGAGGGCCGGAGCCGGCGACCTGTTGGCGGCGGTGCGCGTGTTCGACCTCTACCACGGCGAGCAGGTCGGGGAGGGCAACAAGTCGCTCGCCCTCCGCCTCGAGTTCCGCGCGCCCGACAGGACGCTGACCGACGAGGAGGTCGCGGAGCGCCGCGCGGCAATCGAGAGGGAGCTCGAGTCGATCGGAGGCCACCTGCGTGCGTGATCACCGTGGCTGAGCAGGTCGCCGTCATCGGCGCGGCCGGGTATGGCGGTGCTGTCGCGGCCGCCATCCTGCGGCGGCATCCGTCGCTCGAGCTCGTCGCGGTCACGGCGCGGTCGGAGGCGGGGCGGCGGCACGACGACCTGTACCCGCGCTACCGGGTGCCGCTCGTCCTGGACGAGTTCGACGCGGACGACATCGCAGCACGCGCCCAGTCAGCCATCGTCGCCTATCCGCACGGGGCCGCCGCACCCGCCGTGAAGGCGCTTCGCGAGCGCGGTCTGAAGGTCGTGGACCTGTCCGCCGACTTCCGTCTCGACCGGGCGCGCTACGAGCGCTGGTACCAGACTCACGCCGCACCCGAGCTGCTCGGCGACGCCGTCTACGGCCTCACCGAGGCCCATCGCGACGAGATCAGGACCGCGGACCTCGTCGCAGCTCCCGGCTGCTATCCGACCGCGGCGCTCCTCGCGCTCTGGCCGCTGCGCGAGCAGATCGAGGACGTCGTCGTCGACGCCAAGTCGGGCGTCTCCGGGGCCGGCCGCGACGCCACCCAGACCACGCACTTCGTCTCCGTCACCGAGAACGTCCAGGCCTACAAGGTCGAGGGCCACCGCCACGCGGCCGAGCTCGAACAGGAGCTGAATGGCGCAACCTTCACGTTCGTCCCGCATCTGGTGCCCGTCGAGCAGGGCCTGCTCGCGAGCTGTTACGTGACCGCCTACATCGGTGAGGGGGAGCTGCGCGATCTGTACCGGGATGCCTACGAGGGCGAGCCGTTCATCGACCTCGTCGACGAGCCCCCGGGTACCGACGAGGTGCGCGAGACGAACCGCTGCCGGATCCGGGTGACGGTCGTGGGCGGCCGCGTGATTGCCCTGGCCGCAATCGACAACCTCTGGAAGGGCGCCGCCGGCCAGGCCGTGCAGGACCTCAACCTGATGCTCGGGCTGCCGGAGACGGAGGGACTCGAGTGAGCTTCTTCACATCGCGTTGGGTGGAAGCGCCGGGCCACGTCACACAGCGCGACTCGCACCTGCTCCCGTCGGGGTTCCGAGCGGCTGGAGTCGCGGCTGGGATCAAGCCCGAGGGGCTCGACGTCGGCGTGATCTTCTCGGATCGGCCGGACACCGTCTCCGCCGCCCGCTTCACGACCAACGCGCGGCTCGGTGCGCCCGTCATCGTCTCCAGGGAGGCCGCGCTCGACCGGCTACGGGCGGTGGCGGCGAGCTCCGGGTGCTCCAACGTGGGGGACGGGCAGCGCGGCATCGACACCGCCCGCGGGATGCAGACCGCCGCGGCGGAGGCGCTCGGCATCGAGCCGGTGCAGGTGGCGGTGGCCTCCACCGGCGTGATCGGCGTCGAGCTCCCGCGCGACAAGGTCGTGCCCGGCGTGGTCGCGGCATGTGCCGAGCTCGGCCCCGACGCGGAGACCTTCTCGACCGCCATCCTCACCAGCGACGCCGGGCCCAAGCGCGCCTGCCTCGAGGTCGCGCTCCCGGGCGGCACGGTCCGCCTCTCCGCTCAGGCCAAGGGCGCGGGGATGATCTCGCCGCGGCACGCGACGATGTTCTGCTTCGTACAGACGGACGCCGCGCTCGACGCGGCCACGATCGAGCTGCTCACCGGCGTCTGCGTGAAGCGCTCCTTCGACCGCATCAGCGTCGACGGCCAGCTCTCGACGAGCGACACGGTCGTGGCGCTCGCGAACGGGGCATCCGGCGTTCGGGTCGAGCCGGAGTCGCCGGACGAGCTCGCTCTCGGCGAGGCGCTGGACGCCCTGCTCCGGCAGCTCGCGCTCGAGATCGTGCACGACGGCGAGGGCGCGAGGCGCGTCGGCCGGGTGGTCGTGACCGGCGGCACGGACGTGGTCGAGCCGGTGGCCCGGTCGGTGGCGAATTCGCCGCTGGTCAAGTCGGCGCTTCACGGAGGCGACCCCAACTTCGGGCGCATCCTTCAGGCGGCCGGCCAGGTCTGGCCGCCGGGCGATCCCTTCATCGTCGACCTCGAGATCGAGGGCCACCAGGTGGTCTCGGCCGGCGACGTCGTCGAGCCGGCACCCGCCGAGCTGGTGCAGGGCGACGAGGTCGAGTACGTGCTCACCGTGCCCGGTGAGGGCGGCGAGACGGAGGTCTTCTTCAGCGACCTCAGCCCGGACTACGTGAGGTTCAACGCGGAGTACAGCTCGTGAGAGATGTCGCAACGCTCCTCGAGGCGCTCCCGTACATCAGGGAGTTCCACGGCAAGACGGTGGTGATCAAGTACGGCGGCGCCGCGATGATCGAGGACGACCTGAGGGAGGAGTTCGCGCGCGACGTCGTGCTCCTCAAATACGTCGGGATGAACCCCGTCGTTGTCCACGGCGGCGGCCCCGACATCACGCGCTACATGGAGCGGCTCGGGATGGAGGTCCGGTTCGTCGAGGGCCTCCGCGTGTCCGACGAGGCCACGGTCGAGGTGGCGAAGATGGTGCTCGTCGGCAAGCAGAACAAGGACATCGTCCTGCGCATCAATCGCCACGGGCAGCCCGCGGTGGGCCTGTGCGGCGACGACGGCCGCCTCTTCACCGTGAAGAAGCAGCTCGCCGGCGGCGAGACCGACATCGGCTTCGTGGGCGAGATCGAGACCATCGACGTGGACGTGCTGCTCCACATCGCCGAGGACTACATCCCGGTCGTCGCCTCGGTGGGCGCCGACGCCGAGGGCAACTCCTACAACGTGAATGCCGACGCCGCCGCGGCCGCGGTGGCCGAGGCGCTCCAGGCCTTCAAGGTCGTCTTCCTGACCGACGTCGAGGGCTGGCGGGCCGATCCGGACGACCCTGAGAGCCGGATCTCCGAGGCGACCGCTCAGGAGGTCCGCGAGCGCATCCCCGAGGTGAGCGGGGGCATGCGCCCAAAGCTCGAGGCGGCCGTGCACGCGCTCGAGTCCGGCGTGGGGGCCGCGCACATCCTCGACGGCCGTCAGCCGCACAGCCTGCTACTCGAGCTGTTCACCGACGAGGGCATCGGGACGAAGCTGTGGCCCTAGCGTTCGTACCACTCGCCGAGCTCCAGCAGATGGACCGCCACGCGGTCATGGCGACGTACGCGCGCAACCCCGTCCAGTTCGTGCGCGGCGAGGGCACGCGCCTGTGGGACGACGAGGGAAACGAGTACCTGGACTTCCTCACCGGCATCTCGGTGGCGCAGCTCGGCCACTGCCACCCGCGCGTCGTGGACGCGATCCGCGAGCAGGCCGCGCGACTCATGCACGTGGGCAACCTCTTCTACACCGAGCGGGGCATCTGGCTCGCCGAGCGACTGGCCGATCGGTCGCTCGGCGGACGCGTGTTCCTCTGCAACTCCGGCGCCGAGGCGATCGAGTGCGCGCTGAAGCTCGCCCGCAAGCGCAGGCAGGGCGGGAACTTCGTGGTCATGGAGGGGGGCTTCCACGGCCGCACGATGGGCGCCCTGTCGGCGACGCCGCAGGAGGAGAAGCAGGCGCCGTTCGCGCCGCTGGTGCCCGGGTTCACGGTCGTGCCCCGAAACGACGCCGGTGCGCTCGCCGCGGCCGTGACGAACGACACGGCCGCCGTCCTGCTCGAGCCGATCCAGGGCGAGTCCGGCATTCACCCGCTCGACGCGGAGGTGCTGCGCGCCGCACGCGATGCCTGCGACGAGCACGGCGCGCTGCTCGTCTTCGACGAGATCCAGTGCGGCATGGGCCGGACGGGCACCCTGTGGGCCCACGAGCAGCTCGGCGTGACGCCCGATCTGATGACGGTCGCAAAAGGCCTCGGCGGCGGGCTCCCGATCGGGGCCTGCATCACGAGCCCCGGCACCGCGGACGTGCTGGGGCCGGGCGACCACGGCTCGACCTTCGGGGGCGGCCCGGTGGTCGCCGCCGCGGCGCTCGCCGTGCTCGACGTGGTGACGGGATCTGGCTTCCTCGAGGCGGTCAGCGAGCGCGGCGACCAGCTGGCCACCGGCCTGCGCGGCCTCGACCTCGAGCCGCGCGGACTCGGCCTCATGGTCGGGTTCGACCTGCCCGAGGCGCCCGACGTGGCGCGCAGGCTGCTGTTGGAGCAGCGGCTCGTGGTGCACGCGACCGGGCCCGAGACGATCCGGATGCTTCCCCCTCTCACCGTGACGGAGGCCGAGGTCGACGAGGCCGTCGCCCGGCTCGGCGCGGAGCTCCATTAGGGTCCGCGCGCGATGGCCGACGAGCGTCACACGCTGATCAAGACGGCCTCGTACGAGGCCGAGCCGGGCGAGGTCGGGCGCGTCCTGCTGCTCTACTCGGGTGGGCTCGACACGTCCGTGATGCTCAAGTGGATCCAGGACGAGTACGAGGCGGAGGTGGTGGCACTCACCGTCAACCTCGGCCAGCCCGGCGAGGACTACGAGGTCGTCAAGGGCAAGGCGCTGCAGCTCGGCGCGCTCGACTGCCACGTCGTCGACGCGCGCGAGGAGTTCGCGCGCGACTACGTGCTCCCGGCGATCAAGGCGAACGCGCTCTACGGCGGCGGCTACCCGCTGTTCACCGCCCTCGGGCGGCCGCTGATCGCGAAGCTCGCTGTGGAATACGCTCGCGAGAGCGGCTGCGACACGATCGCGCACGGGTGCACCGGCAAGGGCAACGACCAGGTGCGCATCGAGTCGACCGTGATCGCCCTCGATCCCGAGATGAAGATCATCGCGCCGGTGCGCGGCTGGCAGATGGGGCGCGAGGAGGAGATCCAGTACGCGCGCGAGCACGGAATCCCGGTCAAGGGCGGCACGGAGACGCCGCCCTACTCGATCGACGACAACCTCTGGGGCCGCTCCTCCGAGGGCGGCGCGATCGAGGACCTGGAAGAGCCGCCCCGCGACGACGTCTTCAACCTCGTAACGCGGCCGGAGGACGCGCCGGACGAGGCGGAGGACGTGGTGGTGGGCTTCGAGAAGGGCTGCCCGGTGTCGCTGAACGGCGAGCGGCTGGGCCTCGTCGAGCTGCTAGAGCGGGCGGGCGAGATCGGCTCACGGCACGGCGTCGGGATCGTCGACCACATCGAGGACCGGATCGTCGGCCTCAAGGTGCGCGACCTGTACGAGGTGCCGGCCGCGGCGATCATCCTGACCGCCCACAAGGAGCTCGAGAAGCTCGTCGGGACGATCCACCAGAACAACTTCAAGCCGCACCTCGACGACCACTGGGCCTACCTCGTCTACGCCGGGCTCTGGTACGAGCCGCTGCTGTCGGACCTGAACGCGCTGATGGAGTCGGTCAACGAGCAGGTGACCGGCGAGATCACGATGCGGCTGTACAAGGGCAGCGCCCGCCCGGTGGCGCGCCGCTCCCCGAACTCGCTCTACGACCCGGCCCTTGCGGGCTTCGGCGACTCGGGCGGCCTCTTCTCCCAGCAGGCGAGCCCGGGCTTCATCGAGCTCTGGTCGCTCCAGTCGCGCATGGCGTACAACGTCCGCAAGCGGCGGCGCGACTAGGGC
>Ga0105249_10003339_pt1 | contig 13894 bp, 10 predicted proteins | sample KBSS44metaG_FD_81522 | JGI IMG/M metagenome (GOLD analysis project Ga0105249, IMG submission 81522) | Switchgrass rhizosphere microbial communities from Kellogg Biological Station, Michigan, USA - KBS S4-4 metaG | ecosystem: Host-associated > Plants > Roots > Rhizosphere > Soil | place... | reverse complement strand
TGGGGCACCGCATGGACGGGGCCACGATCCGCAGCGCCGGTGGCCGGACCGTCACCGCGATCGGCGTGCCCGCCTACGGCGAAGGCCTCGACCACATGCTGGCCGTGCGCCGCAGCCTCCTGCACGAGGTCCTGCTCGACGCGGTGCGCAGCGAGCCCCGGATCGGCTGTCTGCTCGGCGTCGCCGCCACCCGGGCCGACCCGGACGGCACCCTCACCACCGCGTCCGGGGAGCGGATCGAGGCCGATCTGGTCGTCGGCTGCGACGGCGTGCGGTCCGCCGTGCGGGCCACCGGGAACTTCGAGGCGCGGGTGCGCGACACGGGGTACGCCTACCTGCGCGGGCTCGTGCCCGCCGACCGCCCGGTGCCCGACGGCGAGTACTGGACGCCGATCGGGCTGTTCGGCGGCGCCCCCGTCGACGCCACCACCCACTACTTCTACGCATCCGTCGCCGCGCCGGAGGTCCGCGCCGCCGTCGCGGCCCGCGACCTCGACGCCCTGCGCCGCGCCTGGGCCGCCGTCCTCCCCGAGAGCGCCCCGGCCTTCGACGGCGTCGCGGGGTTCGACGACCTCCTGGTCAACGACGTCGTCCGCGTCGACTGCGCGCGGTGGCACAGCGGACGACGGGTGCTGCTGGGCGACGCCGCCCACGCAATGGCGCCGACGGCGGGCCAGGGTGCGAACAGCGCGCTCGTCGACGCGGCGGTGCTGGTGGCCGAGCTGACCGGCGGCCGACCGCTGCCGGACGCGCTGGCCCGCTACACCGACCGGCGCCTGCCCGCGGTGCGGCGGGTCCAGGACCGGGCCGACCAGCTGACCCGGCTGGCGCACCTGCGCTCGCCCGTGGCCCGACGCGTGCGCGACGCGGCGCTCTCCGTGCTCGGCGGGCGGCGCGGCGCCGACCGGAACTCCCGGGTCCTCCAGCAGGAGGAGCCCGCCGCGCTCCGGTCCACGGTGGCGACCCTCGTCCCGCATCGCCAGGCTTAGCCCATGGCGGACGAGGCAGGCCCCGTGGCCGTGCGGGAGGGCGGGCGGCTGGCGGTGGGGGCCTGCGGCCTGGCCGCCGGGATCGCGGGCGGTGCGGCGCTGCTGCTCGGCGGCTACCCCGTGCCCGCGGAGGTGCTCGCCCCGACGCTGGTGCTGAACCTGGCCGTCGGCTGGTCGTTCATCGGGGTCGGGCTGATGGCGTGGTCGCGGCGGCCGGACCACCACACCGGCCTGCTGATGGTGCTCTTCGGCTTCGCCTGGCTGCTGCGCCTCGCGGGTGCGGTTGCCCAGCCCGCCTGGTTCGTGTTCGGCTTCGTGACGTCGAGCCTGCCCCTGGCCGTGCTCGTCCACCTGCTGGTCGTGTTCGCGACCGGCCGGATCGAGACCCGGCTGGAGCGGGGCCTCGTCGTGATCGGCTACCTGCTCACCGTTCCCGCCGTCGGGCTGCTGGTGGTGCTGGCCGCGCTCTCCGGCGCGTGCTGGAACTGCCCCCGCAACCTCGTCGTGATCGGCGCATCGAGCGGCTCGGCCGCCGTCCTGCTCCAGACGTCGCAGGGCTGGCCGGTGGTGGTGACCCTGCTCGCCGTCACGGCGCTCCTCGTCACGCTGTTCGCCGTGGTGCTCGTCCGGTGGTGGCGCGCGGGCGGGGCGCAGCGCCGCGCCATGGGCCCGGCCGTCGTGGGCGCCGTCGTGATCCTGGGGACCCTCATCGTCCAGCGGATCGGCCTCCTCGCGGGGCTGGCCCCCGCGCCCGCCGCGGTGCTGGCCTGGTCGTCGCAGGTCGTGCTGGTGGTCTGGCCGCTGGCGTTGCTCTACGGCGTGCTGCGCAGCCGCCTCGACCGGTCGGGGGTCAGCAGCATGATCGTCGAGCTGGGCGCGGGCCTGCCGCCCGACCGGCTCGAGCACGTGCTCGCGCGGACGTTGCACGACCCGTCGCTGCGGGTGGCGTTCTGGCTGCCGGAACGCGGAGCGTTCGTCGACTCCCGCGGCGTGCCGGTCGCGGTGACCCCCACCCCGGCGGGCCGGGCGCTGACCTACCTCGAGCGCGACGGCGACCGTCTCGCGGTGCTCGTGCACGACGCCGCGCTCGCCGAGCACCCCGAGCTGGTCAGCGCGGTCGCGGCGGGTGCGCGGATGGCGGTGGAGAACGAACGCCTGCACGCCGAGGTGCAGGCCCAGCTGCGCGACGTGCGCGAGTCGCGCGCCCGGATCGTCGAGGCGGCCGACGCCGCCCGCCGCCGGGTCGAGCGCGACCTGCACGACGGCGCGCAGCAACGCCTCGTCACCGCGGCGCTGGCGTTGAAGCTGGCGGGCAGGCGGCTGGGATCGGCGCCGGACACCGAGGTCGCCGCCCTGCTGGCGGAGACCGGCGACGAGCTCACCGGCGCGCTGGAGGAGCTGCGCGAGCTCGCCCGCGGGATCTACCCCGTGCTGCTCACCGACGCGGGGCTCGGGCCCGCGCTCACCACGATCGCCGAACGCTCGTCGATCCCCGCCGTCGTGGAAGCCGTGCCAGGCGGGCGGCTGCCGGACCCGGTGGAGCAGGCCGCCTACTTCGTGGTCTCCGAGGCGCTCGCGAACGCGGCCAAGCACTCGGCCGCCACCTCCGTCACGGTCGACGCGCGGGTGCAGCACGGCGTGCTCGTCGTCAGCGTGGTCGACGACGGCGTCGGCGGGGCCGACCCCGAAGGCGCAGGCCTGCGTGGGCTGGCCGACCGCGTCGCCGCCGCCGGGGGAGCCGTGCGGGTGGCCAGTCCCCCGGGCGGCGGCACGCGGCTGACCGCGGAACTGCCGTGCGCGTGAGTCAGCCGGGCAGGAGCTCGACGTAGCCCTCCGTGCCGTGCACGCGGATGCGCTGCCGGTCCTGGATGAGGCGGGTGGCGTTCTCGACCCCCACGACGGCGGGCAGGCCGTACTCCCGCGCGATCACCGCGCCGTGCGTCATCAGGCCGCCCACCTCCGTCACCAGCGCCGTGATCCCGACGAACAACGGCGTCCAGCTGGGGTCGGTGTAGGCGGTGACCAGGATGTCGCCCGCTTCGAGGTCGGCCTGCGCCATGTCCACGATCACACGGGCCCGCCCCTCCACGGTGCCCGCGGACACCGCCAGCCCGGCGAGCGCGCCCGGCGGGAGGTCGTCGCGGCGGTAGGTACCGGTGATGACCTCCCCGTCCGAGGTGAACACCCGAGGCGGCCTGAGCTCCTGGAACGACCGGAACTCCGTCCGCCGCTCGCGGATGCGCCGCTCGTCTGCCCGGTTCGTGCGCACGACCTCGTCGAACTCGTCGAACCGGAGGTAGAAGACGTCGTCGAGCGCGCGCAGGACCCCTGCCCGCACGAGGCGCTCGGCCTCCCGCAGCAGGGCCTGCTTGTACACGAAGTAGCGGCAGACCATGCCGTACTTGGGGTACTCCCGGTACCCGGCGAAGGTGTGGACGCGGTCGATCATCCGCTTGGTCTCGTCGGCCTTCTGCTGCCCGTCCGGCAGGGCCAGGAGGCGTTCCAGCAGCTCGGCTTCCTTCTCCCACGCCTGCTGCCGTCCCCGTTCGAAGAGCCGCTTGCCCGCGCCGGGCTCGTGATTGCGGACGTTGCCGAGGATCGTCGACACGAGCATGGCGGGTCGCTCGCTCCAGCGCGGCCTCGTGATGTCGATCTCGCCGGGGCAGCGCATGCCGTACTCGTCGAGGAAGGTCCGGATGGCGTCGCGCGCCGCGGGGCCGCCCGCGACCGTGGCGAGCTCGTCGAGGAAGCCGTCGTCGGCACACCCCGCGAGCTCGACCTGCTGCAGGAACTCCACGACGTCCGGGTGCGGGCGGATCACGTCGGCGACGTCCAGGAGCGCCAACCCCATCTCCGACGTCACGTTGTGCGGGACGGACTGCGTGAGCGTGTCGGCCACGTTCTTCTCGCCGAGCCACTCCTGAAGGTGCTCGTTGAGCCACCAGGTGGCGTCCATCCCCGCCATGATCACCTGGAGGCTCCGCGGGTCGAACAGGACCCGCCGCAGCTCCCCGATGTCGCCCCGGATGAAGTCGAACAGCTCCGGTCCGGACATCGTCGCGATGTCGCGCTCCAGCGCGGCGAGGGACGCCCGGCTGCGCTCGATGAACTCGACGACGAGCGCCGGGTCGGCGTCGATCGGAGGCTGCTCGCCGCCCGGCGGGGCAACGGCGGGCGCCTCGTCCGGGGGCGGAGGGAGGAAGTCGCCGCGGTCGACGACGGTCTGCAGCGCGTCCCCGATCAACGGGTCGGACCTCGCGAGGTCCAGCATCCGTGCGCGGCTCGTCGGTGCCGCCAGGAGCGCGGCGACGTCGACGAACAACCGCCCGCCCGCCTCTGCCATCGGCCGCGGGGTCGTCATCTGCCACAGCGCGAGCCCGAGCGGCTTCATCGCGTCGGTCATCATCTGCTGGTGACCCACGGAGACGTAGACGTGGTTCGCCCCGTCGTCGGTCACCGGCACGGGGAACAGCGTGGTGATCGGCCTGCTCTGGACGACGGCGAAGTCGTCGTCGACCAGGCACCACTCGATGTCCTGCGGACGGCCGAAGTGCGCTTCGATCCGCCTGCCCAGCCGCACGAGCCGCACGACCTGCGCGTCCGTCAGCACCGCTTGCCGCCGCCGCTCCGGCGCGACCGTCGTCGTTCGGGTGCCGCCTTGGGGCAGGGCCTCGACGGCGTGCTCCTTGGCGCCGACCGTCTTCGCGACGACCTCGTCGTCGCGCACGGTGTAGACGTCCCCGCTCACCACGCCGGAGACCAGCGCCTCGCCGAGGCCCCAGGCGGCGTCCACGGTGGCGACCCTGCGGTTCGAGGTGACGGGATCGGCGGTGAAGAGGATCCCGGCCGCCTGCGGGAACACCATCGCCTGCACGACGACGGCCATGTGGACCCTGCGGTGGTCGAAGCCGTTGCGCAGGCGGTAGGTGACCGCCCGCTCGGTGAACAGCGACGCCCAGCACCGCCGGACGTGCTCGAGGATCGCCGCCACGCCCACGACGTTGAGGTAGGAGTCCTGCTGGCCCGCGAAGGACGCGGTCGGCAGGTCCTCCGCCGTCGCGCTCGAGCGCACCGCGTAGGCCGCGTGCTCGCCGAGCCGGGCGAGCGCGGCGCCGACCGCAGCCACGAGGTCGTCGGGCAGCGGGATCTCCTCGATCACCCCGCGGGCCTCGGCGCTGATCGCGCCGATAGCCTCCCGGTCGTCCGGTCGCAGACCCTCCAGGCGTTCGAGCACACCGGCGAACGACGGCGCCGCGGCCACGATCTCCCGGAACGCGTCCGCCGTCACGCAGAAGCCCGGCGGCACCCGTACGCCCTCGATCCGCGACAGCTCCCCCAGGTTGGCCCCCTTCCCCCCGACCTCGGCGACCTGCGATTGTTCGATCTCGTCGAGACCCACCACGTAGTTCACGGCGGCGATTATGGAGGCGAAATCTCGACCTCATGAGCGCTTTCCATCCGGTATAAAGTGAAAGTGGGGGAAGGGGTGCGGAGCGACGTCGTCACGATCGAGGCGGCCACGCCGGAGCACCTGCGGCTGCTGCTCGACGACGTGCCCGGGTTCGAGCGGGCGTACGACCTGCGGGTAGCTCCCGGCTACATGGAGTTCGACGGCGCCATCGCCAGCTGCCTGGCCGCCCTCGAAGACGGTATGCCCGCGCGGTGGTGGACGCACCTGTTCGTGCACGCCGCCGATCGGACGCTCATCGGCGCGGGCGGCTACACCGGGCCGCCCACGAACGGGACCGTCGAGATCGGCTACAGCATCGCCCCGGCGTACCGGGGCCGCGGCCTGGCCACCGCCGCCGCTGCCGAGCTGATCGCCCGGGCCCGCGCCGCGGGCGTCCGCACGGTGCTGGCGCACACCCTCGCGGAGGCCAACCCCTCGACGGGGGTGCTCACCGGCCTCGGCTTCACCCGCACCGCCGAGCTCGACAGCGAGGACGGGCCGATCTGGCGGTGGGAGCTCCCGCTGCCACCGGGCTCGACGAACCGAGGAGGAGGGGCGTGACCGAGATCCTGCGCTACGCCGCGTTCACCGAACTCCCGACGGGCGGCAACCCCGCTGGGGTCGTCCTCGAGGCGGGCGACCTCGACGCGGCGGCCATGCAGGCGATCGCGGCCGAGGTCAACTACTCGGAGACCGCGTTCCTGCTGCCCGGAGCCGATGCCCGCGACCGCCCGGTGCGGTACTACAGCCCGCTGGCCGAGGTGCCGTTCTGCGGCCACGCCACGATCGCCGCCGCGGTCGCCTACGCGGAGCGGCACGGGCCCGGTCGGCTCGCGCTGCACACGCGCTCCGGACGCGTCCTGGTCGACACCGCCGCGGAGGACGGCCGGATCGTGGCCACGCTCGTGAGTGTGGCCCCACGGGTCGACCCGGTCGCCGACGCCGACGTCGTCGAGGCGCTCGCCGCATTGGGGTGGACGGCCGACGACCTCGATGCCGCACTGCCGCCGCGGGTCGCCTTCGCCGGGGCGGCGCACCTCGTCCTCGCCGCGGCGGCCCGAGCGCGCCTGGCCCGGCTCGACTACGACTTCGACCGGCTCGGCGCGCTGATGGCCGCGCGCGACTGGACGACGGTCCAGCTCGTCCACCGGAGCGGTCCGGCCACGTTCGACGCGCGCAACCCGTTCCCGCCCGGCGGGGTGTACGAGGACCCGGCCACCGGCGCGGCGGCCGCCGCCTTCGGCGCCTACCTCGCGGAGATCGGCACCATCGACCCGCCGACCCGCATCACGATCACACAAGGTGTGGACATGGGCAGGCCGAGCACGCTCGTGGTCGACGTCCCCGCCCGGCTCGCCGACGGCATCCGCGTGAGCGGGAGCGCCGTGCCCATCCCGCTCTGACCGAGCCGAGGCCCTCCCGTCGTGGCAGCCTCCGGGCGTGGTGTCACGGACGGCCAACTTCTGCATCGACGCGCACGACCCGCGGGCCCAGGTGGCGTGGTGGGCACAGGTGCTCGACGACTTCACCCCCGACGGCGTCGACACCGACGACGAGGCGGAGCTGCGCGGCCCGGCGGGGCGGTGGCTGATGTTCCTGCGCGTGCCCGAGCCCAAGACGATCAAGAACCGCATGCACCTCTGCCTGCGGCCGGTCGACCGCAGCCGGGACCAAGAGGTCGAGCGACTGCTCGGCCTCGGCGCCCGGATGGTCGACGACCTGCGCACGGACGACACCGGCTGGGCCGTGCTCGCCGATCCCGAGGGCAACGAGTTCTGCGTGCTCGCCACCCGTGCCGACGAGGCAGGCGTCGCCCGTCAGTGACCCGGTGGGGCCGAGGAAGCGCGCCGGGCCGCGCGGCGTGCGACGTAGCGCCGCATCTTCGCGCTGGTCCCGCAGTCCTCCATGCTGCACCAGCGCCTGCTGCCGTTCTTGGACTGGTCGAGGAAGAGCCAGTGACACCCCGCGCACACCTTGACACGGGCTAGGTGGTCGCCGGTCAGGAGGTCGTAGGCGGCCCGCGCGACGGCGTCGCCGACGGCGCCGAGGCCGTCGCCCGGCCAGCGCAGGACGACGCGTTCACCGTCGACGGCCAGATCGGCGTGGGCCACCGCGTGGGCCACCGCGGGGCGGAGCTCCCGCCACTCGGGGTCGGGGAAGGGACGCCCGTGCGCGACCGCGGTGAAGCCCGCCTGGACGACGCCGCGGAGCCGCCGGAGCTCCCGTAGCGCGCGCTCCTCGGCGGCATGCGGGCCTGCGGTCGACGGTTCGAGCAACCCGCGGTGCCGCGCCCACTCCCGGCAACGCTCGACGTCGCCGAGATGGTCGAAGTCGGCGGGGCCGCCGGGGTCGTCCACCGTGTTGGCGAAATCCAGCGCGAGGTTCCCGCCGACGATCAGCAGCGGGCGGGCCCCTTCCTGCACGAGTGTTTCCACTGAAAGTGACTTTACCGGTGGACATCCGCGAAGTCACGTGCTTACGGTTACCGCCGTGGACCGTTTCGGTGGGAACACGAGGTGGGCGTCGACCGCCGTGCTGTGCGTTGCGCAGTTCGTCGTGGTGCTCGACGTCACGATCGTCACCACCGCGCTGCCCGCGCTCGGTCAGGAGCTGCTGTTCACCGCCCACGGGCTGCCGTGGGTGATCACCGCGTACACGTTGTGCTTCGGCGGCTTCCTGATCGTCGGCGGGAAGGTCGCGGACGTGGTCGGCGCCCGCCGCGCGTTCGCCGTCGGGTTGGTCGGGTTCACCGGCACGTCGCTGCTGTGCGCACTGGCCGGGTCGGCCGAACTGCTGCTCGCCGCGCGGGCGGCGCAGGGCACGGCGGCCGCGCTGCTGTCCCCGGCGGCCCTCGCGTTGCTCAGCGCGAGCACCGAAGCCGGTCCCGGCCGTCGACGCGCGATCGGGATGTGGACCGCCGCGGCCGCGGGCGGCGGGGCGACCGGCTGGCTGCTGGGCGGCGTGTTGACCCAGTACGGCGACTGGCGGTGGGTGTTCGGGATCAACGTGCCGATCGGGCTCGCCGTCCTCCCGCTGGTCGTGGCGGTGCTGCCGCGGGTGCCGCGGCAGCGCTCGGGGCGCATGGACGCCGTCGACTCGTGCGGGATCACGCTCGGCCTCGCCGCGATCGTCTACGGGGCGACCGAGGCGCCCGCGATCACCGCCGACCCGGCCCGCGTCCTGGGTCCGCTGCTGCTCGGGGCGGCCGTGCTGGTGGCCGTGTTCCGCCGCGCCCGTCGCCGCTCCGACCCGCTGCTGCCCGCCGACCTGCTCGCCGTCCGCGCCGTGCGCGGCGCGAACTTGGTGGCCGCCGCGGTGACCGCCTCGACCACGCCCGCCATGTACCTGGCGGTGCTCTACGTGCAGGACACGCTGCGGCTGCCGCCCAGCCGGGCCGCGCTCTACTTCCCGGCCCTGAACCTGACCGTGATCGTCGGCTCCCTCTTCGGGCCCCGGCTGATCGCACTGCTCTCCGCCCGGTGGACGGCGGCAGGCGGGTTCGCCCTGATCACCGGCGGCTGCCTGGTCCTCGCCTTCCTGCCCGATGCAGGCGTGCCGACGGGCAGGCTGCTCACCGCGTTCGGACTGATGGGGACCGGGCTCGGCCTGGCCTCCACCGCATCCACCGCGGCGGGCACGGACGCCGCGCCCGCTCCGCACCGCGGCGTCGCCTCCGGGCTGCTCAACGCCACCGCCCAGATCGGCACCGCGCTCGGCCTCGCGCTCGTCGTCCCGGTGGTCGCCGTCGCGCCGAGCTCGACGTCCATGCGATGGGGATTCGCCACCGCGGGCCTGATCGCCGTGCTCGGGCTGGCGGCCTGGCGTCTGCTGCCCGCGGACCGCAGCGGCCCGGGGGCCGCTCAACCCGGTGGAGCAACGCCGGTAGCGGCCGATCCGACCAGAGGACGTGCCGCCGATCGGTGGCGATGAGCGCTACCGGTTGCCCCGACGGGTGTCAGCCAGGTAGACCGGGGGTCTGGAGTCTTACGCGGCGCGGCGGGCAACGAAGCCACCGATTGCGCGACGCACTGCTCGGGTTCGCTCCCGGCCTGGCCGTCACGTGCGGTCGTCGGCGCGGATCGCGACACATCCCGGTTCGCGCGTGGAGATGGGCCAAAGGCGGTTCTCCATCATGATGAAGGACGTACATCGGCTCGCGCCCCCGGCAGGCGGCGTGGGCGGTGGTTCGGTTCTGGACGCCTGGGAGCGGTTCGTCGGCGGCGACGACCACGTCCGCGGTGTGCGACCGGAGGTGGTGATCTCCTGGCACCGGTGCCGGGAGAAGTACCGGGTCGACCCGCACCTCACCGAAGCCCCGGCCGCGCCCGCCGAGGTCGATCACAGCCTCGAACACGACGTGATCTTCACCGAGCTGGGCGGGCTGGCGATGTCCGCGGCGCGGAAGGTGGAGGGCCTGAGCGGCATCGTCACCGTGACCGACGCGGGCGGGCGCATCCTCGCCGCGTGGGGTGACCACGCCACCCTGGCCCGCGCCAACGACTCCCACCTGGCCCCCTGGTACTGCTGGTCGGAGTGCGCCGTGGGCACCAACGGCATGGGCACCGCGCTCGAGGCGCACGGGCCCGTCCTGGTCAGCGGACCCGAGCACTGGTGCGAGGCCTTCCACAGCTGGGTCTGCGCGGGCGTCGCGGTGCGCGACGTCGTGACGAGGGAGCCCATCGCGGTGCTGAACGTGTCGTGCTGGCGCACCTCGCTCCCCGGCGCCGCGGGCGGTTGGCTGGCGAACGCCGTCACCCGCACCCACGGCACGTTGAAACGCCGCGCGCGGGACAGCGGCGCCGAACTGGTGGCCGCGTTCACGCTGGCGAAAGGCCATTTCGGCACCGCGCTCGCGGCCGTGGACACGGCGGGCAAGGTGGTGATCGCCGACGAGCGGGCGGGTGTGCTGATGGGCGTGCCCGCCTGCACACCCGCCGTCGACCCCACGGTCCGCTGGAACCCCGGCCTCCCGGACCTGATCGGCGCCGCCCGCTACGCCAGCAAGCAGGCCGCGCACAACCCCGACTGGACCGGTTCGACCCAGGTCTTCACCCATTTGGCCGAGGAGCCGATGGCGATCAGCATCCGGCCGGTCTTCCTGTGCGGGCACCTGATCGGGAGCCTGATCGCGTTCGGCGCCTCCGACGGCGAACGCCTCCCGCAACCGGAGACGCCGATGCCGTCCCCCACGCGGCTGGTCGGTACGCGGGACAACCGCTTGGTGCTCCTGCGGTCTTCGGAGGTCCGCTTCGCCGAGTCGGACGGCAACGACGTGTGGCTGGAGACCGACCAAGGCAGATTGCGCGCCGCCACCCAGGGCATGGACAAGGTGGCCGCCGAGCTGGCCGAAGCGGGCTTCCTGCGGGTGCACCGCAGGTACGTGGTCAACCTCGACCGGGTGCGGGAGATCGAACGCGGGTTCAAGGGCGAGGTTCTGCTGATCATGGACGACCAGGCGACGAGCGGGGTGCCGGTCTCCCGGCGCAACGCCGCCACCGTGCGGCGGGCGCTGGGCATCTGAGCATGTACGTCTCGTACGACCTCGTCCTCGAGGAAAAGCGCCGGAAGAACAACAGCATCCCGCACCCGACCGAGGGGCCCGCCAACCGCCTGTGGTGGCCGCACCGCCTGAACCTGAAGATCCTGGCCAAGAACGTGGCGGCGACCGATCCGATGGGGCCCGACTTCGACTACGCCGCCGAATTCGCAACGCTCGACCTCGCCGCCGTCCGGCGTGACATCGAGGGTGTTCTCACCAACTCCCTGGACTGGTGGCCCGCCGATTTCGGCCATTACGGGCCGCTCATGGTGCGGATGGCGTGGCACGCGGCGGGCACGTACCGCGTCCAGGACGGCCGCGGCGGCGCGGGCACCGGCATGCTGCGTTTCGCGCCGCAGAACAGCTGGCCCGACAACCGGGGTCTGGACAAGGCGCGCCGGGTGCTGTGGCCGGTGAAGAAGAAGTACGGCCGCAAGCTCTCCTGGGCCGATCTGATGATCTTCGCGGGCACCGTCGCCCTCGACGCGATGGGCTTCCCGACCCTCGGCTTCGGCGGCGGACGGGCCGACGTCTGGGAGCCCGACGACGACGTCTACTGGGGTCCCGAGCACGCCTGGCTCGCCGACGAGCGGCACAGCCGCGTCCGCGAGCTGGACGATCCGCTGGCCGCCACCCAGATGGGCCTGATCTACGTCAACCCCGAAGGACCGCACGGCGTGCCCGACCCGATCATGGCGGGCCGCGACATCCGGGAGACCCACCACCGCATGGGGATGGACGACGAGGAGACGGTCGCGCTGATCGTCGGCGGCCACACGTTCGGCAAGACCCACGGCGCGGCGCTGGAGAGCCACCTCGGCGTCGACCCGGAGGCCGCTCCGATCGAGGAGCAGGGCCTGGGCTGGCGCAGCAGCTTCGGCTCCGGCATCGGCCCGGACGCGATCTCCAGCGGCCTCGAGGGCACCTGGACGGCCACCCCGACGCGGTGGGACCACAGCTTCCTGGAGAACCTGTTCGGCTTCGAGTGGGACGCGGTGCTGAGCCCGGCCGGCGCCTGGCAATGGATCCCGTCGGACGGCGGCGGCGCGGGCACCGTGCCCGACGCGCACGACCCGGCGAAGCGGCACGTCCCCACGATCCTGACGACCGACCTGGCGCTGCGGTTCGACCCGGTGCTCGGGCCGATCGCCCAGCGCTACCTGGAGGACCCGGAGCTGCTCACGGCGGCCTTCGCCCGGGCGTGGTTCAAGCTCACGCACCAGGACATGGGCCCGATCCAGCGCTACCGGGGCCCGCTGGTCCCCACCGAGCCCCTGGTCTGGCAGGACCGGGTGCCGGAGGTGGACCACGCGCTCGTCGGAGCCGAGGACGTCGAGCACCTCAAGGGCGAGATCCTGGCCTCCGGGCTGTCGGTATCCGAGCTCGTCTCCACCGCATGGGCGTCGGCCTCGACGTTCCGCGGCAGCGACCAGCGGGGCGGGGCGAACGGTGCGCGGATCCGCCTCGAGCCGCAGCGCGGGTGGGAGGTCAACGAGCCCGAGCGCCTGGCCGCGGTCCTGGCCACGCTCACCGGGATCAAGGAGGCGTTCGACCGCGGGCCCAAGAAGGTGTCGCTCGCCGACCTGATCGTGCTCGGCGGGTGCGCCGCCGTCGAGCGGGCCGCCGCGAACGCGGGCCACGACGTCGACGTGCCGTTCACGCCCGGGCGCACGGACGCCACGCAGGAGCAGACCGACGTCGCGTGGTTCGCCCACCTCGAGCCCACCGCGGATGGGTTTCGCAGCTACCGGAGCAGTTCCTCCCGGCTGCCGTCGGAACACCTGCTGGTCGACCGCGCCTGCCTGCTGCAGCTCAGCGCCCCGGAGATGACGGTGCTGGTGGGGGGTCTGCGGGTGCTGGGCGCGAACTTCCGGCAGCGCAGCCTGGGCGTGCTCACCGCGCGACCGGGCACCCTGACCAACGACTTCTTCGTGAACCTCCTCGACATGGCCACCGAGTGGCGGCCGGGCCGAGGTGAGACCTTCGAGGGCCGCGACCGCGCCAGCGGCGAGCTGCGGTGGACCGCGGGCCGGGTCGACCTCGTCTTCGGCGCGAACTCCGAGCTCCGCGCGCTGGCGGAGGTCTACGCGAGCGACGACGCGCAGGAGAAGTTCGTGCTGGACTTCGTGGCGGCCTGGAACAAGGTCATGAACCTCGATCGCTTCGACCTCGACCGAGCCGAAGCGGCGTACGAACGGTAGCGACCGCCCAACGAACGGCAGCAGTCCCCGTACCAGTGGCGAACCCTTGTCGGCAGAAATTGCGCGGCGTAGGGTCATTCGAATCCGGTTACGCATTCTCTCGACTAGCGCAACTTTCTAGCCGAGCTATTCAGCGCGCCACGAAGTGAATTCCGGATCAGGAGGTGAAAGCCGATGACGAGCACCGCGAGCGAGCGATCCGACCTGCTCAGCAAGCTCGGGTTGGACGTACAAAACAAGGCGGCACTGGGCAAGGTACTGGGCACCGGGAACATCGGTCAGGCCAAGGAAAGTTCCGACGGCCGCATGTCGGCCACCATTCGCATCAACCCGGACGAGCTGTGCTTCGATCCGCAGATCCTGGTGATGCCGCACGGCGGTGATATCGAACTCGAGCTCATCAACGACGACCTCAACACGCACTGCGCGCTCCTGCCGAGCAATGGCGACCGGAAGTTCATCTGGTTGGTCAACCACTCCCGCGGACGCGCCACCCTCAACCTCGACGGGCCCGGCTACTACTGGTACAGCTCGCCCACCGGAAACGACGAGGGCCGCGGGCTCACGGGGGTCATCGTCGTGCTGGGCGACGTCCCGCCGGAAGCCCGCCTCGATCGCCCCAACCAGCCGCGCCCGTAGCGAGAGGAGCACGCAATGACCGTCGAATACGTAGACGCGGGCGAGGCCATCAACCAGGGAGAACTGAGCGGCAAGA
>Ga0105249_10003337_pt1 | contig 13900 bp, 11 predicted proteins | sample KBSS44metaG_FD_81522 | JGI IMG/M metagenome (GOLD analysis project Ga0105249, IMG submission 81522) | Switchgrass rhizosphere microbial communities from Kellogg Biological Station, Michigan, USA - KBS S4-4 metaG | ecosystem: Host-associated > Plants > Roots > Rhizosphere > Soil | place... | reverse complement strand
TTGAAATGTCCACGGGATAAATGCCGTAAAGCCGCCGGTCTCGTCCTGAACGTCGCGAACGCGCTGCAGATGTCGCACCCGGTGCTCGATCTTATCGCCGATCCCAAACATCATCGTCGCGGTCGAGATCAGCCCGACCTTATGCACGGCCCGCATAACGTCGAGCCACTCCTGTGTGTTGCATTTGGTCGAGACCCTGGCGCGCACTTCATCATCAAGAATCTCACCGCCACCGCCAGGCAGTGAGTTGAGTCCCGCGTCCTTTAGCCGCTGCATGATCGTCACGTAATCGAGCTTGGAGATGAGCGAGATATTGTGGATCTCGGGAGGCGAGAAGCAGTGAAGCTGAAATTTGGGATATTTCGCGTGCAGCGTCCGAAGAAGGTCCTCGTACCACTCAATATTAAAATCCGGGTGCAGGCCGCCCTGCATAAGCACGCCGGTGCCGCCTAATTCAATAGTCTCATCTATGCGCTTGCAGATCTCTTCAATGGAATGGACGTATGTGTCAGGCTTGCCGGGTCGCCGGTAGAAAGCACAGAACGTGCAGACGACGTTGCAGACGTTCGTGTAGTTGATGTTGCGGTCGATGATGTAGGTGACGATGTCGCCCGGATTTTTTCGCTGGCGTATCTCATCGGCAGCGAGGCCGATGCGCACAAAATCATTCGATTCGAGAAGCGCGGTACAGTCCTCCGTGGTTAAACGCTCGCCAGCGAGAGCTTTGTCTAAAATAGGTTGTATCGACGCCGTCATTGCCTTTATTTTAACAAAATACAAATCTAAACTGTAAGACGCGTATGAAGACAGGTTCTGCGATCAAATTCGAGTCTACGCTGGAGGTCACAGATAGTAAGCCGCCGTGGCATATTCTGCGAGTGACAAAGTCACTGGTCGCTCATTTTGACTTCAAAGGTAATCTTCGGCGGGTCGTATGCACGCTTGGCGGCGTTGAGACATTTAATTGCGCCCTGTTCCCGAGCAAAGGCGATTATTTCCTAACACTGAACAAGAGACTGCGCGAGCGTCTGCGTCTCGAGATTGGCGACACAGTTACCGTCGAGCTCAAAAAGGACGAGACCAAATACGGAATGCCGATGCCCGAGGAATTTGCCGAAATTCTGAGTCAGGACCACGAGGGCAACGGACTTTTTAATGAGCTTAGCCCGGGCGATCAAAGGTTGATGCTCAAGCTTATCGTGTTCGTCAAAAACACAGACAGACGTATAGCAAGGGCTTTGGCCGGAATTGAACTGTTAAAACAAACGAAAGGCAAATTTGATTACACTGCTCAGCATCTCGCAATGCGGATCGCTAGTTCGGCAAACCCTCACCTTGAAAGAGAGCGCCTGAGATCGAAAATGTAGACGATGGCAAAGCCGCAAAAGAGCGTCAAATTCAAAACCGAACTGGTAATGTCGACGACCGGCTCGGGCTGGCATTTCTTGATCGTAAAAGGGGAGATCGTCGCAAAACTCGGTTTTGAGGGCAAGTTCAAACGCATCATATGCACAATGAATGAAGGTGAGGGCTTTCAGTGCGCTCTGCTGCCCTGGGGTGAGCTGTTTTACATTATTGTCAACAAAAAGAAACGTGATGCGATCGGTATCGTTGCAGGTGATATGGTCAACGTCCTGCTCGAAAAAGACGAGAGCAAATACGGCCTGCCGATGCCTGAGGAGTTTCAAGAGGTCCTCAATCAGGACCCTGGCGGCGATAGGTTGTTTCACGCGTTGTCCGAGGGCAAGCAGCGGTCCATTCTGTACCTGTTGTCCAGGTCAAAGGACATTGACGTTCGCATTCACCATGCCTTACGCGTCATTGATCATCTTAAGGAGAATGACGGAAAGATCGACGACAAGAAACTCTATAATGAGCTGAAACGGCCCATAATGTAAGGATCGGTCATTTTTCATAAAGATTTCTATTGACAGTTAACGATATATCGTGATAGGTTTAGAGCTATCATGAGGCATTTTTATAATGCTTCATAATTTATGCTATGAGGAGTAAAAAATATGCGTGGAAAATATGGATTTAGGTTTGGGCCGGCCTTCGCCAGGTTTGGCTATGAGGCACCTCGGATGAAGCGCGGTGATATAAAATTCCTGCTGCTAGAGGTACTGAAAGACGGCCCCAAGCACGGCTATGACATCATCGGCGAGTTTGAAACACGCTTTCATGGTTATCGGCCGAGTCCGGGATCGGTTTATCCGACACTACAGATGCTCGAAGAGGGCGGATTTGTAACCGGACAGGAGGTCGAAGGTAAAAAAGTTTATACCATCACCGATGCGGGGTTGAAACTGCTCGAGGAACGAGGAGAAAAGCCATTTGAAGGCTCGCCCCGACGCGAAAAGACGGTTGAACTGTGGAAATCGCTCGGCAAATTAGCGATGGCGGTTACCGAGGGTTCGAGAAATGCGGACGATGAGGTGGTCAATAAAATGGCCGAGATCCTCGATCGGGCTCGGCGTGATATTTATTCGATCTTATCCGAAGCCTGATCCGGGCCTAAATAAATACAAGCGGCTTGTTCTCAGTGAGCAGGCTGTTTTTTTGCGCGAGGTGGAAATACAGTTCCATTCCACGCCGCATCGATTCGTCAACGGAGTACGATATGTTTTCGGAGAGGTATTTTCGCATCTCGTCGGGACCGAGACGAATGTCGGTCTCGTAATTAGCGATAATCTGGTCGATATGGGCGAGGCCCTCGTCACGGGCAGCGGCAAAATTGATCGTGTCGCTATCGCGGCGAGTCATCCACATAGCGAAGACAAATCCGAGGCCGGTGTGCTGACGCCAAAGCTCGGCGAGATCGAATGTTCGATAGGCGGCGCCCGCCGGCAAAGCGGACAGCCGCAAGGCGGGGTCGCCGATGAGCAAAGCCGCGTCTGCGCCCAAAAGCATCTTGTCGATGTCGGGTGCGGCGTCCTTCCACTCAGGCTCAAAGCCCATAAACTCGCGAAATACGATCTTTGTCAATGCCACCGAGGTTCGTGATGACGTATCTAGGGCAACCGAACTCACGTCAGACAGTTCGTTGCCTTTTGTAACGAGACAGACACTCCGGACACGTTCTTTGGCTCCAACGCAAACGTCCGGGATCAAGCGAACATCTGTGATCATCTGGTACGCGATCACCGGCACCAGTGCGGCATCGACGTGGTCCTGAGCAAGCAATTCGGCCGAGCGAGCCGGAGCCGTGTCGAGAATTATCTCCACATTGCCGTGATTTTTGCCATAGAGAAACGACCACACGAGCGGTGCGGTGTTTGAATAGCTAGAGGCGGAAATGCGCGGAGTTTGCATATAGTCAGGCAAGGACGTCCTGAAATTCCGGTGTTCGGTCGATCACCTTTTTTGCGTACGGACACGTTGGAACAATCTTTAGTTTGTTTTCGCGTGCAAAGCTTACGGCTGCCCCGACGAGGTCTTGTCCTATGCCCTCGCCGCGGAGTTCGTCGCTTACCTCGGTGTGATAGATCGTTATCTTGTCCTGTGCGGATTCGAAATAGGCGAGCTCGGCGAGCCTTTTACCATTTTCATTGATGAAAAACACTCCCTTCGCGTCTTGTACGTCATGTTCGATCTTCATCATTCTCCTAGCCTAAAGAGAATGCAGGGTCGAATGCAAATCTTGTCTCATAAACGCTTTTACATTATTCTCTACGATAACGAATATTTAGCTCAGTCAGGCGGTCAAATAATGATGATCTACGATGTAACCGTTCCCATAAGTGCCGGCGTGCCTATCTATAAAGGTGATCCCGGAGTGGAAATAAATTCTTTCAAAGCCATCGCCGCAGGTTCTTCGGCAAACGTGTCCCAGATCTCATTTGGTGTACACACTGGAACGCACGTCGATGCGCCTAACCATTTTATCGACGGGGCAAAGCGGGTTCATGAGATCGATCCCGCGAAGCTCGTGGGTCCTTGCCGTGTTATCGAGGTGCCCGAGGATGTGGTTGGTATCGAGCCGGAGCACGTGGGCGACATTGACGGCGTGACGCGTGTACTGTTCAAAACGCGAAATTCTTCGTTTTGGGCGACGCCAGAGCTTGGATTTCGGACCGATTTTACATATCTGACCCCGGCGACGGCCAAATTGCTCGTTGATGGTGGTGTGGTTTTGGTCGGCATTGACTATCTTTCTATCGAAAAGAGCGGCTCGCCCGGCCACCCGGTTCATATCACGCTTCTTGAAAAAGAGACGGTAATTCTCGAGGGTGTCGATCTGCGCAACGTGCCGCCCGGAGACTATAATTTGATCTGCATGCCTCTCAAATACATCGGTGCGACGGGCGACGGGTCGCCGGCGAGAACCATGCTCTGGGCAAATTGACGCTTGAATGAATATTGTTAACGACAAACTTTACCGCGAGCGCGTGTACGCTATCGTTCGCCAGATCCCCGCGGGCAAGGTAATGACATATGGCCAGCTCGCGATCGTTCTCGGCGAAGGCTACACCGCCCGGACCGTCGGCTTTGTCATGCATGGCTCGGATGAAGGCGTCCCATGGCAGCGTGTGATCAATTCGCAGGGCAAATGCTCGACCGGACGGCTGACGATACCGCTGAATCTGCAGCAGGAACTACTCGAAGCCGAGGGCGTCGCTTTTAATGCCGGCGGGAAGTGCGATCTGAAAGAGTTTCAGTGGTTTCCTGAGGGATTTGAAAGGGACAAGGATGATCAAATCAGTTTATTTTGTTAGTTCAGTAGATACAGGCAGCTTCACCTTCCCCACTTCAACTTATCCCTTAAAACATCAAAATAATTACGATTGGCGGGCTGGACGAGGTTAAATGTGATGTCGCTCTTGCGGATGACCACGCGGTCGCCGGCCTTCATCGGGTAGCCGGTCTGGCCATCGAGACTGAGGACGACGCCTTCGTTCTCGTTGTCGAGCGTTAACTCAATCTCGGCGCGGTCGGGGACGACAATCGGTCGGTTTGTAAGAGTAAAAGGGCAAATGGGCGTCAGGACGACCGCGTTCATCGACGGGTAAACGATCGGGCCGCCAGCCGATAAATTGTAGGCCGTTGAGCCCGTCGGCGTTGCAACGATCAGGCCGTCTGCTCGAAACGAATTTACGAAAAGGCCGTTGAGCTTTACCTCGATCTCGATGATCCGCGCGAGAGCGGCTTTGTTGATGACCACGTCATTCAAAACGCGGCCAGCGGCGAGTTTATTCTGCCCGCGTAGATGCTGGACCTCAAGCATCACCCGTTTGTCGATCTCATAACCACCGGCAGCTATCGACTCCAGTGCGGGAAACATCTCCTCGATGCGAAAATCGGTCAAATAGCCGAGGCTACCGTAGTTGATGCCGAGGACGAGCACATTGGTATCGCCGACAAGCCGGGCCGTCGAGATCATCGTACCGTCGCCGCCAAGGACAACGATCAGATCAGCGTCGAGCGACAGCTTATGTCCCGATGTGATCTCATCGGCCGAGATAGGTTTGCCGCATAGGACGATGCCGCGCTTCTCGAGCCACCGCGACAACTCGGCGGCGGTCGCTCGGGCTTCGGCGTGACCGGGCTTTACTACTATTCCGACCGATCTGATCCGTTTGCTTGCCATACAACGTGAAATATCCCGTTTATCATCAATTATGCAGCGTGAAACTGCAAGTATTTATGGCCTTACCATGGCTAATGCGTTGGAATTCACCAATGTTTTTGCTAGACTTACGATTTGTCGCCGATGACAATAATAATCGGTATTTTGACTATATAGGTATCCGCAAATGTTAAAGTTTTTTAACCGTCTTGAGAAGACACGTAATTTTGTTCTTCTTGTTTTCGCTATCCTCATGGTTGGCAGCCTTGTGTTTTTCTACACGCCGGCACGCAATACCTACACGACCAATCTCTCGCAGAGCGACGAGCCGGTCGCCTCGGTTTCGGGCAACAAGATCACGATCGGTGAGCTTGTAAGGCAAAAGGAGAATTACGCCCAATTCAGTCGAGGGCAGAACTTCCCGGCGAAAATGATGCTTGAGGGTATGATCGGCAGCCGGATCGCCCGCGTCGAAGCCGAGCGTCTGGGGTTGACTGCCAGCGACGCTGAGGTCGCCGCGAAGATCCGCGAACAGTTCAAGACCGAAGACGGAAAGCCCTTTGACCAAGCCAAATACGAACAAAACGTCACCGAACAGTACGGAAATGTTGCGACCTACGAAGCGAGCGTTCGTGACGATATCAGCTATAGCAAGCTCGAAGCATTTCTCACGTCCGGCGTTACCGTGTCCGAGGAAGAGGTACTAAACGACTTTCAGCGAAAGAACACAAAGTTTGACCTTAGCTATGTTGCCGTGAGCAGCACCGACCTGGCCAAAACCATCACCCCGACGGATGCCGAACTACGGGATTATTTCGAGAAGAACAAGCAAAGCTACTACGTCAGCGTGCCGCAAAAGAAGATCAAATATGTGTTTGTAAACACATCAAAGATCGGCGAAAAGCTAAGCATATCCGATGCCGATCTCAAAGCGGAATATGACAGTCTGGCACCGGACAAAAAGATCGCCGGTGTGTTGGGACAGGAGATCGTCCTGCGCATCCCCAAACCGGAACTGGACGATCAGATCCAGGCGAAGGCGGCGGAGCTCGTCCAGCAGCTCAGAAAAGATGGCCCGATAGTCTCGGAAGAGGCTTTTGGGACGATGGCAAAGGGACAATCGGAAAATCCCGCTTCGGCACCAGGCGGCGGAAAGCTTGTTGGCCCGGTTCGCGAAAATCCGAACAAGCCCGACGATCCGTACCAGCGGCTACTCAAGATGAAGCCAGGCGAAGTTAGCGAGCCGATCAGCTACCAGAGCCGATATTTTATCCTGCGGCGCGGCGACGCGGTGCCGAAAACCTTTGAGGCCGCAAAGAAAGAGATCGAGGTCAGTTTGCGTAACCGGCGTGCATACGCTGTTGCTGCCGAGCTTGCCCAAAAGATCGTGGATTCCCTTAAAGAAAGCAAGGATCCCCAGAAGACGGCCCAGGCTTTTGCCGCACAGGCAAACATGAGCGTAGCTGACATGGTCAAGGAAACGGCCTACGTAAAACCTGGAGACGATGTCCCCAACATCGGCGTATCGCCGCAGTTTGAGGAGGGCATTCAACCGCTCGAAACGGTGGGTGATGTAGGTGAAAAGACACCGATCCAGAACGGTTTTGCGATCCCGATACTCGCCGATCGAAAAGAACCGCGCGATGCCGAATTTGATGAGGTAAAGGCCCAGATCGTTGACGTCGTAAAGATCGAAAAGGCCCGTGCCCAGGTCGAGGATATCGCAAACCAGATCGCCGCCGGTGCGGCTAACGCCGGAGCTTTGGCTGCAGCCGCAACTGCCAAAGGCATGACGGCAAAGGACCAGAAGAACTTTGTTCTAGGCTCGCCCCTCGGCGAGGGCCCGACAGCGGCGACCAGTGAGGCACTTGAAGACGCCGTTTATGCGATGAAGGTCGGCGACGTTTCAAAAACACCGATCAAGGTCGGCGATAATTGGTATATCGTCGGCGTAACAAAACGTGAGGACGCTAACACCGCCGATTATGCAAAACAGCGGAGCGGGTTGATGGAGCAAATGCTCTCGAAAAAACGGTCAGCTGTCTTTAACGACTACCTCGCCGCCGTCAAACAAAAGTTCGAAACCAACGGAAACATCACGATTTATAAAGATGCTCTAGCAAAGGTAGACGAGCCAATCCCCGGCTTGCCGGGCGACGACGACTCGGAATAAGGCAAAAGTAAAAAGGTAAAAGGCAAAAAGCAGGAGCTGAAACGGTTCCTGCTTTTTTACTTTTGCCTTTTGCCCTTTGCCTTTACTTACCACCAGCCAAGTAACTTCCACCAACCGAGTCCGACAGTCGACCAGATCAAGATATTGATGATCGAGGCGATCAGCCCGATCGTCCACCACTGAGCTTGTTTGACATAGCCAGTACCAAAATATATGGGGGCGGGCGTCGTGCCGTAATGGGTGAGGCCTGCGCTCAGGTTTGAGAAATAGGTAAGCACGAGCACGGCCAAGCCGGCAGGTGCGCCGATCGCGATAGACACTACGAGAAAAGGTACAAACATCGCGGCTACGTGTGCCGTAATGCTGGCAAAACCGTAATGCGAATAAAAATATACGAGAGCTAACACGATCAGCGCTGTGATCCACGACCATCCCTTCATCTGACCGGCAACACCCTCGGCGAAGAGCTTCGGCAAGTTCGTCTTACCAAGCTCTGACGCCATCATCACAAGCCCGCCGTACCAGATAAATACTTCCCAAGCGTGGGTCTCATTTGTCACATCGCTCCAGTCGAGCACTTGGGTGATCAGCAAAAATGCGATTCCTAACAATGCAATAACTGTCGCATCAATTTCGTGAAATGGTGACGTTACCCACAAAAGCACGATAACGACAAAAACACCGAGTAGTATCTTTTGCTGTCGGCTTAGCGGACCTAGCTCCTTCAGCTCTTTGCGGGCAAATTCAACGGCGTTGGGTGTTTCCTTGATCTCGGGAGGAAAAAATCGATAGATCATCTGCGGGATGACCAACAGCGACACGGCGGCCGGGACTATCGCCGCGACGAACCACGCCGAGTAATTCATGTCGATATTCGTCTGTTGACCCACGAGGCTCCGGATCATCATGTTCGACGCCTGTCCGGTGAGAAATGTCGCGCAGAGAATGACCTCACATTGATAGAGCAGGTTCATGAGGAACGTACCCAATTTTCCCGCGGTGCCGTCGTGCGGTCGCGAATCATACGTCTCCGACACACTACGAGCTATCGGAAGAATGATCCCACCTGCACGTGCTCCTGTTGATGGGATGACCGACGCCAGGAGAAAGTCCGTAAAGACGAGCGAATACCCGAGGCCAATCGTTTTGCGGCCGATCAGGCGGATAAAAATTAATGCAATTCGATGACCCAGACCCGTTTTTATCATCGCCCGCGAAATAAAAAATGCGGCGAGGACGAGCCATACATACTTGTCAGCGTAACCGCTCAGCGCAACGTCAATCTTTAGCGCACTAAAAACTGTAGTCGCGATCACTCCGAGGAGCACCATTGCACTCCCGGTCATTGGCTGTACGATCGAGCCGACGATCGTCGCGACAAAGATCGCCAGCAGCGTCCACGCCTCACGCGTCACGCCCTCAGGCCGCGGAATTATCGCGATAATAAACCCGCACCCGAGGACGATCAGCCATTTGATCCACTTTTTGTCCATAAAAAAGGGGCCACAGAGTTCACAGAGAATTTCTTATTAGCTCTGTGCTCTCTGTGGCCAAATTAAACCTGCCGATCGCTAGGGCGATCACATTGTTCCGGCCTTGCCGTGCATATTGGCGAAATACCAGATGGTAATTCCGATCCAGATCGCCAGATTAGCCAACGACAGGATCAGGCCAGTACTGCGTGTTTTCGCGCTTCGTCCCGCGTTACGGTCGCCTTTTCCATACATCAGAACCCCAACCAAAACGCCGGTAATTACCCATGCAAATAACCTGATGGCGAGATTGAAAGGTATGTCGGCCTTAAGATCCATCAGATACGGCACCTGATAGAGCGTCAATACGATAGCAAATACGATCGCGAGTATTGCGGCGATCGGGGGCGTGTAGTTCGACTCTGTTTCATCACCGCCGCGTTCCTCCTCTATGCCGAGGTGGCTATGGTTGTAGCTGTATGCGAAATAGATCACGAGTCCGATTGCCATCCAGTCGATCAGCCGGATCCAAGTATCGAGGGGCAGGCTGTTCATCAGATAGGCCGCGGACAGGACCGTCGCTATCGGGATGAAAGGCGAAAGAGGCACTTTGAAAGGGCGATTGAGAGCCGGGTTAGAGGACCTCAAAATAATAATGCCCGTTCCGACGATAACAAACGCAAAGAGCGTTCCGATACTTACAAGCTCACCCAGCAAGCTGATCGGTACAAATCCGGCGAGGATGGCAACGATCGTTCCCGTGATGGCTGTAGTAATATGCGGCGTTTGATATTTGGGATGGATCTTAGCAGCCCATTCAGGCAGCAGACCATCCTTGGACATCGAGTAGAAAACACGCGGTTGGCCCATCGTCATAACGACCATTGTGGAACTCAGACCAAGTACGGCCCCGACCTTAATGATCGTCGGAAAGACCGCGAGGATCGTGCCCATTGTCGTTCCCTGTGCCTGTTTTAAAGCGGCGTCGATAGCAACCGCGATAGGGGCGGCGGCATTAGTTAGCAGTTTGTAATCGACCAATCCCACCATAATGCCCGCGACCAGAATATAAAGCACGGTACAGATCGCCAGGCTTCCCATAATGCCGATCGGCATATCCCGCTGCGGGTTTTTTGCTTCCTGTGAAGCGGTCGAGACAGCGTCAAAACCGATATAGGCAAAGAAGATAACCGCTGCCCCAGTCACCACGCCACTAAAGCCGTACGGCATAAATTGGGCGCAGCCCGGGGCTCCTACGGTACAGCCAATACCGATATTGTTCGTATTGACATATCCCACGCCCGCGATAATAAAGAGGACGACCACCAACACCTTGACCATAACGATGATCGTGTTAAAGCTCGCCGATTCCTTGATGCCGCGAATAAGAAGCATCGTCACTGCAACCGCGATCAATGCCGCTGGCAGATTGAAAACACCGACTCCGATCACCGCTCCATCAGCCGCTTTTATCTCCATTCCCGGAGGGGCAGCGAGCGATAAAGGGTAATTAATGCCAAGCGTGTCCCTTAGGAGACTGACTACGTAACCCGACCACCCGACGGCGACCGTGGCCGCACCGAACGCATATTCGAGGATGAGGTCCCAGCCTATGATCCACGCAACGAATTCACCCAGTGTTCCGTAACCGTACGCATAGGCGGAACCTGAGATCGGCACGCTGGCCGCAAATTCTGAGTAGCAAAGTGCCGCAAATGCACTGACGATACCTGCGAGGATCATTGATATGATCACGGCCGGGCCGGCGTGTTTACCGGCCGCCTGTCCAGTCAGAACGAAAATACCGGTCCCGATGATGCCACCGATGCCGAGCATGGTCAGATCCAATGCACTCAACGTCTTTTTGAGTGTGTGTGAGCCGGTCTCTTCGGCCTCGGCGATGATCTTTGAAATTGGTTTAGTCGCAAATAGTGACATGAAAACCTCCTAAGGTTGTTTTAACTAAGATTCGTCTATGGCGCTGTCTGTTCTGTTAGACATTGCTCTCCAAATAAAATAAACAGGTACTCCCGTGAGAACGATCAGCAGTCCTGGCCAGGTCGCCGTCGTCTGGTAAAGGAACAGCACGACGAGAATAACGGATGCTCCGACAACATATAACGCCGGAACGATGGGGTAGCCAAATGCTTTATACGGCCGCTCGGCGTCAGGTTGTTTCGCCCTCAGCACAAATATCCCGATAATTGTGAGGATGTAAAAGATCAACGCGGCGGAAATGACGTAGGTCAAAAGGTCGCCGTAAAGATTGCCATAGGAGATCTTGCCGTCCACGGCGGTCTTTACCGTTCTGGGCAGTACGTAAAACGCGGCCCAAATTCCCTGAATGACGAGGCCCCAGGCGGGGACATGAGCTTTATTTAATTCGCCGGCAGATTTGAAGAACAAACCGTCTTTCGCCATCGCATAGTACGCCCGTGCACCGGACAGGATCAGGCCGTTGTTACAGCCAAATGTCGAAACTATGATCGCGACCGCCATAATGGCAGCACCGGCACCCGGGAAAATGACATCAGCAGTCGCGGTGGCGACTCGGTCTGACGCAACCTTTTGGATGTCCTCGAATCGGAGAGTGACCAGATAGGCCACATTCGCCAGTAGATACAAAACGATCACGCCGCCGGCTCCAAGAGCAAGCGAGAGCGGAATGTTGCGTTTCGGATCTTTAACCTCTCCTGCCGTAAACGTAATGCTGTTCCACGCGTCGGCAGAAAAGAGGGAGTTTGTCTGAGCCACGCAAATTCCCACAAAAAGTCCGAAGGTCACTGCGGCTGTCAGGCCGTTGCCCACGTCCTGCAGCGCACCGCGGACACCCCAAAAATTGGCAAAATTTGCCGCCGCGATATCGCCATGCCATACGAGGCCGACGACTATCCCAAGAATGATCAAAGCGAGCAGCGAACCGGTTTTTGCAAAGGTGAAAGTGTTTTGGACGAGCTTGCCGATCTTCAGCCCCCGCGTATTCATCCATGTCAGAAACGCGATCATCAGGATACCGACGAGTTGCGCCGTCGACAACGAAAAAGCGTAGCTTGTTCCGGCAAGACGGATGGGCTCGATCAGGTAATTTGTTTCCGAAACAGACGGAAAGAGTACGCCGATATACCGTCCGAAACCGACGGCAACCGCCGCGATCGTCGCCGTCTGAATGACGAGAAAGTAGGTCCAGCCGTAAAGAAAGCCCCAAAACGGCGAATACGCTTCGCGCAGGTAAACGTATTGCCCGCCTGCTTTAGGCATCATCGCAGCGAGTTCCCCGTAGGAGAGAGCACCGACAACTGTGAGAAAACCCGTGATAAGCCAAACGACGAGCAGCCAACCGGGCGAACCAACCTGACGCGCGATGTCAGCGGAAACAATAAAAATGCCCGAACCAATCATCGATCCGGCGACGATCATCGTCGAATCGAGCAGCCCGAGCCCGCGAATAAAACCTTCTTTTGATCGTTCTAACTCAGCGGCTTCAGTTGCCATACGTTCTTCGATAGAAAAGAAATGTCATTTGCCCACGAATGCCGGGGAGGAATTCAGCGCGACGTAAGTCTTAGTTTTTTGGCGTTGGCGAGATAATCGTTGGTGATATTATACGTTTATTACAAAAACTGTCGAGTGTCTTTCGCTCATTTTACCTCCGAAAAGGGCGATTTGAATCAAATTATGTCGAATGAAGCAATAAAAACGGGCGATATGCCGTCCGATGAGTTCCGCAAGTATGGCTACGAGATCGTCGATTGGATCGCGAATTATCTTGAACGCATCGATGAATATCCCGTTCTGTCACAGGTCGAGCCCAACTGGCTGAAGGACAATTTGCCCGCTTCGGCGCCCGAAAAGGGTGAAGATTTTGGTGATGTTTTGGCCGATGTCGATAAGCTCATACTGCCCGCGGTCACACATTGGAACCACCCGAATTTTCACGGCCTTTTTTCGACATCGACAAGCTCCGTCGGTGTTTTTGGTGAGATGCTGACGGCGGCTTTCGATATGAAAGGGATGCTTTGGCGGACCTCTCCAGCCTCTACCGAGCTCGAAGATGTTGTCCTCGATTGGCTACGGCAGATGATGGACCTTCCTGAACATTTCGAAGGCATCATCTACGACACTGCGTCGGTCTCGACAATGCATGCTATCGCTGCCGCCCGCGAAAAAGCGGGGTTTAGCATCCGCGAAAAAGGAATGAGCGGCCGCGATGACGTGCCTCTTCTGCGTGTTTACGCTAGCGAACATGTGCATTCGTCGATAGACAAGTGCGTCATAACCCTCGGCCTGGGCCTCGCCAGTTTGCGAAAGATCGAGTGCAACGAGAGGTTCGAGATGATACCCGAAAAGCTGGCCGAGGCGATCGATAATGATATCGAAAACGGCTTTGTACCGATCTGCGTGATCCCGACCGTCGGCACGACATCGACATCAAGCGTCGATCCCGTCGATGCCATCGCCGATATTTGCGAGAAATACGGTATCTGGCTCCACGTCGATACGGCATATGCCGGCTCTACGGCGATCGTTCCGGAGTTTCGCGAGTATTTCAAAGGCTGGGAGCGCGCCGATTCGATAGTCGTCAATCCACACAAATGGCTGTTCACGCCATTCGACCTGTCGGTGTTGTATTGCAAGAACCTTAATGATCTGAAAGACGCCTTTTCGCTTGTCGCCGAGTATCTGAAGACG
>Ga0105249_10003336_pt1 | contig 13900 bp, 7 predicted proteins | sample KBSS44metaG_FD_81522 | JGI IMG/M metagenome (GOLD analysis project Ga0105249, IMG submission 81522) | Switchgrass rhizosphere microbial communities from Kellogg Biological Station, Michigan, USA - KBS S4-4 metaG | ecosystem: Host-associated > Plants > Roots > Rhizosphere > Soil | place... | reverse complement strand
TTCGGAAGAGTAGACCTTCGTGTCCACGATTGGCTCGTCCTTACCCACGGCACGGGCCGACAGGCCGATCTTCTTGGTCTCCGGATCAATGCGCAGGATCTTGAATTCCATCTCCTGGCCCAATTGGACCACGTCTTCGGGTTTCGCCACGCGCTCGTCTGACAGTTCCGATATATGACAAAGACCCTCGAGATTGTCGTCAAGTTCTATAAACGCCCCGAAGTTTGCAAAGCGCGCCACCTTGCCCTTAACTACATCGCCCGGCTTGTGTTCATTCATGAACTTTTCCCAGGCATTCGGTTCAAGATCTTTGATGGACAATGACAGGCGGCGGTTCTCGGTGTCGATGCTCGTAATAACGGCGTCGATCTCCTGTCCCTTCTTCAAGACCTCACTCGGATGCTTGATGCGCCTGGACCATGAAATGTCGGACACGTGGACCAAGCCGTCGACACCATCTTCTATTTCAATGAAGGCGCCGAAATCCGTCAGGTTCCGAACCCTGCCGTGGACTCGGCTACCTACCTGATACCGCTCGTGCAGCGTTTGCCACGGGTTTTCCTGAATCTGCTTCATTCCCAGGCTGATGCGGCGCGCTTTTGGATCGACGCTCAGTACTTCAACCTCGACAGAGTCGCCAGGATTAACCACTTTGCTCGGATGTTTGACTCGTTTCGACCAGCTCATTTCCGAAACGTGCACTAATCCTTCAACGCCACTTTCCAATTCAACAAAGGCGCCGTAATCGGCCACGCTCGCGACACGGCCATTGACGCGAGTACCCACTGGAAAACGTTCTTCGACACTGGACCATGGATCTGGAAGCAGCTGCTTATAACCAAGCGACACACGCTCGCGATCGCGATCAAACTTGAGGACCTTTACCTGGATACTGTCGCCTACGTGGAAAATCTCATTCGGATTCTGCAGGCGGCCCCACGACATGTCAGTAACGTGAAGGAGTCCATCAACCCCACCGAGATCGACGAACGCGCCGTAGTCTGTCAGGTTCTTTATCTGACCCTCAACGACGATGTCTTCTTCGATCTGCAATAGAGTTTGATCTTTGCGGCCAGTGTTCTCTTCTTCGATAACCGCTTTTCTCGACAACACAACGTTTGAGCGCTTGCGATTAAGTTTGATTACCTTCGCTTCGATGATCTGATTGCGAAGACTGTCGAGATTCCGTACTGGTCTCACATCAACTTGCGACCCGGGCAGGAATGCAGCGATGCCATCGATGTCGACGCGCAAACCGCCCTTAATCCGATCAATGACTCTTCCTTTTACACTCGAGCCCTCGCGGTAGGCTTTGTCGAGGTCATCCCACGCCTTCATCCGTACCGCGTCAGCACGCGACAACACAGGTAGACCATCGGCAGTTTCCATGCTCTTCACGAGCACTTCTACTTCGTCGCCGGGCTTCACCGTTATCTCGCCGTTTTCAGTGAACTCGGCGGGGTTAACGATGCCTTCTGATTTGTAGCCAAAGTCGATGACCACTCCGCGTTCACTCAGGCCGACGACAGTGCCACGCACTACTTCGCCTTCCTGGAGCGTCGCTTGTTCCTGCTCAAACTGATCGAGTAGCTGTCCGAAATCGACATCGCCACCCGCGCGTTGATCGTCTGGCTCTTCGGGAGCAGGTTGAGTTGAAGTGGCTGCTGCGGTAGCAGCGCTGGTGTTTTGTGGCGTCGACTCTGTTTCGCCGGGGGTCGTGGTTGAGGTGTTGTCAGCCTCGCTGTTATTCAGCTTGGGTTGTTCGCTCGACATGAATACTCCTGTAGTTTCCCGGAAACCAACCAGACGCGTTGATAGATCTTGTCGCGTCCTTTCCCGTCGCACAGTCATCGCAGGTATCGACGCCTGCCGAACAGGATTCCAGCGGCCTCAAAGTTTATTGACCGTAGTGTTGTCGGATTGGGATCTGGCGAGGATGCGAGCCGTTTGGATTTGGAATTGTGGAATCTAATCTGCTTCGAATATCGCCCTGCATTATTCACCCGCTTGGTCCGACAAACACCCGCCGCTGATTTTCCGGGTAGGGCGGCAATGTACACGCCCGTGGAAGGGCATGTCAAGGCGAGTACAGAACTGTGATGAAAGGAAAGTTGCTAGGTACGGTAAGGAACAATCAGAAAAGTTGCGAGGAGGCTCACTGGTAATGGTGAACGATCCCCGCAACTTAAACTGTGCTAACGGCCCGAACTAAGATTCTCAGGCGTTCGCGGAACGACGTAAACACCTGCCGAATGTGAACCGACGAAGAGAATATTTTGATCGTGGGTATCAAATGCCAGTGCCCAGATTCGTTGGCTAGGCAATCGTCGCTCTTTCGGGTCGATACGCGCCCAGGTTACTCCTCCGTCAACTGTACGAAACACGCCACCGCCAGTCTCACTAACTTGATAAGCATTGCCGGCAAATATCTCGTCAGTGTTCCGAGGGATAACGAGGATGCTAGTGAAATCGCCGAAGGGGAGATTTCCGCCTCTTCGATTCCACGTAGCACCGCCATCAGTCGACATGAAGAATGCCCGTTTTGTACCGACGTAGATGCGATCACGCCGACGCGGATCCTGGACCACAACGTTGACTGCCGCATCATGAGGCAGGACAACCTGATGCCAGTTCTTACCTGCATCTCGCGACACCAAAACGCCGGAAGTCGCCGTTCCCACCCAGATCGTTTCCGGGTTATCGGGGCTGGTTGAGACGGTTGTCGTACGTGGATCTAGTCCTTCGCCGTATGGAAGTCTTTGCCACCCCTTGCTGGGATCAATCGAGCGATACAAACCCGCGTTAGTGCCGGCGAGGTATACGGGTCGCTGTGTTTCCGGATCGATAGTATGAACAAGCGTGTAAACAGCATCCGCCAGAATAACGCCTGACTGTTCACCAGACTTCACGCCAGCCGTTTTCGAAATGCCCAGAGCGGCTAAAGTGATATCGTCGGGTTTGCCCGTCAAAAGCAGATGCCGATCCGTTTGAAAGCGTTTCAATGCAGCCGTTGTTTCTGGTCCAAGTTTTCCATCAAGCTCGGCGAGGTGGTATCCGATGTTACTCAATGCCTGTTGGATCTGCATGACAAGTTCAACGGGAAGTGGACGCTCTGTTTGCCGCCGAGCCGTTGCCGGTGCAGGTCGCTTCCGTCCTTTGGGCGTGGCTTTCTTCCGCGGTGGAGGCGTTGATGTCGGGGCCCACACAGGTGCCCACGAAGCACCGCGATCGAGTGAACGATAGACACCAAGGTTCGTCCCCAGGTACAACAGGTTTGCGTCGCGCGCGTCCTGAAGAATTGCATACGTAATCACGCGTGGTGGCATGTTTCGCATCGATGGTCGCCAGGTCTCACCATTGTCGGTGCTTACAAAAAAGAACCCGCCACCAGTGGCCGTGTTGATCGTTGATGCGTATATCCTATTGGGCTCGTCACGATCAGGAACAATCGCGTTTGCGAAGCGTCCGCTGTAACCGCCATTCGTTGTCACAAAGGTCTTACCCGCATCATTTGAAACCATCACACCATAATTGTTCGTGCCGATGTAAACCACGTCAGGTCGTGAAGGATGCACTGCGATGGAATTGATCTCGAGCTGTCGCGAAGTGGTGACCATCCACGAATCGGGATCGCCGCCCTTCTCGGAACGCCAGAAGCCTTCGGTGGTTCCTGCGAACACGAGACCGGGCACTGAGGGATGTTGCAGTATTGCGCGCGTTCGTCGCGACTGTGACGGAATCCCCTGGACCTTTCGCCAACTCTCTCCAGCGGTCTTGGTTTCGTAAATACCGCTGCACGCAGATGCAATGATGTGATTCGGATCGTGTGGATCGATATCGATAGCGAAGATGTCAGAGTCGTCGATGATGCCGTTGGCAATGGAACGCCAGGTTTGACCGCCGTCAGTTGTTTTGTAGGGAAGATGGAAAGTACCAGCGTAAATGATGTTCGCTGACCGCGGATCAATCGCTAACGACTCAACGTGCTCCAAACCTTCCACACTGCGGGTCGGCAATTCCTTCCATGATTGTCCCGCATCGTCAGAACGATAGATGCCGTTGAAAGTACCAGCCATGAGTACGTCTGGATCGATCTCTGACTGTGCCAGGGAGTGAATGGCTTCATTGCGGAATTGAGGATGTTCACGCCACGTGCGACCGCCGTCCGTTGACTTAAAGAAGCCGCCAGGTTCGTTGTGTTTATGCGCACCGACGTAGAGCACACGAGCATTTCGCGGATCAACGATAATGTGATCGACAAATAGGCGAGGCTTACCAAAGTTGTAGAGCAGTTCCCAGCGCTTCCCGGCATCCGCCGACGTATAGATCTGACCATCCAGCGTTCCAAAGTAAAAACGATCCGGGTTGGAAGGATCTACCACCATCCCCCGCACGTCGCCGCCTGGAGGTCCAGTAGGACGCCACTCGTTCGAGTAGTTTGCGGGATCTGTGGAATTGTCTGCTCCTGCAGAGCTGCCAAACGAGGCGACCGCGAACAGAGTAAACAGAATTGATGCTATTGAGAGGGGGAGACGGTTCGTAAATCTAATCATCGTTAATCATCCACGGACTCAGATCAAAATTGAGAGCTACAGGCGCTCTCGGTTGCCTAGTTTATTACAGTTTTGGCTCTTTGTGTCCAAAACTTCGGCAGGGGTAGGATGGTTGAACTGGCAGGGTGGTTGTAACTAATTAAGGGTCTAGGGTTTCGCTTAAAAACTAAGCGGGCGATGCTTCAAGGTGAAGCATCGCCCGCGGTGTTAGGGTTCAATCCCAATCCGAGTAGATCGGGATTAAGCCGGTTTATTCGTCGCCTCGACGACGTCGCGGTGCCGGTCTGCGTTTGCATTCCGGACATGGCGAGATTGCGCCACTGGTGTCTGCTGCTGGAGCAGTGGCACCCGCCGGAACGATCCAGAGCTGAACCGTTAGGTCTGAACGGCAACCACCATCGATGACGGTGATACGTCCAGCGTCGATACCGCGAGTATTGACGAGGTAGTCCTTCGCACGGTCTCCGCGAGTCTGGCCTTCACCGGCGCAGCTGCCGTACACGATGATCGTCCCTGTGGAACCGGGTTGGTTCTGCAGTTGGATCGCGTAGTTGTCGAGTCTGGCCTTCTCATCGTTGAACTTGATGTTGCCATACTCGTCAAACTTCACGGCGGGTGGCGGCGGTGCCGTAATCGTGACTGAACACGATGCGGTTGTGCCTGTGCAACTCGGGTCTGCACCACCAAGGCTGACGGTTGCAGTCACTGTCTGGCCACCGAGATTGGCGGTGTCGACGGTGATTGTGCTCGTGCCCTGGCCACTTGAGATCGTACCTGCGGAGACAGACCAGTTGTAAGTTAACGACAAGCCTGAGTCGTTGCTCACAGATGCTGTGAACGTGACTGGCGTCCCCGGATCTGCCTGGCTCGGACAGCTCACCGAAACGGTCGGACACGGTGGCGGCGGTGGTACGCAGCCTGTGCAGTCAGCAACAGTTACTGTCGTAGAGCCAGTCGCTGTGTGCTGATTACCATCGTTGACTTCAACGGTGGCCGTGTAAGTTCCGTTTGCCACTCCTGAGAGATCCCAAGTTACCGTTCTGCCTTCACCTGTTAAGCGACCACCAGTGACGGACCAGGTATAGAGCAACTGGTCGTTGTTATCGTCTCTAGCGTCTGCCGTGAGGGTGACCTCATTACCACTAGGTGTACAAGTGGTCGAGCTGGTACCCGGCGGGCAAGGACGAGTGATCGCATTGGGCGATCCACTAACGGAATTAACTACAGGTGCTACGTTCGGTGGCGGCGGTATTCCCCTGGCGTTACGTCGTCCGATCCAGAATTGAGCAATGAAGCCATTCGGATCTTCTGAGAACGGGAAACCAATCGGAAAGCCCTCGCTCGTTACCGGGCGAGAAGTTCCTGGGACGGTCACCAATCCGCGACCTACAACGTTCACGTTCGTGATCTGTTGGATCGGGATATTGAAGTCGGCAGGATTGAAATGATCTCGGTCCTGCTGATTCATGTGTCGGCGATACGCGAAACCAAGTCCAAACCAACGTCGTGGATAAATCTTGATACCACCGAGAACGTCAACAGGATTATTGTTGAAAGCGTTCGGCGTGTGGCCACCGAGATAGTGAACTGAGTTGACTTCCGCGATTGGCTGGAAGTGCTCATTAACTGGAAAGTCGAAACCAACGCCGGCTATGAATTCATCCGGCCGATCGAGGAAGACCTCGCCGTCTGGTCCCTTTGGATTGCTATTCACAATCCAGCCGCCATTTGCAGAAACGTTGACGTGTTCATGCAGCCGGCCGTCCACAAAACCGATTATTCCAAAGTCACCGATATCGCCGCCCGGACCTGCGCCGCGCTGCAACTGGTTGAATCCTGGCGCATTGTCGCCCTTATCCAGCCACCAGCGATAGAAAGGAATAATACCTACGCCGAGCGGATTATTCGGACCAGTGAACCGAATCTTGCCGCCAAACACCAGACTGTTGAAGCTTGATTCGCCATAAAGTCGATTGATGAATGGCGCATCAGGCAAGTAGGTCGGCGCAACCGTGAACGTCAAAGGTATGCGGATCGGAAGTGTAAGAGCTGTAGCTGGAAGTACCGTGGTGGCAAGCACCACACCTGGCAGAACACTCCCGGCTGGTGAGCCGACTCCCGGAAAATTATCAGCCGAGCCAAACGTGCCGCTGTTCGGTTGAATCACCGGCGGACCTAGAGTCGCATTGAACCCCGGAAAACCAAATTGCTGTCCAATCTGGCCAGGGGTTAGACCAAACGTTCCTGCTGATCCACCTGTGAACGGGAATTGAATGAACGGTTGATTATTCAGCGGCCGGAAGAGAGCAGTACCGCGCAACGTTCCGACATTCGGACCCTGCGGAGCGAGAACGATCGCCGGAGGGCTGCACAGAACATTCGCGCCGCAGAATAATTGTGAATTTGGCAGGTAGAAGCCAGAGAGGTTCTGAGGGCTATTAACCTTCACACCGCGCCAGCCTGTCGTCTTGAACCAGAGCTCTACGTGGTCGTTAAGACCGACGTTGAAGCTCAGCGGGATCTCAGTGAAATCGGCGTTACCCGGATCACGATCAAAATTGCTGTAGGCAATACTGAACGTAAACTCCCCGCGGCGTATAGTTGAACCATCAAAAATCGTGAAAAGACCAGTTGGTCCACCCTCTGGACCACCAGTGCCGGTCGCCGGTGATTGATTACGTGGATCATCTGCCGGCCTAGGTCTTTGAGCTGATACTGCGGCACACAGCATCAACGTAACGAGCGCAGCAATAAGCGCCCTTTGTGCGAGTCTCATCGCATTCCTCCTGCGAAATGAGTATAAAAGTTCGGTGTAATTTGACGGCACCTGCGAAGCGCTGTTACGCAGTCCGTGTCGCCTACCATGACGATCCGGCCCAGGTGGTCCCAATTACAATTGTCAAAACGAAATAGACCGCAGGATCACGAGACCCAGCGGTGGCGCTCGGACTGCTCTGCAAACAGAGAGACTACGAAGTTGTCGAAGTCCTCCATTTTCATCAATACGCTATTCCCGAGTTGCTTTATCTGAAACTAGCCCACTTATATGGAAAGAGAACTAGTCGTGTCAATGATTTCGTCGCTCAAACCTATGCTTAAATCTAAAATAATCTTAGCGCTGGTCCGAGTGCTAAATCATGCCAGACCATACTCTACCTTAAAACGGAAATCAAGACCTTTTCTGGACTTATAGCCCGTTTTGTTTATGTTTTTTCGGTCACGCATAGATGCCTCGCATCTTCGTATCATAGGCCACACGGTCTATCGCGAGCATGTACGCCGCGGTCCTTGTATCGGTCGAATGAGCGTCCGCATAACGGCACAGATCGTTAAAGCTGGCGACCATTTTGTCCTGCAGACGCTCGTTCACAACATCCTCGCGCCAGAAATAACCCATGCGGTCCTGGACCCATTCAAAATAAGAGACTGTTACGCCACCGGCATTCGCCAGAATATCCGGAATCACGAAAATTCCTTTGCTATGGAGGACCTGATCGGCGGCTGCCGTGGTAGGACCATTAGCCCCTTCGGCAAGGACCTTACACTTAATTCGGTCAGCATTGTGAGACGAAATCTGATTCTCAGTGGCCGCTGGGACCAACACATCGCATTCCAATTCCAGCAACTCCTGGTTTCCGACTGTCTCAACCCCTTCGTAGCCTTCAAATGATCGCGTCGCTTGTAGGTATGAAAGAGCTTTCGGAATGTCAATCCCATCTCTGTTATAGATGCCCCCATGGATGTCTGATATCGCTACGACTTTATAGTTCGCCTCGTGGAGTAGACGAGCTGCGATTCCTCCGACATTCCCGGATCCCTGGACGACTACTCTCGTGTCTTCCGGTCTCATCTTGAAACGCTTGATCGCTTCGTTAATGACAAACAAGAGTCCACGACCGGTCGCTTCACGACGGCCCGACGAACCACCCAAATCGATCGGCTTACCCGTCACCACCGCAGTAACAGTGTGTCGAGCATGCATCGAGTAGGTGTCCATGATCCACGCCATTGTTTGCTCGTTCGTGTTCATATCTGGCGCGGGAACGTCTTTCTCTGGGCCGATGAAATCCAATAGTTCCGCTGCGTACCGTCGAGTCATGCGCTCCAACTCGCCAAGCGACATCTGTTGCGGGTCACAGATGATTCCCCCCTTCGCCCCGCCGAAGGGAACATTCACGACGGCACACTTCCAAGTCATCCAGGCAGCAAGTGCGCGCACTTCATCGAGATTGACATCGGGCGCGTAGCGGATACCGCCCTTCGCCGGACCACGAGCAAAATTGTGCTGAACCCGAAAACCCTCAAACACCTGGATTCGTCCAGAGTCCATGCGCGTCGGTATATAAACTTTGAGCTCCCGATTCGGCACACGCAATACGGCGTACAAGTCAGGATCCAAATCGAGCAACTGCGCGGCCCGATCAAAACGCGACATCATCGACTCAAATGGATTCTCTTCTTTAATCTCGCGAATGTCGTCGACGTAAACTGTGCTGTACATGCTTGCCATAATGTCTCCACAAACAACGCTCGTTATTTGCCTGCTCGCTCCCGTTGCGTTCCCAGCTGCAGCAACTCATTCATCGAGCCGCTGCGATAGCCGTGCAGATCGAGCGTGACGTACTTGAAACCTAACTCACGAAATCGACGCGCCAGCTCGTCTACGATCTCTTTTTGCAATGCCCTCTCCATTTCATCCGGCGAGATCTCAATACGAACCAACGTATCGTGATTGCGAACGCGAAATTCTCTGAACCCGAGTTCGCGGAGTATCTCCTCACCACGATCGATTTTGGTTAGACGTTCAATCGTCACTGTCGTTCCGTAAGCAATTCGTGATGAAAGGCAGGGGCTCGCCGGTTTGTCCCAGGTCGGGAGCAGCGCGGCTTTGCTTAGTTCACGAACTTCTGCCTTAGTTAGGCCAACTTCGATCAGTGGGCTCAGTACCTGGTGCTGCTTGGCGGCTTGCCGGCCTGGCCGGAAGTCGTCCAAATCATCCAATGTAGATCCGTCGACGATCGCCTCGACGCCACGCTCAGCCGCCACCGACTGCAACAGTGAATAGAGTTCATCTTTACAGAAATAGCAACGGTTGGAGTTGTTAGCGACATATTCAGGATTGTCGAGCTCCGCGGTAAGGAGCATCTGGTGGTTGAATCCGAAACTGCGAGCGAGGCGCTTGAGTTCGTCTCGTTGAAAGTCAGGTAAGCTCGCCGAGTCGCCGGTGACGCAAATCGCTTTGGATCCGAGCTCAGAGTTCGCGATGTAGGCGACATAACTACTGTCAACTCCACCGGAATAGGCAACGATAACCGAGCCGAGTTCGCGAAAGAGAGTCCGCAGCTGTTCCTCTTTCTGAAACACTTCTGCGGGAACGTTGCTGCTTGATGTTTCTTCCGCTTCGCTAACTGTTACCTTCACTGTCAATAAGATTCTTCTTGAGCAGACTGAGACCTATAGGACTCGTCATCTATTTACAAATTTAGGGTTAGTGAATCGCATGGTAGCGCATGCATCAATGGCAACGCAACCAGCATCTCATGAGCTTTAGCAGGTGTTTGCAGGTGCTTTTTTGAACTGCTGCTGTCGCGCGTGTTACCATTCGAAGACTCCAGCTTTGCTTCTTTCCTGCGTTGTATATTGCATCTCAACGTGAGCAAGACTATCTGAAAATGAAGTCGTTTCTTTCATTGCGAACAGTCGTCGCGGCGGCATCATTGCTGTTGCTCAGTCTTGCGCTCGCTAGTCAATCCCACGCGCAAACCGATGATGGCTTCGGCGATAGCGGCGCGGATCCTGTGAAGCTGTTCGAACGTGGCCAGAGCGCCCACGCGCGTGGCGATCTGCAAAAAGCGCTTGAGTTTTATGAACAAGCTCTAAAAGTTCGTCCGGAATTCCCCGAGGCGGAGTTTCAAAAAGGCGTCGTCCTGGTTTCACTTGGCCGGTTCCCGGAAGCCGAAACGGCGCTGAAGCGCGCTATCGCTCTAAAGAAGAATTGGTCACTTCCCTATTCTGCGCTCGGCGCTCTGTTTGTGAAGCAGTCGCGAGACGCTGAAGCAGAGAGCCTGTTTCGACAAGCCCTCACAGTCGATGCGCAGGATGCGATTGCGCTGCGACTTTTGGCCGATCTAAAACTCCGGAGCGGTGCAGCGAAAGAAGCACTCGAGTTGGCGCGAAAAGCAACGAGCGCGAAAGACGCTCCTTCGTCGTCGTGGGTTGTGCTCGCAATGGCCGAACGCGCGAATGGTTCGCGTGAAGTCGCGCGAAAAATCCTGGACCAGATTCTTGATAACGAACCCGACAATCTAGCAGCGTTAATCGAACGCGCCGATCTTTCAACGGAGGAGAAGGCTTACGACGCGGCGATTAAGGATTTGCAGACCGCTGACAAGTCGAAGCCTGGTGATAAATCAATTCTTGGGCGGCTCGCTTACGTGTATCAGCAGGCCGGACGCGTCGAAGAAGCAAATGCCGCAGCAAAAGCGGCTGGCTTGAAAGTTGAGGTGGCCACCGGCACTGGAAGAACAAACGTAGTCGGCACGCCGGAAGAGATTGAAGCGGCAAACAGCGACGACCCTACCATTGCACGTCCGGCATTGGAGAAGTTGATTGAGAAGAACCCACGCAGCGCTTTCCTGCTCGCAAAGCTCGGAGCTTCGTATCGCACTGATCAGCCCGAGAAGTCTCTCGAGTTATACCGGCGCGCTGTTGAGATTGAACCCAATTCTGCAGACTATGCGATCGGATATTCCGCAGCACTGGTCCAAGCGCGTCGCTTTGCTGATGCGGCGGGTATTCTTCGCGAGGTGGTGAAAGCGCATCCTGATCACTATGGGGCTCACGCTAATCTGGCGACGGCGCTTTACCAGATGAAGCAATACGCAGACGCGATTCCCCAATACGAATGGCTTATTTCAGCGAAGGCTGATGTGGTTGTCGCTTACTATTTCATTGCAACTGCGCATGACTATCTTGGAGAATATCCAGACGCACTTTCAGCTTACGAACAGTTTCTAGCGAAGGCTGACCCCAAAATCAATCAACTCGAGATCGACAAAGTTAAGTTACGACTTCCCAGTCTGCGCAGACAGATCCAACTAGGCGAGGGCGCAAAGAAGAAACCGCTCCGTTAGACAGGATGACAGCTGAACGACCGTATTTATTTATTGCCTTGGCGCCGATAGTTTTGCTGGCAGCCTTCGCAATTCCCGCGCTTGCTCAAGATACGCAGTACCCGCAGCTGCCGGCGCCACCGCCGATTAAAGCCATTCCCAAAGAAGAGCGAGCACAACTCCAAGCCGAAACAGACACAAAGGATCGGCTGAAGCTAACAATACAGTTTGCATTGGCTCATCTCGAGACAGCCGAGCGACACACGGCGCAATCAAATTTTGAACAAGCGTCAGCGGAAGTCGGTATATATCACGCTCTGATCGAGGATGTTCTGAACCTTCTTGCCGCTCTCAAGCGCGACAGTACGCGAACGCGCGACGCCTACAAACGTCTTGAGTTGTCCCTGCGCGCGCATGGTCCACGATTGACGGCTATGCGACGCATCACACCGATTGAGTTCGCTGTTTGGATCAAGAAGACAGAGGACTTCGCACGTGACGGTCGAACCGAAGCGCTTAACTCCTTCTATGGTCATACGGTCGTGAAGGATAAGAGCGCGAGTGAAAAAGCCGACGAGAAACCAACCCCTACTCCTGGACCAAAGACTCCACAACCATGACCCACTACAAAACTCTTCTCAGTTTTACTTGCGTTCTAACCTTGTTGTGCTCGCTTACAGCTACCGCTTACGCACAATCGCGAGAGCACCTGACAGCTCAGGAAATCGATCTGGTGAAAGAAGCTCAGATCCTCGATAAGCGCATTGAAATTTTCATAAAGGCCATTGACCGTCGTCTCATGGCAATGAATGGCACTGCTCCGGCAAATGCGAAGCAACTTAAAAAGGATGCGGAGAAATGGGGAGAGCTGCCAACAGGCTCTCGGGCCGATCTGGTGAGCGACATTGCGCGCATTTTCGACGAAGCGATCACCAACATCGACGACGTTAGCGCTCGTGATGAACGAAACCCACTGATTCCGAAAGCACTACGCAAGTTGGTGCAATCGGTCAACAATGTTCAGTCGCAGCTTGCGCCACTGAAGGGTCAGGCAAAGACAGAGGCTGAGATCGCAAGCTTCGAACTTCTGAACGAAGACGCCCAATCAATCTTGGAAGCCGCTAAGAAGTTACCGCCCGAGGTTGAGAAGAAGGCCAAGAATAAGCAGTAACCTCCAAGCGCGAAGAGAGCTAAGCGCTAAGTGCAAAGAGCGAAGCGCCAAGGGCAAACAGCTACCCGCGCGCTTCGCTCTTACGCTTTGCTCTTAGCCCTTCGCTCTTCGCGCTTGGCCCTCAGCCTTTCCGCTTCTTCACTTCACTGACCACCGCGCGTGCTTCGGCACTGATAGCGACGCCCGCACTGTTCTCATCTCCTTCTTCTTTTGCACTCGAAGACGACTGCAGTCGCGGAGAAGTTTCCCCAACAGCGAATAACTTGTATTCCATCTTGGATTCAGTTTTACCCAAGCCTCCAGCGCCCGTCACACTCCCAAACAACCCGCCGAGTTTGCTCATCTTCAGCGTGGCGAGATCCGAATACAGAATGTAATCACACTGCTTTGCCTTGGCCTCTGCATCCAGTTCTGCTGCCGATGTGCCGTTCAGAGCTATCGCATCAATGCCGGATCCCTGTATTTCGCTAATCAGCCGCAGACACAATGTGTCAGCAGCCACTGGCTTGCCCGACTTGTTATTGATCTGGACCACACCGACACGAATTGCTCCAGGTCGTTTCGCTTCGTTCGCTGCCGGAGATGTAGCAGATGCGCTGGGGACAGTGCCTGGCGTTGCTTCCGTATTCCCCATCATCTCAGCGGCCGACGGAACAGCGTACATCTCCTGCTGACTCATCGCCTGCGTATAGCCAGCGGGGATATCGAATAAAGCAATGTCGAGCGACTGACGCGAAAGTTCGAGCACCTCTTTCGTGTTCGAAAAAGTTGCTCGGCCAGACGCGTCGTACATCGTCATGGTTTCAATTAACGGATAGCCGACCTTCCCGTTCCCTTCGCGACGGAATTTCACCTGATCGCGACAACCTCCTGCGGCTGGGCGGCTGTAGGTTGCTGCTGGACCACCGACGTTGCAGTTGAAGTCGACGCTCAGATCGATGTACCAACCGTCGAGCTCGGTTCGCATGTTATTTGGATTACACGCATCAGGTGACGACTGGATCGAGGTTGAAGTCTTTACGTGTCTGGCAGTAAAGCCAAACATCTCACGTCGTTCCCCAGTA
>Ga0105249_10003333_pt1 | contig 13911 bp, 5 predicted proteins | sample KBSS44metaG_FD_81522 | JGI IMG/M metagenome (GOLD analysis project Ga0105249, IMG submission 81522) | Switchgrass rhizosphere microbial communities from Kellogg Biological Station, Michigan, USA - KBS S4-4 metaG | ecosystem: Host-associated > Plants > Roots > Rhizosphere > Soil | place... | reverse complement strand
TACGCGGTAAACACCGCGACCCCGGTCATCCAGGTAGATGACAAGAACTACTACGCCGTCGAGAATGCGGTCTGGTTCGTGGGGGCTGCGCCGGATGGGCCGTGGGCAGTGGCAACGTCGGTTCCGCCAGCGATCTACTCAATTCCTCCCAGTTCCTCTCTGCATTACGTCACTTACGTCAAGGTGTACCGCTCCACGCCGGATGTCGTTTACGTGGGCTACACTCCCGGGTATTACGGCACGGTGGTGTCTTCTACCACATCTACGGTTGTGTACGGCACGGGTTGGTACTATCCGCCCTATGTCGGCAGTTACTGGTATGGAGCACCCTACACTTACGGAGTCGGCGTGGCGTCCACGTGGAGTTCGGGAACGGGTTGGAGCATCACGATCGGTGTCGGATACACCTATGGTTATCCTTACTACTATCCGTGGTGGGGACCATGGGGCTACTACGGAGCTTGCTGCTGGGGGCCGGCCTGGGGGTACGGCTACGGCGGCTATGCCGGCGCGAACGTCTACGGGCGCTGGGGGAATACCGCATACGCCAGTACCCGGGCTGCCTGGGCGAATCCCTATACGGGGAACTATGGTGGGGCAAGTCGAACCGCTTTCCAAAACACGCAACGCGGCACCGTTGGTGTTGCGGGCCGTGGCGCCAATACCAACATCTACACCGGCAACACCGTCGCGGGGCGTGGGGCCGCCGGCTATAACCCGACGACCGGCGTTGTGGCTGGCGGCGGCGCCGGATACGCGGGCAATATGTACAGTGGCCAAGGGGCGGCTGGCCGCGGCGGCTTTGCCTACAACACAAACACTGGCGCCGGAGTCGCCGCGGGCTCTAACAACATTTACGCTGGAAAAGACGGCGACGTGTACCGCTATGACCGTCAGACTGGGAATTGGTCTCAAAACAGCGGCAACGGATGGAAGTCCACGTCCAAACCCCAGGCCAATCTGCAACAGCAACAGCAGGCACGTGCCGTAGGTCAGCAGCGCACCCAGAACTTCGGCGGATCGATGGGCGGCGGAATGCGAGGAGGAGGCCGGAGAAGATAACCAGCTCTGCACTCCTGGCCTGACTTGCGATGTTAGGAGGGGACTGGAGGCTGCCTGTCACTTCGTGAGACCAGGCCTTTCAGCTCGTCGGCCCTGATGGCCCTTCCTCCAGGGTCTTCACACAACCTCGCATCGTCCTATACAGGTCAGGGCCAAACCCCTTCATGTTATGTTCCTTGGCACCGTGGTCGGCACAAAGGTGCATGACCTCGTCCAGGCTCGAACTCAGGGCCTGAAAGTCGCAATCAACACCAGGAAAATACATTGCCTGGATATGCCAAACCGTACCGAACGTGAGTTCGTGACCTTGCTTTGGCGGACACAACATTAGAAATCGAAGTCCCCGTCGATGTGCCAGAGACGCCCTACTGAGTTATAGAGCTTGCCGAAATTTGGCGAGCCGACATACTGCTGCACGTCGCGGGGATTGAAGTAGTTCAGCACGTTGAGCACGCTCAAACCCGCTCGAAACTGGAAGCGGTGGTGGTGGAACTTGAAGTCGAACGGATACTGGATTTTCGTGTCCAGCCCCACAAAATTTCGCAAGCGCCCGGCCTGATTACGCAGCCCGATGTAGTTCCAGTCCTGGTCCAACCGTGAGAAGGGAAAGCTCGTATGCACGTCGAGCACAGGGATGAAGTCCAGCTTGTGAGGTAGTCCGATGACGCCCCACATCAGGCCGCGGTGGGGCGCATCGGAGCTCATCGTGCCGTACTGGTTAGCGCGGATGAGGGGAGCGGGGAAATTGCCGAAAAATTGATTGTAGTCGTTCAGTTCGCCGCGGGCGCAAGAGTAGACATAGCTGGCGTACAGCGTGGTGCGCTCCACGGGCTTCCAGCGCAGCATCGCCAGGTACTCGCGATAACTTTGACGCCCTGAATTGAACAGTCGCAGCTGAGCCCTGCCATCCGTGACCTGATGCGGATCGACATAGAAATCGCGGAACACTTTCCGGCCTTCATACCCAAACCGTAAGAGCAGTCCAGGGCGCAGCTCCCGGTCAAACTGCAGACTCCAGCCCAGACTGTAGGGAACACGCAGCCCGCCATCCGTGGTGGACACTACGTGCGTGAAGGTCGCCGGACCGTTGACGATCGTGCTGCCATCGGCGGCATAGTGCGTAATCGTCTGCGCGGGGATGTCAGGAAAGATACCAACGTTGATCGGGATCTTGTCGAAAAATACCCCAAAGCCGCCACGGATGGCAGAACGGTTATCTCGAGTCGGGACAAAGACAAAGCCAGCGCGGGGGGCAACGTTCAGGGATTCTGCCGAGAGGTTGTCGTGGTCAAGGCGCACTCCGAGGTCGAGCGTAAACCGGGAGTGGATTTGCCAGTTGTCTTGCGCAAAGAGGGCCAGTTCGTTGGTTGCGGCCCTGGAGGCAAGGGCAGCATCGAAGGCAATCACGCTGCTGAGCGTGCCGTCTTCACGCAACACGCGAACCGGCTGGTTGCCGATCCGGCCCTGATATGTGGAATGCGCATAGGAATACCCGAACGTCAGCAGATGCCGCCCTGCGGATTGGAGCGGCCGCAAGTGCAGAGTTTGCGACCACTGGTAAAGACGCGTCCGCCGGTCCTGCTGCTCGAAGAACGATCCGGAATTCTGCTCGGGAAAAAGAACCATCCTTCCCGCTACCGGGTTGGCCGGGAAGACTTGCGCATCCAGCCGCTTGGCCGCGAACAAGGTCTGGACGAAGCCGCCTGACGCCATGATCCAGCGGTGCGTGGCCGAGACGAAGAAGCCGCGCTGGTGGTAGTCGGCTGTGACTTGCTGCGGATTAAATGTATCGATGTTGGCGAAGTCCATGTTCTGGGGATCGGTAGTCAGGGCTGCAGTGAACTGGTGGTTGGCAGTGAGGTTCCAATCAATCTGCGTGTAAGTGTTGGCACTTTCCGCGACGCGCACGTTGTTCGGATCTGGCAGCGAAGGCACGCGCACGGTGTCGTAGCCGTAAGCCAACGACTGAAACAGGTAAAGCTTTCCTCGCTTGAGCGGTCCCGCAAATGTGATGTGGGGCGAGGCACTTTCCACGCCATGGGTGTGGCCATCGATCCAGCGGAAACGGGGAATGGGGTCTTCAAAGAGCCATTTCCACTCGTCGGTCCCGCCGCGCGTGTTGACCTCCACCACGCCGCTGGAAAACCTGCCGTACTCCGCGGAGAACGGATTCGACAACACGCGCACTGACTGAACCGCCACGACCGGTAGCCGCAGCGCCGCCTGCCCAGTGAAGGGATCGGACACGGTGGCCGTGTTGACAAGTGTGCTGGTCTGATTGGCCCGGCCGCCTTTGATGCGGATCTGCCCATCGAGCCCGCGAATCACGCCAGGGAGCAGCGGCAAGGCCTCCTGAAAATCCTGGCCGAGGCGGACCGCTGACTTCAGGATGTCGGCCGTCAGTATGGGTGTGTTGCCTGAACTTGAACTCAGATCCACACCCCTTGGCTCGGCGATCACGTTGACCGTTTCCTTTTGCTTCTTCAGGGCGAGCGGGAAGTCGAGCTTGGCAGCATCGCCCCCTTTCAATGTGAGGTGCTTGGTCAGCGTTTCAAATCCACCCAAACTGACAGTGACTTCATACTCGCCGGGTAGCAGCCCCGTGAACGCGTAGGTGCCGACATCGTTGGAAATGGTGGAGACCTCGTTTCGGGTAGTGAGACTCTTCAGGGTGATGTGCGCGTTGGGCCACACCGTCTGCACCCGGTCCGAGCCGAGCGTAAAGATGACGCCGCTCACCTGGGTGCTCTTCGCGGCCGCCGCCGGGGCAAGCATGAACGCAACTAACAGTGCCAGGCCAGACTCTCGGACATGCCTTCTCAAGAGCAAGCGCGTGTGGCACCTCTCCCGGCGTTCCAGAACGATGGGTCGAACCAGCACGACTATTCCAGCGGGCATTCTCAACAAAGGGAAACTGTTAAATCTGACAGGGGACAGCGGAAACCTTTGCCCATAGGCTAGCTTAATTGTGGAAACAGATTAAAACTCTGCAATCAGATTTAATTGTTCGCATCGAAGGTCGATATCGCAATTCAGAAGTGCTGCGAATTCCTGAAAGAGTTCCGCCAGCGTAAGACTTCGAACCCCCTAGCCCGCTTTTGGAGTTCGGATGCTGTGTGGTAGTAAGTTCGTCGTCATTGGGCGGCCTCTTCGCCTCGCCTTGCCCTGTACCCATCCTCTGTCTGCCCGGGTCTGTTCTCATCCTTTGATTTTTCGTTCCAACCAAAAACCGATTGCCAAAATTTAGCTTAAGGCTGGAGGAAGTCATGGCTACAAATCTCATCCAGATTGAAAATGACTCGGAGATCAAACAGCGACTGCAAGTAGAGCGCTCCCGCCTGCGGAAGATTGCAGGACTCGACCAGCCCGCACATTTCCATCGGCCGGTCGAACGCGCCTTTACCGCCGATGAGCGCAGCCAGGTGACGATCCTGTTCGGCGGCTTGACCTGGAAACACGAGGACCTGATCCGCGCCGTCTTTCAGGGCTGCGGCTATCGCTGCGAGAAGCTTCCGGTGCCGAACGTCGCCGCGTTTCAGACGGGCAAGGAATTCGGAAACAACGGCCAATGCAATCCTACCTACTTTACCGTTGGCAATCTGGTGCAGCATCTGCAGTCTCTGGAAAAAGAGGGTCTGCCACGCCAGCAGATTTTGGACAACTTCGTCTTCTTTACGGCGGGCTCATGCGGCCCGTGCCGCTTCGGCATGTATGAGGCCGAATACCGTTTCGCGCTGAAGAATGCCGGTTTTGACGGCTTCCGCGTCCTGCTGTTCAAGGACAGCGACGGAATCAAGGCTGCCTCCGGCGAGCCCGGACTGAAGTTCACGGTTGATTTTGGCTTCGGCATGCTAAACGCCATGCACCTGGGCGACGTGATCAACGACCTGATCTACCAGATTCGGCCCTACGAAGTGAATCAGGACGAGACCGACCGCGTTTTTCGCGAAATGGTCGACGGTCTGTGCGATGACCTGAAGAACCGCAAGTCGTACGAAATCGAACAGATTGCCCCGGAGTGGGCCAAGCCCAAATTCAAGAACAACAAAATTCTACGAAACACTTTCAACGTGTTTGGCAAGTGGCATGAGCACATGTGGGGCAAGGACTACCTGAACGCGCTCCACACCGCACAGGAAAGGATCAACACCATCGAGGTGGATCGCACACGGGTCAAGCCTCTGGTGAAGATCACCGGCGAATTCTGGGCGCAGCTCACCGAGGGCGACGGCAACTTCCACATGTTCGATTTCCTGGAGCGCGAAGGGGCGCAGGTGCTGGTGGAACCGATCGCAACGTGGGTGGCCTACCTGATGTATCAGGCCAAGGCGCATGCCAAGGCGAAGTGGCCGGTGAACCGGCCTCACCGCGATCCGGAGTGGTACGAGGCGAAGAAACAGTTCGCCAACTACATCGGCTTGCGCAAGAAGCTGTGGGGTATCGGTGCCGGAGAGCGCATGTGGAATTTCTTCTATCACCGCACCATCAACCAGATGGGAGGCATCACGCACGAACTTGTGCCGCAAACGGAACTGGCCGAGATGGCGCATCCCTTCTACAACCAGTTCGCCAGAGGTGGCGAGGGACATCTTGAGGTCGGCAAGAACGTGTACTACACAGTACACAAGCTTTGCCACATGGTGCTAGCGCTGAAGCCGTTCGGATGTATGCCATCGTCTCAGTCCGACGGCGTGCAATCGGCGGTGGTGAACAAATTTAAAGACATGATTTTCCTGCCCATCGAAACCTCGGGCGAAGGCGAAGTCAATGCCCACAGCCGGGTGCAGATGGCGCTGGGCGAAGCCAAGGTGAAGGCCAAGAAGGAGTTCGAGCAATGTCTTCATTCCACCGGCAAGACACTTCCGGAGATCAGGGATTACATCGAGGAACACCGTGAACTGAAGCACCCGTTTTATCACTTGCCGCATCGCGCAGGAGTAGCAGGCACAGCGGCCCAGTTCATCCTGCACGTCAGCGATCGCATCAATCGCGAAAAGCGGCTCTGGAAGCGTTCGCGCGTGCCCGGGGCTACGATTCCTGCGACCTCCGGTGACTGATTCGGACGTCTCACCGCCGAGGCCGTTGGGTCCGACAAACCATGGCACTGTTTTCTGAGGAGACCGAGTAATGCACGACCATAAAGCGCCCCAGTTGATTCAGATCGCCCCGCTCGAACCCCAGGTTGCTCCGGTACAACGCGAGATCCGCGCGCAGAGGCCGCACGATCACCAGACCAGGTTCCTGGTCGGGCTCGATGTGGGATCCACCACGGTGAAGGCGGTCGCTGTCGAAGCGGACAGCGACCGCGTGCTGTGGCAGGACTACCAGCGCCACGAAACCAAGCAGCCCGAGAAGACGCTGGAATTTCTGGAGCGCATCGAGGCCGAAGTGGGAATCGATCGCCATAACACTCGCATGTTCCTGACCGGGTCAGGAGGCGGCATAATTGCCGACCGGATCGGCGCCAAGTTCGTGCAGGAAGTGACGGCCGTTTCCCTGGCGGTGGAGAAGCTTCATCCCGAGGTTTATTCCGTCGTCGAACTGGGTGGACAGGACGCCAAGATTATCGTCTTCAAGGATGACGAAGAGACGGGACGAAAAAAGAAGATCCCGTCGATGAATGACAAGTGCGCTGGCGGCACCGGCGCGGTCATCGACAAGATCAATGCCAAGCTGAAGATTCCCAGCGAACTGCTGGCCGAGCAGGGCTATCACGGCATCAAGCTTCATAAAGTGGCAGGCAAATGCGGGGTGTTCGCGGAAACCGACATCAACGGTCTGCAGAAGGTCGGTACCCCGCCGGATGAGCTGATGGCATCTCTGTTCGAGGCCATCGTGCTGCAGAACTTGAGCGTTCTCACCCGCGGCCACACCTTGCGGCCGCACGTACTACTTTTGGGCGGACCCAACAGTTTCATTCGCGGCATGCGGGAAGCGTGGCAGGCCAATATTCCCCGCATGTGGCAGGAGCGCAAAGTCACCATCCCCGATGGCGCAAAACCGGAAGACCTCATCAAGGTGCCGCAGAACGCTCAGTACTTTGCCGCGCTGGGCGCCATCGAGTTTGGGCGCACCGAAGACGATTGCGTGGGTTGCTATCGCGGCTACGACGATCTGCTGCACTACATCGAGTACGGGCGCCGGGAAGAGAAGGCGAAATCCGGCGGCAACGGACTGGTGGAGAACCCGGAGGATCTTCCGGTGTTTAAGGAAGCCTATCGCCGCAAGAAATTTACCCCTGCGGTCTTTCAGAAGGGAAGCACGGTGGGCGGCTTCATTGGAATTGATGGCGGCTCCACCTCCACCAAGGCGGTGCTGCTCGACCAACATGGCACCATTCTCTGCAAGGCTTACCAGCTCTCGAACGGCAATCCGATTCTGGACACCATCGAGATGTTTGAGAACCTGCGCGGACAGGTGGAAGCTCAGAGCGCAAAGCTGGAAGTACTGGGCGTGGCCACCACCGGCTATGCCAAAGATATCCTGAAAGACGTGCTCCACGCGGATGTAGCGCTGGTGGAAACAGTCGCCCACACGGAGTCGGCGCTCAAGTTCTACGAAGATCCACACGTGATCGTCGATGTGGGTGGGCAGGACATCAAGATCATCATCCTGCACAACGGGCGGGTCAAAGATTTCAAGTTGAACACGCAGAGTTCCGCGGGTAATGGCTACTTTCTGCAATAGACGGCAGAGGACTTCGGCCTAGGCGTTGAGCAATACGCCGATCTGGCGTTCTCCGCTCAATCCATGCCGGTATTCGGATACGGCTGCGCCGTCTTTATGCAGTCCGACATTGTGAACTTCCAGCGGCAGGGTTGGCGCGCAGAAGAAATCCTGGCCGGGTTGGCCGCGGTGCTTCCCAAGAACGTTTTCCTGTATGTGGCCAGCATTCCTAATCTGGCGGCCCTCGGCACGCGCTTCGTTCTGCAAGGCGGGACACAAAACAACCTCGCGGTGGTGAAAGCTGAGGTCGACTTCATTACCAACAGCTTCCGGGTTGCTGGCAAGAAGCCGGAGATCATCGTTCACGAATTCTGTGGTGAATCGGGAGCCATTGGCGCCGCAGCCGAGTCCGTGCGCCTGTGGCGAAACGGTCAGCAGACCACCTTCGTGGGACTGGATGCCGTCCGCAAGATCGAATACCGCACCACGCGCAACGAAGCGACACGCTGCTATTTCTGCAAGAACAACTGCTTGCGCACGTTCATCGACATCCGCACCGCGCCCAAGGACGACCTAAGCCTCGTGCCGATCGAGAAAATCACCAAGGTCCCGCTGATGCACGGAGAACAGCGCCTGATCATCGCCACCTGCGAAAAGGGCCTGGTCGAAGATGTCAACGACATGAAGGACATCAAGGCAGAAATCGACCAGATCAAAGACAAGCATCCGAACTTTGTGGACCTCGCGGCGCACGAGGTGTTCCGCCCGGTCAATCCAAAGAGCGTGGCCGATCCTGTCCCGGTCACGAAATTATGGAACAAGGCAGGAAAGGAGCGTATCCCGCTCATGGAGAATCGCAGGAAGCTCCGCATCGGCATTCCGCGGGTGCTTAACATCTATACCTACGCGCCGCTGTTCAACGGCTATTTCGAAAGCTTGGGCGTGCAGCCGGAAAACATCATTTATTCCGATTACACCAGTTCCGATCTGTACCGCACCGGCGCAAGCCGCGGCGCAATCGACCCGTGCTTCCCGGCCAAGATCGGCATTTCCCACGTGTACAACCTGATTCAGGAGAAGCACCGCAAGAAGCCGCTGAACGTCATCTTCTTTCCGATGTACGACGTGCTCACTTCTCCACTGGTCAAGATTGTGGGAGCTAACGCGTGCCCGACTGTAACCGCAACGCCCGAAACTGTGAAGGCCGCATTCACCAAGGAGAACGACGTCTTTGCCGAGCACAACGTGAAGTATGTGGATCCGGTCCTGAACTTTGCCGACCGCAAGCTGTTCGCCCACCAGATGCTGCAGGCCTGGCAGCCGATCCTGGGTTTGTCACAGGAAGAGAACGACCGTGCCGTCGAAGTCGGCTTCAATGCGCTCACGAGCTACGAAGCGAGTATTCGCAGGCGTGCCCGGCAGGTGCTCGACCAACTGGAGCGCGAAGACCGCATCGGCATCGTGATGCTGGGCCGGCCGTATCACCACGATCCGGGCCTCAATCACGAAATCATGGAAGAATTTCAGAAATTGGGCTATCCCGTCTTCTCGCAGAACACGCTGCCGCTGGATGAAGACATGCTGGAGCGTCTGTTCGGGGAAGAAGTCCGCGCGGGTATAATCAGCAGTCCGCTCGACATCAGCGACGCCTGGAAGAATTCATATTCCTGCAGCACGAACCACAAAGTGTGGGCTGCAAAGTTCACAGCTCGGCATCCCAATCTGGTCGCGCTCGAAATTTCCAGCTTCAAATGCGGCCACGATGCTCCGATTTACGGAGTGATCGAAGGAATCATCGAGCAGTCGGGCACACCCTACTTTTGCTTCAAGGACCTCGACGAGAACAAGCCGTCTGGTTCGATACGGATTCGCGTGGAAACCATCGACTATTTCTTGCGCCGTTATCGAGAAGAAGTCATCCGCAAGCGGAAGGCTGTACAGGATATTGAGGCCCAGTTGGCGGCACTCGAGGCGGAGTTACGAAGCCAGCAGTCAGGCGGTGGAACGCCGCCGGAAGGGGAAGCCTGGAAAGAAACAGCGCACACGATGGCTGCCGACTAGAGTTGAAGATCCTTGAATAGTCTCCTGAGGCACTCCGCGCCGGACCTGTTCCCGTGCCGACGGCGAACGGCCTCACCATGCCCGAACCGGTGTTTCGCCCCATTCCGGATCCACTTGAAGGCCATGGGGTGGTTCTCAGCCACGTTGCCGCCTTCCACCAGGATCGTCTTGCAGTTCTGCACGTCAATCCAGTGGTTGGTCATCCCCCTCCCAAACGAGGCCCCCAGACCGGGGACCGTGGCGCTGTGTCAAAGTCGGGGGTGCTCGACGTAAGCCAGGCCGAGCAGCCGAGCTGCCTTCTGGAAGGTAGCACTCCTCGTTCGTGTTCTGCGCGCCGCCCAAGAGGCCGATCGCGTCGGTCCGATTGACCCGAACCTCCTTGTCGTCGACCTTCTCGGTGGCGATCCAGGTCGCGTCGTGTGGCGAACATGGATATGCCTTTGACGCATAGCGATCCGCGGTTCACGATGTGGTCTTAGTCGCCTTCCATCGCAATCAGCTGGTTCACGTACCGCGGCGATCATGCCGCACCCGCAGGAGCAGAAGTTGCACGAGGTAGTGAACTCACTGATGTTTGCCTTGTGACCCCAAAGGAACCGCCTGCTTTATCCCCCAAGCGGAGCATTCTTGCTTCTTAAACAATATTTTGATTTTGAGGACGACAGATACTGTCACTTTCCACAGTCCCTTTTCTCGCTCGGCCTCTTTAGCCTGCTGCTCAAGCAAAGCTCTGGGCTCTTGATTTCTTACAGGTTCTATGGGTGCGACGAGTGAAAAGCCTGTCTGGTTCGTGCTGACTCGACATTGGCTGAGTCTGCTTGGCTTGGCCCTGCTCGCAAGTGCGTTAATTTCGTGGCTCTTTGTGTTACCGCAACAGGTTCGCGGTCACGTCGACAATCCTTACGTGGGCATCGTGGTATTTCTCGTCCTTCCAGCGCTTTTCTTCACTGGTTTGGCGCTGGTTCCGATCGGTGTCTACCTGAGCAAACGCCAGATTCGCCGAGGGCTATCCGAGGAAGGCTTCGATCGCCAGAGGGCGCTGCGCCGCATCGCCTGGTTTTTCGGCGCCACAACTCTCCTGAACATCCTCATTGGAACCCAAGTCTCCTATCGAGCCGTTAAGTATATGGAGACACCCCAATTCTGCGGAGCGAGCTGTCACACGATGAATCCTGAACTAGCTGCCTATCGGAATTCGCCTCACTCTAGGGTGGAATGCGTCGAATGTCATGTAGCGCCAGGTGCTGCCGGTTGGATCAACAGCAAGACGAACGGAATTCGTCAACTCATTGAGACTGTGCTGAATACAAGCCCGAGACCAATCCCGTCCGCTCTGGAAAGCAATCGTCTCGTGCCTGCGAGAGAAACCTGCGAGAACTGTCATTGGCCGCAGAAGTTTGGCGGTGCGCGTCTGCGCTTATTCAGCAAGTATGCCGACGACGAAACAAATACACGCACGGAGACCGTTCTCCTAATGCTAGTGGGTGGAAACCGGATCTCGGGAATTCACGGTGCGCACTTTGGTCCGGGAGTTCACATCCGCTTTGCGTCAGCGGACGGGGTGCGGCAGACCATTCCGTGGGTCGAATACAGAAATACAAACACGGGGGATGTCCGAACTTTCGTTAGTCCTGAAACGCAGCCGGATTCGGCCAAGGCACTTCCTAAGTTCGAGATGGAATGCGTGGACTGTCATAACCGACCGACGCATACCTTCGACCTGCCGGAACGAGCGATGGATAAAGCCCTCGCCCTTGGTGACATCGCTGTAGGCCTACCCTACATCAAGAAGGAAAGTGTGGAGTTGCTGAAGGTAAACTATGCGACAAGCGCGGAAGCGGCAGCGAGATTGCCGCCGGCCCTCGCGGCTTTCTATCAGCAGAACTACCCGGACGTTTACGGTGCGCGTTCACAGGACATCCGCCATGCGGGTGAGGCGGTTCTCGCGATTTACAACCGCAATGTTTTTCCGGACCTGAAAGTGACTTGGGGTACTTACCCGAACAATCTTGGCCATACGGACTTTCCAGGGTGCTTTCGGTGTCACGACGGCTCGCATACGACAGGAGATGGAAAAACGATCACTCAGGACTGCAACACTTGTCATGAGCCACTGGCCATGGAAGAGGCATCCCCGGAAATCTTGAAGACTCTGGGGATCGCGGATCGGATCTCGAAAGTGCAGAAGCATTGAACTAGCGGTGTGCAACAAGGGTGAGGTGATCATTCGCAGACCGGAGCCCGGAGCTTCGGGTTTAGGCTGCCCCACTTGCCGCTCCGTGGTTTCCTCACCTGACGTTATTATGGCCGGAACAGGCACAACGTGCACATCCGGACACTACGCTGTGAGAATATTGTTCCCGTCGGTTCAACGCGGCACCCACCCATGAATACTGCCCAGCAACTATTGCCCGGAGTTAACTTCCTGATTCTCCGTCGCGATCTGGAAGGAAAAGGCCTCGGTGTGCCTGAACGCTGGGCCGCCGTTGAGACCGAGACAGGGAATGCCCAGGACAGTGAACCACCGTCAGCACATCGCCCTTCTTGCCGCCTGGATGTCGCCGGGAGCCTCGTGAACGGCGGTTACTTTACTATCCGGAAAAGTAACGGCGTAGAAGCGCGCCGCCATGCGCGTCCTTGTCGAACCAGAGGCAGATCGTGTTCTTTGGCTTCATGTTCGTGTGCTCCTTGTGCTCGATCCGGGCGAACGCCGCGGTCTTTGGGTCGGTCCGTTATCAGTGACCCACCAGTTCATCTGCTGATCTGCTACGGCCGACGTGTCCATCACCGGCGCGGCGAGCATTTTAGTTCGCCCTTTCATCACGTCGCAGCAGCTTGATCAAGAACCTGAAGAGACAGAACTGGCGCCCTGTTTCTTTGCGTATCCCACCTGACTCAATGCCTTCGCGACCTCGGTCAGGGCACTCGAATCATCGATCGTTGCCGGCATTTTGTATTCGTTCCCATCGGCAATTCTCTGCATTGTGCCACGCAGAACCTTCCCGGACCGCGTCTTGGGAAGAGCCGGCACAACTACCGCGGTCCTGAACGCCGCCACCGGGCCGATCCTCCGCCGAACCATGTGCACGACCTCTGTGACAATCTCTTGTGGATCGCGTTCAACCCCTTTTTTCAGCACCAGGAAACCCACGGGAATCTGTCCCTTCAGCTCGTCATGTACGCCTACCACCGCGCACTCGGCTACATCAGGATGGGAGGCGAGAACTTCCTCCATGCTGCCTGTGGACAGACGGTGCCCTGCCACGTTGATTATGTCGTCTGTTCTCGACATGACATACACATAACCATCCTCATCCACATACCCCGCGTCTGCTGTCGTGTAGTATCCGGGGAATTGTGAGAGGTAGGAATCAACGAAGCGCTCGTCGGCATTCCACAAGGTCAGGAACGTTCCTGGCGGCAGAGGCAGCTTGACGACCAATGCGCCAATCTCGCCAGGCTTCATCTCCCGGTTGTCGGGGTCGACAACACGCACGTCCATGCCGGGTACGGGTTTGCTTGGTGAGCCAGCTTTCACCTTTAAAGGTTCAATGCCGAGACAATTGGCGCAGATCGGCCATCCCGTTTCCGTCTGCCACCAGTGATCGATCACCGGAACCTTAAGATGGTCTTCGGCCCACTGCAACGTATCTGGGTCGCATCGCTCACCCGCTAAAAATAGCGCTCTGAAATTGGAGAGATCGTAGTTCTTGATCAGCGCACCAGCGGGATCCTCTCTCTTGATGGCGCGGAAAGCAGTAGGCGCCGTGAACATGACTTTCACTTTGTGCTGCGAAATGACGCGCCAGAATGCCCCCGCGTCAGGCGTGCCGACAGGTTTGCCTTCGTAAAGGATCGTCGTATTCCCGTGGAACAGTGGTCCGTAAACGATATAAGAGTGTCCCACAACCCAACCAACATCTGAAGCCGCCCAATAGACTTCTCCGGGTTCAACACCGTAGATGTTCTTCATGGTCCACTTCAAGGCCACAAGATGGCCGCCGTTGTCGCGAACCACCCCTTTCGGTTGCCCGGTGGTGCCGGAGGTATAGAGGATGTAGAGAGGATCCGTTGCGGCCACAGGGACGCACTCGTGCGGCTTTGCCGCCTCCATCACTTCAT
>Ga0105249_10003327_pt1 | contig 13923 bp, 10 predicted proteins | sample KBSS44metaG_FD_81522 | JGI IMG/M metagenome (GOLD analysis project Ga0105249, IMG submission 81522) | Switchgrass rhizosphere microbial communities from Kellogg Biological Station, Michigan, USA - KBS S4-4 metaG | ecosystem: Host-associated > Plants > Roots > Rhizosphere > Soil | place... | reverse complement strand
GAGATATCCGTGGCGGTCTCGGGCGGCCAGGGCGAGGAGGATCTGATAGCCGATGGGCGATCGGGCGCTCGGCGCGTCGTCTGGCATGTTCGTCGGATGACTAGTTCGATGGACGTACTAGTCGGACAGAGCGATTGGGCGGAAGGTTTGTTTCGGGGGCGCCGAGCAAGCATCAGCGACAACGGGAACTCGATAACGGCAAAGAAGCGGATCGGGGCGGATCGTTCGTCGAGCGTGAAAGCACCGTCCCCAACGAGCCCGCAATTGCTTGGGAACGGCCTCGGGAGGCTTCGGCATCCCGAGGCCGTTCCCCAGTCATCACGGCTCGTTGCGGACCGCACACGTGCCGATCGCGGAGCAATCCGCCCCGATCCGCTTCTTTGCCGTTATCGAGTTCCCCGCGTCGCTGATGCCTGTTTGGCGGCCTGCCAGATCGCCGTGTCCGGGACCCTCGCCAGCCAGTCAATCCTGACGCACGTTAATCCCATGCCACAGGACCGCCGGCACCCGCCAAACGCCAGGATACGCCCCATGATCTCTCTCTTCCGTCGTCGGATCGCACACGCATTCCTCTCCGCGACCGCCCTCCCCGCTGTGCTCGGCGCACAGGGAGGTGGTCCACCGCAGGCCGAGGGTGCGGCGGCTGCGCGCGTGAACTGGGATGTCACGCAGCCGCGCGGGAAGACGCGCGACATCGACTTCACGACGTCCGAAGGGACGTGGATGTCCGCCGACCTCTCGCCCGATCGCACCTGGATCGCGTTCGACCTGCTCGGCCACGTCTACCGGATGCCCGTGGCGGGTGGAGAGGCCACGGTCCTCACGCAGAACAGCGGCGTCGCGCTCAACTTCCAGCCGCGCATCTCGCCCGACGGGAAGAGCATCGCGTTCATCACGGACCGCCGCGGACAGTACAACCTCTGGGTGATGAACGCGGACGGGTCGAACCCGCACGCGATCTTCACGGAGCTCAACGCGACGGCACTCGAGCCCGCGTGGACGCCCGATGGGAACTTCATCATCGTGAAGAAGGGTGGACGCGGCGGTGGAGAGGGTGGTGCACCGCCGGGCGGGATCTGGATGTACCACAAGGACGGCGGCCAGGGCGTGCAGCTCGTCGGGCCGCCGGCCGGCGGCGCTGGTGGTGGCGGAGGCGGAGGCGGCGGAGGTCAGCCGAACGGGGCGCCCGGGTGGCCGACCATCTCCGGCGACGGTCGCTACCTGTACTACCAGGTCACGATGCCGGTCGACGACCGCCAACCGCTCTCGGGAGCGATCCAGATTCGGCGCTTCGAGTTCAAGACCGGCGAGACCGTCGACGTCACCGCGGGCGAGAGCAGCGGCGCGGCGGCGGGTCGCTTCTCGAGCGGCGGCGCCGCCGCGCCGGAGATCTCGCCCGACGGGCGCTGGCTCGCGTTCGCACGGCAGATTCCCGACGGCACGCTCGAGTTCAAGGGGCACAAGTACGGCCCGCGCACGGCGCTCTGGCTGCGCGACATGAAGACCGGTGCCGAGCGCCTGGTGATGGACCCGATCGAGCCGATGATTCCGGGCGGATCGAAGGCGTTAGGCGTGCTGCCGCGCTACCGGTGGGCGAGCGACGGGAAGACGATCCTCCTCATGCAGGGCGGCAAGCTGCGCCGGCTGGACGTCGCCACGCGCGAGGTCGCGACGATTCCATTCACCGCGACCGTACACCGCACGATCTCGCAGATGAACCGATACGAGTTCCGGCTCGGCGACGGCCCGGTGGCGGTGAAATTCTTCCGATGGCCGACGGCGACCGCTGACGGTGGCACGATCGCCTTCCAGGCCGTCGGTCACATCTACGTGCAGGATGGCGAGGGCGGAGCGCCGCGGCGCCTGACGCCGAAGACGTTCGAGCCGCTGGAGTTCGCGCCGGCGTGGAGCCCGGACGGTCGGACGCTCGCGTTCGTGACGTTCGACGACACCGCGCGCGGCCACGTGTGGAAGCTCTCGGCCGCGGGCGGCAACCCGGTGCGCCTAACGAAGGAGCCGGGCGACTACGTCGACCCGGTGTGGAGCCCGGATGGCCGGTCGGTGATCGTCGCGCGAGGCGAGGGCGCGACAGCGCGCGGCCGCACGCTCACGCACAACGGGTGGTACCAGCTGGTGCGTCTCTCGGCGACCCCGGCGGCCGGTGGAGACACCGGAGTCGCACTGGCAACGATCAACCGCCCGTCCGGCTCGGCGATCTCGGGAGAAGCGCGGCGCCAGATCGTCAGGCCATCGTTCGGCCCGGATGGACGGATCTTCTGGATCGACGAGAAGGCGGGTAGCGGTGGCCAGCGTGGCGGTACCGCGCTCATGTCGGTGAAGGCGGACGGGAGCGACAAGCAGGAGCACCTGACCTTCCCGGCGGCGGACGAGATCGTCCCGTCGCCGGACGGGCAGTGGGTCGCGTTCCAGGAGGGCGACAACGTGTACGTCGCACCGTTCGCGTGGGGCGGCATCGGCGGTGATGTGCAGCGCGTCGAGAAGCGGCGCGGGCAGTTCCCGGTTACGCAGCTCACGCGGGACGGCGGGCTGTTCCCGCGATGGCGCAACGCAAAGACGCTCGAGTACGGCAGCGGCCAGCGTTTCTACGTGCGGCACATGGACTCGGGGCGTACGGACACGATCCATCTGAAGCTCAGCGTCCCGCGCGATGTGCCGACGGGAAGCGTTGCCCTGACGAACGCGCGGATCGTCACGCTCGACCAGCGCAAGGTGATCGAGCGTGGGACGGTCGTCGTGCGGGAAAGCCGGATTGCGTGCGTCGGCGAGTGCAGCACGAGTGGCGTGGACCGCGTGATCGATGCGGCGGGCAAGACGATCATCCCGGGCTTCATCGACATGCACGCGCACCACTATCGCGAGTGGCGCGGCATGCGCCCGCGGCACGACTTCGAGCAGGCGATTTATCTGGCGTACGGCGTGACGACGACGCTCGACCCGTCGATGTACAGCGTGAACATGTTCCCGACGGCGGAGCTGATCGAGGCTGGCGAGATGATCGGCCCGCGCGGCTTCAGCACCGGCGACAACATCACGGCCGGCGACGCCGCACGCGCGAACGAGATCAACAACCCGGCCGATGCGCTCGCGATGGTGCGCAAGATGGCGGACTGGGGGGCGGTCTCGATCAAGCAGTACGCGCAGCCGCGCCGCGATCAGCGCCAGTGGATGGCGGAGGCGGTGCGCACGGTCGGTCTCAACGAGACGTCCGAGGGCGGCCACTTCATGGAGAACCTCGGCTTCACCATGGATGGTCAGACGGGCTGGGAGCACGCGTTCAGCGAGCTGCCGATGTACTCGGACGGCGCGAAGTTCTTCGGCAAGGCGGGAGCGACGTATTCGCCGACGCTGGTGGTCGCCGGGCCGACGGGCTGGAACATCGAGTACTGGTTTGGCGCGAGCGACGTGTGGAAGGACGCGAAGCAGCGTCGCTGGTTCCCGTGGCGCGCGCTGGTGCCGCAAACGCGTGTGCGCTGGCTGCGCCCGGAAACGGACTACAACTACCCGCTGGTCGCGCAGGCGATGGCGGACGTGATCGCCGAGGGTGGCCACGGCGCGATGGGCGCGCACGGCGAGCACCACGGCATCGGCCCGCACTGGGAAGTGTGGATGGGCGCGAGCGCGTTAGGCAACATGGGCGCGCTCGAGGTCGCGAGCCTGGGCGGCGCGCGCTTCCTGGGCGTGGACAGGGACCTGGGCTCGATCGAGGTCGGCAAGCTGGCGGACCTCATGGTGCTGAACTCGAACCCACTCGAGAACATCAAGAACACGCTGGACTCGAAGTACGTGATGAAGGGTGGCAAGCTGTACGACGCGATGTCGCTCGACGAGATCTGGCCGAAAGCGGTGCCGTTCGGGCCGTACTATTGGGTGAACGACGACGTGCTGCAGCAGAACACCGAGCAGTCGGATACGTTCGACAAGCGGCCGTAGGCTTGGTAGTGGCCGGCTGGCATCGCGACCAACTGGGCTCGAAAACCAATGAGACGCAGAACGCGCAGAAAGCGCCCGCTGGCGCGGGCGACGCAGAAGGCCGCAGAAGCCTCCCATTGAAGGCCACGCTCCGCTCCCAACGAGCCCGGATTTGAAGGGGGAACGGCCTCGGTCAGCTATGAGCGGCCCGAGGTCGTTTCCCCTTGTGGTTCCGGCTCGTTGCGGGAGGAGTTTTCCCCCAGTCTCGGAGGCTTCTGCGGCCTTCCGCGTCGGCGCGCAGCGCTTCTGCACGTTCTGCGTCTCATTGGTTGTAAAGCGTCCCATCCGAGATGCCGGAACAACGCGGTACGGGGCGCGCTCGTTCGATGCCACGCAGTCGTCGACCGAGCCCCATCCTGGCGGCATGAACGAACCGCCGGCGCCGAGCTTCTCTGAAGATGCATTTCCGTTACAGGCCGTCACCGGCACCGTCATCGCCGCATCGTTTACCGTGTTCAAGACATTCGGCTGCGGTTTCGTCGAGCCGGTGTATCGGCGAGCCATGATGGTCGAGCTGCGTCACCGCGGTGTATGGGTCGAGCAAGAGGTCAAGTACGAGTATTCCATCGCGGCGAGTCCGTCGGGTATTACAAGGCCGACATGGTTGTGGACTCGCGTGTCATCGTCGAGATCAAAACGGGTCCGTTGCCCGACCCGTTAGACTCGGACAAGCAACGCCACCATCCTCATGGGCGACGGGCGCATCGTTGCGGCGAGATCAGCCAGCGCCGTGAAGGTTTCCGCTGGCGCCGAGGGTGTGGCGCTCGTCGACAAGACCGTCATCCCCGGCATCATCAACACCGGTGGACACGTCAGCTCGCCCGCCGACCTCCGCACCTACGCCGCCTACGGCGTCGACCCCGTCTTCATCAGCCTCGACGGCGAACCGACGTCGGTTTTCGGAAGTCACTGCCACTCCGTTGACCAAACCTGCTGGACGCGCTCCTTGACACGAATGAAGCGAACGTCGTCGCGGAGCTCGTCGAAACGGGGATCCCACCAGACGGCCTGCGGGGCCCAGTAGACGAGAAACGATTCGTGCTCGAGCCATTGTAGCGCACGGTCCACGTCACCGAGGCTCGCCCAGGCCAGCGCGAGGTTCAGTGGCATCGCTCCATGCTCGGTCGCCTCGAGCGCAAGCCGATGCGCCCGGCGCGAATCGCCAAGGACGGCGAGCGCGGATGCGTGTTCCGCCAGGAGATCGCCGCGAAGATCGCCGGGCCTGGTCAGCCCGGCTTCGACCGTGGTCATGACGGCCGCCTCGTCGCCCAACCGCGCCGCCGCGCGCGCGAGGCCGGCGTGCGCCTCCTCGAGATCGGCGTTGAGGTCGACCACCGGTTCCATGCTCGACCGCGACAGGTCGTAGTCTCCACGCAGATACCGCAGCCAGCCAAGGACTCCGACCTGGATGGACGACACAGGATTGAGGCTGGCCGCGATCGTCTGCTCGCGCATCGCCGCGTGGCGCGCGCCGAAACCCGTGAGTAACGTCAGCGAGAGCCAATGGTGCGCGTCCGCGTTATGCGGATCGAGACGTATCGCGTGGCGAAATGCGGACTCGGCATCGCGCCAGCGGCGCCGGATCAAGTTCAGCCCCCCGATCGAATTGTGCGCCCCGGACAGCGTATCGTCGAGCGAGAGTGCCCGATCGGCGTTCTCGGCGCCGCGCTCGATCGCGACGGCCAACGGCGCGTAGTCGCGGCCGCCGCGCACGATCCAGCAATCCGCGAGGCCGCACCACGCGTCGGCAGCACGTTCGTCGCGCGCGACGGCTCGGGTGAAGTAGCCAATCGCGCGCTCGATCGAGGCACGTGTCCGGCGGTGCCAGTGGTATCGTCCTTGCGCGATGATGCTCGCGGTCACCGAGTCGATCGCGTGCGCGCGTCGTCGATACGGCTCTCGGGGCGCCACCACGACGATCGGCTCTCCGCTGCCTAACGCCCGAGCGTCGCGAAGGAACCGCATCGTCTCGCCCGATGGCGAAACGCCCAGCTCGAGCGCGAGTCGTTCGACGAAAACGCGAGCGACGGATTCCGCCCGCGCACGGTTGTCCGTCGTGAGCAGCAGCCTGACGAGATCGCGAAGCGACGGTTCGTCGCAAGGCGACAGCTCGAGCGCGCGTTCCGCCGCGGTGGCTGCGTCGTGAAGCCGACCGGCCCGCTGAAGCTGATCGCCCAGCGCCGACGCGGCTCCCGTGGCGAGAGCGCGAAGGCGAGCTCGCTCGGCCGTCGCCCATAGATCGAAATCCACCGCGTTGCGCACGAAGAAGCCGTCGAGGAAATCACCGCGGTACAACTGCAGCGCGTCGGACCAACGCTCCTCGGCCAGCGCCGTCCGGAACTCGACGACGTCGTTCCACACGAGTTCGGGCGACAGACGCAACGACTCGCCCGACGCGACGATCGCATCATCGCCGAGCGTCCGTCGCAGGACGTATAGCGAATCGGCGAGGAGGTGACGGGCGGAGTGCTCGTCGCGCTCGGGCCAGAGGAGCCCCAGCAGCCGATCCCGGCTTATGGATTGGCCCGGTGATGCCGCGATGAGCGCCAGCAGCGCGAGTCGACGCTGTTGGAGTGCCCGGCGCATCGACGGCCCGTCGGCACCTGTCAGGCAAACGGGCCCGAGAAGGGAGAGGCGGTTCGGCATGCCTTCAGAAACGCGAGCGGAGACGATAACCGGACGATCGCCGCACCCTAACGTGCTTCACAGCGGTACGCCTCCACGGCGTGTCGCGGCGAGCGGAGCGCATCAAAGCGCGCTCCACTCGTGGAGACAAACCATCTGGAGGTACAAACATGTTGCAACGCCTGAGCTTCGGTGCCGCTCTGCTCGCCACGTTTACCCTTGCGTGTTCGGATGACGAAACGAGCAGGATCATGTCGCAGGGGCCGAAGACCGCATCGGCCGCCGAGAGCCGTTCGGCCCGCTCGAGCCAGGAGATGGGCAGCGACAATCGGATCCAATGGGGACCGGCGCCGCCGATCTTTCCAGCCGGAGCGCAATTCGCCGTCGTGCAGGGTGATCCGAGCGTGGCCGGCCAGATCTTCACGGTCCGTCTTCGTTTTCCGAACGGCTATGTCCTGCCGCCGCACCGGCACCCGACCGACGAGCACATCACTGTCCTTCGAGGCACGTTTCTCCTGGGATTCGGCGAGGACTTCTCGCGACAGGGCCTCGCCCCGTACCCGGCGGACGGGTTCGTCACCGCGGGCGCGAACATGCCGCATTTCGCCAGCGCGCGCGGGGTCACGGAGGTGCAGGTGCACGCCATCGGACCGTTCGAGCTGACGTACGTGCACCCCGAGGACGACCCAACGAAAACGAAGTAGCGCACGCCACGGCGTCGAGCGGTACAAGCGAATGATTCCGCGTCGCACGATCGTGCGGCGCGGAGTCATTTGGAACCGACGGCCGCTCAGTCACGGAGCACCACGACGGTGCTCACTCGCACGGCGCGCGTACCCGGACGGGCGCGTGGTCTCGACCGGGCGGTCACGTTCGGTTGCTCGGCACAAGCAGCACCGGCACATTCAATCGGCGTTCAAAACCCCATCCCGCCCAAACCACGGTTGAGACCGATGCTTTCCTTCCGCCTGACCGCTCGCAGTGCCGCACTTTTTCTCGCGCCGACGCTCGCGATCGCGCAGGGATCGCCCGTACGTGCCTTCACAGGCTTTACGTTGGTCGATGGCACCGATCGCTCCCCCGTACCTAACGCGACGATCGTCGTGCGCGAGGGGCGCATCGTGGCGGCCGGCCCGGCGAACAGCGTGACGATTCCTGCCGGCGCGCAGCGGCTGGCGCTGCCCGGCAAGACCGTCATCCCCGGCATCATCAACGCCCACGGTCACGTCAACGGTCCCAAGGACCTCAGCACCTACGCCGCTTACGGCGTCACCACCGTCTTCAGCCTCGGCGGCGAACCGCAATCGGTCTTCGCGGCCCGCGCGGCACAGAACGCGCCCACGCTGGATCACGCGCGAGTGTTCCTCGCCGGGCCCGTCCTCGCGCCGAAGACGCCCGACGAGGCTCGTTCCCAGGTAGCCGACGACGCCGCGCAGAAGGTCGACATCGTCAAGATCCGTGTGGACGACAACCTCGGCACCGTGCCGAAGATGACGCCCGAGGTCTATCGCGCGGTCATCGACGAGGCACACAAGCGCGGCATGCGCGTCGCCACGCATCTCTTTTACCTCGCCGACGCGAAGTCGCTGCTCGCCGCCGGCTCGGACTTCGTCGCCCACAGCATCCGCGACGCGGACGTCGACGACGAGGTCATCGCCGCGCTCAAGGCGCGCAATGTGTGCGTGAGCCCGACGCTCATGCGCGAGGTCTCGACGTTCGTATACGAGAAGACGCCAGACTTCTTCTCCGACTCGCTGTTCCTCACCCATGCGAATCGGGAGTGGATGACCGCGCTCGAGAAGCCAGAGGCGCAACAGGCAATGCGCGCGAGTCCCGCCGCGCAGCGATACAAGGTCGCCCTCGAGGTGGCCAAGCGAAATCTCAAGCGACTGTCCGACGCCGGCGTACTGATCGCAATGGGCACCGACACCGGCCCCAACGGCCGCTTTCAAGGCTACTTCGAGCTCATGGAGCTCGAGCAGATGGTGAACGCCGGCCTGACCCCGCGTCAGGCACTCATCGCGGCGACGCGTGATGCTGCTCGCTGCATGAAGCTCGACCGCGATCTCGGAACGATCGAGCCGGGGAAATGGGCGGACTTCGTCGTGCTCGATGCGAATCCGCTCACCGATATCGCGAACGTGAGACGCATCGCGTCGGTGTACGTTGCGGGCAACCAGGTCGCCCGCTGACCAACCACGGTCATTCCGGGCGAACGCGAGTAGCTGAAATTGGTAGCTTTTCTGGACCTCAGCGCGGGTTGAACAGGAAGTAGTCGTACGCGGCACGGGCGATCTGCGCGATCGCCCGTTCCTGCGCTTCCGCCGGCCGAGTGGATTCCTTCACGAAAACCGCGAGCACGAGATGACCCGCGCCGTTCGGCAGATCGATGATGCCGACGTCGTTGGCGACGCCGATGCCGAGCGTTCCGGTTTTGTGGCGTACGACGAGCTCCGGCGGCAGCATGCCCTTGATCCGGTTCGGGCCGGTCTCGCAGCGCCGCATGATGTCGAGCAGCAGATCCGTGTTCGCCTTCGAGAGCGCGCGGCCGCGCCAGATCGTCTCCAGCAGCTTCGCCATCCCATCCGGCGTCGACGTGTCGCGGCGATCGCGATAGAACGCCTCGGCCGCCGTCTTCTGCGCGTCGTCCGAAACGGCGCGCGCGAGCGTGTTGAACGACTGCGGCGTGAGCTCGCTCTCCGGGGGCAGATTCTTGACGCCAATCGCGTCGGCGATCAGCTGCACGGTGGGCCGGTCGACCGAGATGCCGGAAACGCCGAGCGCACGGAGCCGAGCGTTGACGGGGCCGGTCCCGCCGGCCGTGCGCAGTGTGATATCGGTCGCGCTGTTGTCGCTGATGAGGAGCATCAGCTCGAGCAGATTCCGAACGGAGAGCGAGACGCCGGGATCGTCGAACAGCTGCGTCAGCGTTCCGCTACCCGGATGCAGATCGCTCGGCCGGATCGTGACCATGCTGTCGAGCCGCAGCGAGCCCGAGTCGACTCGACTGAGCAGCTGCACGGCGATCGGCACCTTGTACGTGCTCGCCATCGGGAAGGGCTCCCCGCGATTCAGCATCACCTGCCGTCCCGTCTCGAGGTGCACGGCAGCGACACCGACTCTGCCACCGGCGATTGCGGCGAGCCGCGTCATCTCGGCTTCCAGACGGGCGAGTCCGGAATCGGGTGCGGCGGCCGGCGTCGTCGGGCGGCGCTTGGCCTGCGCTCCGATGGACGTGCTCGGCGTTACGGAGACGACGAGGCCGGCCGCGATGACCGCGGCTGAGCCGACCAGACGGTGACAGCTTGTTCGCATGTGAGAACGCTCTCGGTTGGGCGTGGCCGTGAAACGGAATCCGCTCGTCCTGTTGGCGGAACACGTCTCGCCCAACATCGTCTGCGGCGTCGCTCAGCGCTATATCCGACCGGCGACGGCGTTCACGGCCGGCAGAGTCCTCAGGACTCGGGACTGCCCCTTGGGTACTGCCACCTCGGTACTGCGACTGGCCACTGTTGCCTGATGACTGACTGACTACTGCGTTGTCATTCCGAGAAAAAGACCTCGACCGCGACCCAAGGGTTCCTCACTACGGTCGGGATGACAACGACTGCCCGAACCCGAGCACGTACCCGCTCGAGTCGCGCGCCGCGAACTCGTGCATGCCGTACGCCTCCTGCAGGATCGGCCCATAGACGATCTCGGCGCCGTTTGCGACGAGCTCCGCGTGCAGCGCAAGTACGTCGCGAACCCAGAAGAACGCGTCCCACGTCCCGCCCTGACGCTCGTTAGGACTGATGCGCGTTGCGTCCGGCACGAGACGGAGCATGACCGAGAGACCGTCTCGCGTCATGATCGCGAACTGAGGCGGCGAGCCGGCAACGTACTCGCGCGTGAAGCCGAGTACGCGCTCGTAGTGCAGCGCGGCATGCTCGACGTCGGCGACGGGAAAGTACGGGGCGCTCCGGAGGAGTTGCTTCGCCTGATCGGCCGACATGATGGAGCTCCGCGGCTGGACGGAGGGCGCGCTCACGACGCGATGGTCATGACGACGACACGCCCGCCGTACTTGAGGTGGGGACAGGTGCGTGCGACTTCCGTTGCGCGTTCGGGTGACAGCGCCGCGATGACGAAGTAGCCTGCCAATCGCTCCGACGCGGTGTCCTGGAGGGCTGGAGGTCCGCCGAGTTGCGCGACGACATCGTGAAGCTCGTTGCCACCCACCCAGCGCGCTCCGCCGTCGAGCGCTGACGCCCAGCGGCCGTACTCTCGCTCGCGCGCCGCGTGAACGACACCGGTGTCGCCCGGCGGCGCGCCATACAGGAGAAGGACGTACTGGCCGGCCGGCGCCGAGCTGCTGGCGGCGCCAAGGGATTCGCGTGCTTCGGGATAGGCGCCGCGCCCGAGAATCCCCAGCGCGATCCCGGCGGCGATGAGTCCCGCGCGAGACACCCACACGGAGCCACGCCGCTGCCGCTGCCTGACGAGTCCTCGCTCCGCGAGCGTGCGCTGTACGCGCGCCGACAGCTCGGCCGGGGGCTCCGGCACCGGCAATCGCTCCCGGAGCATTCCGCGCCCGGTCTCGGGATCGTCAGGTGCGGTGCTCACGGCACACTCCGCGGGATACCTGATTCGAGCAGCTCACGCACCCGTCGTCGCGCGCGGGCGAGCTGACTCTTCGACGTTCCGGGAACGAGCCCGAGCATCGTGGCGATCTCCTCATGGGTGAACCCTTCGACATCGTGCAGCACGAGCACCTCGCGAAATCCCGGGGGAAGGGCTTTAATCGCCGCATCGAGGTCGATGCGGTCGACGCGTGATCCGTCGAGCGGGCAGGTCTGCGCCGGGTCGATCACCTCGTCGATAGAGATATCGTCATCGGGGGTATCGCGTCGCCGCGCGCGCTCGCGCTCGTGATGGCAGTTGATCAGGATGCCGGTCAGCCACGTGCGGAGTGACGAGCGCTGCCCGAATTGGTGGGCCGACTCGACGGCACGCACCCATGCGTCGTGCACGATGTCCGCGGCTGCATCACGGTCGCGGGTGATGCGGACCGCCGTCGAGTACAACGCGCTCGTGTGACGCTCGTACAGTGTCTCGAACGCACGTGCGTCCCCCGTGCGCGCCAGGCGGCTCAGCAGGGCATCATCGCTCTCGGCGTGATGGGTCATGTCGCCGTCGGGAGCGGCGCACAGGAGCTCGCGATTTTCGTCACTCTGTCAGTTCGTGACGGGGGAGGGCGAAAGGGTTGCACGGGGTGCTCGACGGCGCGCCGCTGCCGGCGAAAAACGGCGACCACAGTCGATTTTTCCATATTCGGCTTCTTCGGCGTTCCTGCTATGCCGTCCCGCCCGCTCTCCTCAGCTCGTCCTCGATCGCGGGGTGCCCCTTCCTGCGTGCCCACGCGAGCGGTGTCGACCAGGGGGCTCCGGCCGCATCCGGGTTGGCGCCACGCGCGAGCAGGAGCGTCACGATCTCCCGACGTCCCCAGCGCGCCGCCACGCCTAACGGCGTCGATCGATACTCCTCGTCGATCGCATCGATGGCCGCGCCGTGGTCGAGCAGCAGGCTGGCCTTGGCGACGTCGCCTTCCGCCGACACATGGTGCAGGATCGTGAAGCGATGCCAGTTCATGTGATTCGGGTCCATGCCGCGCCCGAGCAGGTACGCGGCCATCTCGTAATGCTTGAAGTAGTAGTACGGCCCCCACTTCGTCACCGTCGGGACACGCGCACCAAGCCGGAGCAGCAGGTCGGCCATCTCGCGATTCGGTTTGCTGGCGGGGCCCGTGAGGATGCCTTCGCTCCAGAACGCGCGCTCGTTTCGGATCAGGTCCGGCCGCTGCCGAATGAGGCGCTCCACCTCCGCCAGGTCGCCATCGCCGATCAACCGCTCGAGCCGCTGCTCGTCGCCGGACGCCTCGTCGCCGCCGTGCGCGAGCAGGAGCTGAAACAGCTCGGGAACCTTGCGTGCGTGCATCATTGGCGTGCCGCTCGACTCCACCATCGCGTTAGGGTCCGCGCCGTGCTCGACGAGCAGACGCGCCATCTCGCGGCGGTCGTGGTACACGGCGGTCCAGAGCGCGTGCCCCCGAGGTGCGCCCTCCTCGGGAAGATTCGGATCGGCGCCGTGGTTCAAGAGCAGCGTCACCATCTCGAGGTCGTTCCGGCTCGCCGCGGCCGACAGCGGCCGATGGTGACACGTGTCCTCGAAGTTCGCGAGGGAGTCGTCGCGCTGGAGCGCATCGCGCACGAACGTGCCGTCTCCACGAAGTGCCGCGATGTAGATGTTGTGCTCGGCCCCATGGGCGAGCAGCCGGTCGGCTATGACGGTGGCCTGCTCACGCGTGACGCGAGCGCGCCAGCTGTTCAGCAGCGCGACATGAATCGGCTTGTTCCCGTCGCCACGGACGGCATCGGCGTCCGCGCCGGCGGCGAGGAGAGCGTCGACGACGTCCAGGTGCCCACGCTCGGCAGCCTGGTGAAGGGCCGTGTCGCCCGTCTCGTTACTGGCGCGCGCGAGCGCGGCGTCGCGCGCGATCTCGGCGTGCACGCGGGCGAGGTCGCCGTCCTTCGCGGCCTCGATGATTGCTGCGGTCCCGTCGCGCAACGCGAATCGACGCGCGACGTGCGTTCGCAGTGCGCGCGCGACCTCATGGTGCTCGCGGTCATCGGCCATCGTCACGAGCGAGTCGCCAAACGGGTACGTCTTGTAGCTCGCGACGTCGGCGCCGCGGTCGAGGAGGAATCTGACGAGCTCCGTGTGGCCTTCGCGGACAGCAAAGTGAATCGGAGGCGTGTAGTTGTACTCGACGGTCGCAAGCCCCGGCTGCTGCGCGACGAGCATCCTCGCCCGCTCGATGTCCCCGTCACGCGCTGCGAGGAACATGGCCCACACCGCGTCGGCGGTCGCGAGCGCGCCACCCGGAATCTCGATGGAGCGACCACTCGCGAGCTCGACGGGTCGAATCGGCTGGCCGTTGGAGGGTGCCTGCTCCGAAGGCCTGATCGATTCGACGTGCCGCACGAGGTCCGCCCAGCTTCGGAAGCCGTACTCGCGCGCGATGACGAACTGCGCGTCGGCGAGCGGCGCGTCGCTTGGGGGATCGGTCGCTGCGAACCGGGGAATGGAGTCGCGGAAGCGCTGCAAGGCGCCGCGGTCACCGGCACGCAGGAGCTGCACAAGATCCTTGGCTTGTTTGCGGAGCTGCTCCAGCGACGGACGCGCGGGCAACCGCGGGGCGGGGTCGGTCATGGCGATCTCCTCTCGAGAGCCGCCCGCGTCCGCACGTCGGGCTGAAAGAAGATCGGG
>Ga0105249_10003326_pt1 | contig 13923 bp, 11 predicted proteins | sample KBSS44metaG_FD_81522 | JGI IMG/M metagenome (GOLD analysis project Ga0105249, IMG submission 81522) | Switchgrass rhizosphere microbial communities from Kellogg Biological Station, Michigan, USA - KBS S4-4 metaG | ecosystem: Host-associated > Plants > Roots > Rhizosphere > Soil | place... | reverse complement strand
TGCCATTTTTTATTCCATGACAGATACAAGCAGTGAAATGAGCATTAATAAACCCAAAGGAAATTCAAAATTGTTTTCGGATAACCCTGAAATCATCAATCGCCTTTGTTACTGGGCAAATCGTTTTCGCATCGCAAATCAACAAGTAATCGTCAAACAGACCGATTTAAAAAACAGTGCTATAAGAATAATGGAATTTCTTAGAAAAGTATATAAACTGGAGTAATGCTATAGCAGGACAACTAACAAAAATCAATAGATATGGAAGTCCATCATCATACACAAACTCCGAAAAAAAAATGGACGCATTATTTCTGGGAATTCTTGATGCTGTTTCTTGCTGTGTTTTGTGGTTTTCTTGCTGAATATCAATTGGAGCATAAGATTGAAAAGGACAGAGAAAAACAGTTTATCCATTCATTGGTAAATGATATAAAGGCAGACACGGCCCGGTTAAACACAATTTTAATTAATCGAACTGCAAGAGAAACAAGGCTTGATTCTTTGACACTTTTGTTAAATAGCTCTTCCCCGCAAAATAATTCAAGGGATATTTATTTTTTTTCGGTAACCGCTGCCCGTACTAATGCCATTCGTTTTATACCAAACGATGGAACTATGCAGCAACTAAAAAACTCTGGTGGCTTACGGCTAATACGTAAACACAATGTCGCAGATAGCATAGCAAAGTATGATGTAACCATAAGATTCTTACTAAGACAAGGTGAATTAGAAGAGACGCTGGTCAATGATTATAGGGAAGCCGCTCCCAACATTTTTGATGCACGGATTTTTGATTTAATGCTGGATTCAAATAATAATGTCACAAGGCTCATTGAGGGAAACCCGAAATTATTACCTTTTACTCAAAAAGAATTAGAATATTGGAATTATAAGACGTATTCAATGAAAGCTCTCAATAAAGCAATACGAAGAGATGCCCGAATATTTTTGCAACAAGCAGTCAACCTTTTGAACACTTTAGAGAAAGAATATTCTATCGAATGAGTCTTTGATCGCAAGCTGATCCAAAACATTAAACTTTTAACAAAATGGAAGTTCACAGTCATTCGCATACCGAAAGAAAAAAATGGACACATTATTTATGGGAATTCCTGATGTTGTTTCTTGCCGTTACACTGGGTTTTCTGGTAGAAAATCAACGGGAACATTATGTGGAGCATCAACGGGAAAAACAGTTTATTCAATCATTGTTTAATGATGTTAAAGCCGATACCGCAAATCTTGTCAGGATCATTAATGCAAGAACTGTAAAAGAACATGCTATCGATTCACTTTCTTATTTGATGAATAGCGATTCTTCAAAATATTTTACAAAGCAGATATATTTTTATGCAATCAACATAGCCCGAACTCTTCCCTATCGGTTTGTTCCCAATGATGGCACGATTCAGCAACTAAAAAATTCCGGGGCATTTCGTTTGATCCGAAAACGCACAGTTGTGGACAGTATTTCAAAATATGATATAAACGTAAGAAACCTGTTGGGGCAGTGGATGGTTGAAGAAGGATTGATCGAGCATTACAGAGATGCAGCTGCAAAGATGTTTGATGCGCTGGTTTTTGATCCAATGCTCGATGAAAATGTCGCTGTGATCGGGCCACCAGAGGGTAATCCTTCTATGCAGCCATATACTAAACGGGAGCTTTATGAATGGAATTATAGGGTTTATGGAATAAAAGCAATAAATAGGGCTAACCGACGTGATTTAAGATTGCTTTTAATACAAGCAAGGGATTTGTTAGCGATTTTGAAAAAAGAGTATCATCTCGAATAAATTCATAATGGAAGTACATCACCACGCACATACCGTCCCGAAAGCTATCGGGAGAAAAAAATGGTCGCATTATTTCTGGGAATTTTTTATGCTGTTCCTGGCAGTATTCTGCGGCTTCATTGCCGAAAATCAACGAGAGCATTTTGTAGAACACCAGCGGGAAAAACAATTCATAAAGTCTTATATTGAAGATTTACAAACCGATCTGAAAACACTTTCATTTCAGATCCCTTTATTTAAGGATAAAGTCATTAAGATAGATACATTGATTTCTCTTCTTAACGGAATATCACCAAAAACAGGAGCAAACGGAGCCTATCTTTATTTCTGGCACGCCTCCTGGTTTTATAAATTTTTTCCTGTTGATAGGACCATGCAGCAATTAAAAAATGCCGGTGGAATGAGACTGATCCGTAATGATAAAGCCGCCGACAGCATTCTTTTCTATGACAGAGAAACCAAGTTTATTCAAATTCATATTGAAACATCACTATATAAGAATCAAAGAGATTTGCAGGATATGGAAGACAAATTGTATGATTTTTCATTGATACCTGGTTGGGGGCAGGGGAAAAGTCGCAACACACTTCAATATCCCGTCAACGCTCCTTTGCTTTCTTATGATCATTTATTGCTCAGTGAGTATAAGAACAAACTTATTAATGCACAAAGGGATTATGCCAATCAATATAATTATTTATCTAATTTAAAATTAAAAGCAGAGGCTCTTATTGCATCATTAAAAAATGAATATCACTTAAAGTAATTGCTTATGGAAGTACATCACCACTCACATACTGAAAGAAAAAAATGGACGCATTACTTCTGGGAGTTTTTAATGTTATTCCTTGCTGTGTTCTGTGGTTTTTTAGCAGAAAACCTGAGAGAACATCAAATAGAAAAGAAAAGAGAAAAAGAATATATCCTTTCTATGATAGAAGATCTGAAAGAAGACACTTCCTCTTTCAAACTTGTAATAAGAGCAAATACTTTTTCCTGCCAAAGGATCGACACACTTATTAGTTTGCTAAAAGGAAGGGAAAAAGATGCATCAGTACCGGAAATTTCTCAGCTCCTGGCGATAAAAGCTATTTGGAATAATAATTTTGAATTGCCTGCTTACTCGATTTTGTTTTCGAAGTGATTTTAATATTGCGAAGTTTTTGTCGGTACCTGTTGAGTGGTTACTGGTTTTTTAATGTCTTGTCGGTTTTGCGTCTTTACTTCATTCTTTTTTTGCGGCACCGGAGCAATTTGAATATTGGGTTCTATGGTACTGTTTTGTGGCATAATAACTTCGCTTTTTCTTTCTGCCTGTTGCTGCGCCTGTTGTTCCTTTGCTTTTGAAACAACTGTATTCACATTCTTTTTTCTTGCTTCCATATCTTTTTGAAACTTTTGTTGAAGCGACTGGGCTTTTAATGAGCACACGGCGAATGACATTATTATTGTAAAGCAGATCTTAAGATTTTTATTTTTCATATTGTCTGGATTAAGATTATTTATTTAACGCTTATAAGTACTTTAATTTTTCCGATGCCAATAGCTGAATAATCTTCTAAAGCTTTACCCAGCACTTGTCCTACTTTTACTTTGTCAGGATCAGCTTTCATCGCAACACCAGCAATGGATGAAGTAACCAACATGTCTCCTCTTTTTATTGCACCACCCTGCAAGCAAACTTTAGTTGGAATAACGCCGATAACTCCCATGGGAACTTGACTGGCAAGATCGGCATCAATGTTTTCTTCAGTAAGTAAAACACCCGGTTTCGTAGCATATACTCCTGCTACCAATGTGGAATAAGCAGTATTAGATTTTTCAACTTTTCGATCAGATGATTGAGAAATGATTAGTACATCTCCCGGTTCATAACTGTTGTGGTTGCCTTCCACTTCAAATGCTTCAGCTACGTCTGCACCGCTGTTTTGAGTTCCTCCGTTAAAATATCCTCTACCATTATGGTTAATCCTGGCCATGTTTGTTCCATCCACTTTAAATACGGCAAGGTTGCCGCTTGTAGGAGAATTAAGTAATTCTCCTTCTATTGCAGTTCCGCCGTTTGTTGTGTTCGCTCCTTTTATTGCCGCCCCCGTACCTAAAAATGTCACTCCATAAATACCTACGCCACCATTATTATTAAATCCCCAGATGGCGGCCGACGAACCGCTATTTGTTACAGCCGTTATACCATTGCCATTTGTACTTTCAGCATAAATTCCATTTCCTTGTCCTAAATTGCTTACGTACACTGCATCAAGAGAATTGTTCACATCTGAAGTACTAAAAAAGCCTGCATTACCGGCAACACTTTCGCCGTAGACACCTGTACCTGATAAAGCCTTTCCATATAATCCAAAACCAGATAAGGAGTTACCATAAACTCCCGTGCCACCAACAGAATTACCAAAAACTCCCCAACCGTTTCCTAAATGATTTCCATATACACCTATTCCGTTTGTTCCAGTTCCACTATTTACACCTTTCACAGCTGCAGACGTTGCGCCTGGCGTAGTGCTTGTGATTCTTCCTAAAATAGCATTGACATTGGCGGCAGTATTTGAGTTGATACCTTCCAATGCTGCACCTGTACCTGTATTTGTAAGCGAGAATAAATTTGACGATGATGAAGCTGATGAACTATAAGGCAACGAGAATGATCCGGATCCTGTATTATCAGTCGCAGGAGCCCATTGTGTTCCGTCATACTTCAATACCATTCCGGAAGCAAGACCAGTATTGCTTACTGCAATGCCCTGGATCTTGTTTACAGTCGGACTAGGATATGAACCGCTAAGGTCACCACCTGCACCTCCACTTGGAGGCAATGAAGTTGGAATAAGACCAGCAGCAAGTTTTGAACTTGTAACAGAAGCATCAACAATTTTTGCAGTTGTTACAGAATTATCAGCAAGTTTAGCTGTTGTAATTACTCCGTTGTTAATAGTTGGATTCGGATAAGACCCCGTCAGATCACCACCGGCAGCTCCATTAGGAGGTAATGAAGTTGGAATAACACCAGCAGCAAGTTTTGCACTTGTAACAGAATTATCAGCAATTTTAGTTGTTGTAATAACTCCATTATTAATTGTTGGGTTAGGATATGATCCAGTTAAATCACCACCTGCAGTTCCGTTTGGAGGTAATGAAGTTGGAATAACACCTGCGGCAAGCTTTGCACTTGTAACAGAAGCATCAACAATTTTTAAAGTTGTTACAGAATTATCAGCAAGTTTAGTTGTATTAATTACTCCATTATTAATTGTTGGATTCGGATAAGATCCAGTTAAATCACCACCGGCAGGACCAGTTGGGTTACTACCTCCACTGCCAGTATTATCAGTTCCGGGCACCCAGCTTGTACCATCAAATTTCAATACCTGTCCAGTGCTTGCACCAATTGCAGTTACATTCACTCCCTGGATTTTGTTTAAAGTTGGATTTGGATAAGAGCCAGTTAAATCACCACCTGCACTTCCATTTGGAGGCAATGATGTTGGGATAACACCCGCAGCCAATTTTGTACTTGTAACAGAACCATCAGCAATTTTGGTTGTAGTTATTGCACCGGTATTAATTGTCGGATTGGGATAAGAACCAGTTAAATCACCGCCAGCAGGACCGGTTGGACTACCACCACTACCAGTATTATCAGTTCCGGGTATCCAGCTTGTACCGTTAAATTTCAATACCTGGCCATTTGTGGCACCAGTTGTTGTTACAGTTACTCCCAGGATTTTATTTACAGATGGATTAGGATAAGAACCTGTAAGATCACCACCTGCCGTTCCAGTTGGAGGCAATGATGTCGGGATAACGCCAGCGGCAAGTTTTGCACTTGTAACTGCACCATCCACAATTTTTGCAGTCGTTACAGAAAGGTCTGCAAGTTTAGGAGTAATTACAGCACCATTTTCAATCTTTGGAGTTGTAACAGAACTGGAAGCAATATTTGGATTCGGATAGGATCCAGAAAGATCACCACCTGCGGGACCAGTTGGATTGCTACCACCACCACTGGCGACATCATCAGTAGCAGGGACCCATTGTGTCCCATTAAATTTTAATACCTGTCCATTTATAGGAGCAGTATTACTAACAGTAATATTTTGAATCTTATTTACCAAAGGATTCGGATAAGAACCAGTTAAGTCACCACCTGCAGCTCCATTTGGGGGTAATGAAGTAGGGATTACACCTGCAGCAAGTTTTGCACTTGTAACAGAAGCATCAACAATTTTTAAAGTTGTTATAGAATTATCAGCAAGCTTAGTCGTTGTAATTACTCCATTATTTATAGTTGGATTCGGATAGGATCCTGTCAGATCACCACCAGCAGTTCCGTTTGGAGGTAATGAAGTTGGAATAACACCCGCGGCAAGTTTTGCAGATGTAACTGAAGCATTAACAATTTTTGAAGTTGTTACCGAATTATCAGCAAGCTTAGTTGTAGTGATTGCTGCGTTGTTAACAGTTGGATTCGGATAAGAACCTGTTAGATCACCACCGGCAGTTCCATTTGGAGGTAATGAAGTTGGAATAACACCAGCGGCAAGTTTTGCAGATGTAACTGAAGCATCAACAATTTTTGAAGTTGTTACAGAATTATCTGCCAGCTTGGTTGTAGTAATTGCTGCGTTGTTAACAGTTGGATTCGGATAAGAACCTGTTAAATCACCGCCAGCAGGCCCGATCGGATTACCGCCTGAGCCAAAAATTACATCAGGGCCAAGCTTCGCTAATGTTATAGATCCATCAAGGACCTTAGAAGTCGTCACGGCGTTATCCGCAAGTTTACCAGAATTGATTGCTCCATTTTTAATAGTTGGATTAGGGTATGAACCTGACAGGTCACCACCCGCCGTACCATTAGGCGGCAATGATGTTGGTAACACTCCGCTCGCAATCATAGACGACGTAATTGCGCCATTAGCTATAGAAGGATTTGGATAATTACCAATTAAAACACCACCTGCGGCACCAGTCGGTGTGCCAGTGTTCGAGCTACCGGCATATAATGCATAAGGAACAGATAACAACTGTGCGGCACCCATATTGATAAAATTAGAACCACCATCAGGGTCAACTTCCACTTGTATGAATTTTGACGCGGTGCTCCAATCAATTCCACTTATTGTACCTGTGGTATTATCTGCGCCGGCACTTCCGATCGCAATAGTAAACAAACCAAAATTGTTGGTAGTAATCGTTCTTGTTTCTTTATAAAGAACGGTTCCTGTAGCACTGCCATCCCTGATACTCAGACGAGCAGTAATTTTTCTGTTTGGTAAAACATTACCGACAGAATTACGGGCCACAGCCTGGTAATTGATCTGATTTGGAACCTGGCTATAAGCAAAAGATGAAAATGCGATAAATGCCAGGAGTAAAAGTTTTTTCATATAAGTGGATTTTATTCCAACAATTTTTATTTATTGTCTATTTGATCTTTACAATTTTATAAACACCTTTTTTTGAAGAATATCCCTCGTCAGCATTGAGATCAACATGAAGCATATATACTTCATTTGGTAAATGGCTGACAGGAATTCTCTTGATCAGACCAACACCATAATACGAATCAGTAACAGTCAGGATCTTTTTGCCAGAACCATCGTAAAAGCTAAGTGTAATCCTTCCCTTTTGTTTAGTAAAAAAATTTATTTCAACATAGCTTGAAGCGGGGTTGGGAAAAATTTTGATCTCATCCTTAGCAAAAAAACTATTTATGTTATTAGTTGCCGGGTATTGAATAAAGGGTTGAATGAAACCATTTGTAATAACAAGAGAATTATTTGAGCTGGTCATTTCTCCAACCAAAGCCAATTCACCAATGCTCCATTCAAGTTGATAATATCCTGATAGAAAAGTTCCACCGCTTGTATTAATAACAGATGGGGCAATGCTTTGCGCATTGCAACGAAGTAGAAAGAAAAATACAATAACAAGAGTAATTGTTTTTTTCATAGAAATGGATTGAGTATGACAGCTTATTTAAACGAACTTAAAAATAGAAGTTCGTCCATTATATTGAAAGGGTTTGACCTAAAAGAGGTTCTTAATCTCCGTCAATAGTATTTTTACGATAAATACAAAACATTAATTACTAGAATGAACCAAACGAATAATCTTTTGAAATAATAAAAAATACTATTTCGCCATCGTAGAAAAAAAGTGGTTTATTCGCGAACGACAGTATTTTCCGGAAGCGCTTTCTTGTTAATATTGAGTGAGTTTTTTTACAGAATCATGAATTCGACTAGCTGCCATGAAATTTTTTTCTAACTCAATATTAAAAGGAACGGGAGTGTCTAATGAGGCGCAACGCATTATTGGCGCATCAAGAATAGAAAAACAATTCTCAGCAATCCACGCTGCAATCTCTCCGCCGATGCCGCCAATCAATGTGTCTTCATGTAGAATCAAAACCCTTCCCGTCCTTTGCACTGCTTCACGGATAGATAAATAATCAAGCGGAGCTAATGTTCTTAGATCTAAAATATCAATAGAAATTTCAGGATGTTCGGCTGCATAATCTTCTGCCCAATGTACGCCAGCTCCATAAGTGATGATAGAAATTTCATCACCTTCTCTCACATGCCTTGCTTTTCCAATTTCAATTTCATAATAATCTTCAGGTACGGATCCGCTAATAGAACGATATAATGCTTTGTGCTCAAAATACATTACAGGATTTGGATCATTAATGGCGGCGATCAATAACCCTTTTGCATCTATTGGTGTCGAAGGATAAACAACTTTTAATCCCGGCACTTTGGTAAACCATGCTTCATTACTTTGCGAATGAAAAGGACCAGCACCAACACCCCCACCTGTTGGCATGCGAATCACTACATCAGCATTCTGTCCCCAGCGGTAATTGATCTTTGCAAGATTATTTACAATCTGATTAAAACCAACAGAAACAAAATCTGCAAACTGCATTTCCATCATACTTTTAAATCCTTCGAGGGATAAACCAAGTGCAGCACCGACTATTGCACTTTCACATAGAGGTGTATTTCTCACTCTTTCTTTTCCAAATTCTTTTACAAAACCTTCTGTGATTTTAAATGCACCACCATACTCGGCAATATCCTGTCCCATCAATACGAGGTTGGGATGTTCCTGCATTGATTGTTTTAATCCTTCACTGATTGCATCAATTATCCGCAAGTCGCGAGACGTGAGACGTGAATCGTGAAAAGGTGTTGAATTGTCAATAGCTCTGACTTTTGATGTCTCACGTCTCACGGCGAATACGTCTTCCAACTCTTCTTCCGTATCTGGTACAATATGATTTGTATTAAAACCGATCGCCAACTCACTTTCTATTTTCTCTTTAAATTCATTTTTTATTTTTTCAATCATTGTTTCATCGGCAATACCAATTGACTTTAAATACTCTTCATAGTTTTTTACAGGATCTTTAAGCTCCCATATTTTAAATAATTCCGGCGGAACATATTTTGTACCACTTGCTTCTTCATGTCCACGCATTCTGAATGTCATGCATTCAATTAAATACGGCTTTTGATTTTTAATGCAGTACTCTCTCACACCCTTAATCGTATCATACACATTTAAAATATTATTTCCATCAATCATCACCCCTTCCATTCCATAACCTTTTGCTTTATCAACAAGACTGATGCAACGGTATTGTTCATTAACAGGTGTACTTAAACCATAACCATTATTTTCAATAATGAAAATCACAGGCAGATCCCAAACCGCCGCCACATTCAATGCCTCGTGAAAATCACCTTCACTTGTTCCTCCTTCTCCGGTAAATGCCAATGAAACCTTATGTTCTTTCTTGAGCTTATGAGCAAGCGCCACTCCATCTGCAATCGCTAACTGTGGACCGAGATGTGAGATCATGCCGCAGATATGATGTTCTTTATTCCCGAAATGAAAACTTCTTTCTCTTGCTTTGCTGTATCCTTCTTTGGCACCTTGCCATTGCATAAATAATTTATGCAGTGGCATATTTCGCGTAGTGAAAACTCCGAGATTCCGGTGAAGAGGCATGATCCATTCATCCTGGCTCAAGGCCAGGGTAGCGCCAACTGCAATTGCTTCCTGACCAATACCACTAAACCATTTTGAAATTTTTCCCTGGCGAAGCAACACGAGCATCTTTTCTTCTATCATTCGCGGCCAAAGCAATGAACGATAAAAGCTTATAAGTTGTTCGTTGGTAAGATCCTTTCGATCGAAAGTCATGCTGCAAACCTATAAAATAAAGGCGTAAGGAATCTTAAAATTGTTAAAACACGGATAAAATAATGTAGTCATTTATGCAAACGAAAAATCCCTTGCATCTTATAGAAAACTTTTTACCATGAACCTGCTTTTTAAACCAGCCATTGCCTTTCTTTCTTCCTATTTAGTACTCAATTTTTCCTCACCTTCAAATCATGAAACGGGTATTCAAACTCCAAAAAACATAAACAACAATCCGAAGATCCAGGCCGCTATTTTACTTGATGTAAGCAATAGCATGGATGGTCTCATTGAACAGGCAAAGGCGCAGTTATGGACGATGGTAAATACTATGGGCAAAGCAAAATGTAATGGGGAAACCCCACAAATTGAAATCGCACTTTATGAATATGGAAGAGATAACAACGATTTACAAAGGGGATATGTAAAACAAATTTCTCCTTTTACTTCAGATCTTGACGAGCTTTCACAAAAATTATTTCAACTAAATACAAGTGGCGGTGAAGAATATTGTGGCTATGTGATCCATACTTCATTAAATGAATTGAACTGGGATACCATATCCTCTAATTACAAAGTAATTTTTATTTCAGGCAACGAAGATTTTTTACAGGGCAATATATCTTACAGCCTCGCATGCACCGAAGCAAAAAAGAAAGGAGTTATTGTAAATACGATTTACTGTGGTGACAGATTACAGGGAATAAAAGAGCATTGGAATTTGCTAGGTGAATGTGGTAATGGAAATTTTACAAATATTAATTCCGACGCCAAACCAGAAGACATACCAACACCCTATGATAGTATCTTAATAACCCTAAATGAAAAATTGAATGGAACCTATCTTTCTTATGGATATATGGGAAGAAGTAAAAAGGAGTTGCAAGGTGCTATGGATGTTGCCAATTCTTCTATTAATTCTTACGCAGGTGTAAACAGGGCTGTGTCAAAAGCTTCTTCAAAGACGTATAAAAATAGCAATTGGGACCTTGTTGATGCAAGGAGTGAAGACAATAAATTTCTTGATAAAGTTGATATCAAAACCTTACCTGATAGTTTACAAACGAAAAATAAAGCAGAGCTGGAGGCGATCATAAATCAAAAAAGCAATGAAAGAGCTGGTATTCAAAAAGAGATGCAGGATATCATCAAGAAAAGAGAGACATATATCGCTGAAGAAAAAATAAAAAAGACCAAAATGGGAAACAATTCACAAACCTTAGAAAGCGAAGTCGAGAAAATTATTCGTGAACAGGCGAAAAGGTTTAATATGAAAATCGACTAAACAGGAGATTTAAGCTGGCCGGCGATCATCTTTCTCTTTTTTATCAATTGCAGAAGTAATAATTGATAAAATAATACTGAACAACAAAGCCCACCAGAAATTGTCGATAGTAAAACCATCAACAAATTTGCTTGCCAATAAAACTACCAGTGCATTGATTACAAAAAGAAAAAGACCCATGGTAATTATAGTAACAGGTAATGTAAATAAAATTAAGAGCGGCCTGATAAACATATTTAATAATGCCAGCACTATTGCAAATACAACAGCTGTCCAAAAATCAGTAATATGTACTCCAGTCAGTAAGCGAGACAATCCGAAAGACACAGCCGCAACAACTAAAACACGGATAAGAAAATTCATTTGTCAGGATTTAACGGTAAAACTATACAACTACCAATTCATAAAACTCTTCAGGATTTAAATATTTTTTTGCTAACTGTTGTAATTCTTCCGTTGAAACACTTCTGATCGTATTAATAGCATTATAAAAATAATTTCCATCAAGCTCATTCAGAATATAATTCTTCCATCTTGCGATAATATGAAAAGGTCCATCCAGGTCGCCGAGAATACTGCCCATCATATAGTTCCTCACCAATTGCATTTCATCTTCACCAACTGGTTCATCTTGTAGCCGTTTCATCTCTTTATAAATTTCTGCTATTGCTGCTTCGCAAACATCTTTACCTGCTTCCGTACTAATCAACCATCCTGATTGCTGAATATGATCCTGAAGAAAACTGTGAATTCCATAAGTATAGCCCTTGTCTTCCCTGATGTTTGCCATTAATCGTGAACCAAAATATCCACCGAAAATATTATTCAATACCATTACTTTTAGAAAATCAGGGTGGTGACGATTGGGAAATTCTCTTGCAATACGGATCGATCCCTGTACGCCATTTTCATCATTGGTGATCCTGAATTTTTCACCAAGCTTTTTTGTTGATGAAATTTGATGAAGAGGTTTTTGAAAATTATTTCCAAACGGAAGTTTACCAAAATGTTTATTCAATAATTCAAAAAGACCTGCAGGAAGTTTGCCGGCAGTAAAGATGACACAATTACCATGCTTATAATATTTATTATAAAATGAGATCATTTCTTCCTGGTTCAGGGCATCATATTCTGCGTGGGTAGTATATTTTCCGTAAGGATGTTTTTCGCCATATAAATAGGAATCGATCAGTCTGCCGGCAACAAATTCACTTTTTTTCAAACTGACGCTCAGACGTTGTTTTTGATTTTGTTTGAAGATCGCAAGCTCTTCTTCCGGGAAAATAGAATCAGTGATCAGTTCTTCAACAACCGGCAAAAGTTCTCCAATATGTTTGTTAAGGCAGTGAAGTGTAAGCGTTGAAGTTTCATTATAGCATGCACGATTCAGAAATGAACCATAATATTCAAAATGCTCATTGATCTGAAACGCTTTCTTTTTTGAAGTGCCATTTTTTAAAAGAAAATTAGTGGCTGCAGCAACAATATTTTTTTCTTCAAAGCTATTTCCAGCAAAGAAAACCATTTCCACCATCATCACTTCTTCTGCCCCCGCATTGATAGCATATACCCGCACGCCATTATCAAGGGGAAATTTTTCATAAGGCTTCAGGTCAAGATGAAAATTAACTGCATCAATGATCGGAGGTGCCTTTTTTCTATCAATAGTAAGTAATTCCATTTATCAATTCTTTGAATAATAATAAAGCGTATTGCTGTTCTCAGGCCTGAAAATGATCCTGCTTTCGTTTAAAATGTCCTCTGCAGTAACTACATTATACTTTTCCAATTCATGATTCATTTGTTCTGCATCACCAAGCAACTCATACAATGCAAGACTATTAGCACGGTTAGTAAGACTCATATCCTCAAATGCGATCAGGCTCTCCACCTTGTTTTTTACTTTTTGCAATTCAGTAGCTGTCACTTTTTCTGTTCTCATTTTTTCCAGCTCGGCTTCTACGGCTTTTTCTGCATCTTCCATCTTAATTCCTTTCACCAGCTTGCCTTCGATCACCAATGTTCCTGCGTCCAAACTTCCCGTATGATAACACTCAACTGCGCTGAACAATTTTTTTTCTTTTACTAATGATTGAAATAATCTTGACGAACCGCCACCGCTTAAAACTTCCGTGATCAGGTCCGCGATATAGTATCTTTTATCATTGCGGGGATAAATATGCCAGCATTTATAAAATGCATCGAGTGGTACTTCTGCTTTTACTTCCAATTTTCTAGCCTCGGTTTGCGGCGGTTCCTGCGGCAGTTTGCGATAATATTTTTCTCCGGCAGGAATATCGCCAAACCATTTTTCTGTAAGTTCTTTTACTTTTTCAACCGTTACATTTCCGGCTACTACAAGTATGGCGTTATTAGGACGATAGTGCTTAAAGAAAAAACTCTTTACATCTTCAAGTTTTGCATTTTCAATATGAGAAAGCTCTTTGCCGATCGTCATCCAGCGATAGGGATGAACTTTATAAGCCAGCTCCCGCATCCTATGCCAGACATCACCATAAGGTTTGTTGAGATAATGTTCTTTGAATTCTTCACAAACAACTTTGCGCTGCACATCCAGGCTTTTTTCACCAAAAGCAAGTGATAGCATGC
>Ga0105249_10003322_pt1 | contig 13935 bp, 15 predicted proteins | sample KBSS44metaG_FD_81522 | JGI IMG/M metagenome (GOLD analysis project Ga0105249, IMG submission 81522) | Switchgrass rhizosphere microbial communities from Kellogg Biological Station, Michigan, USA - KBS S4-4 metaG | ecosystem: Host-associated > Plants > Roots > Rhizosphere > Soil | place... | reverse complement strand
TGCCAGTTGAGCTCGCGCAGCTCGCGCGGGCCTTGGAACAGGCCGCAGTCGACGAGCAGGAGCCGGCCGTCATGGTCGAGCAAATGCCTGGAGCCGGTAACCGTGCCCGCCGCGCCCAGGCTCGTGAGAACGAGCACGCTAGCGGCGCTCCGGGAGGGCCGTGCGCGCAAGCTCGACGGCGGCGACGAACTGCGCGACCGTGAACGGCTTTTCGAGAAGGGGCGCGCCCGGCATGCAGTGGCGCGCGCGCTCCGGGTCGCCGGTGATGAAGATGACCGGCACCGCGACCGTGGCCCGAAACTTCCGGACTGCGCGAATACCGTTGCCATTGAGCAAGCTCCCGTCGGACGTCACCAGGTCGGGACGATGCCGGGCGACGGCGGCGATCGCTTCCTCCTCGGTCGCGGCGAGATCGACCGATGTGAAGCCGAGGTCGCGAAGCTCGTCCTCGATCATCATGGCCGTGACGGCGTCGTCTTCGATCACCAAAGCGTGCATCGCGTCCATTTCCCGTGGGGACACATTGGGGCTGGACGACCTGCGAGCCCTATACGCAATGTCCCGGAGAGTGTGTCGCGGCGAGCGATCAGGAGACAGTCGGCATCGGACCATCATGCCGTGCCGACGGCGCCTTGGCCCGGGCTCCGGCCGCGAACAGCAGCCGGGCCGAATACCAGCCGCCGGCGAGCAGCCCGACAGCAAGACCGGCGAGGACATTCGCGGCGGACGGAGTGACGAACCGCATGATCTGCAGCAGCGTCGGGACCGTCAGCATGGCGCCGATGAGCGCGGTCGCGGCTGCCGCGATCACCAGGAAGATGCGCCAGTGCGGCCCGCCGGCGGAGCGGTTCCGGGTCGCAAGCGTGGCGGCGGCAAGCGACAGATGGCCGCTGACCAGCGCGACGAATGCGGCCGCGCGGGCCTGGCCCTCGCCTGCTCCCGCGGCGTTCAACCACAGATAGAACCCGAAGATTCCGCTGAGCAGGACGAGGCCCTGGACGATGGCGAGCGCGATCTGCGCCGAACCGAACAGCGGCTCGTCGGCACGGCGCGGCGGGCGCGTCATGGAGTCGGCTTCGCTTGGCTCCGCCTCGAAGACAATGGAGCATAAGGGGTCGATCATCAGCTCGAGCAGAACGAGATGCATCGGATAGAGCATTGGCGGCAGGCCGAGCAGAAGCGGCAGCAGCGCCAGGCCGGCGACCGGAATGTGAATCGCCGTAATGTAGGTCATTGCCCGCCGAAGGTTGGCGAAGATCCGCCGCCCGAGGCTGATGCCGCTGACGATCGACGCGAAGCGGTCGTCGAGGAGGATCAGGTCCGACGCTTCGCGCGCGACGTCGGTGCCCCTTTGCCCCATCGCGACCCCGACGTCGGCGGCGGCTAGCGCCGGCGCATCATTGACCCCGTCGCCCGTCATCGCGACCACATGGCCAAGCGCCTGGAACCGCCGGACGAGACCGAGCTTCTGCTCGGGCATCACGCGCGCAAAGACCCGAATGTCCGAAATGTCCGCCGCTCCGGCCGCCTCGCTGCCGGTGAGGACCCCGGCCCTGGTGTCGATACCCGCTTCGCGAGCGACGGCGAGCGCCGTTCCCGCATAATCGCCGGTGATCATCACCACGCTGACGCCAGCCCTGCGTGCGACGTCCAGCGCTTCGGGCACGTCGCTGCGCACCGGATCCTCGAAGCCGAGCAGCCCTTCAAAGTCATAAGCGGGCTGGTCGGGTGCCAGAGCATGGTCGGCGGATTGAGCGGTCGCGACACCGAGCACCCGCATCCCCTGCGCGCCCATCCGGTGGATCGCTTCCTCGGCCGCGCGCCGCGTCCGGCCATCCGCGCGGCACAGGTCGAGGATCGTCTCGGGGGCGCCCTTCGCCGCATAGATGATTCCGCCCGCCGGGCTCTGCCACACCTGGACGACCGCGAGGAACTCCGGTCGCAGCGGATAGGAACGAAGAAGCCCGAAGCCGTCATGAGCTCCGGCAGCCGCATGGACGGCGACGTCCATCGGATCGTGCGGGCGGACCGCCGAGGCTAGCTGCGCCGCTTCGACGACGACGCGCGGCTCGGCGAGGAGTTCGCCGGCGAGGTCGTGCGCCGTCCCCGCCCGCCACACGGTGCGAAGAGCCATCTGATTCTTGGTGATGGTTCCGGTCTTGTCGACGCAGAGCAGGGTTGTCGCGCCGAGCGTCTCGATCACCGCCGAGCGGCGGACCAGCACATTGTGCCGCGCGAGGCGCCAGGCTCCCAGGGCCATGAAAATGACGAGCACCATCGGAAACTCTTCGGGAATCAGCGAAATCGCGAGCGTCAGGCCGCTCAAGACGCCCTGGAACCAGTCATTCCGGACGATCCCATAGGCCAGCGCGACGATCGCGCAGAAGACGAGCGCAAGCACGCCGAGCCGGCCGATCAGCAATCGAATATCGCGCTGGACGAGCGTGGGCTGCTCCTGGAGGTCGCTCAGGGCGGCGCCGATCTGGCCGACTCTCGTCGACGGACCGGTGCGGCGGACTTCGGCGACGCCCTGGCCGCGAAGCACCAGGGTCGAGCTGAACAAGGCCGGGCTCGACGGTTCGCCGGGTTCGAGCGCGCGCGTTCCGGAGTCTCCGGGACCAAGAGGGATCTTGGTCGATGCAGCGGCTTCGCCGGTGAGCGTGGATTCGTCGACCTCCAGCGCGTCGCCTTCGCGCAGGATTGCATCGGCGGGGATTCGAGCGCCTTCGGCGACGATGATGAAATCGCCGGGGACCAGCTCCCGTGCCGCAATCGTGCGCGCAATTCCGTCCCGCACGACCCGCGCTTTGGGTTCGGCCAGCTCATTCAGGGCCTGCAAGGCGCGCTCGCTCCGGGCTTCCTGCACGACCACCAGGGTGAACGAGAGCAAGGCGCCGGCGGACAGGAAGAGCCCCTCGGCGAGATCGCCGAACATGAGATAGAGGGCGGCCGCGGCGAGCAGCAAGAGGAACATCGGCTCGCGAAGCGTTTCACGGGCGATGCGGCCGATCCCGCGGCCGGAGCGCACGGCGATGATGTTCGGGCCATGCTCCCCGAGCCGGCGCTCAGCCTCCTGCTGGCTCAAACCCAATGGCCGGACCGGATCGTTCATTCGTTCGACCTAACCCACGGCGTCGCCGCGGCGCTACGGGAATGTCCGGAGGCCCGGCGAACCTGCCTTCGAGAGTTCGGGCGAGGCCTTCCGGAGAGGTGGGCTGGGGGAGCGGAGGATCTCCGGAAGGTTGCTGCTCTTTTCGCCCGCGCACCGAGGAGAACATATAGGTGAGACTACGGATGGGCGGCGGCGGCGTGCGACGGGATCGGGCGCATACCCAGGACAATTGCCAATGTCCTGCCGGCGCCCGTTGTCAGCTTCGGATGATCATGCCGGCCGTATCAGCCTTGTGCTTCGGTCTTGAGGAATCCCCAATCGTCATCGCGGGCCGGAGTCATCTCGACGCCACCGGGCGCAACGGTCAGCAGATCGGCGTGCCCAAAGCCTTTTGAGTAATCGAGGATCGTGACGATGCTGCAATAGGCGCGCATCACAGCGGAATGGTCGGGGTTGGGCCGCCCGAGTTTCGCGAGAGCCTGGTGACGCTCGAGAATGAGGTCGACCGCCCGTTCCCGCTGCTTCGGGTCCCGCACCTCGGACGCATTGGCGGCAATCGACAGCGCCTTGATCTGCGCCGGGTCCTCGACGTCGCGGCCGACCACGATCGACACGCGGCTGTCGCGTTCGATGTTCGCATATTTCTGGCTGGCGCGGGAAACGATGAAGTAAAGGAGCAGCCCTTCGTTAGCATAGCTGACCATGGTCGCCTGCGGCCAGCCGTCCGGGCGCAGGGTTGCGATCGCCATCAGGCGATGCTGAGCCAGAATATCGACGGCCTTTTGTTCCATGAAGCTCCTGTCGCTCAAGATCGCCGGCCCGTCGCTACGCAATTGTCCGGAAGGCCATTCCGCTGGTCCGAAAACTTCGTCCGGCCGTCGACGCGGTTAGGGGAAACTCCTGATTCTGCACCGCGACGATCGACTGCAAGGTCTCCCGGCAAGCCGCACGTCGGCTTCGGAGGAGACGATTCATGAAAAGCCAGCAGCTTGTGATGGAGCGGCAGGACGAGCGTCCGACAGAATCCCGACGGGAAACTCCAGGCATCAAAACCATTCTCTTGCACGTCATCGACGACGAGTTCCGCGCTCAAAGGATCGAATCGGCGCTTGCGCTGGCGCGGGCCTGCGCCGCTCATGTGAGCTGCCTGCACGTGACGCCGATCGAAGCCTATGTCGCGTTCGACACATTCGGCGGCATCTTCGTGATGAACGACGTCATCAGAAAGCTCGACGAGCGCGACGCTGAACTGAAGAAGGAGCTCGAGCTTCGGTTCGCCAAGGAGGATGTCAGCTGGGACTATGAGCAGGTCACTGGCAATGTCGCCTCAATGGTCCTTCGGCGCGCGTCGCTTGCGGACCTGGTCGTCACTGCTCGGGAGCCCCCACATCACGACATCGTTGGCCCGACGATCGGCTTTCTCGGGGATCTGCTCCAGCGTTCGCGAACGCCCTTGTTCATTCCTGCCTTTCCCGGCGGCCCGTTCGATCCGACCGGCCTCGCCGTGATCGCTTGGGACGGGAGCATCGAGGCGGCGAATGCCGCTCGGGCGTCGCTTGGCCTGCTGAGGCTTGCGAGCGAGGTTCGAGTGCTCGAAATCCCGGAGCAGCGCGCGGACGAGGCGAAGAGCTTCCCGGCGACCAGAATACTCGAATATCTCTCCCGGCAGGGCATCCATGCCGAGCTGGTGGTCGAGCAGCCGCCTTCGGGCGAGGCCGATGCGGACGCCGTCTCCGGAATGCTTGTCGCGCAGGCGGACGGCGCCGGCGCCGCCTATATCGTGATGGGCGGATACAGCCACACGCGCATCGGGGAATATGTGTTCGGCGGCGTGACTCGAACATTGCTCAAGGAGTGCCCGCTGCCGCTGGTCATCGCGCACTGAGCCTGTTCTCGTCACGGGCCACCAGGGCTTCTTCACGGCCGAGGCGCTGACGAATATCGCCGCAACCACCATCGGCAACATCGATTGCTTCGAACGCCGGAGACCGTCGCGGCGGACTGGCAGGGCTCATTCGCCGCGCGCGGCGAAGGCAATGCGGAGCGCTTCCGACAGGCTGCGGACGCCAAGCTTGGTCATCAGGTTCGCGCGGTGGATCTCGACCGTCCGCGGGCTGATGCCGAGGTCGTAGGCAATGGTCTTGTTCGGCAGCCCCTGCGCCAGGCCATCGAGGACATCGCGTTCGCGCGGCGTGAGCGCCTGGAGCTTCACTTCAGCATCCTTCCTGCGCTCGCCCGTCACTTCCTTTTGCGACAGCCGCCGGAAGCCCTCGTCGAGCGAGGAAAACAGAGCGATCTTCTCGAACGGCTTCTCGATGAAGTCGACGGCGCCCGCCTTCATCGCCTTGACCGCCAGGGCCACGTCTCCGTGGCCGGTCATGATGATCACTGGCAATCCGACTCCTCTTTCCTGCAGCGCCTGCTGGACCTCCAGGCCATCCATGCCCGGCATTCGGATGTCGAGGAGGATGCACCCCTGTTCGAGCTGGGCGATGTTCTTCAGCAGCTCCGCGCCCGAGTCATAGGTTTGCACTTCGTGCCCGGAGGTCTTGAGCATGAAGCCGACCGACCGTCGGACCGAAGCGTCATCGTCCACCAGATGCACTACACGCTGCTCAGAAGTCATTTCGTGAGTCCCTATCATCCTGAGCGCTCGGCAAGGTAAAACAGAAGACAGTGCCGTGGTCGCGTGCCGGCTCGCACCAGATGCGTCCACCATGCGCTTCCACGATCGTCCGGCAAATCGACAGGCCGATGCCCATGCCGGCCTGTTTCGATGTGACGAAGGGCTGAAACAGCTGCGGTGCGATCGTCTCGCTGATCCCGGAGCCCGTGTCCTCGACGCTGACGGTGACGAATCCGGCTGGGCCGGCGCTGCTCGAAATGTTGAGCGAGCGGATCGGGCTGTCGATCATCGCTTCGATCGCGTTTCGAATGAGGTTGAGCAGCACCTGCTGAACCTGGACACGATCCACGAAAACCGCTTCCGCGTTCTGATCCAGGCTGACCTGGACATCGATCCCGTGCTCGCGCGAGCCGACGAGTGCGAGTGCGTTCGCTTCCGTAATGAGCTGGGGCAGGTTTTCGGTCCTGTGCTCGGTCTGGCCGTGGCTCATGAAATCGCGCATTCGGCGCACGATCTCGCCGGCGCGAACTGCCTCGGATGCGACTTCCTTCAGCGTCTCGCGGGCAAGCACGACCTTGTCGGCGTCCATGTCGCCGGCAAGCAGGTCGGCAAGGCCTTCGCTGTAGCTTGCGATCGCGGTCAGCGGCTGATTGAGCTCATGGGCGAGCGATGAAGCGAGCGTCCCCATTTCGCTAACGCGTCCAACATGGGCGAGCTCCGATTGCAGGTCCTGCAGCCTCAGCTGCACCTGCTGCCGTTGCGTGATGTCGTGAACGAAGCCGGTGAAGGTCCGTTTTCCCTCGACCCAGGCCTCGCCGACCGACAATTCCATCGGGAAGGTGTTGCCGTCGCGGCGGCGGCCGGTGGTTACCCGGCCGATGCCAATGATCTTGCGGACGCCGGTCCTGCGGTAATTCTCAAGATAGCCATCGTGCCGTTCCCGGTCGGGGGACGGCATCAGCATCGAAACGTTCTCGCCGACGACTTCGCTTTCGGCATAACCGAACATCTTCTCGGCCGCTGCGCTGAACGATAGAATAATGCCCTGCTCGTCGATTATGACCATTGCGTCCGGCACTGTCGCGAGGATCGACCGCAAATGCGCTTCGGTCCCCGCTCCAAGTCGAGCATGCTGATCGGGCCGGTCCACGGAGGCGGTCATAACAGCGGCGCAGCCTCGGGCGCCACCCGTCAACGGATGCTTGCCACCCTGAACGGAAGGATCGCGCCATCCGGCTCGACCACGGAGATTTGCTGGCCGAGGCGGATCGGCCGGCCGTCCAGGTCCAGCCGTCGCTCCGCCGTGCCGTTGCAGTGCATGGCCCAGTGGCCGTCGACCGGAAGCACCTGCCCGGCGTCGTCCGGCTCGGTCGACCAAAAGCGCCTCACCGTCGCCCGGTAGGGGTTCAGTTCGAATGCATGCTGATCGACCACGTCATCATCATCGAGTGGGAGCCGGATGAGATAGGCGCGGCTGACGGAACCGGCTGGAAACTCGTTCGTGGGCCCAAGCTCCAGCCGAATATTCTTCCAGATGCTCATCGGCTCAAGCTCGCTCTTCGATACGCCGCCTTCGATACGCAATGATACGGACTCAGCGTGAGCTGAATGCCGGCTCAATATCCCTGGCTTCGGCGCGTCCCGACAGCCAGTTCCAGACCAGCGCGAAGACGAGTCCGAACAGTGCCCCGATCGCGAATGTCAATCCGACGAGCATCGCCGCGGTCGAAATTGCAAAAGGTGCGAGCGTATAGTCCAGCTGGATGAAGTGCAGCTTCAGGACGAAATCCATGACGGCCTTGGCGGCTCCGATGGCCACCAGGGTAACCCACATCAGGTGCCACGCACCTAACACGGTTCCAACCGAAATTGCGGCTTTCGAGGGGCTAAGGTGACGCATTGGGTTTCTCCTTCGAGCGTCATCTTTCCCGCACCTCCGCCCCCCTCGCATTCCGTAATTGTCCGGTACGGGCTTTTGCGTAGCGACGGGCCTCTCCTGTGCTGGGAGGTTCGCAGGCGACATGAAGCGTTCGACCTGCCTGACGATCACTGCAGCCTTGCTTGTCTGTGTCCCCGCGACCGCTCAGCAGGTGGACCTGCGGAGCGGCTCCGTCGTCCAGACGGTGGCCAAGCTCCGGCCCGGCGAATATGTCTGGGCGCCCGAGGTCGCCCCGAGCGGGCCCATGCTGCTGGTAGTGAACCTGGCAACGCAGCGGGCAGTCCTGTTCCGCAATGGCGTGCCGATCGGTGCGGCGACTATCTCCACCGGGCGGCCGGGCTATCGTACGCCGACCGGAGCCTTCACTATCCTTCAAAAGCACGTCGAGCATTATTCGTCGAAGTACGACAATGCCCCGATGCCCTACATGCAGCGCCTGACCTGGTACGGAGTAGCGCTCCATGCGGGCAATCTTCCGGGCTATCCAGCGTCACATGGTTGCATTCGATTGCCAGCGGGCTTCGCGAAGCTTCTCTACGGCGTCACGCGGCTGGGGATGACCGTCGTCATCACCAATCGTGCCGTTACGCCGCGCGTGGCGCCGACCCCAGAAATCGTGCTGAATCCAGCGCCGGCCGCAACTGTGGCGGCTGGCGCCAGCGACTGGCACCCGGAACGGTCGCCAGAAGGTCCGGTCTCGATCATCGTGAGCGCCACGGACCGCCAGGCAGTCGTATTGCGCAATGGGATCAAAATCGGCTCAGGCCCCGTCTCAGTAGACGGACCGGTCTCCGGCACTTGGGCGTACACGCTCCAAAGCATCGACTCGGCCGGGCAGCACTGGACTCGGATCGAGCTCTCCACGCAATCCGAGCGGGGCAAGCAGGTCCCGGCCCAGGAATGGCAGCGGTTCCATGCGCCGGAGGCATTGAGGCGCGCTGTCGCCGGGATCGTGGCCCCAGGCACCACGGTCATCGTGACGTCGGACTCCGTCCGATCGGGGACCGAGCCGATCAACGTCATTGAAGAGGAAGATCCAGCGAAGGACTAAGCTGAGACGGTTGTGAGCCGTTCGGCAATCAACGGCGCAACCTTCAATTGACCGTACTTATTGGGAACGCTGTCGGTGGTTACGAGCGACTCCGTCAGGCCGTGGAGTTCCGCAGCAGTCTCCGGCGTAAACAAGGCATGGACCGCGACGCAGTGTGGCGGCTGAAGTCCGGCTGCGGCTATCATCTTGGCGGCTTCGATCATCGTTGACCCAGACGAGACGATGTCGTCAACCACGACTGGCGTGCGTTTCAGATATTGCCCAAGGGCTGGAGCCGTGAGCCGAACGTCGCGATCCCCGTGGCGCTCCTTGCGAAAAACGGCCCAGGGACAGCAGGCTTCGCGCGCAATCTCTTCGACCCACTGCGCACTCTCCTCGTCCGGTCCGAGCACCACCGGTGAGGCGACATGATCGCGCACCCAGGTTCCGATCAGGCCGCTGGCGTGTACGGCGACTGCCGGAATGCTGTAGACCTCGCGGAGCGACGCATAACGGTGAAGATGCGGATCGACCGTGATCAAGCGGTCGACCTCGCGGCCGATCAGGTCCGCAAAAATGAGGGATGAAACCGCCTCGCCGGCGTTGAACCGACGATCCTGCCTGAGATAGGCGAGATAGGGCGCCACCAGGATGATGCTGGCCGCGCCTGCGGAACGCAGCGCCCGGGCCGCAAACGCCAGCGACAAGAATTTTTCGTCCGGCCGCGCCAGGGTGCAGACCAGCAGCACGTTCTCGTTCCGCACTTCGCCCCGCACCCGCACATAGCTTTCGCCGTCCGGGAAGCGGCGGCACTCGATCGTTCCGGTGCCGGACGCCGTGAGCGCTGCAAGCTCATCGGCAAGTCCCTCATTGCCGGGCATGGCAAAGACGATCGCCACGTCAGGCGTCGAGCCTGACGCCGTTCGCGACCGAGCTTGCATAGTCCATCGCGTAGGCGAGCTCCGATTGCCGGTCGGCATAAAGGGTCATCAAGGGCTGGCCCCGCTCGACCCGATCGCCCAGGCGGACGTGAAGCCTGAGCCCCGCTGCGGGTTCATCGGGGGCACCGGCGAACTTGGCGATTCGCGCGATCCTGCGGTTGTCTATCTCGCCGACCCGTCCGGATGCCTCGGCCATGATAACCCGCTCGAGAGCGGCTTTTGGCGGCTCGCGAAAGCCGCCTTGGGCGCGACAGATCCTCTCGAACTTGCGGTAGGCGGAACCGTCGTCAAGCAGCTGGCGCGCGCGTTCCATCCCCAGGTCCGGACCGGCGGCCTGGCCAAGCTCGAGGACGGCCGCGGCGATGTCCAGCGCCCGCTCGCGCAGGTCGCCAGGAGCGTCGCGCTCGAGCCTCAGAACCGACAGCACGTCGGCCATTTCGAGCGCCGGCCCCACCGCCCGGCCGACCGGCTGCGTCCCGTCTGAGATGATGCAAACGGCTTCGAGAGCGAAGCGCGACGCGAGGTCCCGCATGCGCATGGCGAGCTTCTGCCCGGCGGCGGGACTGCGGACCTTGGCGGTGGGACCCACCGGAATGTCGAGAACGACGCGCTGCGCGCCGGCCGCGATCTTCTTCGAAAGGACCGACGCGATGAGCTGGCCCTCCGGGTCGATGTCCAGCTGCCGCTCGACGCCGATGAAGATGTCGTCCGCAGGGCTCAACCGGAGCGCTCCGCCCCAGGCGAGGCAGCCGCCCTCGGCCTCGACGACGCGGCGGATGGCAGCGAGGTCGAGATCGACACAAGTCACCGTTTCCATCGCATCGGCGGTGCCCGCGGGCGAGGTGATAGCCCGCGACGATGTCTTGGGGATGGTGAGCCCGGCGGCGGCTGCGATCGCGACGACAATCGGCGTCGTCCGATTGCCCGGCAGGCCGCCGACGGAATGCTTGTCGATGACCTCGCGGTCCCACCGCAGCTGCTCGCCGGCCTTCGCCATCGCGGCGGTCAGGGCGGCCGTTTCGTCGTCGGTCAGGGGCAAGGCGGAACCCGCAGTGACGAATGCGGCGAGTTGCACGTCGCTGTAGCGTCCCGCAACGACGTCCGTGACGATCTCTTCGAAGGCGGAACGGTCGAGCGGGGTCCCGTAGATTCGGCTGCGGACCGAGCCCATCGAATGGAGCGGCGGCGGATGGCTGATCGCCACCCATTCGCCTTCCGCGGCGCCCAGCAGCTCCCAGGCTGCCTCCGATAGGCCGATCTCGTCTTGGGCCAGGCCTGGATCGGCGCTTTGGAACAGGATCGCGACGACCTCGTGACCGTCCGTCCGCAACAGGAGCTGCGAACGCGGCGCAAAGCCCTCTGACCGGCACAAGGGGCAATCGGTTCGCACCACCACGACGGGCTCGCGTTGCGTGTGGAGATGGATGCGACGGACGCGCAGCCGCGCGCCATCCGCTGCCACAGACGCGGCCGCCGGTTTCGTCGAGGCTGCAACGGAATCCATCGCCAGGGACTTAGGCACGCAGCGGCGTTCCGGCGCTACGCAATGCTCCGTACTCTCGCGGCGATCGCCCACTCCGGCTCTTAAGGATAAATACGGAATGCTTCGTCGCCCGGTTTAGGCGAGCTTACCGGCATGACAAACCTCAGGTTCGGCATCCCCGATATCGAACTCAGCTGCGACTCGGGCACCAAGGTCAACCCAGCGAGCTTCGCTGGGCACGAACTCATCGTTCTGTTCTGTCCGACCGATGCCGCCGAGGCTGGCCAGGAGATTGCCGCTTACCGCAAACACTGCGCGGACTTCGTTGCTCGCGATGCGTGGCTCCTCACCTTCGCCGACCAGTGCGGCGACGTTGCCGTAGAGGGCGCCGATCGCGTCATGACTGTTCCCGATCCGGACTGGCATGCGTGGGTTGCCTTCCGGAATCTCACCCCGCACCCGGAGGAATTCGCCCGCGCTGACGGAGCGACGTTTCTGTTCGGGCGGGGCGGCGACCTGCGCGGTTATTGGCACGGGTCCGGACATGCTCACGACGTCCTGGCAGAGCTTCAAAGTCCGTCGGCAGAATATTTGCGCCAGACGGCCAGCTGACGATGATGGCAGCACTAAAGAGCGTCCTTTACGCTGCAGCCGCAGCGGCATCAGTCACCGGACCTCTAACGATTTCCGTCCTCGACTTCGGTCCGAATCGCTATGAGCTGGTCGCAGCCGGATCCGCGTTCCACTCACGCGATTCCGTCGAAGCGCAGCTCCTCGTCGAGGCTGCAAACCTCGCCGTTCAGACAGGTCACAGGCAATTCGCGCTGCTGGCCATGCCGGGAGAACAAGTCACAGCCGCCCCACACCGTGCGCCGCCTGCCTATGGCGCGCGCTACGCGAATTGGCATGTCGAATGGTATTACAAGTTGCCGGCGCAGAAATGGATCGTCTGGCGCCCGCAAAGTGGCGAGCCATTCTGGGCCGATGCGATCGATCCGAAAACGGTGACCGGCTTCGAGGCTCATGCAATTGTCGAGGTCGGTCCCGGGTTCACGACCGAGAGTGCCGACGTGTTCGACGCCCAAGCCGTGATCACCGACGTCAAGCCCTTTGTGGCCGCAAGACCCTGAATCCGCTCAGTGCTTGGGCAGTTCGATCCTCGGACCGAGCTCCGCGAGCACCTTGCGCGCGTCGATGGCCCGCGGCGCGTCTGGCGGCACCGGCGCACGGCGCATCTGAATTTCGGCGGTAGTCTCGAACGCCTCGATCCGCCGCACATCGAATTGCTCGTTCCAGGAGCGATTTGCGTCCCAGCTGCGCCAACCGGGTCCCGGTATGTAGACGTCCCAGTACGGCCGCCACGCCCCGTACGCTTGGCCGTACCAGGGCCGGTAGAATGGGTCCGGGCGAACGATCGTTCGAACGTTGTGCTCGGTGTTGCGATCGAGGACGAGGAACCAGTCGAAACCGCTCTGAACGGTCAGCTGGGCGGCCCGGTAGAGCATGTAGCCCTCGACGCGATCGCGCGAGGTGAGTGAATTACCGTGGAAGCGCACGAGATATCGATCCGGCGCGAGTTGTTGATCCGAGTAGCCGCCGTGAATGCCGCCGGCCGAATGCGGCCGGTACGGCTGGTATGGCGTGGTGGTCGTGCACCCCGCGATCCCGGCTGCGGCGAGCAAGGTCACTGCCAGTCGAATGGAAACTTTGCCAGGCATAGGTAACTCCTTTGCCCGGATCTTACGGCTGCGGCGTGGATGCTGAATACGCAGTGTTGCGTAGTTCTCGCCGCTGAAAGAAAGAGGGCGGCCGGAGCCGCCCTCATCGTAAGCGAGCCCGAGGCTCGGACGCACGTGCGGCATCAGCCGCCTTGGCTGACTTTGATCTTGCGAACGTTCCGTTTCGCCTCGCCGTCTTTTGCGACCGTAATCGCAAGGACCCCATTCTTGAATTTTGCGTCGATCCTGTCCGGGCGGCTGGCGGCAGCTGGATCAAGCGCTCGAACGCGCCGTAGGTGCGCTCCGACACCCGGTAGCCACGCTCATTTTCCTCGCGCTGCTCCTTCTTCTCGCCGGCAATCCGCAACATCCCGTCCTCGAACGTCACATCGACATCTTCCGGATCGATCCCCGGCCGATCCGTTCGACCGCATAGACCTGCTCCGCCTTGGCCTAGGGCAGCGCCCGCCCGGTGACCACGATCGCGGCCGGCGGTGGATCGGGCGGAAGCGCCCTGCATCGGGCCACAACGCCACCCGTCGGCGGCGGATGCAAGCACCGCGTAAATTGACCGTCGGGACCGCCCGGCGCATGGTCGGTCAGCCGAATCGCATGCTCCGCCAGTCGCGGGTGAGGAGGCTCCGATGACGATCCGCTCCGACACGCTTTGGCTGCTGTGCCTCGGCGCGTGCCTCGGCAGTGCCGCGGCGCCCGCCGCGAGCGCGGACCGGGTCTATCTCGGAACCTGCGACGGCTCGGCCGCGGCGCTCCTGCCCGACGGCCGGCTGGTCGACGGCAATGACGAAAACAACCTGCTCCGGGTCTACCGTCTGGCCGGCGGGAGCGAGCTGAAACCGAGCTCGCTCGACGTCACGAGCGCGCTGCGGGTCGAAAAGGAAGCGGACATCGAGGCCGCGGCGCGCTTGGGCCGGCGGATCTACTGGATCACGTCGCACGGCCGGAACAAGGAGGCCAAGCAAAAGCCCGACCGGCTGCGCTTCTTCGCCACCGACTGGGTATCGCCCGCCCTGAAGCCACCCACGGCGTTCAGCTCGGACCTGCTCAAGCCGCTCCTCGGCAAGGGCG
>Ga0105249_10003320_pt1 | contig 13937 bp, 13 predicted proteins | sample KBSS44metaG_FD_81522 | JGI IMG/M metagenome (GOLD analysis project Ga0105249, IMG submission 81522) | Switchgrass rhizosphere microbial communities from Kellogg Biological Station, Michigan, USA - KBS S4-4 metaG | ecosystem: Host-associated > Plants > Roots > Rhizosphere > Soil | place... | reverse complement strand
TGGTCGGACCCGTGTAACTCGTCAACGTCACCGACGCACGCGCATCCCCCGACAAACCCCGCGGATAGCCAGTATTATGCGGACCCGGCCAACAACCACCCCACACATCAGCACCCCCCGGCGCATTAACAGACCCAACACACGCAGCCGGTTGGGCATCATTTTTGGGATCCGGGTCGGATGTCGGCCTAACGAATCTGTTGACGGATACCGCGACCAGACCCAGCGCAACAACAACAACCGCTACGGCTATCAGTGCTATGGCTGTGCGGGAACGCCCACTTCTGACAGAAATATCTTGTACTCGTTGCTTACGATCTTTCACCATTGTCAATTTCAGCTGCTAACTGCTCGATTTCTTTCTTGGCGCGAAATGCTCAACGAAACGGCAAGCTTGGGGGTGGGGTAGTGTTCTGGATCAATCACCGGAGCCGCTTGATCACACCAACCGATCTCGTCTTGAGTTCATGAATACGCGACGCCGGAGCCAGGATTCTGGAACGAATGCTTTCAATGGTGTCATCGGCATGAATGCTGAACCTGGGTTGCAGCCAGGCTTCATGGTTCGTTCTTCGTCGATCGCTTGAGAACACGTGCTGGTAACCCAAAAGTCTTAGGTTCGACAGTATTCTGCGGTCGTAACTGCCATGGGGTAGCGCGGCCTCAGTTACTGGAACTCCGGCGGCATGGCTAATCTCTTGGCGCGCTTCAATTAGCTCACGGTGTTGTTGAGCCGGGGTCAGGGACCGCCACGGGACATGGTCCATGCCATGACTACCGATCCTCATGCCGTGTCGCTGAAGATCCTCGAGGTCACGAGCGGCCAGACTGCCACCATGGCCGAGTCGTCCGGCGAGGACGAAGAAGGTTGCGGTGAGTTCGTGCCGCAGCAGACCTTCGAGACCAAACTCGATGTCAGAGATGTTGCCGTCGTCAAAGCTGATCGCGACATCACGTCGCTCCGCAACTTCCATCAAAACCTGCGAGTAGAGATCTGTCGAGATCCAGTACCGATCCTCATCCCGCCCCAGGGAGCGCTGCGGTGAGCCAATTCCATGAAAGCAGATGTTGATCACGGCTTTGTTGTCCACGCTCGTTCCGACATGCCCGCGAGTACCCGACGAGTAGTGTCATCCCGTGCCCACTCTTTCCCGGGGCGCGGCCTCCGTCTCGCCAGCAGTGCAACAAGGACGCTGATCGTTGCATAGACGACACCGACCGGCGCTAGTTGGGGGTTTGGCAGAACTACGGTTTTGAGCCAGGCGAGCCGGTCAGCACTCCTAACGCTCGTTGTCACCTTGCCCGCACTACCGACTGCACGCATCTCTGCGTTGGCGCGACGAACACGCACCAATCTTCGAATGAGTTCGGAAGTGCGCCACGGCGCTGCGATCGACACCTCAACGGAGTCGACAATGGTTTTCTCGGCCGGGGAGAACAGCGAGTCCAAGAAAAGGTCATCAGCCAGCATAATCGGGAATGCGTCGAACCTCTCGCGTCCACGCTCAGACAGGGCAATCATTCCTCGACCGACTAGACCATTCTGGAATGCAGGAAGCCTGCTGTTGATCGCCAAATACGCCTTTACAGCGCGCGGACGGCCGGCCACGTCCACGCGTCGGCGAGGCACTGCAGCGAGAGGTCTCGCCGCGCCTAATGCCTGAACGAAAGCAATGATCGCACCTTGCGGAACTTCAATATCTGCATCGAGGTAGATCCGCGGAAACCCGCGTGCGGCTGCGTCGCCCACATTCAGCGCGATCGCCTTGCTGGCTTCCTCAACTTCGACTACTCGCACCCCTCGCTGCCGCGCGATCTGCGCCGTGCCATCGGTGCAGCCATTTGCGGCTACCGTAATGTCTAGTGGGTCCTTGCCGGCATCCTGACGCATCAAAGCGTCGAGGCAGCGACCAATGACGGAAGCCTCGTTGTGAGCCGCAATTACGACACTAGGCATGTCGTCCTCGGTATGCCGATGGGCAGTTCGTCACACTCACGCTCATCCCGCGGTCACACTCCACTAACCGGGTCATGACTACCCACCCGCGGTCGTCGGTAGGCGCCGATTTCCGAAAGCCTCAGCTTCGCCTGTTGGTACCGGTCCTTACCGAGGACCCTCAACCCCGCCATGCGAGCAGCTGATCGGGCGCCATCCCGGGCTGCGCGCATTGGCAGGTTGATGAACAGATCTCGGGCCATTTCTCCCGGTGTAGGCACTCGCGCATCGTCGAGCATGTTGCCGAAGCGAACCTTGTGTGGGTTTGGGGAGACCAAGCGACCGCGCACTCGGTTACTGACATTCGCGCCGTGTACGACCTGCAGCCAGCCGGGAGGACCATCAAGGTGGACCACCGGCATGTTGCGCGAAAACTCGTTGTGATATTCCGCCCAGGCCGTAATCGCGCCTTCCCACGGCTCTCGCACGGAGCAGAAGGCATTTTCACGGTCAGTTCTCAAATACACACCGTCAGCGCTCTTGATCAGCCCACTGGCCACGTACACAGCAGCCCTGTGGTGCGTCGTTTCGAGCGATGTGATTCGCTCGCAGAAATCGACAGCTAACCCATCGTCATTGTCCAAGTTGGTCGTCACGAGAACGTCACCCTTATCAGGTACGGCGTCGCGGACGTCTGAAAGCAACTCATCATGATTCACTGAAGCACGCAGGATCGGGGTGAACAGCCCGCGCTTGACGAGCGGTCTGAGCCGCTCCATCAGCCATGCGGGACTATCTGGATCGAAGTAGACGATCCAGGAAACCGGCCGGGTTTGGTTGGCCACCGACGGCGCGCAATAAAGCTCGAAAAGCTCAATCCGATCTTGCAGCCAGCCTTCGCGGGCGCGTATCAGTTCTTCGACGCCCGGTGTCGGCAAGTTGAAACGCGTGAGTAACACGTGGTCGACCCGGGTCACGCGTCTCAGCATTGGACGTGCTCGAAGTCAAAGGTCAGCTCAAATGGGCTTCTCACGCTGATGTCCCACTTGCCGGCGCGGGCCGACTGAGTCCTACACGTAGCGAACGCCTGCGGGTCAGCCAGCGGTCGATCCAGTACACAGCAATGGTCGTCAGGGCTGCGCCAACGAGGCCCGTCGCTAGGGCGGCGCGCGGACGGCTCCCGGTGGTATACCTAATCTCAGGCTCCGCCGGGGACGCGATGGTCCTCAGTCTTATTGTCGGCTGGACTCGCAGTGCATCTTGACGACGCTGCAACAGCGCGTCCAAGTCTGCGCTGACGCGGCGCGCCTCTTTTGCCACCGTTTCGGGGTTGTCGTTCACAATTTGGACATTGATGTTGGGCGCGAAGTAGAGCGGTCGCCATTGAGTGCCTTGGTTCGGCAGGCGAATCTCGATACCTTGTCGTTGGCCCTCGCCGAATAGCGTCGTTTCGCCCGACGCGGTGACCAGCGGGGCATCATCCTGATTCCAGTCGGTGGCTAGCACACCTGCAATTGGGGCCAGGGCGTAATGGGGATCTGCGAGGTTATTGGGGTAATATCTTTCGATCGGCGCCAGCAGTACCACATTGAATTCAGTCCAGTAAACGCCTGGCTGGTGGGTTGCCACATGCAGAGCGCCGACGCTCATCGCGGCTCCCAGAAGCATGAGATACCAACGTCGTAGCACGAGCGTAAACAGCTCACGCGCGGTCATGTCTGAAGTCTCCCCAGGGCAATGATCTCGTGACCTTACGGCCATTCGCTCGAAACTCGAAGCTTCCGTTCCGGTGCTTGCGTCATCAGAGTGACGACTTGGCACATTGAATTATTCAACGAGCAAGCCAAGTGGTGGGTTCCCTGAGAATGAAACTTTGTGAAGTCTGTGATCACCCGATGCATTTCTTTGAGTTTCCTGTGAATATCTTCGGCCTTGATGCAGCCTGCTGTCTATTTTCTTTGAGTCTTCTGTGAAAGCCCTTTGAAGATGCGGGACAAGGCTGCGGTTTTTGAATTTCTATCGGATACTTGATCGGGCTTCTATATTTTGTACTTGATCGAATTGTTGGGAGCGTATGGTGAAGGTTGGGGAGGACCAGAGGTGCAGTTGACGGTTTTCTGGGCGACACTCAGGCGTCGTTGGTATTTCGTCCTTATCGCGCTCATCTGCACAGCCGCCGCTTCATACGTCACGGTCGACAAGGTTGGCCCGACGTACGAAGCCAAGGGTGCAGTATTACTTTTCCCGCCAGTCGCGACCGTTCAGGAAGATCGCAAGACTGAAACCTTGGGTAACCCGTACCTCATGCTCGGGGGGCTGAGTAACGCCCGGGACATCGTAATCCGCTCTTTAACAGCGAAGTCCACGCACGAGGAGCTCTGCCGGCAGCGAGCCGACTCGACCTATGAAGCTATGCGTGAGGGGCTTTGTACGCCGCATCCCACCGTGACATACGAGGCAGTCCAAGACTTCACGAACAACGCGCCGATCATTCTGGTGACCACCGAGGCGAAGTCCCCAGCCAACGCCGTCACTGCGATGCATGTGGTGATGGAACGCGTCCCGAAGGTCTTGTCCGATCTTCAGGCAGGGTTGAATCTCGAACGCAAAGCCCAGATCACGTCCGTGCCGCTGGTCGACGACAGACAGCCGGATGTCTTACACAAGGACCAGATCCGCGCCGGCATTGTGGCCGGGGCCGGGACGCTTGCCCTGGGCTTGCTGATGATCGGCCTACTGGACGGGCTGATCGTCGGGCGACGATCCGGTCGAACTACTTCCCGGGCAACCGAGCAATTTGCGGATGGCGTCGACCAGAATCCCCAGGTGGTGTCGGCTGACCCGGACCAGGACATCCACGTGGTGTCGGCTGAGGCCCACAACGAGGGTGGGCCGCTGGATGTCGTACGTCGATAACCCACAGACGGTGGCCGGCGCTCTAGAAAAGGACCTTGACAAAAAGGCCCTGTCTGTCGCCGGTCCGCATCGGTTCTCTGCGCTAGTCGGCGAGCGGGGCCGCGCGACTGCGGGAGATGAGTATGAAGGTACAGTCGCGCCACATTTTCAGGCCTGGCCACCTCGAAGCATCGACGCTGCGACGGTCCTCAGCATCTACGTCGTCTTACTCCTGGCAATACCTTCGCCTATGGTCGTTGGCCCATTGGGCACCGCCGGGCCGCCGTCGGCAATCCTGGCTGTCGGTGCATTCTTCTTATGGGCGTGGTATCACGTCCAACGTAGTAATCGTTGGGTCTTTGGACATCAGCCGGTCCGAGCAGCAGCGCTTGGCTGGCTGCTCATCATGCTGATTGTCTACGCGCATGCCATGTCATTGCCGCTACCGGCCGATGAAATCAGCCCCGCCGACAGTGGAATGCTCAAACTGATCGGGCTATCAGGCGTCGTGCTTGTTGCTAACGATGGCATCCGCAACCTAGACCGCCACCGGACCGTCCTACGACGCCTGGTCATCGGCGTCGGCCTCGTTGCTGTATTGGGTCTGGTCCAATACGCCACCAAGCAGCTCTTCGTAGACCGCATCCACATTCCAGGGCTCACGCCTGGCACTGCTGCTTGGTCGCTGGCAGAGCGCAGCGGCCTTACTCGGCCAAGCGGCACCTCCACGCATCCCATTGAATACGGTGTGCTACTCACAATGGTCCTGCCACTTGCCATTACGTTTGCGATGAAGTCGCCAACCCGTCGTTGGCTCTACCGTGCGATTTTGGGCGCGATCGCTTTCGCGGTGTTCCTATCGATTTCGCGATCGGCGATGCTGTGCGCCGGGGTGGCGCTTCTCGTATTGGCGGTGTCCTGGACCCGAGTCGCTCGCTTGGTAGCGCTCCTCATCTCTTTTGCGGTCGCTGGAGTCGTCTACCTCACCGTACCAGGCGTGCTTGGTACGATAACCCGGCTATTCACTGGGGCCTCTAATGACGCCAGTGTTATCTCTCGAACTGATAGTTACGAACTAGCCGGACACTTCATTAGCAAAAGTCCGTTGCTCGGCCGAGGGTTTGGCACCTTTCTTCCCAAGTACTGGATCCTCGACAACGGTTATCTCGGACTGCTTGTCGAGGCCGGAGTCTTGGGTGTCAGCGGGTTGTTGATTTTGATTGTTGTCGCTGCAGCGGCAGCTCTTAAGGCAAAGCGCAAGACCATCGACGACTTTGATGGCGAACTCGCGCAGGCTTTGTTGGCGTCGGTCGCCGCTGGTGCATGCAGTCTTGCCTTTTTCGACACCTTCGCCTTTCCCCAGTCTGCGGGGTGCTTCTTCCTTATTGTGGGCATGGCAGGAGCGCTGCGTCGGCTTACTTTGGCTCAGGCCCGGACTGACGAGCTCACAATCGGCGAAGTTCCCATGACACCACATGTTGCTCTGACCACGAATGGAGGAGTAACGACCCAAGACCGGCAGCGGGTCGGGCCAGTGGGCCTTGTGAGGGAAGACCGTCCAGTCGCGATGAGCCACGAATATTCGGTTTCGCAAAATGAGAAAGCGCAAGGCTTTGACACCAAATGAGGAAGACGTGGGCCAGAACGACGATTGCTTTGGCGACGCCGGAATTTCCATCGTTTGCGTCTACAACGATCCTGAGGTTCGGAAACAATGCCTGGATCGATCCATTGACGCGTACGGCGGAAACCTCGAAATCGACTACATCGCGGTGGACAATACCACCCGCGACTACAGCTCGGCTGGCGCCGCCCTCAACCACGGAGCCGAAATGGCGCGGTTTGACGTAGTTGTATTCGTGCATCAGGACGTTCACTTGCATTCTATCGATCGCCTGGCAGCCGTTGGGGCGGCGCTGATCGGTGGAAAATGGGGCCTACTAGGCGCGAATGGCGTCACAATGCAGGGTGAGAGCGTCGGCCGCCTGCGCGATCGCACACAATTAATCGGCCGGTATGCGCCGACTCCAGTCGACGTCGACAGCGTAGACGAGGTCTTGTTCATGGTGTCCCGTGACGCTGTACTGGAGCATCGGCTGACCGAGGATCCAGACCTCTCCTGGCACGCCTATGCAGTCGAATACGGTCTCCGGATGCGTTCGCTTGGCAAGCGGGTCGGTGCAGTTGATATGGCCATCACGCACAACAGTCTCACCATCAACCTGGACAGACTGGACGTTGCACATCGACGCTTAGACCATATATATCCACGACTGAGCCCGATCCGCACGACTTGCGGAACTATCGGCGTACGCGATTCCAATTGGCGGAAACTTCCATTTGTTCGAAATCACGGGTGGCGTCTGCGCTGGCTGCGACAGTCGATGCTTGCGATCAAAGTTCACCGACGTATCGACGCGCCGGTCGTGCTAGGCGACATACGGCACGAGGTTGATTTGCTGCCATTCTCGGACGAATCCCCGCTTCATCTCTTCAACATTGATCATGTCGGTGGCTTCGCCGAGTTCGCGGCAGAACCACTTCGGCTGACCAGATATGGGCGGCCAGTCGTCATGCGCGCAGTGCGGACGATGTCCGAACTATTCGTACTGCTCGACGAGTTGCCAGATACCTCTCGGATTCTCATCATGGGCGTTGATCTTGACGATCTCAGTGACTTCCGACTAGGGAGAGGCCGCAAGCGTGATTGGTTAGTTGGTATTCAAACAACTACTCTCTGGCTGGTCGGCGGCTCGGATGCGCGCCAGCTTCCCAATCAGTGGTTACGACCTCAGGCTGTTCCACTGGGCTCGCGCCGATAGCTCGAATGGAGTTACATCCGGAGCATGTGATGAGCTTGGGGTGTGTGAAGCCGATAGCGCGCTATCTCAGCTTTCCAATCAGGTTAGCGAGGGCTGCTGCGAATGCGGGTGCTGAGTAGAGCGCTGCAACCCGAGTCTGCGCTGACGCACCGAGGCGACGGCGGGCGTCTTCATTTGTGAGTAGGTTGACTACCTCCCGAGCGAAAGCAGCGACATCGCCAGGAGGCACCAGAACGCTGGCGTCTCCGATCTGACGGGCTACTCCTCCGACGGCGAATGCGACGACGGGAGTCCCGAGAAGCATCGCCTCCAAGACGACGAGCGGGAATGGGTCGTCGCGCGAGGGGAGCGTCGCGACGTCAAAGCGGCGCAAATGCGCGTACGGGTTGGCTGTTGGTCCAACGAACTCGACCCCAGCCGTGTCGTCTTGCTCAACCGGCTGAGCGATCTCCCCGATCCAAACAAACCGCACTGGCTGACTCGGCAGCACCTTGCGGACCTCTCGGGCGATGGTCACCCATAGGTCTGCACCTTTGCGGTGCTCGACGGTTCCGCAGCATCCCACCACGAGATCGCTTGGGGAGTACGGACGATCCGGCGGCTCCGTTGACCGGCGGAGCACCTCGCTGGTGTCAGGGACGGAGGGCAGCATCGCGATGTTTTGAGGATCTTGGTCAGTAAGCGCGAGCAGCTCGGTATGGACGCTGGGTGAGCAGGCGACGAGAGTGATCCCACGAAGCCGCTGCGGAGCGCGAGCGGCCGCCAGAAAGCTGGCGGCCAGCCTGCCCGATTCGTGCACGTGCAACACCGCCCGCCGGCACAGCCACTGGGCCGGGCGAAGATAGATCGCTGCAGCCGTCGAGTTGACGTAGACAAGGTCCGGCCGCCGCCTGGTCAGGGTTAGGGTGGCCAGCAGCGTGTCAATAGCGTAGGCCAAACCTCGGATACCCCAAGTCCTCCAGAGCTTGCGCCGCACGCGATGGAGGAATTCGATCGAAGTGGGCGCTGCTGCCGCGAACTCTGGGAGGAGTGGCCCCGGAGCCCGGGCCAGGACTTCGACGGAATGGCCTTGATCGACAAGGCTCCTGGCGAGTAGCAGAGCTACCCGCGGGGCACCGGACCGGGATGCCTCATGAGTGACCAGCAAGACGCGCATGCGCCATCCCTTCCACGTAATCCTCCGCGATAACCGGCGCAACGAACCACCATGTTGGTCTTGATGGTGAGCTCGAGCCTTGCGAGGAACCGGCGCCTAGAGAGTCTGAGGAGCCCATCTTCGCCCAGGTACTCAGCGCGATGCTCATGTACCGAACCGCCGCCAGCGCCGCCAGCGCAGCTTGTGGCGCAGCTCCCAATCGGTCTTGAACAACACCCGATCGAGGCCGCCGACAGGCGCTTGACTCAGGCGTCGGCGGTAGCGCGACCATAAACGTGTCGACGAGATTTCTGGCCAGACGGTTGTGGCAATGTCTCCATATATTTGCATCAGTTCCTGCCAGCCGTCCTGCCCGATGTCGTGCGACCTGATGGCCCAACGCACTGATTCGACGGCCAGAGCCCGGTGTACAAGTCCGAGCATGTGCTCCTGTCGAGGATGATCGGACATATCTGTCGAGATAAAGGCCTCGAATGTCTTGCGCCTTTCCCGCAAATCCGTGAGGACATCGCCGAAGTTAGTGAGGTGCATATTTGCACCGTGGACCCGGTAATAGCCCTGATCTGGGCCGTTCACCCGACCTACGGATCCCCTGGCGGCAGCCCGAAGCCAGATCAGCAGGTCAGCGGTGTGGGGCAGCCCAGAATCGTAACCTGTGAGGTCGTGCATGATCTCGCGGCGCATGACGACTTCAGGATTACTCACAACGTTTGAGCCTCGGTAGCAGAGTCGTTCGATCCACTGCTCCCCGGACCAAATTGACCAGGAGTAATACCAATGTGCTGGCGTGGGAGGCGTTTCAGAGAAGTCAGGTGAGTATCCATAGACGAAGCCCACCGAAGGATTCCATTCCATCAGCGCGGTGGCTCGCGCGAGGGATCCGGGGGCGAGCAGGTCATCGGCGGACAACAGCACCACATACTTTCCGGTGGCGTGAGCGAGGCCGTCGTTGTAGGTCGCTATATGGCCGCGGTTAGTGCTGTGTGCGATCAAGGAGACGTTGTCGTGCCGGTCTACTAGATCCCGAGCGATCGCTGGAGAATCATCGGGTGAGGCATCGTCAACGATGATCACATCGACGTTGACGCCTTCCTGGGCCAGCGTCGTGGCGACAACTCCTGGGAGATAACGACCGTACCTATAGCAGGGAATCACCACAGTGACCGTTGGCGGCCTTGAGCATGATCGCGGGCGCATAACCTTCATCAATTACGCCGCCGCGGAGATCTGGGCCGCATTACGCCATCGTGACGGAAGCCAGCTTGGAACGAACTTGTCAGGAATATGCCGCAAAGCAATCGGGGCGACTCCAGCCACATAAAGGAGTCCGGCGATCAGTCCACCGGCAACCAGCCTCATCCACTGAGTGTCGAATGCTTGCGAGACAAGCCACGCTCCCAGGCCGGCGACGCCAGCCGCCAGAGCCGGTCGGAGAACGGCGCGGAGCAGCCGACGTACTCGCTGGCCTGTCGCGCGCAGCGCGGCAACCGCGTAAGCGGGTACCGCGATCAGGCCGATGGTGCAAACGTGCGCCCACCCAACTCCCTCAAGGCCCCAATTACGCACGCCGAACACAATGGCCGGGACCAGTGTCGCCACCCACGCGACCTGGATCAGCAGCAGTCGCAGGGTTTTTCCGGTAGCAACCAGGACGTTGGCATAAAGAAGCGAGAAGGCATAGAGGATGCCGTACAACGACAGGACCGCCAAAACCGGCGTTGCCTCCTGCCACTTCTGCCCGAACAGCGTAATGACGATCGGACCCGACAGTGCCAAAGTGATCGCGCCCACGGGTAAGGCGAGCAACGCAACCAACTCGGATGCAGATGTGAGTGATGTCGCTAGTCGGCGTTTGTCGCTTCGCACGCGGCCAAACGCTGGTACGACTACGTTGTTGAGGACCGAACCAAGGACTGCTGTCGACCAGTTCGCTACGTTGAAGGCGATCATGTACACACCTACCTTCGCCGCATCGACCAAGCGACCGAGAATCAGGTAGTCCGCGTTGAGTAGGGTCCAGTTGACAAGACCGGCGACGGACAGCGGAATTCCGAACCGGAGCAGTGGCCCTACGACAGGTCGGCGCCATCCTGGTCGATATCGCTTCGACGTGCTAAGTACGAACACTAGGCCCGTAGCGACTTGCCCAATGACTCGCGACCACGCGAAGGCCATTGCGCCCCCGCCGTTGATCGCGAGGAGGATCAGAATTGGATTCGCCACTATGAACCCGACGACGGTACCGAGGAAGATGCGGTCCTGTCGGAACTCGCGCACCAGCTGGGCACCTGGGACGGCGAAGAAGCCGGTTAACACCAGACAGAGCGCGAGCACCCTGATGGGTTGGACCGCCTCAGCCTGACCCAACCCAAGAGCGAGCACGGGCGCGAACGCCGCCATGGCCCCGCCCAACCCGACGCTGACGAGGATGGAGATGGAGGTTACGGTCGGTGCTATGTCGTCCGGCTCCATTGGCGACCGGGCGATGGCCGAGGCCATGCCAAGCTCAGCAAGGCTGGCGACCACAAGGTAGACGGCCAGCGAAACCGCGAAAACTCCGAAGTCCTCCTTTGACAATAGGCGGGCAAGTACCGCGGTAACCGCGACGCTGGCGAATCGCATGATGATGTTTCCCAACATCGCCCACATCGCACCTCGGCCCACGAGGCTGCCAAGCGACCGCTCGTTAGACTGACCTTGGATGGCATGTCGTGATTCAGCGACCACTTCGGCCGAGCGAGCCAGGGACGTACTGTCCTGGTTCATTCGCCGACCACCGATGCAAGATCAGCTCTGTAACGCTGCCCGCCGTTAATCTGCCTTGCCGCCGCGGCCAGGGAGTCAGCGACGTATTCCTGCTGCTCGAATGTCAGGTGGGGATAGAGCGGAAGCGAAAGGATCTCCAACGCTGCCTGCTCGGCGATGGGGAACGATCCGGCACGGAAACCGAGATGAGCGTACGCAGGCGTCAGGTGAACCGGGGTCGGATAGTGAATCCCCGCGCCCACGCCCGCCTCGTTCATCCGCGCGAGCACGCGGTCTCGCTCGGGGACGCGGACGACGTAGAGATGCCAGACGTCTTCGTTGTCCGGCGCCGAGATCGGGACACGCACTCCCGGCACGTCGGCCAGCAGCTCGCCATACCGTGCCGCCGCCTCACGGCGCAGCTCGTTCCACTTCGCCAGTCGAGCCAGCTTGGCGCGGAGCACCACCGCTTGCACTGTGTCGAGACGCGAATTGACACCGACGATCTGATGGACGTACTTGGTGGGGCTGCCGTGGGAGCCCAGCAGCCGCACCCTCGCGGCGACTTCGGGGTCGTCAGTGGTCACCGCACCGGCATCACCAGCGGCCCCGAGGTTTTTGCCGGGATAAAAGCTGGTGGCCGCAGCTAGACCAAGTGACCCAGCCGACCGATCGTAACGGCGGGCACCTTGCGCCTGGGCGGCGTCTTCCACGATTGGCACACCAGCCTCGATCGCGAGGCTCCGTAGCTGTTCCACGAACGCGGTCTGCCCGAAGAGGTGGACTGGCACGATGGCCTGTGTCCGCCTGGTTATGGCGGCCGCGACCTTGCTCGGGTCGATCAGCAGGTAGTCCGGATCGACGTCGACCAGAACTGGGACCGCACCGATCCGGGAAGCTGCTTCAGCCGTGGCGATGAAGGTGTTCGCTGGCATGATCACCTCACCACGCGGCTGTACACCAACGGCGCGCAGCGCGAGCTCGAGGCCATCCGTGCCATTGGCAACTCCCACACAGTGGGAGACACCAAGGAAGTCAGCGTAAGCACGCTCGAACTGGTTCACTGCCTGGCCACCGATGAACGCCGTAGCTGCGAATACCTCAGCCAATCCTTGGTTGACCTCATCGGCGACCTCGGCGTGCTGGGCGGCCAGGTCGACTAAGGGAATTTTCATGCCAGAGCATCCTGCACGTGGGGGTTGCGGGGAGAAGGGCTGATCTTCGTCGCCAGACCGACCGGTGCGGCTGGTACCCCTACCCAGGTCTCACCCGCCGGCAGATCGCTAAGGAGCACGGCACCCATGCCAAGCACAGCTGTGGCGCCGATTTTGAGGTTTTCGCGCACGCTCGAGTTCATTCCCAAATAGGCAGCCGGCCCGACCTCCACCGCGCCGCCAAGCGAAACTCCCGCGCAGATCGTCGCATAATGGCTGATTCGGTTGTCGTGGGTCAACGTAGCGTTCGGCATGATCACGACGTGTCGGCCGACCTCTATATCCGTAGTCAATACCGCGTGCGCGAATACGATGCTGCCGGAGCCAATCGCGCAACTGACCGGAACGTGCGCTGACTCATCAATCACAGTTGCGTACCGCTCGTCGGTTATCCCGAGGGCGGCCAGTCGCGTGACGATCTTGCTCCGTACCCTGCCGTGGCCGGCACAGATGAGCAGCTGGGTGTCGGGATATGAGGTGACTGCAGCAACCGGTCCGACAACCGGTACGCCGTGCAGGAAGCTGCCGCGCAGGCTTGGATCGTCATCGACGAGGCCGACAACGTTGAGATCAGGCATGGAGTCCACCATGCTGAGGACTTCACGGGCCAAACCACTCGCGGCGACGAGCAACAACGACACCATGTCAGGCTCCGGAGGCGCAGGCAGCTAAGACTTCGATCACCCGAGCTTGTTCGGACTCACTCATCTGATGGAACAGCGGCAGGATCAGAGTGTTATCGGTCAGCCACTCGGTCACGGGCAGGCTTCCTGGCGCAGACCTTGCTGCGTACGGCGGCTGTCGATGGCTCGACATGATGCCGCGCCGGGCCGAGATATCGGCATCAGCCAGACCGCTCAACAGCTCGTCGCGAGTTAGCGGAAATCTCGGGTCTACCTCCACCCAGAATGACTGGAAGTTGCATTCCCCCCATGGAGGATCAGAGACTGCTCGAAGGCCTGGGATTTCGTCGATTTGCTTCGCGTAGGCCTCGGCAAGTTCCCGTCGGCGTCGCACGATTTCGGGCAGCCGCGCGAGCTGAACGAGTCCAATCGCCGCCTGCAGGTCGGTCATCCGGTAGTTGTAGCCAACTTCCAGGTAGGTCTCCGCAGGCGCGAGGACCTTGCCGTGCCGATCTGCGGCTGAAACGCTCATCGCGTGCTCACGCA
>Ga0105249_10003319_pt1 | contig 13938 bp, 9 predicted proteins | sample KBSS44metaG_FD_81522 | JGI IMG/M metagenome (GOLD analysis project Ga0105249, IMG submission 81522) | Switchgrass rhizosphere microbial communities from Kellogg Biological Station, Michigan, USA - KBS S4-4 metaG | ecosystem: Host-associated > Plants > Roots > Rhizosphere > Soil | place... | reverse complement strand
ACGCCGACCTTGATCTCGGGTCCCCAGTACGCCACGCTCATTCCCGGCAGCGGCCCCGGATCGATGTAAAAGACATAGCCAGACTCAGCGGCGAGCTTTCGTACGTAGCCCAGATCTTTTCCCTGGTGGCGAGGAATTCGGCTTATCGGGATCGGAACGTCGGTGACGATTTCCGGTATTGTCAGCGGCACGATACCTAGCATCGCGTACTTCGCCAGTATCACCAGGACGCGCGTAAAATACGGCATCGCCGGATAGGGCAGTCCACTAAAATCGATCACATCCATTACAGCTGTCAGGTCCTTTCCTCTTATGGTCAAAACCGAGTGGCCGGCATCTGCCCCCGGCGACACTTGATGGTCGAGCATCACGCCATCCATGAGCACGTTCGGAGTACTGTTGATCGTCGCGACAATCACAACGCGCATGATCGGCGGCATGGCTCCACCGGACAACAGAAAGATCGTGTGTAGCGGCGAGCGAGTGCTCAGCGTGAACTTCAACTCGAAGCCGCTCGCCGTCTCGCCGGATGCCGATGTTACGGTCACGCTCGTCAGTGCGTCGAGCACCGACTGCGGCACCGGTATGGGCACCGCGGGACCGATCATCAATGTGAGATCAATTCCTTTAAGCATTGGACATGCCTGCTAGTCCTTCCGGCCAAGTGATCCTTAATCGACGACCGATGGCCTCCGTCAGTTCCTCGGGACGCATCGCCCGATTCGCATCACAGATGCGCCAGAACAGCTCCGGATCTCCGAGGTAACGTGCCGTGATGTTGTCGAGCCGCTCTCCCTCGGTAACTACATGCTCGCGTATGAGAGCAAATCGCTCCGGCGAAGGTACAAACCGGCGGCGAAGGTAAATCAGAGTTGTCCCATCCGAGGTTTCCAGCGTTGCGGTATCAATACCGTAATAGCGGCTGCTGGGTGGAAACAGCGTCGTCCTCAACGCGACCGGTGACAACAAGTCCTGCAAAGCCTGATTTGGATCCGTCATCGAATTTTCCTCTCCTCAGCGATCATCAGACGCCTGTAATGCCGAACGCCTTGAACGCTCCGTCCTGACTTCTCGTCGCCAATTGCTCCTTGTTCCTGAGATAGCTCATAAACAGGCTTCCTCCCTTGTGGTCGAATCCGACATCGTCGACGTTGAGGACACGCATACCGAGGCTGACCTTGGCGCGGATCGGATTCAGCGATGTATCGAACGCTTCTTCGGTAACGCTGAAATCGGTCAGCCTCACCGGGAGGATGCGCTGGGCGCTCCACACGAATAGCGTCAGAAGCGACTCCATCGGAACAATCTCCAACGTGCCTGATTGCGCCAGCGAATTGTTGCTTTGAAGCTCGGCGCTTGTCGGATAGACAATGAGCTCGAGTACGGCGAGCTGCGGATGAAGTCCAACCTGAGTCGCGGTGCCATCGGCGATCTCGAGTTGATCGATCGCGTCGATTTCGGCATCGACTTTGATCGTCTCCGTCGGCGGGCCTTTCAATCTCAGCGCTTCCGACCTGTCCCCGCCTTCCGCAGCCATGCCTTTTGCCTGCAGCGTCCGCGTCACGGTGTCAGGGTTGTACTGCAACGCAATGATCCGCCGCACCGCCGACGTAGTCGGATCTATCAGCACGATGCCGCCTTTGAGAAGTTTTGGTGAATTGGGGAATGTCGTCACTTGCTTTCACTCCTTTGTGCCGCACATCGTCGAAAACAGGCATCTCTCCGGGAAATGCAACGCAGAGGGCGCAGAGAATCTAATCCGCCAGACCGCTCCTGGAGACAATTATTGAAATCGAACTCGCATCGGTTAATACACGGGTCGTTCCAGACTGGAAAATGGCGATACGGATCTCTCCTACGCTCTGTCTGAACGTTCTCGAGCAGCGTATTCGGGTTGTCGATCGGTGGCACGTTCTGATAGTAAATGGTCATCGGAGCGCTTCTGGAGGACGGAATTGTCTGGCCCGCTGCACGTACGACTTCCTCGGCGAACGTCGTACAGGTGTAGCTAACGCCATACGCTCTTCGGTCCCTGCAAACCCGCTGCGCCAAAGCCAGTGCCGCGTCGTACTGGGCTCGAGTTAATGAATATGCGACGGTGTCATCGATACAAGTGTCGTGCGTTGTATCGGGATGCCTGGCGCACCCCGGTACCGAACGGCGATTCTCGTTGGGCAATTCACCGGCCGGGTAAAAGCCGTACGAATAACGCCGGCCGTTACTTTCCGTGAAGAGTACGTTTGTGTGTCCCAACTCTTGTGACCGGAGGGCGTCTTCAAACGATCCGCGTTCGACATCAATTTTAACCAGCAGGGCCCACGAAGTGCTTTCATCACGCGTCGTGCCTCCCGAGTCTGGAGCAGCACACGCGTCGCCTATGGCGCAACTTGTTCCGGAAGAACTGCAGTTGTCCGCCTTTGTTTGAACTAGACGCGGACTTACTTGAGTAACATCTATCTTGCGTTCGGGTCGGATCGCATCATCGTTCTCTAACACGCGCTCCGCGATCATGTCCGCTTCTCTTTCCCCAGCATCCGCCGGGCCGGCGATACTGAGTTTGGTCTGCATGCTCACCGGAGAAGAGTGCGCCTGTTGCGCAACATGCGTGAGCTCATGGGCCAGCAGCCGCGTGGTGGTGCTCGTACCCTGAAAGTATTGTCCGGCTCCGAAGACTACGTCGCGACCAACCGTGTAGGCGAGAGCGCCAACCGAACGCGATGACTCGGCCGCCTTCGCATCAGTGTGTATCCGTACGTTGCTGAAGTCGCGTCCGAATCGCGGCTCGAAGAAGGCGCGGGTTTTCTGATCCAGCGGCTGACCGGGCGACTGCAACACTTCGTTTACTACCGGCGGTGCAACGGCCGGTCCATTAACGCCACGAGCATGTCGTTGTGATCCGCTGTGTTGCATTTGACACTCGTCGCACCCACCGCCACCCGCCGTGTGATTCCCGCAATCGCACTTACGCTGCAAGACGCTCTGCGCCGCCGGCACGAGCTGCGGCAATGCTTGTGTGACTGCTCTTTCGATTTGCATCTTCATCTTCTACGTCTTGCAATCCGCCGTCTAAAAAAACGGGCTAGCTTCGCTCATCGTTCGAACGACCCCTTGAGCCCCGGCGTGCGCGGCGGCATCCGGAACTTGGGCCACGTGCTCTGAATCCCACCCTCGGTCAGAAGTGGGTAGTACTCGCCCAGCGCGTGCTGAGCCTGGCTACGCCGCTTGCCCTCTTCCCTGAACGCGGGGAAGTAGCGACTGTATTCGTCCCAGACGACTGCTTCGATCGCGCCCTGCGCGATCGCCAGCGAGCGAAGCGACCGGTCGGACGCGGCGAGCTGCCGCAGCGTAATCACCCGCTCGCGGACCGCACGGGCGAGCCGCGTCTTGAACACCTCGGTCACGTCGTGGTCGGTCACGAGATGATGCAGCTCGTGGTTGAGCGAGTCGTCCGTCACGCTTCCCTCCATTCCTGAGAACCCGAGTCCCGTCTTCGGCACGAACATGATGTATCGGATCGGCGCCAGGACGACCTGCACTGCGACTGGCGAGTGAACGATCCCGGCGCCTAACCGCTCCGGCACGACGCGCACCCCGACAGCGAAGCTCTCCGGATCCATGAACTCCTGCGCGACGCACGCTGCCGACGGCTCTTTGAAGGAGGTGTTGTTGCACGCACCCTGGATGTCGTCGAACGAATGCGAGAAGTCAAAGGTGTAATCCTCCTGACTGAACTGCACCGTCACAGGCACCCGAAAGTCCGGGTCGAACACACCTGGGTTTTCAGCTCGGCGCTCCTCACTCTCGACGTCCAGCCGCATCTCCTCGCCGAGCTCGGTCAGGCTCGGGCCGCGTTTCGGCGACATGACATCCTCGATGCGCTCGGGCAGCTTGATCGCGGGGATGTTCACCGGCAACCCGTCCCCAACACGCTTCGTGTCGGCTAGCACGAGCTCCTTTCGGGCGCGGAAGAGGATCGCCTGGGCGAAGTGAGCCAGCGCCGCCCGCGATGTGAGGTCGATGTCTTTGGGCTTCTCGCCGGGCTTTGTCTCCGGTACCTTCTTCTTCTCCTTGAAGTCCGCGGTCGCGGCCGCCTTAAATTTAGGAGGAGCGTCTGGCGGATCTTCGGGCTTCGGCTTCTCGGCGGGACCATGGATCGGCGGACGGCCCGTCTTCGGATCGATCCGGATCGTGAAGAGGAGCGCCTCATCGATGCGGAGTGCTCGGCGCAGCGGCTCAAGCTCCTCTGCGATCCGCTGGATACCGAGGGTATAGTCGCTCTCCGAGAGGCCGCCCGCCACGCCGACCGCGGGCTTGGGCGGTACCTCCGCCACCTGGGCGAGGCGACGAGAGCGCATCATGTCGTGCGGCGTCGGGGTCGCGCCGACCAATGGCGCTTCGAGTTCGGCAGCCGTGGGTCCGCCGAGCCGCATATCGGTCGTGTCGGTGAGCGGCGTGGGATCGACTGACGCGTTGAAAGTGCCGGTGCCTGCCCCGCCGATAAAGTCTGCCTGCTGGGTCCACGCGACCATGCGGCCGTCGAGCACGTGCGTCGAAAAGCGGTCGAGCGGCGCGTCATCGCGGCGCGCAACGAGCCACGTGTTGTAGACCGTCGCCCGGTGTGCGCGGTTGACGATGTTGCCGTACTCCACCTCGTTCTTGGCGTGATCCTCGCCGGCCTTTGCTTCAGGCACTCGCCCGTGTAACGCGGGATCCATGAACTGATAGGGGAAGAACATCCACGGGGAGGCGGACATCCCGGTCACCGCGAGTTGACCGGGCGCGACCTTGTCGACGAGACCCGGACTGTACCAGGGCGGTGCGGCATCCTCGCGGCGCAGTCCGTCGCGAATGGGAACCGGGGGCTCGAAGCGCACGCGCTGGCCGCCGACGTAATCGACCACCACGCGGTCGGAAACGATCGTCTGCACGAAGCCGACCTGATAACGCTGCACCTCGGCCGGCGCGCCGCTCACCGCCACCGACGCGATACCCTCGAAAGACGATCCGGTACCCGGAGGGCGCCCGACGGCGGCGATGTTCTTCGACGGTTTCATTTCGGCCTCGGGATCGACGAACACCGTCGCGGCGCCGCCGCTCCCGCTAAAGAGGAAGCGGCGTACGGTGAAGTTAGGCGCTGCCGGAGACGTCGCGGGAACCGGCTGCGGCGTGATCGCGCCGATGAGCGGGCCCTCGGCGAACGCTCCGCAGTCGGGCGCCATCTTCTGCCTCGGGTCCGTCTTTGGGCGCGGCCACCAGTCGAACTCGGGGCGCCCGACCGCACCTTGGAAGACCTGAGCATCCGGACTGTGGCACGGCGGCAGGCCCGCTAACTCAACGAGAAAGACCGCAGCCCTGTGCTGGTCGCTGAAGTCGGGAATTAAGTCGCTGGCTGTGTGGTGGAACACAAGGTCGACGATACGCGCCATGGCGCACGACACCGGGTCGGTCGTGTCCTCAAAAATCTCCTTGGCGAGGACTACCTCGTTGTAGCCCGCGTGGATCGGATATCCGAGTCGCGCCTCTTGCTTGCGCAGCCCCGTCTGTGGGTCGTCCGGGCGGAATTTAGCCAGGGGCTCGCCCTCGATCCGGATTACGCTCCGCCGAACGGCTTCAGCCAGCGTCGGGACGCGGCCGCATGTCCACCGCGAGATGTACGCGTCGGCGGCCAGCCGATAATCGCCGCCAGTTAGCTTGCCCACTGCAATGTCGACGATTTCGCGCGGTGTCGCGTTCGTCGGGGCGGCTGCGGGACTCGCTGTCGGTGCATCAGCGCGGACGGCGACGACCCGATTTTGCGCGAGGTTGGCAGAGCCCTCCCCGAAGCGGGTCGTCCCGCCGCGGGCGGCGATCTCGATTCGCTCCGGGCGCACGCCGGCGTTGTACAACTCTCGAGCGACGCGCTTTGCTCGGTGGCACGAGACGTTGACGTTCTGCGCCGGCGTGCCGTCGCTCTCGCTCGCGTAGCCGTGCACCACGAATCTGGCGCCCGCCGGCTGTCCGCGCGTCCAAGTAATGAGCCGGGTGCGCTCGCTCCCGGGCGAAAACACGTCAGACGCGCGGCAGAAGGTGAACCGCTCGCCGGAGATATCCGCATCCGCCGTTGGGCATGGTGGCGCTGGCTGCAGGCGGCCGAGGTTCGTCGGCAGCGGCGGGCAACCGTCGTCGGGCGTTACATCGCCGAATCCAGGTAGCTCGGTCGGCGCCGGTCGCGGTGGGCCTGGAATACCAAAGTCCTTCTCGCGTTCGTCTTCCTTTTCCGGGTTAGCCGGTTCGGGCTGGCGTTGCACCATGCGTTGCGTGTGTCCCAACTCCCCACTCGCGCCCTGTTGGACCACGTGCGCCAACTCGTGCGCGATGAGCCGCCGCTTCTCCATCCTCCCGGTCGGGGAGTACTGTCCGCTGTCGAAGACGATGTCGTTGCCGACGGTGTAGGCAAGCGCGTTGACTTCCCGCGCTGATTCCTCAGCAGCCGGGCCGGTATGTACACGGACTCGAGAAAAGTCATAGCCGAAGCGCTGTTCCATGTCTTGCCGCAACATCGGTTCGAGCGAACGGCCCGAGCCGGAAAGGACACGGTCTACACTCGATGGCGCTTCACTCATAGCATCGGCCGGATAAGCAGAGACGCGCGAAATGCGGCGTCGACTGCCATTCAGAACCGGACTAGCCTGCGGCATTGCGATGACTTCGTCAGCAACCCGGTCGGCTTCAGCTTCCAGAGGATCGTTGACCGCTCCGACGGCGAGCCTTCGCTGAAGGCCTCTTTTCTGTGAACACTCGTCGCACTTTACACCCGCGACCGTATGATTTCCGCAATCACACTTCCGCTGCAACGCGCCACTAACGGCCGGCGCCGCAAACGACGTTGCTTGATCTGTTATCGTCACCTGTCGGGTCACTCAATTACTCCCTTATCAAGCTTCTAGAATATTTAACACACCGACTAATTCACGGATCATCTCGATTCGACGGGCCGCTTGACCCAGTTCATCTTCGACGGATTGTCGGGGTCGCGCAGTCCGATCAACTCAGGATCGATTGCTTGAATCCGCTTCAATGGATCGTTGAACATCTTGCCGTGTGCGAAGCCGATTATCTTCCACTCACCAGCGACTTCCTTGATAGCGGGAAACTGCGTATCCATGTCGTGGCGTGCCGACGCCGCGATCGTGGCATTCTTCGACTTCGTCTTATCAATGATAGGTTCGGCCTTCTTAACGACCTCGTTGTATTCCTCTTTGAGTTTTTCCTTCATCGTGGCTTTGGTGTGCTTGCCAGACCCGTGGCCGAGGAAGTAGTCCTCCTTCCCTTTCCGTTCCGTAAGAATGGCGTTCTCCAGTCTCCAAGCGTTATGAATCACGGAATTGATCAGATCGTACGCCCGGTGATTCCAAAAAATTACGTGGTCGCCAATGATGAGATCGTCCTCTGACGCGGGCTGTACTTCTTGGAGCGAAATTGACTTGCCCGACCTTGCCAGATATGGCTCGAGGTATTGGAAACCAAAATAGGTCAGCTTCATGTCGAGCAACCCTTTGCGAACCCGATCGTTAAATTCCTCTACGCCGATAGTCTCCGCAAACGTCCGGAAGTGGACGACCGACGCCAAGTAGTCACAATGGATCAGCGTCATCTTGCAGATGCTGTCCTGCGGCGTGAATAGCTCCGTCAGTGCCTGGTAGGCGGACTCTTTCCCTTTTTGGGTCAGCTCGAAGTAATAAGAAGGCGGATGGTTAGGAGCCGGCGATCCCTCCTGAACCGGACCCCAATAGTCCTTCGCCGCTTCGTTAACTCGCGGATTCGACTTCTGTTCGTGCAATTTCTTGCCCTTGTTCTCCGGCAAGCAGCCTTTGGCTGCTTCTTTGTTCGGATACTCGAAGGCACGGCCGAATAGTTTCTGAGTCTCCTGCATCAGTCGGCTGGTGCGCATACGCTTCTCGATCTCGGCCGCGAGTTCCTTCTCGTCCGAGAAGTCGAGTTCGTCTGCGGACTCGGTGAGGTCGTCGAGGATCTGCATTGCAAACTTCCGATCTCCCTTTTCGAAATGCCCATCAATGAACTCGCGACGTTTCTCCGGGCTTAGCTTCTTCAGGTCAACTCCTCCCACGGGCTTGACCACTTTCTTTTCGACCAGGGCATCCGCCCCTCCTTCGAAGCGAGTATTGAAGAAAGACTCCAGGCGCTTTTTAAAGTTTCCGCTGTCCAGATCCTTGCGCAACTGTTTTGGATCCACCCCGCCAGGGGAGAAGATCTCGCGCAGGTCACGGTTGTTGCTGTTTTCGAGAAGCGTCATGATTCCTTCACGATCTCCGTCCAGGACGACGCCATCCTGCATCTCTTGGATCAGCAGCTTCCGCGTAACCGGAAACAGGTCGATGTCCAGCTTTCCTGACCTCCACTTGCGGACGACATCGCGTGCCTTGTTGTCGGAATCGTAAGAGCCCTCGATCTTCCCCGAGAGGGATATGATCCGGAGATACTCGAACAGCTCATTCGGACTGTAATCTCCTTCCGATATGCCCAGGAAAACGCCGATGCTCTCGAAGAAGCCTAGTCGCTGCACCTTGCGGGAGACCTGGGATTCGCTCTGCTGAGCCACGTGGACGAGCTCGTGTGCGAGTAGATTCCGACCCGCCGGCGTATGCGGGGCGTACTGCCCGTCACCGAACACGATGTCGTGTCCGACCGTGTAAGCATAGGCGCTTACATCTCGCGCCGACTCGATTGCTTGTCGATTGGCATGCACCCTGACTCGCGAAAAGTCGTAGCCGAATCGCCGTTCCATATCCAGCCGCAAGGCGGTTTCCAGCGGGCGACCGGGACTGGCAAGCGCCCGATCTACGCTCGGCGGAGCTACGTCCGGATGTCGATCAGATGTCGTCGACAGGCGCGAAATCCGTGGCGGCCCGCTTCGGGTGATCTGACCCGCCGACATGGTCATCGCCTGGTGCGCAATTCGATCGGCTTCTGCTTCCAGTGGATCGTTGCTCGCGCCGATCGCCAGCTTTCGTTGTAGGCGACTCTTCTTCGAACAGTCGTCGCACTTGTCCCCGGCGATAGTGTGATTGCCGCATGCGCACTTGCGCTGCAGCACGCCGCTTGCGATCGCGACCGGGCTTTGCACCCCTTGGTTTACCGCGAACCGCTGCTGCATTACCGATCTCCTGTGAAACTCTGGCCCGTAGTCATAATGCTCATGGTGCTTGCTGGCAAATGGACGCTGTGTATCCCGTACCCGCAAGTTGCTCGTCCGTAGGCAAACGGCCTACGCAGTCACCCGCTGTCAGCGCAAAAGCGCCGGCCCGCCGCATATAATCCTGTACCGCCGTCCTCCACTGCGTAAAAGCCGCATCGAATGCAGCCTGATCCATCCCCGCCGTGCCGGCGAAAGCCGGAGGCGCGTTCTCTCGAAAGAACCTGAACCATCCCTCACCATGACCACGCTCATGGAATCGAAGAGTGCTCACGTCGCCCGGCCGTGTGCCGACCCCATAGCCCGAGCTTCGCTGCTTTGATTCTTCGGATGGGAACTCAGTCCAAATCGTCACTGTTATTGTCGCCTGAGGTGTGGACCCCGCCACGGTAGGGTCTGCCGCGTTGGCTGAAGTCTGAAAAGTCCCTCGTGTGTACGCATGAATTCCGTGTGCAGGGACTATCCTGTCAGGCTCAACGACCACGTTCACTCCATTGATAGTGAAATTGGCGTGACCCGCGGGAGTGATAGTCGCGCTGCTCGGAACCGGAGCAGTGATGTTCGCGAGGGCAGCGGCTCGGCGGACCGATTCCTGAATCGCCGGATCGGTAGCATTCGTGGCGTAATCCTGGATCTCGCCCGGAGTAAGGTTTCGAAGCCGCGATACCAGCGCGTCGCCCGCGTCGGCCGCGGTTAAGGTGAGGGCCTCGATTATCCGGCGGTTGGAGCCGTCAAATTTCGACCAAAGGTGATTACGACCGACCGCGGAGACGATCTGCGCACGTTCGGATGGCGACCGGCGGAGCAGTGTGATGATCGACCCTTCATCGAGGAACGATGTCCAGCCGTCCAGCATTTCCTGGATGAGGAAGACCTTTGTCTGGACGTCGTACGGTCCGAACTCGTTCTCGCGACTGACGCACGCTCGCGCTTTGTTATCGCTGAAGATTCCTCCTGCGGGGCCTCGCCGACGCCTTATGTCGGCCAGATATTCCCGCAGGTCCTCCGCCGGGAAAACTTCGAGCCCGAAGAGCCGCGGAATAAAGAGCAGAACATCGAGGAGTCCACTCACGAATGAGCCCTGCACGCGAGGGGACGAGAGTGGCGCGAACGAAGTCGGCTTGTCGCCCACGGCTACCGCGGCTGCGTGCGCATCCGCCTGGCGTTCATAGGAATCGTTGGCTTCGCCTAGCTCAAGAGTCGACGACGAGCGGTCCACGTTCGACTGCTGAGCGACGTGTGTAAGCTCATGTGCAAGTAATCCCGCGCCGCGTTCAGTTGCCGGAGAGTACATGCCGCTGCCGAAGACGATGTTGTTGCCGACCGTGTACGCGTGCGCGTTCACCGCTCGCGCCGACTCGGCCGCCCGCGTGTTCGTATGTACACGGACGCTGCTGAAATCATGACCGAACCGCGGCTCGAAGAAAGAACGCGTCTCAGCGGACAGCGAATGTCCCGGCGAGTTCAAGACCTCGTGAACGATCGGTGGCGCACTACTCGGTCCTCCAGAACCGGCCGTCGTGCGCCGAAGGGTGTCACCCGATTTCTGACGGCACCCTTCGCACTCGCCGCCACCGATCGCATGATTGCCGCAATCACACTTGCGCTGCAGCACGCGATTTGGCTCGGATGCAGCTTGCGGTACCGCCGGTGTGATTGCATTTTCAATCTGCACGTTCATTTTCTTATTACATCAACTCACCCATGGGCTCGAACAACCCGCGCATTTCGGCCGATAGTGAGGACCCGGGTGAATTCAGCGTTTCATAAACGATCGGCGGCACCCCGTTCGTCTCGATCGGAGCGGCAGCTTTGCGTTGAAGTTCTTCACGGGTTTCTTCCGACACTCATCGAACCCTCCGCCGGCGACAGCGTGATTGCCGCACGCGTACTTGCGCTGCAGAATGCTGGTCCGCTCTGTCGCAGATGCGGGAACCGCTCTGGAATCGGCTTGAGTAGTTAATTGTGGTCGTGTGCTCACGGTGTTAATTTCTCGTTCATTCCTGATCTCTCGCGACAGTCGCCTCAGCACCAATTCCACTATGAACGGCCCCGGCGATCTGTTGCCCCAGTTGCGCCGGTATTGCTCCGCTCGTTAGCTCGATCGAGTTTGCCGGTAAATAAGGGACCGCTCCGCCCGACATCAACTCTGAAGACAATCCTCCGGCAGTCAGCAAACGCGTCAACTCGGTCTCAAGCGCCGAAAGCACTAAACCGCGCTCATGCGAGGCGATCGGCAATCCGTCGAGCACAACTCTTTCAATGTGCAGGTTGATCTTCATGCGGCGATTGCGACGCTCTCCTTCCAGCGAAAATCCGCCTCGTTGATGGGGCGCTTGAGTTTCAAAAATTCAGTTCGAGCGGCTTCTAATACATGCGGCATTGTGACGCCGGTGCCAGCTTGGGCGGCTAAGAACGCGGCGTTGATCGCGACGTTGTTTATGCTGCCTCCATTCAAGTTCAGCTTTGCTAACCGCGGATAATCCAGATTCGAGACCTTTGTCTCGGGCGGAAAGATGCGGCGCCAGATGGCCTCGCGCTCGCCGGCACCCTGAGAACTGAATTCGAGGATGAATCGGATCCGCCGCATGAATGCAGTGTCGAGAGCGCTCCGCATGTTGGTCGCGAGGATGGCGAGGCCGCGATACGCCTCGAGCCGCTGGAGCAGGTAATTTATTTCTATGTTGGCGTAGCGGTCGTGACTATCTTTTACTTCACTGCGCTTGCCGAAGAGCGCGTCAGCTTCGTCGAAGAACAGGATCACTCCGCCGCATTCCGCCGCGTCGAATACTCGACGCAGATTCTTCTCGGTCTCGCCGATATACTTGTTCACTACGGCCGAGAGGTCGATCCTGTAAAGATCGAGGTTCAGTTCGTTCGCGATCACCTCCGCAGCCATCGTCTTTCCAGTGCCGCTTTCTCCGGCGAAGAGAGCGTTGATGCTAAGGCCCCGGGTGCGCGCCGCGGCGAAACCCCAGTCCAGGTACACACGTCCGCGCTGTCTGACCTGGTCGGCGATCTGATGCAGCAACTTCAACTCAACTTCTGGAAGCACGATGTCGTCCCACGTTGCCTTCGCATCGATTCTCTGCGCGAGCCGATCGAGTTGCGGCCGCACGCTGAGCAGACACTCGGTCCATAATTGTTCGCGGAGCGGTTTCGCGGGATCGCCGCTTTCAGCCGACTCCACGATGCGATGGATCGTCTCGATATTCAGATCGAATTGACCGGCGAGCGCCGCAGGTAAATGCCCCGGATCTTCACCAAGAGTTGCGGCCCAAGCCGTCTGCTGTTCTGCTTGTGTCGGTCGCACTATGTCCAGGGAGATCGACGATCGATTCAACCCGTGACGAAGCTCCTGTGTGTCGAGAAAACAAATTCCATTATTACGGGTGAGGAAACGATTGACCGGTGGGGCCTGTGTCTCCGAGGGCGTTGATCTTTCCAACTCCTTGGCATCCAGATAAATGGCGAAGGGCCAAAGCGCGATCTCGCGTTCGATCAGTCGTGTGAGTGTTTCAAGTTCGCCGACATGCGTCGGCAGTAGTTCGACCGGTAGGCGATACAACCGTAGACCCAAGGTCGACGCTGCACACACGGCGATCATCAGCTTGCTCGGCGCATCCGAACCAACGAGTTGAACGACGGGAAGCTGCCCCGTGCGGCCGGCCTGCCTTAGTTGGCGAAGAATCGCCTCCACAGCGATTTGGTGAGAAGGCGGCAGCGCGGCTTCGATCTCATCGAACATTACGGGCATCAGCAACGGAGCCAGCCGGTCATCCAGATAATTCAGACCTTTTAGAAAATTAACGATTCGCTCGTCGGCGAGAAGTGGGCTTGTGGTTAACGATTGAGCCCCCGGTTGGTTGATCTCGATCAACCGCCAACGTCGCAGCGGACCTTCCGGCGAGAGTGCATCCCAAGCAGGATCGTCGAACAGTGCAAGCGCGAGTGCGAATGTCGGGTAAGGACGGGACGGATCATCCTGCGCCCGCGCGCACATGGAAGCAATTCGAGTGTCCAATTCCATTGCGGCGCAAAGCAGGAGGATACTCTGCTCGAATTTCGTCAGCCCCAAATTGCTGCTGAGAATTGTCATCGCGGGAGGTGGGTCGACGGCTTCAGCGGCCGACATCTCAGCGGCGGCGACGGCAATCTCTTCGTCGGACACATTTCCGATACCGGTGACATTCACCGGGGCGGGCGGCAATAATGCCGGCTTAACTGAACCGTCGCTTTCGGACGCTCGGCCCCAAAACCACCAGCCGGATGATTGCGGCTCTGCTTGCGCCGCGGGTCGCACCCACGGCGAGCCTAACGATTCGGCACGGCCATTCTGGTGGGCAAGCTTAGCGAGTCGCAATCGTAGCCATGCGAGCGATTTCGCTAGATAGTCATCGTTGTTCTGCCGCCACTGGCTTAGGTCGTCCATTATGTAACCTTCAACGTTACGCTATCAGCAAACTTTGGAGTCACTGATGTCCGATCGAGTGCAATGCTGTCTACGCCGTCTACCCGAATACGCACGACGTAATCGCCCTTCGCGACCGCCTTGAGATCAAATGAAAGTGTGTTGGTTGGTGCAGCGATCGCGTCGTGTTGGATCTGCTCATTATTGAAAAGCAGCGACACTCGCTGACCCTTTCCGATGCTCGGTGTGGTGGTTACGGTCAGGGCAATGTCGCCCGCCGGCGCGGCAGTTGGCGCGATCGTTATTGCCGGCGCAAGCGAAAGGACCAGTTCGT
>Ga0105249_10003318_pt1 | contig 13938 bp, 14 predicted proteins | sample KBSS44metaG_FD_81522 | JGI IMG/M metagenome (GOLD analysis project Ga0105249, IMG submission 81522) | Switchgrass rhizosphere microbial communities from Kellogg Biological Station, Michigan, USA - KBS S4-4 metaG | ecosystem: Host-associated > Plants > Roots > Rhizosphere > Soil | place... | reverse complement strand
GGAAGTCAGAGCCAGCGGACGTGCAATGGTCGACGGTGCGGCAGGCGCACGGATCCAGGTTCAGAACCTGAGCTCCATGCGTGTGGTCGAGGGGGTCGTTGAAAGCGCGGATCTCGTCAGGGTAGCCCGGTGATGCGCTGCGACTACGGCTCCGAAGCCTCAAGCCGCACGGCAGCTGCGTCGATGTTGGCTATTACCAATCCGGGAGAACTGACATGACGGTCAACATAAGCGGACTCGATATCAGCGGCACACCCGCAGGCTCGGCGCCGAAGGCCGCAGCGACTCAAAGTACGTCGACACTTGCGCAGGATGCAACGCAACAACATCAAACTCGGGTCAGTATCACGAGCACGGCTTCCATGCTCGCGCGCCTGCAGCAGGCGTTCGCAAACAGTTCGGCGATAGACCAGGGTCGCGTGGATGCAGTAAGCAACGCGCTTGCGGCTGGCACGTACAAAGTGGATGGCGGTACCATTGCGCGCGGGTTGATCAACACGGAACGTGCGCTCGGACAGCTCGAATTATCGGAGATATAACATGGATCAGTCACAGTGCCGCGAACGCTTCGCGCGTCTCATCCACGATGAGAGCAGGGCGCTGAGCGAGCTTGCGGCACTCCTCGAGCGCGAGCACGGTTACCTTGAAGGTAATGAGGTTGCAGCCCTGGAGGGTGCTGCCCGTGAACGGCAGAAATGCGTTGCGCGGATTTTCCGCGTTGACGAAGAGCGACGTGCCCTCTGCCGCGACATGGGTTATTCGCAGGACCTCAAGGGGCTCGAGGAGCTCATCCGCTGGTGTGATTCCAAAGGCACACTGGCGCGGGGCTGGGCAGAGTGCTCGGCCGCCGCCGACAAGTGCCGGCAGCTGAACGACCGGAACGGCGCGCTGGTGGCCGCCCGGTTGACGCACGTCCAGGCGAGGCTTGGCGTCCTTATAGAGAGCCACCGCGAGACGGTGACCTACGGCCCGCGAGGGGGCTATAGCCAGCCCTCGGCGGGGCGAGTGGTAGCCACGGAGGCGTAAGCCGACTGCCAAGGCGCAGAAAGCCGACTCCCAGGCCCCCGGCCAATGGACTTAAGGGCCGTTTGCGTGAATCGCATCGCACTCTAAAGTTCTCACCGCGTCGGCCGTTAAAGGGGCCAGAGTAGAGAGGAGAGTCGGCGTGTCCAGCAAGATAAGTGGAATCGACAGCGCCCAGATCGCGTCAGTGGGCGCGGGGCGTCCCGTACAGCGTTCCCAGGACGCGGTAAGCGGCGGCGCGAACTCCGATGTCTCAAAAGACGGTTCCGAGAACGTACAGATCACGGGCGCGGCGCGTAATCTCGCCGACCTCGAGCAGAAGGTACGCGACCTTCCGGCGGTTAACGCGGAGCGCGTCTCACAATTGCAGACGGCAATCGAGCAGGGCACCTACACGGTTCGCCCGCAACACATTGCCGACCAGCTTATGTCACTTGAGCGGGCGCTTGGCAAACTACCCGACACTGAGTCGGGCGCCTCGGGAGAGTAGGCAGTGGCTGCCGCCGGTGTGCCATCGGTCGACGCGGAGATCTGCCGGGAGCACCTGGGCACGCTGTTGACCGAGGAAATCGCCGCGCTGCGCGACCTGGAAGATCTCCTCACACGCGAATACGAAGTGCTGGGCGCAAAGAACGTCGCGGCAATTGAGCGGACCGCCCTGGTCCGACAGCAGATGGTGGGCGACCTGGCACGGACGGAGGAGCAACGCCGCTCCCTGTGCACGATGCATGGGTACTCGGCCGACTGGGTCGGTCTCGAGAGTTTGATGCGATGGTGCGACCCCCAAGGCACGCTGCTATCGCGCTTGCGTGAATGCGCACGGCGAGCCACGCAGTGCCGTGATCTCAACGACAAGAACGGCATATTGGTGGCGGCACGCTTGAAGCACGTTGAAGGGCTTCTGACCGCCCTGACCGGCGGTGCTAACCAGCCCGTGACGTACGGACCCAAGGGGGCGGCGCCGAAGCCGAACCGCTCTCATGAGTGGGGCGCGGTTTAGTTCTCCCAGATTCAGTATCTTATTGAAAAGACTGAATAAGTCTTAGTGCCGGAGGCCCAGGCTAGTACGGCTGGCTCGACATCGGCGTTAGGGGCTATGATTCGCAGACCATGGCCACTCCGAATCGCATCGTCTTCGATCCCGCCATTCATCATGGTAGGCCGGTGATTCGCGGCACACGGGTACCCGTAACGACGGTAGTCGGCAGCTTGGCCGGCGGTATGTCTTTTGAAGAAACTCAGCGTGAGTACGATCTCTCAGCTGAGGACATTCGCGCTGCTCTTAAGTTCGTTGCCGAATTGGCCGAACAGGAATCGTTTCACCCACTGCCCGCCGTCTAGCCCGGCATGCGCTTCTTCCTCGATGCCAACCTGCCGCGCTCGGCGGTTAGTGCGCTCACGAAACTTGGTCATCAGGTCGAGTTCGCGCGTGACATCGGCATGGCCAATGCACGCGATGAAGAGATTGCGGCACGCGCTCGTGAGACCCAAGCGGCACTTGTCACTCGCGACATGGATTTCGCCGACATCCGGCGCTACCCACCCGAGCAGCACGCAGGCATCGTGGTCTTGCGCCTCCCGGACGACGCAATCGCTTCTCAGATCGTAAACGTACTGGAACGATTCGCGAGCAATTCACGTTTCACGGAACAGCTTCCAGGTCGGCTTGCGATCGTGGACGACAACCGGGTCCGGTTTCGTCCGCCGCTGGATTAGGATCGACCGCAGTTCGAATGCAGTCTTACGGCCGCGGTCGATCCATGAATGCCTTTGAAGTCAGCCCAGCGCCTCGCGCAGCGAGTCGATGTCGGCTGCTGACTCGGTAATAAACGCCTCGCACGCCCTCGCATCCAATCGCAACTTCTGAAGCGGCTTGGCGCAGTGAACCTGCGCGTGCAGCGCCTGCGGCTGATTGTGGTGCTCGGCGAGTATCGTGCCCACGACCAACACGTCGGTCAGGTTCAAGGGGCCGCGGGTCTCGCGCTCGAAATTCTCCGATTCATGCACCGCCTGCACGATCTCGTCGGCGATTCCCCAGTTCTCGAGCAGCGCTGCTGCGATGCTGAGGTGCCAGTCCTGCTCGATCGATTGGTAGGTGGCCTGGTCTGCGAACAGGGCGCGGTGGCTGCTGGCGCGAGTCAGAATGTACAAACGGCCGATGCCTTGTAAGAGGCCGGCCAACAGCGCGGTATCCGGATTGATGTTGGTCAGCTTGCGGGCAATGACGCAGCTCAGACCGGCAACCAGGACGCTGCGGCGCCATAGCGTGCCGAGTGGTGCTTCCAGGCCTTTCAACGACGGTGCGTCGCGAAGCTGCCGCATTGCAAAGGCGATCGTCGCCGAGCGTACGGTATCCAGGCCGACACGCGCCACCGCGGCGCGCAGATCAGTTATACGGACACCGGCTGGGTTCAGGGCGGCAGAATTGGCCATCCGCACCATCTGGGAAGCCAATACGGGCTCGCTGCCCAACACCTTGACGACGCGGCTGGCGTCGGAATTCTCGTCGCCCAGGACCTTCTGCACACGCATCACGATGTGGGGGAATCCCGGCAACTCGATCTTGCCTCCGGACAGCTCCGAGGCGAGTGCCTGCACGAACGTGAAGGCCAGGTCAGACCCGCCGAGTGGATCGGCCGTAGGGGATTTTTGCGCGAGGCTCATGTTCCCGCCTATCAGGCGCCGAGCGCCTGTCTCAGGGTGTCAATTTCATGTTCTGACTCGTCAATGAGCTGCTCGTAGCTCGCACGGTCGATCTGCATCCGCTTGCAGGCGGCGACATCGTGCATGTTGAGCTCGATGGTTTCCGGGTGATCCTTGAATGCGGCCAACAGGTTTCCCACTGTAACGACGTCCGTCAGGTCCACGGGGCCTGTATGCAGTCGCTCCAGGTCCTCGAAGTTGCTGACGGCCTCGACGACTTCTTCGGCCATCTCCCAGTTCTCCAGGAGCGCCTTGGCGATGGCGCTGTGCCAGTCGCGGACGATGGCGGCGTAGACCGCCTGGTTCGCGAACAGGCCGGGGTGTTGGGCCGAGCGTGTCAGAATATAGAGCTGACCGATTCCATGCAGCAGGCCGGCGAGCAACGCCGTGTCGGGGTTGACCTTGCTGTAGCGGCGCGCAACCGCATGCGACATGGCAGCAACCGCAGCGCTGCGCTTCCACAGATCCTCGAGGGGGACCTCGAGTCCTTTGAGCGCGTCCTGCTTCTTGAGCTGCGACATCGCGAATGCAATCGCCGCGCTGCGCACCATGTTGAATCCCATACGCGAGATCGCGCTTCTGAGCTCGGTGATCGGCTTGCCGCTGAAATTCAGCGCTGCCGAGTTGCCGATCTGCATGAGCCGTGCGGCGAGCGCCGGCTCGGAGCCCACAACTCGAACGACCATGTCCTGGGACACATTTTCATCCGAGAGCACCTTGCGCACGCGCAGGGCGATGTCGGGAAAGCTCGGCAGCTCAACCTTGCCCTTCGACAGTTCGGCGGCGAGTGACTGGACGAACGCAAATGCCTGCGTGTCGACGGGGCTGCTGGTCTGAGTTTTTGCTGCGGTATTCATCGTAGTGTCTTCCGGGTCGGGAGCTGATCTTCCCCTCTGGCCCATCCTCCCGTGACTTGAGACATAATTCTCGGGTCTGGATCACGCCTCGCGCGCTTGACGAGTGATGTCCATCGAATCAGCCAGCGAGCGAATCTTGCCCGCGACGGAATCGAGCGCAATGACATGCTGCGCTGCACCCAAAGAGACAGCCTCGCCCGGCATTCCCCAGACCACGCTGGTTGCCTCGTCCTGCGCGATTGTCTGGCTGCCGGCGTCCAGCATCTCCTTGAGGCCCCTTGCACCATCTTTGCCCATTCCCGTGAGAATCACGCCGATCGCGTTGCGGCCGGCGTTCTGTGCCACCGAGCGGAACAGGACATCCACGGAGGGTTTGTGCCGATTGACCGGCACACCATCATCCAACCGAAGCACGTAGCGCGCACCGTCGCGTACCACCATGAGGTGCCGGTCTCCCGGGGCGATGTACACGTGCCCGGCCAGAACCTGCTGACCATCCTCGGCCTCGTAAACAGTCATCTGGCAGCAGTCGTTCATGCGCTTGGCGAACGGCGTGCTGAAAGCCTTGGGTATGTGCTGCGCAATTACGACACCCGGTGTGTCGGGCGGCAGTTTCGTCAACACCTCTTTGATCGCTTCGGTGCCGCCGGTGGAGGCGCCGATCGCGATGATTCTGTCGGTCGTGCGCAGTTGCTTCGAGCCCGACTGCTTGGGCAGGACCGCATCGGTGCTGAATTTCGGGCGTACGGCGATGGTGGCGGCGCGGCATGGATCCAGGGCGCGCACGCTCGCGCGCGAGGCTGCCTTGATTTTCTCGATCAACTCCTCGCTGTAGTCCTTGAGGGTGGCCGCGAGATCTATCTTCGGCTTGGACAGGTAGTCAACGGCACCGATGGCGAGGGCATCGAGTGTTACATCGGCGCCGCGCTCCGTGAGCGAGGACACCATGACCACCGGCATCGGCCGCAGGCGCATCAGGTTCTTGAGAAACGTAATGCCGTCCATCTTCGGCATCTCGACATCGAGCGTCAGCACGTCGGGGTTGAGCGCCTTGATCTTCTCGCGCGCAACATGCGCATCACTGGCGGATCCCACGACTTCGATGCCTGGATCTGCCCGCAGAATGTCGGTCAAAAGGCTGCGTACCAGCGCGGAATCATCCACGATCAACACACGAATGCGCCGCTTCCCTGCGGGACTTGTTTCGGGGTAAGCGGGTGTCGGCATTCTCGGGTCTCCAGTATCCGCGTGATGTCATTCGAACAGTTCAACGTCGCCGCCGCCGGCAGCCTTGCTGCCGATGCTGGCGAGGTATAGCTGCTCGTGGTGGCTGATGATGCGATTTTCCACAGGACGCAGCCGCCGCATCTTGACGCGTCCGCTCGCCGGGAAATACACGACCTTGCGCGGCTGCGTGCCGCCAAGGTCCTCCGCTGCGATTCGATAGCCTTCCAGCTTGATGTAGCTACGCACGAAATCGATGTTGCGCGCCCCGACATCGGTCATGCCGGTCAGCACCCGTCCGCCGCCGAACACCTTGATCTCCAGGCGCTCGCGCGTTGCGCCGAGCTTCAGCAGGTCGTTGATCAGGTTTTCCATCGCGTATGAGCCGTAACGCGTGGCCAGACCGATCGCAGGGTCGAGCCAGTTGTTGGGTCCCGTGGAGGCGTCCTCCGGGAGCATGAAATGATTCATGCCGCCTACATTCTTGAGCGGATCGCGCACACACGCGGAGATGCACGAGCCGAGTACGGTGGACACCGCTTCGTCGGCGCGGGTCACGTAGTACTCGCCGGGCAGGATCTTCACCGTCCAGTGATCGACCTGCGGATCCCAGAAGCGCTGCATGTGTGCAAACGCGGGCAGCATGGGCGGCTGCTCCGGGCGTGCCGTGTTGTACGGCACGCTGCTCATCCACCTCTCCGGTACACGGTCTTGCCGATGAGCGTGTAATCCTCGCTTACCTTGAAAAGACTTTCCGAATGACCGAGGAACAACAGGTTGCCGGGGCGCTGCAGCTGCGATACGCGGGCAAACAGGTCGCGCTGCGTATCCTTGTCGAAATAGATCACGACGTTGCGGCAGAACACCGCATCCAGCGGACCGCGCATCGGCAGCGGATGCATAAGATTGAGCTGTTTGAAGATGATCAGAGACTTGAGCTCCGCAGTCGCCTCGTAGCACAGTCCGTCGCGCTCGCGCCGCTCGGTGAAGAAGCGCATGCGACGCTGCAGGGTCATGTTCTTCAGCCGATCCTCGGTATACACGCCGCGGCGCGCCCGTTCCAACACATCGGAGTCGAGATCGGTTGCGAGAATACGCACGTCCCACCGCCGCACGTCGGGAAGTGTTTCGAGGATGGTCATCGCAAGCGAGTAGGGCTCTTCGCCCGTCGAGCAACCCGCTGACCAGATACGCAGGCGCTTCTGCGTGCCGGCCGCCATGGGGGCCAACACATGATCACGCAGATAGTCGAAGTGATGCGGCTCGCGGAAGAACGCCGTCAGATTGGTGGTGATGGCGTTGCAGAACTGAACAATTTCCTGCCCGCCGTCATCGGCCAGCAGGTCACGATACTCGGCGAAGCTCGTGAGTTGCAGCGCGCGCAGGCGCCGTGCCAGGCGGCCGTACACGAGCTCGCGTTTCTGGTCAGAGAGATTGATGCCGGTAATCTGCTTGACGAGCTTACGCAGTGCCTCGAAGTCCTCGTTGCCGAACTCGAACTCGCGCAGACGGCTCATCGTCTGGGTGTCGTGCAGCAGTGCCGGAATGTGTGTGCCGTTCTTCATGAATAACTCATCAGAACAGCTCGATGCTGCCTTCGATACTGCCCTCGTTGGCCGGCCGGGCGGCCACGGTCGCAAGCAGCGGCTTGACTCCAACTGCGATCAGGAGGTCGCGAGCCTGTGTCAGCTGCTGCACGAGGCGATCGTGGAATTGCAGGCTTTGGATACAAATGGCGATATCGCGCGCCAACGATTCGCGGAACGCCTGCACATCCGCGGTTGGCGCAACGTTTGCCTGGCCGAACAGCGGAGTACCGGTGTCAGTAAGCGTCTGGGCCATTCGAGCCAGTGCGCTGCTGAGCTGCGAAATCGGGGTGTCCGATTGTTCCAGCCCCTGCACGATCAACTGGGTGGCGTGCTCTACTGCTGCAGTGCAATCAGAAGGCCGTGTACCTGTCTCGGCAGATTCCTGGACTGCAGCCGGGCGTAAGCGCGAGACGTCTGTGTGTCGCTTCATGATATTCGATGGTGACCCCTGACCCGGCGCTCGGTCCGTAGTGCCTCGCGTGTGCTCCTTCCTGAACGCGCGTGGTGCTCTGGCGCGGTGTGCGGCCGCGCCAGAGGCTACGGATCTATGTTTCTACGATCAACCGCTCTTGGCCTTGAACGTACGTACCTGCTCGTTGAATTTCGCAGCGACCTTCTGCAGCGTCTCGACCGCACTGTTGTGCATTCGCTCTTCTTCGGCGCGACTCAAGCGATTCTGCTTGGCCTCGAACTCCAGGCACTTCGTGTAGGTGTCCACGTCGCCGTTGTATTCCTTCAAGGTGTTCATCGCCGTGAGCATTTCCTGCTGACTGGCGGTGTTACCGTCGGGAATCTTGCTGGGTGCCGGCGGCAGCACGCAGTCGGCGTGAGCTGGCAGGCTTGCAGCGTATGCCAACGCTACGGCCAGAAGAATTCGCTTCGGTGAGTTCATGATCGTCGTCCTCGCTCAATGCTGATGAATAAAAAATCGGTTGTGGTGCTTTAGCCGAGCACCTTCGCAATCGTTGCCAGGAGTCTCTCCGGGTTGAAGGGCTTCACCAGCCAACCCGTGGCGCCTGCTGCCTTGCCGGCCTGTTTGCGTTCGGTGGTTGCTTCGGTCGTCAGGACCAGAAGCGGCACGTACCTGTAGGTCGCAAGCCCGCGCAACTCCCTCACCAGCGTGATGCCATCCATCTTCGGCATGTTGACATCCGTGATCACGAGGTCGAATTTCCGCGCTTCCGCTTTCTGCAGCGCTTCGCAGCCATCGGCAGCCTGTTCTACCTCATGGCCCGCGCCGGTCAGCGTAATGCCGACCATCTGCCGCATCGCCGCTGAATCGTCTACCGCCAAAATCTTCGCCATAGCCGGTCTCCTGGGGCCTATGGGTTAAAATTCACGCCATTCGGAATCGCCCTTCGGATCGGCGCCCGAAGCTCCCGGAGCGTTGATCGCACCGAGCGTGCCGTTGCCGCGCGAAACCTTGCGCACCGCAGCCAGATCCGCAGCCCCCGCGCTCGCCTTGGACCTGTCGGCCCACGGGCGTTGGCTGCTGCGGCGCTCGACTCGTGGCGAGTTCTGAGCACGCGAGGAGGCAACAGAGGCGGGCGCCGCGTAGCTCTTGGCGGCCTCGATCATGTCGTTGACGCGATATCGGTCGAGCATCTGATTCAGGCCGCGTACCTGTTCGGCCATGGCCTGCGAGGCAGCTGTGGCTTCTTCGACGAGCGCAGCGTTCTGTTGTGTCAGCTCGTCCATCTGCATGACCGCACGGTTGACCTGCTCGATGCCGGATGACTGCTCGCGCGAGGCGGCGGCGATCTCGGCGACGATGTCGGACACCTTCTTCACCGATGCCACGATCTTCTCGAGGGTCTGACCTGACTGGGTGACGAGAACCGAGCCGTCTTCGACTTTGCGCACCGAGTCCTGGATCAGCTCTTTGATTTCCTTCGCGGCCGTGGCGGAACGGCCCGCGAGACTGCGCACTTCGCTTGCGACGACGGCGAATCCGCGGCCCTGCTCACCGGCACGAGCGGCTTCGACCGCAGCGTTCAGCGCCAGGAGGTTGGTCTGGAAGGCGATGTCGTCGATGACGCCGATGATGTCGGCAATCTTCTTCGATGCATCGTTGATATCGGACATGGCCTTGACGGCCTGGTTGACCACCGAGCCGCCTTTTTCCGCCTGGTCGCGGGCTGCCATGGCGAGCTGGTTCGCCTGGCCGGCGTTGTCGGCATTCTGCTTGACCGTCGTGGTCATCTCTTCCATGGAGGAAGCGGTCTCCTCGAGCGAGGAGGACTGCTCCTCGGTGCGCTGTGACAGGTTGGCATTGCCGGTTGAGATCTCGTCGGCGCCACGATGCACTTCGGCCGCCACGTTTTTGACCTTGGAGACGACTTCCGCCATGTTGTCGGCGAGCTGGTTGACTCCGCGGCTCATTGCCTCGAAGAAGCCCGCCTTGCCGGACAGCTCGATGCGCTTGCCGAGGTCGCCACCGATGACGGCAGTGAGCATCGTCTGCATCTCTTTCTCGACGGCCACCTCTGGTGTGCGGTCCGTCCACTCGACAACCGTGCCAATGCGCTCGCCCTTGTCGCTCACCACCGGATTGCTGATGGTGCGGAAGGTGCACGCGCCAAGCAGGCGCTCCTGGGTGTCCGACCCGGAGAGCGTATCGAGCATGCGCCGCTGTTGCGCGGGATCGGTGCTCAGCGAGTCGAGGCTCGAGCCGCGGAGGCGATGGGCATCGAAACCTGGCAGGGTTTTGCGGATTTCGTGCTGACTGCGCGCGAAAGTCGTCTGCGCGGTCTCGTTCAGATAGATGATCTGATGGTGGCCATCGGCGAGCACCACGCTTGTGGAAACCTTGTCCAGCGCCTGGCGAATGCGGGTGTTCTCGGCCGCGACCGCGCGCTCGTTTTCGATCTGCGTGCGCAGCTTGCCCTGCATCTCACCCAGGGCGCTCAACACCTGGGCCGCTTCGTCGTTGCCGTTCTGGCGGATCTCATTGTCGTACTTGCCGGAGGAGATGTTGCCGAACAGCTCGATGGCATGCGACAGCGGTTTGGCCAGCGAGCGGGTGATCAACCACGACAGGGCCAGCGCGAAGCCAAGGGCCAGGGCCGTGATGGTGGTGGTGAGATTGCGCCAGGTCGTAACCTGCGACAGGCGCTGCTCGACCGCGGCATTCATGGCCGCATAGCTGACATCCGACAGTTCCTTGAGCGACGAGCTCACGTCGCGCGAGGCGTTGTAGACATCAGCGGTCGTGATCTCCATCTTCTGCGCATCGAGGATCTTTTCCTTCACAACTCCGTAGAAGGAGGAGAAGGCGCTGCGAGCGGCCTCGACCTTCGGGCGCACATGGTTCTTGGCATCTTCGGAAGCCCGCTCCAGGTCGCGTGCCGCGGAATCAAAGTGCTCGACGAACGCCTCGTGGTACAGCTGAATGGCCATGCGGTCGTCGCCACCCAGGTAGCCTTTGATGCTGGCGCGCGCGGCGTACCAACGCACATCACCCGAGGCAATCAAAGCGCCTGGAACGTTGCGGGTTGCAATCTGGATCAGGACCGCTGTCTCCGGCGACGGATCGACGCTCATGCCCGAGCGGGCGGCAACCGTCTCGCCGAGCTTCTGAATATGAGCGAGCAGGGCGTTGTGACGAGCCACGGCCTCATCGGGGCTGAGCTTCGCGCCTTCGCTCTTCAACCGGTCCCAATCGGACTTGATGGAAGACCAGCTCTCGGCGACCTTGAAGCGGCTGCCGACCTGGCTGTCGCTGGCATCAACTTCCTCGATGTGCCGTTGCATCTCGGATTCCGAGGCGCTCACCTGGTCGCGCCCGGCTGCATCGCCGGTCAACACGGCGAACAATCGGCTGCGGTGGTTGGCCATCTCCGCCAGCACGCCGCCGACGGCCTGTACGTAGCGGGCCCCCTCGATCTCGTCCTTGGCGAGGGCGACCTGCGAATTGGCTCCGCCGAGGTAGAAGATGCCGAGCAGCGCGCTCGGGACGGCCATCGCCACCACCAGCACTGCAAGCTTCTGCCAAAGCTTCAACCGACTGAGAAAGTTCATGTCCGTTAAATCCTTGTCCAATGACTTGTTGAATCAGAATTCCTGCCACTCGCTGTCGCCATCGGCGGCGGCCGCGGCGACCTGGGCACTGCCAGAGGCGCGGCTGCGAGGGGGTGAGCTACGGCGCTCGCTTGGTGGCGCCGGCTGTTCATTCGTGTTGCGTCCCGCGGCGTCCGCCGCGGGTTTGGCGGCGTCGGCCGCGGGTTTGGCGGCACCTGCCGCCGGCGTGGATTGCGCCGCCCGCGTCGCACCCGTGGCGTGGCTCGCCTGCGGACGGACCATATCGCCCAGCTGGTAAGCTCCCATCATCTCGTGCAGGGCATGGGCTTCGTGAGCCATGGCCTGCGAGGCGGAGGTTGCCTGCTCGACTAGCGCTGCATTCTGTTGAGTCAACTCGTCCATCTGTAACACGGCCTGGTTGACCTGTCCGATGCCCGCTGACTGCTCACGGGATGCTGCAGCAATTTCGGCGACGATGTCCGAGACCTTCTTCACCGAAGCGACAATCTGTTCAAGAGTCTGACCCGAGCGGGTGACATACACCGAGCCGTCTTCAACCTTCTTGACACTGTCCTTGATGAGATCTTTGATTTCCTTCGCAGCCGTTGCGGAGCGGCCCGCCAATGTCCGCACTTCGGTCGCCACCACGGCAAAACCGCGGCCCTGCTCGCCGGCACGGGCGGCTTCGACGGCCGCGTTCAGCGCCAGAAGGTTGGTTTGGAATGCAATTTCATCGATGACGCCGATGATGTCCGCAATCTTTCGGGCCGACTCGTTGATCTCGGACATCGCATGCACCGCTTTATTGACTACGCTGCCACCCTGTTCGGCCTGGTCGCGTGCCGCCACCGCCAGTTGATTCGCCTCGCCGGCGTTGTCCGCGTTTTGCCGTACAGTCGTGGTCATCTGTTCCATTGACGATGCAGTCTCTTCGAGCGAGGCCGATTGCTCCTCGGTACGCTGCTGCAGGTTGGTATTGCCGTTCGCGATTTCATTCGAGCCGCGATAGACCTCGCCGGCCGCTTCCTTCACCAAGGCGACGATCTCGGCCATGTTGTCGGCGAGTTGATTGATGCCGCGGCTCGCGGCTTCAAAGAAGCCCATTTTGCCGTTCAGGGCGATGCGGCTGGCGAGCTGACCGTTGATGACGGCGGCAAGCATCGTCTGCATTTCCTTCTCGACGCCAACTTCCTGCGTGCGATCGGTCCACTCCATGACGGTGCCGATGCGCTCGCCTTTATCGCCGACGACGGGATTGCTCACGATGCGGAAAGTCAGGGATCCGAGGGTGCGCTCCTGCTCCTGCGAGCCGGTCAAGGCGTCCAGAGTGTGGCGCTCACGACCCGCATCGGCCGCCAGCGCGTCCAGGCTCGAGCCGGGCAGCCGCTGCGCATCGAAGCCCGGCAGGGTTTTGCGGATCTCGCCTTGAGCACGCGCGAAGGTCATTTGCGCCGTGTCATTGAGATAGATGATGCGGTGTTGGCCGTCCGCCAACAGCACACTGGTGGAGGCCTTATCGAGAGCATGGCGAATACGTGAGTTCTCGGCCGCAACCGCGCGCTCGGTCTCGATCTGTGTCCGCAGCGTGCCCTGCATCGCCTGCAGAGCGCCGAGAACCTGGCTGGCCTCGTCCGTGCCGCGCACCCTGATCTCGTTTTCGTAGTTGCCCCCGGAGATTCGCCCGAATACCGACACTGCATGGTGCAGCGGCCTCGCCAGCGAGCGTGTGATCAGCAGCGCCAGCCCGAGCGCAAGACCGAGGGTGAGGGCGAAAGACGTAGCGGTGACAGCACGATATCGATTGGTGTGCGCCAGCCGTTGCTCGACAGCTTTGGTCAGAGCGTCGTAGCTGAGGAGCGAGACCTTCTTCAATGCGCGGTTCGTAGCGACGCCAGCGTCGTAGATGGAGCCGCCGGTGACTTCCATGGTGGCCACGTTCAGGATCTTTGCCTGCACGATGCCGTAGAACTCATCCGCGGTCGTCTGGGCGCTGGTGACTGCTTCTTCGATCGGTACGCGCACGTCCGGGGATACCTGCGCGAGAGCGCTTTTCAGGCTCTCGAGCTCGGCCTGCTGGCGGTCGCGGAAAATCCGGATACCCATGCGGTCATCACCGCCGAGATAGCCTTTCGAGGCGGCGCGAACGGCATGACGGCGCATGTTCGATGAATAGAGCATCAGGTCCGGGGCTTGGTTGGATGCAATCCGGAGCAGGGCTCGGGTCGACATGTCCGGATCTACGGACGTCAGCGAGGTCCTGCTGATGCTTTCAACGATGCGGTCGAGGTGACTGTCGAGCGCTGCGTGCGCCGCATCGCTTTGTTCAGGAGAGCTCTCCAGACCGTTGGACTCGAGGGTTGCCCACTCTGATTTCCAGCTCTGCCAGTCCTGCGAGACCCCGAACTTCTCGCCAAGCTCGGCATCGATCTTGTCGGTGGCTGCGACCTGCTTGTCCACCTCGGCGGCCTGCGAGATGACATCGGGGCGCCGTGCCTTGTCACCGGTGAGGAATGTGTATTCGC
>Ga0105249_10003311_pt1 | contig 13950 bp, 11 predicted proteins | sample KBSS44metaG_FD_81522 | JGI IMG/M metagenome (GOLD analysis project Ga0105249, IMG submission 81522) | Switchgrass rhizosphere microbial communities from Kellogg Biological Station, Michigan, USA - KBS S4-4 metaG | ecosystem: Host-associated > Plants > Roots > Rhizosphere > Soil | place... | reverse complement strand
GTCCGGGTGTCGGCCGATGGTGCCCGTGCCGCCGCACGGCGCATCGAGGACGACGGCGTCGAAAGTGCGCCCCGGCGTCCAGCTGGCCGCGTCGGCGGCCACCACCTCCGCCGTCAGCCGGAGGCGCGCGAGGTTCTGCCGCAGTCGCTCCAGCCGCTCGGCCGAATCGTCCACCGCCGTCACCAGCGCGCCGGCTGCAGCGAGGCCGGCGGTCTTGCCGCCGGGCGCAGCGCACAGGTCGGCAACCGTGCGGCCGGCAACGTCGCCTGCCGCACGCGCCACCAGGGCCGCCGCGGCGCCCTGCACCCACCACGCGCCGTCGGCATAGCCCGGCAGGTCCTCCACCCGGCCATGCGCGGCGAGGCGGACGGAGCCCGTGGGCAGCAGGGTGCCGCCGAGGCGCTGCGCCCAGGCGGCGGCATCCTCGCCCGGCTTGAGCGAAAGGTCGAGCGGCGGCTCTTTCAGGCTGGCCTCGGCAATGCGCCGGGCGGTGTCGGCGCCGTAGGCCGCCTCCCAGCGCTGCCACAGCCAGGCGGGGATGTTGAGCCGCAGGGCATCCTGGCCCGACAGCAGGCCCTCGCCCTCGCGCGCGACGCGGCGCAGCACGGCGTTGGCGAGCCCGGCGAAGCCGGCGCCGCCCGGCTCGCGCCGGGCCGCCTCGACGGCCAGATCGACGGCGGCGTGCGGCGACGTCCTGAGGCAGAGGATCTGGGCGGCGCCGGTCAGCAGGATCGCCCGGACACGCCGTGCCGACCTGGGCAGCGGCTTGTCGAGGAAGGCCCGCAGCACGTGCTCCAGTTCGCCCTGCCGCCGCAGCACCGTGGCGGCCAGCAGCCTCGCGAACGCGCGGTCGCGCGGCTCCAGGGCGGCCGCCTCGGGGCGTGCGCCGGCCGCCGCCAGCACCTGGTCCAGCGGGCGCCGGTCGAGCAGCACGCCGGCGACCAGATCGTGCGCCAGGCCGCGCGCCGCCAGCCCTGCGGGGGCGGGTCGCGGGCGTGGCCTATGCGGTCGTTGTCTCTGCACGTGCGTTGGTCCGGGACGGGGTCTGGCCCAACCTCCTGCGAGCACCTACGAGCAGTTGCCACCCCCCATAACGCAGAATGTCGAGCAATGCGGATGGCACAGCTTGACGGCGCCGGCCGCGAACATGCCGCCGTCGGCCCGGCCCGCCTCGGTCAGCGTGGCGCCCATGTCGAACTGCGGGTCGTAGGGCAGCAGCGTGCACGGCACCACGCTCGGCCGCGCCGCGCCCTTGCGCTTCACCACCATGCGGCTCGTCGCGCACATCGTGCTGTCGGGGCTCTTGTGGAGGATGCCCCAGCAGCGGGTGGTGATTTCGGGCACGTCGTGCCGCCCGTCCATCTCGGGGAGGAGCACCAGCTGCGCCGGGGCGTCGGCGTCGATCGGCCAGCCGTGCTGCGCAATCAGCCGTGCGAAGCCGGCGCGCAGGTCCGCTTCGCTCTCGTTCCAGCGGGTGCGGCCGGCGATGGCAACGCTCAATCCGTTGCCGGCGAGCCAGTCGAGCCCGGCGACGGTCTTGTCCCAGGTGCCGCCGCGCTCGGCCTCGTGCAGTGCCTGGCCGTGATGGTCGAGACTGACCCGCAGCGTCAGCCGCCGGCCGAACCGCCGGTTGAGGTCCAGCAGGCCCGCCTCGATCCTGGGCCGCCGCATCGGCTGCATGGCGTTGGTCAGCACCAGCGCCTCGAACCCGCGCGCCAGGGCATCCTCGATAAGCTCCAGGATCTGCGGGTTCATGAACGGCTCGCCGCCCGTGAAGCCGATCTCGCGGGTGCCGAGCCCGCCGGTGGCGATCTCGTCGTAGAAGGCGCGCGCCTCCTCTCGCGTGATGTAGGCGAGCCGGTCGTTGGTCGGGCTCGACTCGATATAGCAGTGCGCGCAGGTAATGTTGCAGAGCGTGCCGGTGTTGATCCAGAGCGTATCGAGCCGTGTCAGCGCCACGCTGGCCCGCGGCTCCCCGGCCACCGTCCAGTCGGGATGCTCGAATTTCTGCAGGACGTGCGGCGTGTGCGGGGGTCGAAGCTCGCTCATTCTCGGTCGATCGCCTCTCCAAGGTTTCCTGGTTAGGTCATTTGGACCCTGCCACAACGTTCCGCAAGCGTGGATGAGGGCGCGCGCATCACGCACGGCCATCCTGCACCCTCACCAGCATCCCCTCCCGGATCAGACGCTGCACCAGCACGATCTTGCCGGCGTCGTCGAGCGGACCGGGCAGGTCCGCGACCCGGAATGCGCCGCCGCGCAATGCGAAAGCGGTGGCATCGCGCGCGAACGAAGGCATCGCGATCTGCGTCGACCCGAACAGCACCGCCACCTTCTCGCCCTCCTCTCGCAGCAGGTAGACCAGGTGCGGGCGGGGGACGACGCGGGTGTCGAGCGAGACCGGGGGCGGGCTGTCCAGCTCCTCCAGGCAGCCCTCCAGCGAGGGCCGGCGCGAGGTCACGAAGCCCTCCGCGAACCTGTCGAGGATGGGCCCCAGCTTGGCGTCGCGCGCGAACGCCGCGATCAGCGACTTGAAGGTGGCCCCCGCCTTGCGGCGGTCGAAACCGGGCTTGGCGAAATCCGCCGGCAGATGCGCCCGGAACGCCGGCGAGGCCAGGCAGGCCTCCGAGATCGCCTCCACCATCACGTCCGCCCAGGTCTTGCCGATCAGCCCCAGCGTGATGTGCAGCGACACCTCGTCGGTGGCGCGCGCCGAGTGGAAGAGTCCGCGCGGGCAATAAAACAGGTCCCCGGCTCCGATGGTGAATTCGCGGGTTGCCGCGCCCGGGATGTGCTTCTCGGGGTCGAAGCCCTGGCCGCGCAGCGGCAGCTCGATCAGCGTGTCGTACAGGGTCCACTGCTTCGAGCCGGCCACCTGCAGCACGAAGACGTCGTGGCTGTCGTAGTGGGTCTTGAACCCCTGGGCGTTGCGGGGCGAGAGATAGATGTTGGTCTGGAAGTGGCTGCTGAAGGTATGCTCCGCCGCCCGGCACAGCGCCGCCAGCGCCGGCAGCCGCTCGTGCAGCTGGCCGAGCGAGATCGTGGCCCCGGAGCTGAACAGCTGATACGCCCGCGGCAGGTCGATGCGGCCCGAATCCGGGAACGCATAGTCGTCCGGCTTCAGCTGGCGCGCCGCATCCACCAGGAACACGTCCGGGTGGCAGGGAGAGCCGGTCGCCAGGTAGCGGTCGATCGCCTCGATGCTGAGCAGCGGGCTGAACCTCGCCCGGTCCGTCCCCTCGATCAGCAGCGGCTTCTGCTCGTAGTAGTCCTTGAAGAAAACCTGCGTCGGCACAGGCTCGATCAACCACTCGAAGGACAGCATGAACAGGCTCTTTGACGGGTTGCCGTTCGGACACTTTGCCTATCGCACGGCGTGCCGCAAGCCCGATAGCCCCGCAGCGGCCTTTCGCTCGGGGAGATGGGAGGAGGAGCAGGGCGTCCGGGCTCGCACCCGAGGGCCATGACCTTACTCCGGCGTTGGGCGCGAAGAACGCCCTGCTCGGCCGCCTCCGACGGCCGCCTGGCGCTTGGATGGCCTATCCACCTTGCCCTGCGGGGTATCGGAGATCGACTTCACCGAGCCCGTACCCCCCTTGTCCCCGAGCGTGCGTCGAGGGAATCCCCGGCGCCTTCCCCGCCAAGTCCGGGGTCGGAATTCCGAGGCACCGGCGCTCGGATGGTCTGTCCGCCATGCCGGGCGAGGTATCGGACTGCGGCCCCCGGCTCCTAGCCTGAGTGACGGCCCTAGGCGACCGCCGGTCTCATCTCCGAGGTGTGCCGAGGAAAGCATAAGAGACGGCTGGAGTCATTATTAATCCGCATACACAGTGAATCGATCTTCACTATTCCCCTGGGCAGCAGGTGTGCTTGGCGCAGGCTGCGCGCAACGCGGAGGCAGTGCGCGGGGCAGTCGCGCCTCAGGCCTTGGCTGGCCCGCGTCCTGCGCTGGAGCCGATGGGCCGGGCGTACTGCAGGTCGAGGTCCCACGGCAGGAAGATCCAGGTGTCCTGTGAGACCTCGGTGATGAAGGTGTCGCACAGCGGCGCGCCGGCCGGCTTGGCATAGACCGTGGCGAAATGGGCGTTGGGCAGCATCTGGCGCACCACCCGGGCCGTGTTGCCGGTGTCGGTCAGATCGTCAACCAGGAGGACGCCTTTGCCTCTGCCGTCGCCGATGCCTGCGATCGAGGGCGCGACGGTCTTTAGGACCTTGAGCGCCCCATGTGCGTTCTCGGGTCCCTGCGTGTCCTCGTCGTAGCTGCTGACGCAGATGGTCTCGACGAGCCGCAGGCCCAGCTCGCGCGCCACGATCGCCGCCGGCACCAGCCCGCCGCGGGTGATGCAGACGATGGCCTCGAACGGCCCCTTGTCGGCCAGCCTCCAGGCGAGCGCGCGCGCATCGCGATGCAACTGGTCCCACGAGACCGGGAACGACTTGCTATAGCGCGGCTCGGACATGTCCTGTCCTTGCCGCTTCCGTGGACGCGCGTCAACCGGCGCGGGGGATCGTGGGCATCGCCATCGCCAATATCGGCATCACCGGCGAAGGGCGCTGAACTATCCCTTTTGCGCCCCAGGCTCAGGTATTGCGGCCGGCCTCGAACAGGAACCAGACCCGCCGCTCGGCCTCGTCGATCCAGTTCTCGATCAGGCTGGCGGTGGCAACGTCGCCGTGCTCGTCGCACACCTCGTGCACCTCGCGCAGGCGCTGGGTCAGGTCCTTGTTGTCGTCGCGCAGCTCGGCCAGCATGTCCTGCGGCGTGACGAAGTCGGCGTCGTTATCGGCAATGCGCTGCAGGCGGGCGATGTGGCCGATCGAGCGCAAGGTGGTGCCGCCGATCTTGCGCGCCCGCTCGGCGATGTCGTCGGTGGTATCGAAGATCTGCTCGCCCTGCTCGTCGAGCAGCAGGTGGTAGTCGCGGAAGTGCGGTCCCGACATGTGCCAATGGAAATTCTTGGTCTTGAGATAGAGGGCGAACATGTCGGCGAGCAGCGCGTTGAGCGCGCCAGAAATGTCGGTGGTGGCGTTCGAGCTCAGGTTGGTCGGCGTATCGAGCGCAGCCTTGCGCCGCGCCTTGGCCTCTTTGACGTCCATGGCAGGCTACTCCTTCGGCTTGATCGCTTCCGAGCACATCGTTGTGGGCATGGGGTTGTGGGCATGGGGGCCTTGAGCTTCTACCGCGTCCGCCGGCTGCTTTGTGTGACCCGCAGGGCCTGATCACTAGCCTTTGATGAACGCAAGCAGGTCCTCCTTCACCGCGTCCTTCTCGGTGCGATCTGGTCGTCGTCGCCGTGCAGGAGCGAGCTTGGAACCGGTAGGCAGCGGGCGAAATCGGGATTAACCCTGAGCCCCGCCCTACGCGCACCCGAGGATCGGGTGTCGGGGGACGAGCGGACTGCGGCTCGATCAGGACCGGATATTCCAGCTCCGTTCCCAGCGCAGTAGTCTGCGGGTCGGAACCCAACTCTGCGACAGGAGCACGCGATGGACGCCGCCGCGCTGAAGGCCCTGCAGGCCCCCCTCAAGGACAAGTACCGCGAGATGCCCGAGGCCGCGGTGGTGACGCTGAAGGCCGAGGGGCGCATCGGCGAGGGGGTGACGTGCCGGGTCGAGACCGGCAAGGCGCTGGTTGAGGCCGGCCTGCACCCGGCCACCGGAGGCCCCGGCACGCAGGCCTGCTCCGGCGACATGCTGCTGGAGGCGCTGGTGGCCTGCGCGGGCGTGACGCTCAACGCGGTGGCGACCGCCCTGGGGCTCGCGGTGCGCGACGCGACGATTACGGCCGAGGGCGACCTCGACTTCCGCGGCACCCTGGGCGTGGCCAGGGACGCCCCCGTCGGCTTCCGCGACATCCGGCTCAGCTTCGACATCGACGGCGACCTGACCGAGGATGAGCGCGCCACCCTCATGAAGCTCACCGAGCGGTATTGCGTGGTCTATCAGACGCTGCGCCAGCCGCCGCCCATCGCGGTGACGAGCCGCATCACCTGAGCCTGGCTTGGAAGCGCCCCTGAAAACCTAGCTGAGCCGCCGCTGAATCTAGTCGGTCGTTCGGATGGGGGGAAAGAGTTCGGCCAACGGCACCTCGATACCCGGCGGATCGAGCCTGAGTGATCCGTCTCTGACGATCCGGGTGGCGATTGCTTCGCCATCTCCGCGTGCGTGATGGATGACAAAACGGTCGTCAGGATCGACGATGACGTAATGCAGGATGCTGGGGACCTGGAAGTAGCCTACCAGCTTGTCCCGCAGGTCATTCTTCGCGTTGCTCGGTGAGAGGACTTCAACCACGACGATGGGGTTCGGTGCCTCCAGGGCATTGTAGGACAGCTCATCGCCGCAATTGATGAGCGCGTCCGGCTGGTAGCTGCGGTGCTTGTTGACGCGCACGGCGACGCAATCTGGCAGCGCTTGGCAGGATAGATCCGCAGTCCCGACAACTCTTTCGAGGACGTTCGCCACGCGCTGCTTCACGAGGCCATGGATAACCCGCTCGGGCGACATCGCCACGGGCACGCCGTCGAACAGCTCCCAGCGCCCTTCCTGCGTCTCCGCCCAGGCCAGGAAGTCATCGACCGTCATTTTGTTGTGTTTCGGAAGCGCTGTCATAGACGCACCCTACCACGCGGCCGCGCCACCAACCACAGGATACCCCGGCACGGCCCGGTTCGGCACTCTCCCTTGACACTGCCGGCCGGTCTTCTACAAACAGCCGCCAGCGGTTGCCCAATTGCTGACCGCGGCACTTTCGCAGTGCGGGGGCGCGTGCCGATACCGGGCTCGGCCGTCGGCGGACCTCGGGCCACTGCGCGAAAATCACCCATCGCTGGCCTTGCATGAAGGCATGTTCATTTGACTTAACGTGACCTTTTGGCGAGCACATCGCGAAAATGAGGTCGGAGGGGAGACGATGACAGCGCTGATCGAGGCGCACGGGCTCACCAAGAGCTTCGGTACGCTAAAAGCCGTGGACGGCATCAGCCTCACGGTCCCGCGCGGGCAGGTTCTGGGCTTTCTCGGCCCCAACGGGGCCGGCAAATCCACCACCATGCGGCTCATCACCGGCTTCCTGGAGCCGGACGCCGGCTCGGTCTGCGTTGCCGGCTTCGACATGCTGACGGAGGCCAAGCAGGCCAAGCAGAAGCTGGGCTACCTGCCCGAAGGCGCCCCGCTCTACGCCGAGATGACGCCCAGGGCGCTCCTCGCCTTCGTGGCCGAGCTCAGGGGCCTCGGGGGCAAGGCGCTGGCCGGCGCCGTCGGCACGGCGGTGGAGCGCACCGGCCTCGGTCCGGTGCTGGACCAGACCATCGAGACCCTCTCCAAGGGCTACAAGCGCCGCGTCGGCATCGCCCAGGCGATCCTGCACGAGCCGGAGGTGCTGATCATGGACGAGCCCACCGACGGGCTCGACCCCAACCAGAAGCACCATGTGCGCCAGCTGATCACAGAGATGGCCAGGGAGAAGGCCATCGTCGTCTCCACTCACATCCTGGAGGAGGTCGAGGCGGTGTGCACCCGCGCCGTGGTCATCAACAAGGGCCGCATCGTCGCCGACGGCACCGCCGAGGAGCTGATGAGGATGGTGCCCTATCACGGGGCCGTTACCATCCGCGTCGCTGGCGACAAGGCCGAGGCGGTGCGGGACGCGCTGGCGGGGCTGGCCGGCGTCAAGGAGATCGAGACGGTCGGTGCCGAGAACGGCCGCCTGCAGCTCAGGGCCATCCCCCAGAACGGGCCCAGGAACGGCGCCGGCATCGTCACCGACGTGGCCTCCGCCATCCGCCAGAAGGCCCTGGCCGTCGATGAGATCTTCGTCGAGCGCGGCAAGCTCGACGACGTCTTCCGCCAAATCACCTCCTCCGACCTGGACGAGCGCAGCACCGATGCCTGACACGTTCCGCACCATCTGGATCGTCGCCAAACGCGAGCTCCAGTCCTATTTCGCCACGCCCATCGCCACGGTCTTCCTGGTGATCTTCGTGGCCCTGACCGGCGCCTTCGCGTTCTACTTCGGCAACTTCTTCGAGCGCGGGCAGGCCGACCTCTCCACCTTCTTCATCTATCACCCGTGGATCTATCTGCTGCTGGTGCCCGCCATCGGCATGCGGCTGTGGGCCGAGGAGCGCAAGTCGGGCACCATCGAGCTGCTCATGACGCTGCCGATCTCGCCCTGGGAGGCGATCCTCGGCAAGTTTGTGGCCGCTTGGGCTTTCATCGGCCTGGCGCTGATCCTCACCTTTCCGATGTGGATCACCGTCAACGTGCTGGGCCAGCCCGACAACGGCGTGATCTTCGCGAGCTATCTCGGCAGCTTCCTGATGGCCGGCGCCTACCTCGCCATCGCCTCGTGCATCTCGGCGCTGACCAAGAACCAGGTGATCGCCTTCATCGTCGCGGCCACCTTGTGCTTCGTCCTGGTCATGAGCGGGCACGAGCCGGTGCAGAACGTATTCCGCGCCTGGGCGCCGGAATGGCTGGTCTCGGCCATCGCCTCGCTGAGCTTCCTCTCGCATTTCGAGAGCATCACCAAGGGCATCCTCGATCTGCCCTCCATCATCTTCTACCTGTCCCTGATCGCCTTCGCGCTGTTCGTGAACAAGATCGTCATCGACCAGAGCAAGGCGGCTTGAGGGGGTCCCACCATGGCTGAAAGCAATCGCACTTCTTCCGGTGTCGTCGACCGCGCCACCGCCGTCGCGGGGCGTGTGAAGCGCCGCACGCTTGCCATCGGCGCGGTGGTGCTCGCCGCCGTCATCCTGTTGTCCATCAACCTGATCGCGACCAACGGGCTGCGCGACGCGCGCTTCGATCTCACCAAGGAGCGCCTGTTCACCATCTCCGAGGGCACGCGCAAGGCGCTGCGCGCCATCGACGAGCCCATCGACGTGCGCGTCTACTTCTCCAAGAAGCTGGGCGAGGCGGCACCCACCTACGCCAAGAGCTTCGAGCGCGTGCGGACCATGCTCGACCAGTACAGCGAGATCGCACGCGGCAAGCTGCGGGTCAGCTACTTCGATCCTGAGCCCTTTTCCGACGCCGAGGAGCGCGCCGTGGCCGCAGGCCTCAAGGGCGTACGCCTCAACCAGGAGGGCGAGACGGGCTATTTCGGCATCGCCGGGACCAACTCGACCGATACCGAGGCGAACCTGCCGTTCCTGTCGACGGACCGCGAGCGGTTCCTCGAGTACGACGTGACCAAGCTGATCGTCACCTTGGCGAGCCAGCGCAAGGCCACCGTCGGCCTCATCAGCGGCATCCCCATGGAGGGGAGCCCCGGCAATCCGATGCTGGGCCAGCCGCCCCGGCAGGGGCCCCTGATGCTGGAGCACATTCGCGAGTTCTTCGAGGTGAAGCCCATCGCCAAGGACGCCAAGGAGATCCCCTCCGACATCGGCGTGCTGATGGTGGTGCAGCCGGAGGGCCTGGCGCCGGAGACGGCCTACGCCATCGACCAGTTCGCGTTGTCGGGCGGCAAGGTGCTGGCGTTCGTCGATCCGGTGGCGGAGATGTCGCGCCAGTCGAACCCGATGTTCATGATGATGCAGGGTCCGCCGGACTTGGCCGAGTTCGGCAAGCTGCTGAAGGCCTGGGGCGTCGAGTTCGACGCCACCAAGGTGGCCGGCGATATCGAGCGGGCGCGGCGCGTGCAGTTCGGCAGCGGGCCCAACGCCAAGGTGGCGAGTTACGTGATGTGGCTGGGCCTCAAGCGCGGCGACCTCGACGAGAAGGACGTGCTGGCGGGCAACATCCAGGAGATGAACTTCGCGAGCCCCGGCTTCCTGACCAAGGCGCCGGACGCGACCACCCAGTTCTCCCCGGTGGTGCGCACCTCGGCCGCGGCCATGCAGATCCCGGCCGAGAGCGTGAGCATGATGCCCGACCCGACGGCGCTGCTCCGCAACTACAAGCCGGGCGGCACGCCGCTCACGATCGCGGCGCGCATCTCGGGCGAGGCCAAGAGCGCCTTCCCCAACGGCGCGCCCCCGCCGGCGGCCGACAAGGACAAGGCCGCCGAGAAGGCCCCCGAGAAGGCCGCGCCCAAGGCGCCGGACAACAAGGCGGTGGACAAGGCGGACAAGAAGGCCGCGGCAGCCGCCGCCAAGGTCGACAAAGCCGCCGACAAGAAGGCCGATGCCGCTCCCGCCCCCAAGGCCGCGGATGCCAAGGCCCCTGATGCCAAGGCCGGGGATACCAAGGCTGCGGATGCCAAGGCACCGCCGGCTGCACCTGGCAGGCCGTATGTGGCGTCCGGCAAGATCAACGTGGTGGTGGTGGCCGACACCGACTTCCTGCAGGACCAGTTCTGGCTCGACGTGCGCGACCTGCTCGGCCAGCAGGTGGCCGTTCCCAGCGCCCACAACGGCGCCTTCGTGCTGGCGGCGCTCGAGAACCTGACCGGCTCCGATGCCCTCATCTCGCTGCGCGCCCGCGGCGTCGCCGACCGGCCGTTCGAGCTGGTCAACGCGCTGCGCCGCGAGGCGGAGGTGCGCTATCTGTCCAGCGAGCAGGCCCTCACCGCCAGGCTCACCGAGCTGCGCACCAAGCTCGCCGGCCTGCAGAAGGAGGGCAGCGGCGGCGAGGAGCTGGTGCTCAGCGACAAGGACAAGCAGGAGATCGAGAAGTTCCGCGGCGACCTGGTGTCGACCCAGCACGAGCTGCGCCTCGTGAAGCGCGAGCTGCGCAAGGACATCGACCGCCTCGACGGCGTGCTGAAGTTCTTCAACATCGCGGCGGTGCCGCTGCTGATCGGGTTCGCCAGTGTCGGCTGGGCCTACCGGCGCCGCCGCACGGCCGCGCCGACGAAACCGGGTGAGGAGCAGGGAGCGGGGGCCAGCCATGACGCCTAGGAGCTTCGTCAATCTTGCCGGCATCGCCGTTGCGTCGGCGCTGCTTGCCCTCGTCACCTTCGCCGCGGGCAACCAGTGGGGCAGCGGCAAGACCCCCGGCGACAAGCTGGTGCCCACTCTGGCGGATTCGATCCGCCAGGTGACGGGGCTGGAGATCCGCCAGGGCGAGGAGACGGTGGCGCTGGAGCGCGCCCAGAACGGCACCTGGAGCCTCAAGAGCCGGGACGGCTATCCGGTGGACGTGGCCAAGGTGCGGGCGCTGCTGGTGGGCCTTGGCCAGGCCGAGTTGGTCGAGCCCAAGACCGGCAAGCCCGATCGCTACGCCGCCCTCGAGCTGGAGGACCCCGCGCAGAAAGGCGCCAAGTCGCGCCTGCTGCGGCTCATCGGCGCCGACGGCAAGGCCATCTCCGAGGTGGTGCTCGGCAAGCGGCGCTTCGCGGGCTACGGCGCAGGCCAGACCGGCGGCACCTACGTGCGCAAGCCCGGCAACCCGCAGACCTGGCTCACCAGCGTGGAGCTGGACGCGCCGGTGTCCACCAAGGACTGGGTCAAGACCTCGGTGCTGTCGCTCGATGCCGCCAAGATCAACCGCGTCAGCGTCGAGATTCCCGGCGAGCAGCCGCTCAAGATCGAGCGCCCGGCGCCGCCGGCTGCCCCGAAGGATGCCGCCAAGGATGCACCCAAGGATGCCAAGGCCGACGCGAGCGGCAAAGCCGATGCGCCGAAGGTCGATGCGGCGAAAGCCGATGCCAAGGACGCCAAAGCGCCCGAATGGACCCATCCGCCGTTCGAGTCTCCCAAGCTTGCGTTCGTGGGCTTCCCGGCGGACGGCAAGAAGCTGAGGGATGCCTCGGCGGCCGAGTCGCTCGCCCGTGCCGTCGCCTCCGTCGACCTGGAGGACGTGCGCAAGATCGCCGCGCCGCCGCCTGCCGAGGGCGCGGGCGTAGTGAAGGTGGAGAGCGCCGACGGCCTCACCACCACCCTGCGCCTGCGCAAGGAGGGCGACGCGCGCTGGCTCACCGTCACGGTGGCCGGCGGCGAGGGCGACGCCAAGAAGACCGCCGAGGGCATCGCCGCCCGCACCCAGGGCTGGGAGTTCAAGATCCCCGCATACAAGGCCGACGCCATCCTCAAAAAGCGCACCGACCTTATCGAGACGCCGGGGAGCTGACGTTTCACCCGTCATCCCGGAAGCCGAGCCCCGCAGGGGCGAGACTATCCGGGACCTCGGGAGACGACGAGCAGGAGCCACACTCCGCAAGATCCCGGATCGGAGCGCTGCTCGCCTGCGGCTCCCATCGCTTCGTCCGGGATGACGGGTAGAACACAGACCCTCCGGGTCTAAGACGAAACTGACCAACCGGGACGGCGGAGTTTGGCCGGGCGCGACATGCAAGCCGCTGCGCGGATTCCCCTCCCCCTTGTGGGGAGGGGCTAGCCCAACTTCCGCAGTTTGGGCGCGGCTGAAGATTTTTTGAGGGCTGTGGAGGACGGGGCCGGCCCTTTTTTCCACGGCAAGGGAGGGCATTTTCTGGCAGCGTCGCTTGGCCTCGTTCGCCGGGTGCCTGTAGTGCCAAACTCCTGCATTGCCGGGGTAGGGGCGTAGTGCGAGTCTCTGATCACGGAGATTCGCGCCGATGTATCTGCGGCACACGACGGTTCGCAAGGCCGGCAAGACGCACAGCTATTGGCGCCTGGTGCGGTCGGTGCGGCGTGGCCGCAAGGTGGTGCAGGAGACGGTGGCGCAGCTGGGCGAGCTGGACGGGGAGGGACGCGCGCGGGCCCGCCGGCTGGCGCTGAAGATCACAGGGCGTGCTGAGCAATACGAGCTGTTCGAGGCGACCGGGACGGCGGCTGAGCCGATCGCGGTCCGTCTTGATCGGGTACGTGTGGAGCGGGGCCGACGCTTTGGCGACGTATGGCTGGGGTGGGTTCTATGGCGGGCGCTCGATCTCGATCGCTTCTGCAGCGAGCATCTCATTGCAGGCCGCGAGCAGGTTGCGTGGTCGGCGATGGCGGCGATCCTGGTGATTGCGCGGCTGTGCGAGCCGTCGAGCGCGCTGCACATCGCCGAGGACTGGTACCGGCGCACGGCGCTGGATGACCTTCTGGGCGTGCCCGCCGAGCGCGTCAACGACGATCGGCTGTAGCGTGCGCTGGATCGCCTGCTGCCGCACAAGGAGGCGCTGGAGGCGCCCTTGAAGGAGCGGCTGGGCGCGCTGTTCGATCTCGACTACGAGCTTTTGCTGTACGACGTGACGAGCACCTACTTCGAGGGTCAGGCCGAGGGCAACACGCTGGCCAAGCGAGGCTACAGCCGCGACCATCGTGGCGACTGCAAGCAAGTGTGCATCGGGCTGGTCGTTACCCGCGAGGGTGTGCCGCTCGGCTACGAGGTGTTCGCCGGCAACCGCACCGATGTGACGACCGTGGAGGAAATCGTCACGACGATGGAACGCCGCTACGGCCGGGCGGGGCGGGTGTGGGTGATGGACCGCGGCATGACGAGCGCGGAGAATGTCGCCTGGCTGCAGAGTGGTGGGCGGCACTATCTGATCGGGACCGCCAAGAGCGAGTTGAAGACGTTCGCGCGCGAGCTTGCCGATCGGCGCGATTGGCGCCAGGTGCGCGAAGGGCTCGAGGTCAAGGTCTGTGCCGGCCCGGACGGCGAGGAGACCTTCCTGCTGGTGCGCTCCGCCGATCGCCAGCAGAAGGAAGAGGCCATGCACGCGCGCTTCTGCGAGCGCATCGAGACGGCACTGGCCCGCCTGCAAGGGCGCATCGCGCGGGCCAAGAAGCCGATCGAGGCCAGCGCCACCGAGCGCCAGATCGGACGCCTGTTGGGGCGCAACTCACGCGCCGCGGCGCGCTATCAAATCCGCCTCGTCGAGGATCCCGCCACCCCCGCCAGGCTGCGGCTTGCATGGTCGATGCGGCCCGAATGGGACGAGTGGTCGCGCACGAGCGAAGGCTGCTGCGTGCTGCGCACCAACCTCTCCGACTGGACATCCGAGGACCTGTGGCGCACCTACATCCAGCTGTCCGAGGCGGAGGCCGCCTTCCGCATCCACAAGAGCGAGCTGTCGATCCGTCCGATCTG
>Ga0105249_10003309_pt1 | contig 13961 bp, 14 predicted proteins | sample KBSS44metaG_FD_81522 | JGI IMG/M metagenome (GOLD analysis project Ga0105249, IMG submission 81522) | Switchgrass rhizosphere microbial communities from Kellogg Biological Station, Michigan, USA - KBS S4-4 metaG | ecosystem: Host-associated > Plants > Roots > Rhizosphere > Soil | place... | reverse complement strand
GGTGACGCCGTAGACCTGCCCGATCTCGTCGAGGGTTCGCGGCTGTCCGTCGGTGAGTCCGAACCGAAGCTTGACTACGCCCGCCTCCCGCTCGGAAAGGGTCTGAAGCACGGATTGCAGCTGATCCTGCAGCAGGGTGAACGAGACGGCGTCGACGGCAATGACGGCCTCGGAGTCCTCGATGAAGTCGCCGAGCTGGCTGTCTCCCTCGTCGCCGATGGTCTGATCGAGGCTGATCGGTTCCCGGGCGTACTGCTGGATCTCCAGCACCTTGTCCGGCGTGATGTCCATCTCCTTCGCGAGCTCCTCGGGGGTTGGCTCGCGGCCCAGGTCTTGCAGCAGCTCACGCTGGATGCGGCCGAGCTTGTTGATCACTTCGACCATGTGTACCGGGATCCGGATGGTGCGCGCCTGATCGGCCATGGCCCGCGTGATCGCCTGCCGGATCCACCAAGTGGCGTACGTGGAGAACTTGTAGCCCTTGGTGTAGTCGAACTTCTCGACCGCTCTGATGAGCCCCAGGTTGCCCTCCTGGATCAGGTCGAGGAAGGCCATGCCGCGTCCGGTGTATCGCTTGGCGAGGGAGACCACCAGACGAAGATTCGCCTCGAGCAGGTGGTTCTTTGCCCGTTCGCCATCGCGGACGATCCAGCGCAGGTCCCGACGCATCTGCGTCGACATCTTCTCGCCGGTCTCCTCGGCTTGGCGCAGCCGCTCGGCCCCGTAGAGGCCGGCCTCGATGCGCTTGGCGAGATCGACCTCTTCCTCGGCGTTCAGCAGCGCGACCTTGCCGATCTGCTTGAGGTACGCCCGGACGGAGTCCGCCGACGCCGTCATCTCGGCGTCTTTCCGGGCCTGGCGCAGGGCCTCGGACTCCTCCTCGTCCTCCCAGGCGAAATCCGTGGCGTCCTCGGCGCCCTCAGCTTCCTCGTCCTCCGGCTCAACCTCTGCCACCGCGGCGAGTTCGGCCGACTCCTCGAGCAATATTTCGACGTTCTCGTCGGCCTCGAGTGCGGTCGCGTCAGGGCCGGCGTCGGCAACCTCGGCGACACCCGCAGCAGCAACGCCTTCGGCAGCGATGGCGACGTCCGACTCGACCGGCTCGGTGTTCGTGGCCGGCTTCGAGGCCGATTTGCCGCCGCGAGCCGGCTTCGTCGCCGTAGGTGCCTTCTGGGACTTGGTTGACGCGGTCACCCGCTTGCTCGCCGTCGTGGTTGCGGCTACGACCTTGCGGACCGAATCCGCCGGAACAGCTGAGGAAGAAGTGCTTGCGGCCACGAACGCCCTTTCGCCACGTCGTGCGTCAGGACAACGTCCTGCGCGATGGAATCACCGATGCGGAGATCGAAGAGCGGGTCAGCTCGCCGTCTGCGTGTCGCCTCAACACTCGAGTCCAGTACGTGCGTAGTGCCCTGACGCTGCAGTGTACTGCGCGATCGTGTGCGCGCGACCCAGCGCGCCGGTTGCGGGTCGTAGCTACTCGCTCCGACGCTCGATGGCCGCGACCGCCGCGCCGACGATACCGGCGTTGTTCAGGAGCTGCGCGGGCTTCACCGGAGCGTTCAGGGTGAGCAGCGGGACCCACTTCTGGGCCTCTTTGCTGACCCCGCCGCCGACAACGAAGAGGTCGGGTGAGAAGAGCCGCTCCACGTGCGACATGTACCTCTGGACGCGCTGGGCCCACTTCTTGAACGACATGCCGTTCTTCTCCCGCACCGAGGCGGCCGCGCGAGTTTCCGCGTCGTAGCCGTCCAGCTCGAGGTGCCCGAGTTCGGTGTTCGGGACGAGCTTGCCGTCGACGAGCAACGCCGAGCCGATACCTGTGCCGAACGTGAGCATGATGACGACGCCCGAGACGCCTTTGGCCGCGCCGAAGCGGGCCTCGGCAATGCCGGCGGCGTCGGCATCATTGAGCACGATCACGTCTCCGGTCGTGGCCTTGGTGAACACCGCGTCCACATCGGTGCCGATCCAGCTCGGGTCGACGTTCGCGGCCGAAAGAGCCACTCCGTGCTTGATGACCGCGGGGAAGGTGGCCCCGACGACCCCGTCCCAACCGGCTTCGGACACGATCCGAGCCACGATCTCAGCGACGAGATCGGGTGTCGACGGGCTTGGCGTCGGATAGCGCACTCGGGAGGTCAGCAGCGCGCCGGTGGTGGTGTCGACGAGGGCTCCTTTGATCCCGGAACCGCCGATGTCTATGCCGAAGGCCTGGTCGAAGCTCCGGTCGGTTTGCTCGCTCACGGTTCCTCCGCTCGTAGCCCCGGATCGTCGCGCCGTACCCTATCCGCCGGTGTGGTGCGATGACTCTATGTCACCGAGCCCCGAACCAGAATCGTTGCTCGAAATCGCGGTCGAGCTGGCAACCGGAGCGGGTGAGCTCATCCGGACACGTCGCGGTCCTCTTGACATCGATACCAAGAGCACGCCGACGGACATGGTGACTGCGGTCGATCGCGAGGTCGAGGCGTGGCTGTCCGCGCGGATCGCCGCGCGCCGTCCCGACGACGCCATCTTCGGCGAGGAAGGGGAGCCGGCATCGGGTAGCAGTGGGGTGCGGTGGCTGATCGATCCGATCGACGGGACCGTCAACTTCGTACTCGGCCTACCCGCCTACGCGGTTTCGGTGGCGGCTGAGTTGGGCGTGCGCATCGTGGCTGGCTGCGTCCACAATCCGGAAACCGGCGAGCTGTTTCATGCGACAGTCGGAGGTGGGGCGTATCTCGGGGGGCGCCGGTTGACCGGGCCTCGAGACGTTCCCCTGAGCCGGGCCGTGATAGGCACCGGGTTCTCCTATGACGCCGAGCGGAGAGGAAGGCAGGGCGCGCTGGTGGCGGCGATGTTGCCGCGGATAGGCGACATCCGACGGATCGGCTCCGCGAGCCTCGACTTGTGTTTCGTATCGGCCGGACGGCTGGACGGTTACTTCGAGGTGGGGCTGAATGCCTGGGACTGGGCGGCTGGAGCTCTCATCGCCGAGGAGGCCGGCTGCGTCGTCAGCGGGCTACCGGGTCGGCCGATCGGACAGCCGGTCGTTGCGGCCGCCGGCGGGTCCGTCGCGCCGGACCTCCTCGCCCTCTTGGAGATGCTCGACGTAACCGATGTCTGACCGATCAGCACTGCGTCTGCGCCGGCGATGGGGACGGGGTACTCACTGTGCCCGGTGGGCCGACCTCGGCTTGGGTGACGTGATCTCGGGCCATCGCCTGCTTGACCGTCGCCGTCGTGCTGACCGTCGTGAACTTGGCGCCCAGAGCGATCTCGACCTGGCTGTCGGTTCGGGCTGAGCCAATGAGCGTCGCGCCGGGAAAGTAGTACGCCACGAGCTTGGCGGCCGCGCGGCCAGCGGGACCGTAGCGAATCTCGGCGACGCCGGCGATCGGGACGTCGTCGTTGCCGATGTCGGCGACCACGAATCCCGCCTTGGCGAGCTTCGATCGCGCGCCTGCGGCAAGGCCCTGGCGATTTGTCGCGTTCAGGACGTGCACGGTCACGGTCTTCGGCGCCGGCACGACCGTCACTGGCGCCGGAGAGCAGGACGTTGAGGACTTGGCGGACGAGGCCTCGGAGCTGACCCGGTGGATCACTCGCCACCACACGATGGCTGTGAGCAGCGCGAGTATGAGGAGGAACACCAAGGCCGGCAACGGTCGTCGCGCAGTGCTGGGACGAACCGGCTCCACGATGTCGACTCCAAGGTTTATTCGGCAGACACACCGGCCGCTGTCGGGCGGTCGTGGCATGGCCAGGTGTCGGAGAGCGTAACTCGCGACGGTTGGGACGACGCGCAGGCGTGCCCTTACCCCCTTTGGTAACCCGAACGGTGTAGGTTTGCCGATCCCACCTCGTGGACGTCGGTCGCGCGGTCGAAGATTTGTCCGCCGACCCCGCGATTCGGGGCACAAAACAGGGCAGTCATGCGTTGCAACGCCGCAGACATCGATCAGCCGCTCCGGCTGAGAGACGGATGTGATTCGAATGACGTATTCAACGATCTAGCACACCATTCGCAAAGCGTTCCGAGTAGGAGTTGAGGGCCAATGGCCACCGATTACGACGCCCCCCGTCGCGGCGACGTGGACGAGCTCAGCGAGGACTCGCTCGAAGAGCTCAAGGCACGCCGCGCCGAGGCACAGTCCGGGTCGATCGACGTCGACGAGACTGAGCTCGCCGAGTCGTTAGAGTTGCCCGGAGCTGATCTATCCAGCTTGTCCGGTGAGGAGCTCACCGTACGAGTGCTGCCCAAGCAGGACGACGAGTTCACCTGTTCTGTTTGTTTCCTGGTGCATCACCGGAGTCGACTCGCGCGCGAGCGCAACGGGCAGTACATCTGCAGGGATTGCGCCTAGAGCCCGCGCCAATACGGGCGGCTCGCAATCCCGAAATGGCGAGGCGCCGGATCTCCGGCGCCCACCGTTGGTTTACGTCACCGCGGAGTGTCTGACTCCGCGGATCAGGCGATGAGCTCGCGGATCAACCCGACGACGCCAGCTGGATGGCGCGTGCTGACGACCCAGTACGGAGTCGGATCGTCGGCGTCATCTAGCCACAGCTGGACGCCGGGGCCGATCCAAGGTCGGATCGAGACGAACGCTTGCGGATCGCCTTCCCGGCCGACGACGCGACGCAAGGTATTCGCATCGAGCGCGACCGCCCCGCTGATGTAGCGCAAAGAGATATGAGCTCCGCGGATGCGCAGCTCCTCGTCGCTGATCGCCAGCTCGCCGCGGCCAAGTGCCCAGATGATCAATATGGCGGCCGGGACCAGCACGCCGAACGGAATCCAGTCGGTCAGCGGCAGGCCCGAGATGTGAAATTCCCCCGCCAGCAGAGAGGCGACTCCGATTCCGATCGGGTACCACCACCACGGAGTGCGAAGCCGCTCGCGGTACCGAATCACCTCCACCGCCCGGTTAACCCCGCCACGTGCGCGATTCCGCTTCCCTCGCTCATCCTCGCTGCGATGCTCGCTGCTGTTTGGACCTGATTGGCTCTTCGCGCGAGCGCTCATCGCCTCGTTCGCTGCGGTCCTCCCTCGCTCATCCTCGCTGCGATGCTCGCTCACTGACCCAGGGTAGCGTTGCGCGTCGTGACGACCTCGCCAGTCAGCGCCCGGGGGGACGGCCTGCAGGTGCTCGTCCAACGGCTTGATCCTGATGCCCCGCTGCCCGCGTATGCACTGCCCGGCGATGCCGGAGCGGACATTGTGACGACGATCGACGTAGTGCTCGGACCAGGTGAACGCGCAGTCCTACCCACGGGCGTCGCCGTCGCCCTGCCCGACGGATACGCGGCCTTCGTACATCCGCGATCCGGGCTGGCAGCTCGCGCCGGACTGGCGTTGCTGAACTCCCCCGGCACGGTGGATTCCGGATACCGAGGCGAGATCAAGGTCATCGCCGTCAACCACGACCCGGTGTCGCCGCTCGAGCTGCGCCGAGGTGATCGGATCGCCCAGCTGGTCATCCAGCGCGTCGAGCAGGCTCGGTTCGTGGAGGTTGCCGAGCTGCCAACGTCCGACCGGGGCATCGGCGGGTATGGGTCCACTGGGGGAGCAGCGGCGCTACTCACCGATAGAGGTGTGTGATGGCGCCGCCTTGGCGACGCCGCGAAAAGGCAACTGACCGGTCAAAGATCGATGCGACTCCGCCCTGGGAGGTGCGCCAACGCGACAACCCCGAACCAACGACCGGCCCGTTCGACGTCCGCGATATGCCAGACGACGATCGGCCCCGCGTGGATCTCGGCGCACTGCGCGTGCCTGTCTGGCAAGGTATCGATCTTCGGCTCGACGTCAACGAGGCGCAGCAAGTCGTCTCGGCGACCCTCGCCAGCGCCGATGGCCAAATGCAGCTCGGCGTGTTCGCGGCTCCTCGCAACGAAGGAATCTGGGACGACGTGCGGGACGAGATCAGGCAGTCGCTCGCCTCCCAAGGCGGATCGACCACGGACGAGCCCGACGGTCCGTTCGGCCCGGAGCTTCGAGGAACGCTCAAAGGACCCGAGGGCTCGATGCCAGTTCGGTTCGTCGGAATCGACGGTCCGCGCTGGTTCCTGCGCGCGATGCTGGTGGGGCCGATAGCCGTGAACGCCACGAAGGCGGCACCGTTCGAGGACGCCTTGCGCGCCATCGTCGTCGTTCGCGGCAGCGAGCCCCTGCCAGTCCGGGAGCCGGTTCCGCTCCAGCTGCCCAAGGAGGCCGCCGATCAGCTCGGGGCCGGACAGCCCTCCCCGGCCGACAGCTGAGGGAACGAACCTGAGCGGTCGGGCGCAGCCGGGCTACCCTGAAGCCGTGGGACGCCTCTCGCTGCTACGCCGACTCACGGCCGATATGCAGACGCTGGACGCCGCCGAGCTGATGACCGATGTCGAGCAGTGCGCGGCGGTACCGATCGGCAGCCTGTCCCGCGGCGACCTTGCCCTCGTCACCGGACGGCTGCGGGCCGTCCAATACACGCCGAGGGAAACGGTGCCGACGTTCACGGCCGAGTTGTTCGATGGCTCGGCCTGCATCGACCTCGTCTGGTTGGGACGCCGGCGGATCGCTGGTCTCGAGCCGGGGCGAACCGTGTTCGCCCGCGGTCGTGTCGGAGTTCATGACGACCGCCTCGCGATCTACAACCCGTGGTACGAACTGCGCGGACTATCGTGACCGATCCGGCCGACGACGGATCGACGGAGCCGGCTGGCCGAGGTTCCTATCGGGAGCAATACCGGCAGCAACTTCTGACCAGCCTGGGTGGCTGGTCCGGCACGGTGATCACTGCGATTCCGACCGTGGTCTTCGTGGTGGTGAATGCGCTCGCTGGGCTGCGTCCGGCGATTGTGGCGGCCATCGCGTCCGCCGTTCTCCTCGCCATCTACCGGATGCTGCGCAAGCAATCTGTCCAGCAAGCCATCACCGGGTTGATCGGCGTGGTCATCGCCTCGCTCATCGCGGGCGGCACCGGACAGGCTCGCGGCTACTTCCTGTGGGGTATCTGGACCAGCTTCGCGTACGCCGCCGCGTTCGCTGGGTCGTTGATCGTGCGGCGTCCGATCGTCGGGGTCGTCTGGGAGTTCCTGGATCCGAGCCCCGGCGGTGCTGGACCTTGGTATCGGCAGCCGCCACTGCTGCGCGCCTACGCGTTGGCGACCGCTGGCGGCTTGGTCGTGTTCCTTGCTCGTGGTGTCGTGCAAACCGCGTTGTTCCGCGAAGATGCAACCGGCTGGCTCGCCGTCGCCCGAATTGCGATGGGCTACCCGCTATTCCTGCTGGCACTGACGTTCGCCCTCTGGGTGGTCACGCGCGCCCGCCGGCAGCTCGCGCAACCCGAACCAGAACAAACCTGAGGGCTGCACGCCCAGAGCCTGCGTCAATCGGCGGAGGCTCTCACCGAATCACCACGTGGCGGATCGCCGCTTCGGCCTCCGGCAGCGCGACGAAGAGCAACTCGTCGCCGGGTTCGAGCGGCTCCTCGGGAGTAGGTGCGATGACCCGCTGGTCGCGAACGATCGCCACCAGCGCCGAATCGTCGGGTAGCAAGAGGTCGCGAACCGGGGCGCCGGCACACAGGGCACCTTCGGGCAAGGTCACCTCGATCAGGTTCGCCTGACCCTGGCGGAATGTGAAGAGGCGGACGATGTCACCGACCTCGACCGCTTCCTCGACGAGCGCCGCGAGTACCCGGGGAGTCGAGACGGCGACGTCGACGCCCCAGGCCTCGGTGAACAACCACTCGTTGCCGGGGTGATTGATCCGGGCTACCACTCGGCGAACCGAGAACTCGGTCTTCGCAAGCAACGACACCACGAGATTGACCTTGTCGTCGCCGGTGGCGCCGATGACCACCTCGTACTCCTCGAGCTTGGCGTTCTCGAGGTTCTCCAGCTCGCACGCGTCGCCAAGCAGCCACTCCGCATCCGCCAGCTCCTTGACGCCGACCTTGGCGGGGTCCTTGTCGATGAGCAGTACGTCGTGGCCGTTGCCCAGCAATTCCTGGGCGATGGATCGGCCAACCGCACCGGCTCCGGCGATGGCGACGCGCATCAGTGTCCTCCCTCTGGCGACGTGCTTGCGACGTCACGAAGCAACGGCGTCCGCGCATCGGTCGTCAGGACGTGAATCGTGTCGCCCGCCTGGATCAAGGTAGAAACAGTTGGCAACTCGCCGACTCCGAACCGGGTGATGAGCCCGACCCGGGAACCGGTCGCTGCTTCGAACTCCGACAGCTTGTGCCCGACCCAGCCCTCGTGGGGCGAGACCTGAAGCATGACGATTGCACCCGAAGGATCGCGCCACGCCTCGGCCGTCGATTCGCCGAGAACGCTCTTGAGCAGGCGACTTGCCGTCCAGGGCACAGTGGCAACTGTGGGGATGCCGAGCCGCTCGTAAACCTCGGCTCGTTTGGAGTCGTAGATGCGAGCGATCACCTTTTGCACGCCGAACGTCTCTCGCGCCACCCGGGCCGCGATGATGTTCGAGTTGTCGCCGCTGCTCACCGCGGCGAAGGCGTCCGCCTCGTCGACGCCGGCCGCGACCAGCGTGCTGCGGTCGAAACCGAGTCCGGTGACCGTGCGGCCCTGGAAGTGGTCGCCCAGACGGCGGAAGGCGCTGGGATCCATGTCGATGACGGCCACGCTCTGCTCCAGCCGTTCCAGATGATGCGCCAACGACGATCCCACCCGGCCGCACCCCATGATGACGACGTGCACGCGGCACATCTCCTCTCCTGGGGTACGACGAGTCCCTGAACTGCGGCGACCTGCGGCTCGCAACACCCGCGTCCGCGACGCTACACAACGCCGATGCGATCCGGCACGCACCGCAGGACCCGCTCGAATTCGGTGAGAAAGCGGTTCCAATGCGCGGAGACGTATTCTGCGGCGAGTGAGCGTCGTCACGAGGGTCGCCAAGCGACTCATCATCGGCAGCCCGATGCGCTCGGATCGGGCTGGTCACGTGTTGCTTCCCAAACGCCTGGCGCTGCCGATCTTCGCAAGCGACGCGTTGTCGAGTGTCGCGTATGCCACACAAGAGATTCTGTTGGTGCTGGCCTTCGGTGGCACGGCTTATCTATTCCTGGCGCCATGGGTGGCGACCGCAGTCATCGTGCTGATGATCGCGGTCGTCGCGTCCTACCGGCAGCTCGTCCGCGCTTACCCGACCGGCGGCGGCGACTACGAGGTGGCCAGCCGCAACATCGGCCGGGCCGCCGGTGTCGTCGTCGCGAGCGCGTTGCTCGTCGACTACGTGATGACGGTGGCCGTGTCCGTGTCGTCCGGCGTCGACAACATCATCTCGGCGATCCCGTCGCTGCACAGTGCTCGGGTGTGGATGGCGATCGGGTTCGTCGTGCTGCTCGCCGCGGTGAACCTGCGCGGCCTCCGCGAGGCCGGTCTCGCCTTCGCCGCGCCGACCTACCTGTTCGCGGCCGGGGTATTCATCATGATCGGCACCGGCCTGGTTCGGGCCGCCCTCGGCGATGCACCGGTCGCGGAAAGCGCGCATTACGGTGTGGAGCCGCAGCCCGGCTACGGATCGCTCGGATTCCTCGCGTTGAGCTTCCTGGCCCTCCGGGCGTTCTCGTCTGGCTGTACCGCGTTAACCGGCGTCGAGGCGATCGCGAACGGTGTGCCGGCCTTCCGGCCGCCGAAGGCCCGCAATGCCCAGATCACTCTGGCGATGATGGGCGCGATAGCCACCACCATGTTCGCCGGAATCACCGCCCTGGCCCTCATTTCCGACGTGCACGTGTCCGAGAACCCGTGCGACCTCGCCGGCTTCGTCGACTGCCAGCACCGACCCCAGCGCACGGTGATCGCTCAGGTCGCCGCGGCCGTGTTCGGCGGCTCGAACTCAGTCGGGTTCTTCTATATGCAGGCGGCCACCGCGCTGATCCTGGTTCTCGCGGCCAACACGGCCTTCAACGGGTTCCCGTTGCTCGGCTCGATCCTTGCCCAGGACCGGAACCTCCCTCGCCAACTGCACACGCGGGGGGACCGGCTGGCCTACAGCAACGGCATCCTCATGCTCGCCGTTGCCGCTGGGGCGCTGATCGTGATCTACCACGCCGACGTCACGCGGCTGATCCAGCTCTACATCATCGGCGTGTTCACGTCGTTCACGCTGGGGCAGACCGGGATGGTCCGGCACTGGAACCGGGCGTTGCGGACCGAACGCGACCCCGCCGAGCGCCACCGGATGATTCGCTCTCGCGCGATCAACGGGTTCGGGGCGAGCCTCGCCGGGCTCGTGCTGGTCATCGTCATCGTGACGAAGTTCACCAAGGGCGCCTATCTCGTGCTCATCGCGATGCCGCTGTTGTACCTGCTCATGCGGGCCATCAACCGGCACTACACCCACGTGGCCGACGAGCTGACCGTCGATGACCGTGGGCTGATGCTGCCCTCGCGCAACCACGTCGTCGTGCTGGTATCCAAGCTGCACAAGCCGACGATGCGAGCCCTGGCTTATGCACGGGCAACCCGCCCGGACACGCTGACCGCGCTGACGGTAAACGTCGACGACGAGGAGACGCGAACGTTGCTGGCCGAGTGGGAACGGCAGGATCTCCCGGTGAAGCTCACGGTCTTGGAATCGCCATTTCGCGAGGTGACGACACCCATCGTCGATTACGTGCGGAACCTCCGGGCGAAGCGACCGAACGACGTGGTGAGCGTCTTCATCCCGGAATACGTGGTCGGGCACTGGTGGGAACACGTGCTGCACAACCAGTCGGCGCTCCGCCTCAAGACCCGCCTGCTGTTCCAGCCCGGAGTAATGGTCACGAGCGTGCCCTGGCAGCTTGCCTCCTCCCAGCTGCGGGTGGAGTCCGAGACAGCGGGCGGCCCCCCGACGAGCCTGCCGCGGCACGGCCGGGGTGCCGATAGATACACCGACAACGCGGCCGGGTCAGCGACCGAGCCGGCTCGACCCGCCGAGCCGGACGAGCCGCGCATTCCGTCCCGGTCCTAGTGACGGCCTCATGGCAACGCTCCAGCTCACGGTGGGCGAGCGGCTCGACCTGTCCATCGGTCCGGTGGCGCACGGTGGACACTGTGTGGCCCGTGCCGGTGACGATCCCGACGGTCAAGTGGTGTTCGTGCGCCACGCGCTGCCCGGCGAGCGGGTTCGAGCCGTAATCACCGAGCTGCACCCCTCCTACGCCCGCGCTGATGCCGTGGAGATCATCCGGCCCTCGCCGGACCGGGTGCCGCCGCCCTGTTCACATGCCGGACCTAGGCGTTGCGGTGGCTGCGACTGGCAACACGCATCCGGCGCCGCGCAGCGAGGGTTGAAAGCACAGGTCGTCCGCGAGCAGTTCCAGCGGATCGCGGGGTTGGACGTCACCGCGTTGCTCCGCGAGGTCGAGGAACTCCCCGGAGGCTTGTTGGGATGGCGGACCCACACGGCCTATGCGGTGGACGCAGCCGGCTGGCTAGGACTTCGTCGGCATCGGTCACACGACGTCGAGCCGGTGGACGCCTGCCCGCTCGGCGTGGCTGGCGTCGGTGATCACCCGGCGCTGCGCCGCAGGTGGCCCGGCTACCACGAGATCGCCGCAACGCAGGGCAGCGACGGGACGACGACCCTGGTCGGTTTCCGGAAGTCTTCGCGTCCGCCGAGCCGGCGGCGCAGGACCGACGTCATCGACGTGCTCGAAGGCGCCGCTCGGCTACATCATCACGTGGGCGAGCACGACTTCGAGGTCGACGCGGGCGGTTTCTGGCAGGTGCATCCGGGCGCGCCGCCGGCGCTGGTCGGCGCGATTCTCTCCGGATTGCGGCCACAGCCGGGGGATGTCGTCCTCGACCTGTATGCCGGCGCGGGTTTGTTCGCGGTGCTGATCGGCGCGGCAGCGGCCGGAGCCGGCCGGGTTGTCGCCGTCGAAGGTTCGCAGCGGGCTGCGGCGGATGCGCGGAGCAACCTCCGCATGGTCTGCGGGCTCCGGGCCGAGGTGTGGCACGACCGGGTGTCGGCCGCGACCATTACCCGCCTGCGAGCCGCCGGCGTGGACCCGGATCTGGTCGTACTCGACCCGCCTCGGGCCGGTGCCGGCCTGGACCTGATTCGCGCGATCGTGGCTACCGGGCCACGTGCGGTCGGTTACGTATCGTGCGACCCCGCAACCCTGGCTCGGGACGTTAGGGCGGCCGGCGAGGCCGGCTGGCGGCTGACCGAGCTACGGGCCTTCGACGCTTTCCCGATGACGCACCACGTCGAGTGCGTAGCCATCCTGACTCCCACCGGAGAGACCACGTAGGCTCGGCGCGTGACTGGTGTGTTGGATCGCATTAGTTCGCCGGGGGACCTGCGGGCGCTGTCGGCCGATGAGTTGGTGGTGCTGGCGGAGGAGATCCGCGACATCCTCATTCAGACGGTTTCCCGCACCGGGGGACACCTTGGTCCGAATCTCGGGGCGGTCGAGCTCACCATCGCCCTGCACCGGGTTTTCGATTCGCCGGCGGAGCCCTTGCTCTGGGACGTCGGTCATCAGGCCTACGTGCACAAGATCCTGACCGGGCGCGCGGAGCGGATGTCCACCCTGCGGCAGACGGGTGGCGTTTCCGGTTACCCGAATCGCGCGGAGAGCCCGCATGACTGGATCGAGAATTCGCATGCATCGACGGCCCTCTCTTACGCCGATGGGCTCTCGAAGGCATTCGCGATCCGGGGCGAACATCGTACGGTCGTCGCCATCGTCGGTGACGGTGCGCTCACCGGCGGCATGTGCTGGGAGGCACTGAACAACATCTCCGTCGCCAAGCTGCCGGTCGTCATCGTGGTGAACGACAACGGCCGTTCCTACGCGCCGACGATCGGCGCGTTCGCCCAACACCTGGCCAAGCTCCGGCTGCGCCCGGGATACGAGCGCATGCTCGGCAGCGTGAAGCACAACCTGCCTCGGGTCCCGGTGGTGGGACTGCCTTTCTACGAGGCGCTGCACGGCATGAAACGCGGCATGAAGGACATGCTGGCGCCGCAGGGTATGTTCGAAGACCTCGGGCTGAAGTACGTCGGACCGGTGGACGGACACGACGTCGCGGCAGTGGAGAACGCGCTCCGGCTTGCTCGTGGCTTCAACGGTCCGGTGATCGTGCACGCGGTCACCCGGAAGGGTTACGGCTATCCGCCGGCCGAGAACGATCAGACCGATCAGATGCACCAGTCGCGGGGTTTCGATCCAGCCACAGGCTCGCCGACAGCGACCGCGGGCCGGACCTGGACCGGGGTGTTCTCCGATGAGCTACTGCGCATCGCGGACACCCGCGACGACGTCGTCGCGGTCACCGCGGCGATGTGCGAACCAACCGGGCTCGGCCCGTTTGCCAACCGCTTCCCGGACCGTTTCTACGACGTGGGAATCGCCGAACAGCATGCCGTCACGTCGGCCGCGGGCATGGCGACCGGTGGCCTACACCCGGTGGTTGCCATCTATGCGACATTCCTCAACCGGGCCTTCGACCAGGTCTTGCTCGACGTCGCCCTGCACCGGCTACCGGTCACCTTCGTCCTCGACCGGGCCGGTCTCACCGGTGATGACGGACCGAGCCACAACGGGATGTGGGACCTCGCCATCCTCGGCGTCGTGCCCGGGCTACGGATCGCCGCTCCGCGCGACGAGACGACACTGCGGATGGCGCTCGACGAGGCGATCGAGCACGATGCCGGGCCGACCGTCGTGCGCTTCCCGAAAACGCCCTTGGGCCATGACTTGCCGCCCGTCCGGCAGGTCGGCGGGGTCGATGTCCTGGCCGAGCCGGATGTCGGCGCGAGCGTGGACGTGCTCGTCGTATCAATCGGATCTCTCGCATACGAGGTGCTGGGAGCGGCGGCGAGGGTTCGCGAGGCCGGCTTCACCATTCGGGTCGTCGACCCGCGGTGGGTCAATCCGATCCCCCGTGAGCTGGTGGATCTGGCGCGGGCCGCCCGCCTGATCGTGTCGGTCGAGGATGGCGTGGTCGCAAGCGGGGTC
>Ga0105249_10003303_pt1 | contig 13974 bp, 13 predicted proteins | sample KBSS44metaG_FD_81522 | JGI IMG/M metagenome (GOLD analysis project Ga0105249, IMG submission 81522) | Switchgrass rhizosphere microbial communities from Kellogg Biological Station, Michigan, USA - KBS S4-4 metaG | ecosystem: Host-associated > Plants > Roots > Rhizosphere > Soil | place... | reverse complement strand
GTCCGAGCGCATGGCGCCATTCTAGTGTGGTGTCCAGCGGGACACCACACGAGCCGGAATCGCGTGCAATGCCGCGTCTTTCAGTGGCGCAGGATGGTCAGCGCGATCAGGACGGAAACCCCGGCGATCAGTGCCAGCACGACCAGCTTGACGCGCAGCGATGCGCGCCCGTGCTGGGCCTGGCTGCCGACTCCGCGCGCGGCGGCCAGTTCGTCCGCGAAGCGGGTCGCCGGCTCCAGCCCGGCGTCGCGCAGCACCTTGCGCGCGAGGGTCTGGTCCTCCGAACGCACGACCGATACCTGCGGCCAGGTGTCGCGATCCGCCTTCGCGGTGTAGCTGAAGCGTTTCCAGTCCGCGCCCTGGTAGGCGCGCCGGTTGCTGATCGAGGTCTTGATGCCGTGCTCGGCCATCAGCGCGACGACGCGCTCGATGTTCTCCATACGCGGCGAGGTGTAGATCTGGCGCATGGTCTGATTCTACCCCTGGCCGTTGCGGATGCGGACGAGGCCTTCCTGCGCGGTGGATGCGACGAGGCGGCCGTCCTCGCTGTAAATCATGCCGCGAGCGAGTCCGCGCGCACCCTGCGCGGTCGGGCTGTCGCAGGAGTAGAGCAGCCATTCGTCGCAACGGAACGGCCGGTGGAACCACATCGCATGATCGAGGCTCGCGACCTGCACGTTGCGCTGCAGGAACGAGATCCCGTGCGGGAACATCGTGGTGCCGATCAGGTGGAAGTCCGACGAATACGCGAGCAGCGCGCGATGCAGCGCCGGCGACGCATCCGGCACTGGCTCGGCCAGGCGGAACCAGACCTGCTGGAACGGCGGTCGCTTGGGCGGATTCAGTTCGTCGCGCGGATAGACATGGCGGAACTCGAACGGGCCGGAGCGGCCGAACCAGCGCTGCAGCTTCGGTGGCAGCTTGGCGAGCTCCTCCGGCGGCAATGCCTCGACCGGCTCGACATCCTCGGGCTTGGGCACCGACGGCATCGGCAACTGGTGCTCGACACCGGGTTCGTCGACCTGGAACGAGGCGGCGAAGTTGAAGATCGGCTGGCCGTGCTGGATCGCGGTCACCCGCCGCATCGAGAAGCTGCCGCCGTCGCGCGTGCGCTCGACGTGATAGACGATCGGTTTGTCGATGTCGCCCGCGCGCAGGAAATACGCGTGCAGGGAGTGCGCGCTGCGGTCGGGCTCGACGGTCTGCTGCGCCGCCGACAGCGCCTGGCCGAGCACCTGGCCGCCGAATACGTAGCGAGTGCCGATGTCGCGGCTCTCGCCGCGGAACAGGTTGTCCTCGAGGCGTTCGAGCTGGAGCAGGGAAAGCAGTTCTTCGACGGCGGACGTCATCGGGCTTCGGCAGGGGAATCGGGGGCGCAAGTATAAAGTAGGGCGGTACGCGCGCAGCGCGTGCCGCCGCTCTCATCGACATCGAGCGCAAGGCGGCGGCACGCGCTGCGCGCGTACCGCCCTACGAGGAAGGTGTCAGGCGTTCCAGCCCGCCATCGCGCATGATCTCGTCCCACGGAAACAACGGGCCCGGGTCCTGGCGACGACGCAGCATCACCGTGGGGTCGTCCTTCGCCGGTTCGAGGCGGCGGTCGAGATCCTCGTGGCCGGCGATCCAGCGCAGGTTCGCGTGATCGTTGCGCAGTTGCGCGAGCAGCGCGCGCAGCGATGCGATCTGTTCGGCGGTGTAGGGCACGCTGAACGCCTGGTAGCGGCTGTCGCCCCAGTGTGGATAGCGGCCGATGTTGACGAGCTCGATGCCGATCGAGCGTGCGTTGTAGCCGTAGGTGTGGTTGGCGACGCGGTTGTCGGCGACGTAGCGGAACACGTCGCCGGCGAGGTCGATGTAGTAGTGGCCGCTGTTGCCGGTCTGCTTGGCCGGGTAATGGATGCGCTCGCCGAATTCGCGTGCCATCGCCATGTCCGGCAGTTCGGTGCAATGGATCACGACCAGGTCGACCGCCGACGAAGGACGCGCATCGAGGCGCTGCTCGTAGGGCAGGGGCTGGTCGTGGATCGCTAGGGCAGGCATCGGGTTTTCCGTCTCGGGTCGCGCGCCAGCGGTCTGTGGCCGACCCGGAATGCTAGCATCGCCGGTCCACACGCCCGCAAACCGCCGCAGGAAATGAAAGGTACCGTCATCCTCTCGCATGGTCTCGAAAGCGGCCCGCAAGCGACCAAGGTCAGCGCGCTGGCCCAGGTCTGCGACGCGCTCGGCTGGGCCAGCGTGCGACCCGACTATCGCGCCATCGATGCGCGCCGCGATCCGCTCGCGATCGGCGAGCGCATCGCACTCGCCCTGCAGCATGCGCCGGTGCAGGGAAGGGTCGTTTTCGGCGGATCGAGCATGGGTGCCTTCATCTCGGGCTTCGCCTCGATCGAGCGCGACTGCGACGGCCTGTTCCTGCTCGCCTTGCCGACCGCGATCCCGGGCTATCCGCAGGCATTCGCCGCCGCCGACGTGCCGACCACCCTGGTGCATGGCTGGAGCGACGAGGTGTGCCCGGTCGACGCGGCGATCGCGTTCGCGCGCGACCGCGACGCGACGCTGCACCTGGTGCGTGACGATCACCGCCTCGGCGCGCACGTCGACTGGTGCGCGCAGGCGTTCCGCCGTTTCCTGACGGACCTCGGCTGATGCCGAACCTGTTCGCGACCTGCGCCAAGGGACTCGAATACCTGCTGCGCGACGAATTGCGGGCGCTCGGCGCCGACGATGCGCGCGAGGCGCTCGCCGGCGTGCATTTTTCCGGCCCGCTCGAGCTCGCCTATCGAGCCTGCCTGTGGTCGCGGCTGGCGAGTCGCGTGCTGCTGCAACTGGCGGAGTTCGACGCCGCCGACGCGGACGCGCTGTATGCCGGCGTGCAGGCGATCGACTGGTCGCAGCACCTCGCCGTCGACGGCAGCTTCGCCGTCGACGCCGTCGGTGGCGGCGGTGCGCTCAAGCACACCCAGTACGTCGCCCTGCGCACCAAGGACGCGATCGTCGACCAGTTCCGCGAACGCTGCGGCGCGCGCCCCGACATCGACGTCGAGCGGCCGTCGATCCGCGTGAACGTGCGCCTGCACAAGGGACGCGCGTCGCTCTCGCTCGACCTCGCCGGCACGCCGTTGCATCGACGCGGCTGGCGCCAGGGCACCGGCGAGGCGCCGCTGAAGGAGAACCTCGCCTGCGCGATGCTGCTGCGGGCGGGTTGGCCGACGCCCGTTGCGAATGGAGGTGCCCTGGTCGACCCGATGTGCGGAGCCGGCACGCTGCTGATCGAAGGTGCGTTGATGGCCGCCGATGCGGCTCCCGGGCTCAAGCGCGATTACTTCGGATTCTTCGGCTGGCGTGGTCACGACGCGGCGGCGTGGCAGGCGTTGCTCGGCGAGGCGCAGGCGCGCGCGACGACGGGCCTGCGCGCGCTCAAGCCGTTGTTCTTCGGTTACGACCACGATCCCGCCGTGCTGAACGAAGCGAAGCGCAATGCGCAGGCGGCCGGCGTCGCCGGCTTCATGCAGCTCGCGCGGCAGTCGGCCGAACACCTGCATCGCCCGGCCGGCTGCGATGCGCCGGGCCTCGTCATCACGAATCCGCCATATGGCGAGCGCATCGGCGAGCGCACCAGCCTCGGCACGCTCTATCGCGCGTTCGGCGCGCGCCTGCGCAGTGAATTCACCGGCTGGCATGCCGCGGTGATCGTCGCCGACGACGAACTCGGCCATGCGCTCGGTTTGCGGGCGGACAAGCGTTACGTGCTCTACAACGGCGCTCTCGAATGCCGCCTGCTGCTGTTCGACCTCGCGGAGGCCGCGCCGCGCGAACGCGTCGAGCGCCCGTTGTCGGAAGGCGGGCAGGCGGTCGCCAACCGCATCGGCAAGAACCTGCGCCACCTGCGCAAGCGCCTCGAACGCGAAGGCATCTCGTGCTGGCGCGTCTACGATGCGGACATCCCCGAGTACGCAGCCGCGATCGACGTGTACACGGCGGTTGCGCGCGATGACGCCGCGCGCGCTGCCGATGGGGTGTTCCCGCAGGTCTGGCTGCACGTGCAGGAATACGCGCCGCCGCGCGACATTCCGGAGAATGTCGCGCGCGATCGCCTGCGCGATCTCGTGCATGCCGCCGGCGTCGCGCTCGCCGTTCCACGCGAGCGCATTGCGGTAAAGACACGCTACAAGGCGAAGGGCGGTTCGAAATACGGCCGTTTCGACCAGCGCGACGAATTCCTCGTGGTGGAGGAGGGCGGCGTCAAGCTGCGCGTGAACCTGTTCGACTACCTCGACACCGGCCTGTTCCTCGACCATCGACCGGTGCGCCTGCGCATGCGCGAGCTCGCGCGCGGCAAGCGGTTCCTCAACCTGTTCTGCTATACCGCGAGCGCGAGCGTGCACGCCGCGGCCGGGGGCGCAGCGACGACGACCAATGTCGACCTGTCGGCGACGTATCTGGAATGGGCTGCGCGCAATTTCACCCTCAATGGTTTTGCCGGCGAACGCCACCAGCTCGTGCAGGCCGACGTGCTGGCGTGGTTGCGCCACGACCGCGGCAGCTACGACCTAGTGTTCGTCGACCCGCCGACGTTCTCCAATTCCAAGCGCGCCGACGATTTCGACGTGCAGCGCGACCATGCCGAACTGCTGCGCCTGTGCGGTGCACGGCTTGCGCCAGGCGGTTTGATCGTTTTCTCGAACAACCTGCGTCGCTTCGCACTCGATGACGGCGTGCGTGCCCTGTTCGACGTGCGCGACACCAGCGCGGCGACGATCCCGTTCGACTTCTCGCGCAACGCGCGCATTCACGTTTGTTACGAACTGCGTCCGATCGGCGGTCCGGAATCGAATTCTTAACGCAGGGTGGAGTAATTTCAGTCCCGATTCAGGGGGGTGGCCGCAGCATGCGACCAACCTGAGGAGGGTGTGGAAATGCGCAGTATCCGTTCGATCGTGTTGGGTGTCCTGGTTGTCGCCGGCCTTGCGTTGGCGCCCTCGGCGTTTGCACGCGGCCACGTGAGCATCGGCATCGGCCTGCCGGGCGTGAGCATTGGTTTTTCCGACTGTCGCCATTGCGGCCATGGCTGGGGCGGCAACTACTACGGTGGCGGTTACTACGGCGGTGGCTATGGCTACTCGTCGTACTACGCTCCGGTGTACTACGGCCCGTCGTACTACTCGTCGGGCTATTACGACGACTATTACCCTGGCTACAGCACGGTCTATTACAGCCGTCCGGTCCACCGCTCGTACTACGGCGGCGGCTATCGCGGTCACGGGTACCGCGACTATGGCCATCGCGACTACGGCCGCGACTACGGTCATCGGGCTTCCTACTACGATCGCGGGCGCGACTATCATCACTGAGCGCACCTGAGATCACCGGTCAGCGCTGGCGGCTACCCCTCCCCCTTCCTGCCGCCAGCGCCTCGCCCCGCGACGATTTCCCCTGATCGTCGCGGGGTTTCTTCTTTCAGCATCCCCGATTCCTGCCTGCCTGGCCTGCCGGCCCCCGGAGTGGATCCGGGGACGCGCGTGGCACATTCCGTGCCGCCAGCCGTGGGCGGGTTATCATGCGCGAATTCGCAGCCGACGATGTGTGCATGAGCGAGCAGAGCAGACCAACCATGCCGGTCCCCAAGGATGCACCGGCGGCGTGGACCTTCTTCCGCCAATGGTTGCGCAATCCGCGGGCGATGGCGGCGCTGTCGCCGTCGGGCCGCCAGCTCACCCGCATGATGATTGCCCAGCTGCCGCCCGATGCGCGCCGCATCATCGAACTCGGCGCCGGTACCGGCGTGTTCACGCGCGCGCTGCTCGCGCGCGGCATCGCTGCGCGAGACTTGCTCGTCGTCGAGTTGAACGAAGAACTGCATGCGCTGCTGCAGCGCGAATTCCCCGATGCGAAGGTCGTGCACGACGATGCCTGCAACCTGGTCGAGATCGCCGGCCGCGTCGGGTTCAACCAGTATGGCGGAGCCGACGCCGCCATCAGCGGACTCGGCTTCCTCGCGATGCCGCGCAACGTGCAGAAGGGCATCCTCGAAGCGATCTTCAGCGTACTCGGTCCGGGCCGGCCGCTGATCCAGTTCACCTACGGCCTGACCAGCCCGATTCCGGGCGATCTCGTCCGCGAACTCGGTTTGCACGTGCATCGGGCGGGCATTGCGCCGCTGAACCTGCCGCCCGCGTTCGTGTTCGTCTACACCCGCTAGGCGGATTTCGGTCACCCCTGCACGCGCGCCGCGATTCCGCAACGGTGGCCGCGTTATCATGGGCGTCCCAGACACCGAGGGCGCGCCGTGGGTGATTCGTCGATTCCCGATTGGATGAAACAGTGGCAGGCGCTGTCGCAGCAGTCGCTCAATGCATGGAGTGATGCCGCGCGCGGTGCCACCCCGGGCGGCGCGGGCATGCCCGGCGCTGGCTTCGAGCAGTGGGCGCGTGCGTTCACGCCTGCCGCTGCAGCCGGACCAGCAGGCACGGTCGACCGCCTCGTCGACGGCGCGAAGGCGTACGTCGCATTCATGCAATCGCTGATCGCGGCGGGCGCGAATGCGCCGAATGGCATTCCCTCATGGAGCGATGCGCTACGCCAGGCATTCGCGGCCCCCGGTGGCAACGCGTTGTTCGAGCATCCGCTCGCCCAGATGTGGAAAGGAGCGCCGAACGGCGGCTTCGCCGGCATGCCGAACCCGTTTGGCGCAATGCCGCCGCCGGCCGATCTCGGCGACATGAAATCGTGGCTCAAGCTGCCGGCGTTCGGCTTCCTGCGCGAACACCAGGAGCACCAGCAAAAGGGCGCCGTCGCGTTCGTCGAATACCAGGAGCAGGTCGCGCGCTACAACGCGCAGATGCTCGAAGCGGCCCGGCGCGGATTCGAGCTGTTCGAGGGCAAGCTGGCCGAGCGCGAACAACCGGGTCGGCAGATCGAATCGCTGCGCGCGCTGTACGACCTGTGGGTCGATGCGGCCGAGGAAGCGTATGCGGAAATCGCGCTCTCGCGAGAGTTCCAGGAAATCTACGGCGAACTCACCAATGCGCAGATGCGCCTGCGTGCGCAGATCCAGCAGGAGGTCGAGCGCCTCAGCGTCGACCTCGGCATGCCGACGCGCAGCGAACTGAACAGCATCGGCGAGCGCCTGCAGGCATTGCGGCGCGAAGTGCGCGCGCAGCGCGGTGGCGACGCCCTGATCGACGAGATCGCCGGATTGCGCGGCGAGTTCGAGGCGCTGAAGGCGGCGGTGAAGTCGTCGCGCGCACCGGTGACGCGCGAGGTGCCCGCGCGTACGGTCATCGTCGAGCCGGTCGTGGCGAAATCGGAAAAAGCGAGGCACGCAAAGGCGCGCAAGACACCCGCACCAGCGAAGGCGACTCCGCCGGTGCGCGCCAAGCGCAGGGCAAAGGCAGAGCGCGCGGAACGCGCGGTGGCCGCGGTCGCCCCCGGCAATTTCGCGTCTCGTATCGCGAAATTCGCTGATGCCTCGCTCGGATCCGGGCGCCGCAAGGAACGCCCGCCGGCGGACAAGGCGGATGCCGGCAAGCGCAAGAAGAAGAAACGCTGAGCGACGACCGAGGACATCGCATGGGCCCGATCAAGATCGAACCGACCAAGGCGCTCGACGAGGCGCTGACCACCCAGCGCAAGCTCGCCGTGGCGCTCGACACGCTGCGCAAGGTCGACGACGTCGACTTCGGCGTGACCGCGAAGGAGGAAATCTACCGCGAAGACAAGCTCGTCGTGTACCGCTTCCGCGGCGACCGCCCGCCGACCGCGAAGGTACCGATCCTGATCGTCTACGCGCTGGTCAACCGGCCCTACATGGTCGACCTGCAGGACGACAAGTCGCTGGTCAAGAACCTGCTCGCGCGTGGCGAGGACGTCTACCTCATCGACTGGGGTTATCCGGATGGTGCCGACCGGTGGCTCACCCTCGACGACTACATCAATGGCTACATCGCGCGTTCGGTCGATGCGGTCGCCAGGCGTGCGCGCGTGAAGAAGATCAACCTGCTCGGCATCTGCCAGGGCGGCGCGTTCTCGCTGTGCTTCGCCGCGATGCATCCGCACAAGGTGCAGAACCTGATCACGATGGTCACGCCGGTCGATTTCCAGACGCCGGAGAACATGCTGTCGAACTGGGTGCAGCGGATGGACGTCGACCTGTTCGTCGACACGCTCGGCAACGTCCCGGCCGATCTCATGAACCTGTGCTACCTGATGCTGAAGCCGGTACGGCTGAACCAGCAGAAGTACATCGGCCTCGTCGACATCCTCGACGACAAGGTCGAGATGGAGAACTTCCTGCGCATGGAGAAATGGATCTTCGATTCTCCCGACCAGGCAGGCGAAGCGTTCCGCCAGTTCATCAAGGACTTCTACCAGGGCAACAAGCTGGTCAAGGGCGGCCTCAGGATCGGCGAGCGCGAGGTGAGCCTCGCCAACATCACGATGCCGGTATTGAACGTGTTCGCCGAGCAGGACCACCTCGTGCCGCCATCCGCGTCGCGCGTTCTCGGCGAGCACGTCGGCACGAAGGACTATACCCAGATCGCGTTCCGCGGCGGCCACATCGGCATCTACGTGTCGGGTCGCGCGCAGCGCGAGGTGCCGTCGGCGATCCACGACTGGCTGGCGCAGCGTGCCGGCCCGTAGCCGTTACTTGACGCGGATCGACGCGGAAGCACGCGGATAGAGCGACATCCACGCCGGCTTTCGGCTCGCTCGCGCCCGTTTCGATGCGCGAACAAGGTATTTGCGGCGTGAAACGGCGCCGAAAGCCGGGCGCGCCATGCTGCACGCCCTTTCCGTATCGACCCGTCCAGCGAGCCCGCCATGAACGACGTCCTGTTCCACCTGCATGGCCTCACGATCACGCCGTGGAAACTGGTCGGCCTGGTCGGCACCTTCCTGTTCACCGCGCGCTGGTTCGTGCAGTTCTACGCCACGAAGAAGTCGAAGCGCGTCGTCATGCCGATGTCGTTCTGGTACCTGTCGATCGTCGGCAGCGTGATGACCCTCGCGTATTTCATCTGGGGCAAGAACGATTCGGTCGGCATCCTGCAGAACGCGTTCCCGATGTTCGTGTCGGTCTACAACGTGTTCGTGCACCTGCGCCACCACCAGCCGGAGGTCGTCAGCCCGGGCGGTTCGGAGGAGACCTGAGCCGGGTGGGCCGTCCCGCGTGACGCGCGCGGGTCCGGGTGCCAGAATCGGCGGCGCCGGAACCGTCCGGCGTTCTTGGGGAGAGGAACATGGACAATCGCAGCGCGCCGGTCGTTTCGCTCGGCGAGTGGATCATCACGTTCATCGTGCTGGCGATACCGCTGGTGAACATCATCATGCTGTTCGTATGGGCGTTCTCGGGCGGAACCAATCCGAGCAAGCAGAATTTCTGCAAGGCGACGCTGATCGTCTACCTCGTCTGCATCGTGCTGTTCTTCGTCTTCGGCGGCATGGCGTTCTTCGGCGCGATGATGCACGGCGGCATGCCGACCACGACCTGAGACGGGATTACGGGCCCGGCGCGCGCAGGACGTGCGCGCCGTACCTTACGGAAACAGTTTCTGGTGGAATTCCTCGACGCATCGATCGAGCGCCGTGCCCAGTTCCAGCTTGAGTTTCTCCGCGTGATTCGCGAGGAGTTCGTCTTCCGAGGGCGCATTCGCCGCGTTCGAGGATCTGTAGCGGCATTGGCCCAGCGCGAGCGGCTTGCCACTGGCGGTCTCGCCGCTGGTCACGCTGACCGAAGCATTGAACACCACGGCGCCCTTCGCGAGTGCCCAGTGATCCGTGGCCACCGTGACGGCGTAGCCGGAGCTGCCGATCACGCTGCCGTATTTCGTCGTGAGCAATTCGCGCACCTTCTCCGAGAGCAGCGTGGTGGGATCCGGGATGCCGTTCTCGAGCACCAATGCCTGGCCGGCACTCTGCGAATGCTTGAAGGCCGCCGTCGCAGCGACCACGCCGCCAATCGCGCCGAACAGCATGCCGACGGTCATCGTTGCCTGATCTCCGGCCGTCATGTGGACGAAGCTCGGCGTCGGCTTCACCAGCAATTGCACGTCGTGACCTTGCAGCGCCAGGGCCGTTGCCGCATCGACCGGCGTGTACTTGCTCGAAGGTGGATTGCTGGCGCAGCCCTGGAAGAGGACTGTCATGGCCGTCAGTGCGCAGATTGACCGTTTCAAGCGGAGGTTCCCTGGTGCGAAAGAGACGGACAGAGCGGTCGAAGCAGGGCTCGCCCATGCGACGCGAGCCACGGCCGCCTATTCCGGATCGTAGTCGAGATTCGGCGCGAGCCAGCGCTCCGCTTCGGCGAGCGTCCAGCGCTTGCGCTTCGCATAGTCCTCGACCTGTTCGCGCGTGAGACGACCGACGACGAAGTACTGGCTGTCCGGATGCGCGAAGTACCAACCGGACACCGCGGCGGTCGGAACCATCGCGAAACCTTCGGTCAACACGATGCCGGCGTTGTTCGTCGCGTCGAGCAAGCGGAACAAGGTCGCCTTCTCGGTGTGGTCGGGGCAGGCCGGGTAGCCCGGTGCCGGGCGGATGCCGCGGTACTGCTCGGCGATGAGCTCGTCGTTCGACAAAGCCTCGTCCGCGGCATAACCCCAGAACTCGCGTCGCACGCGCCCGTGCAGGCGTTCCGCGAAGGCCTCTGCGAGGCGGTCCGCGAGTGCCTTGAGCATGATCGACGAATAGTCGTCGTGGTCGCGTTCGAAACGCTCGATGTGCGCATCGATGCCGATGCCCGTGGTGACCGCGAAGCCGCCGATCCAGTCGGCGCGATTCGAATCCTTCGGTGCGACGAAATCGGCGAGGCAGAAGTCCGGCCGCTCGACCGGCTTGTCGGCCTGCTGGCGCAGGTGGTGCAAGGTGGCGAGCGGTTTGGCTCCCTCTCCATGCAGTTCGATGTCGTCGCCGACGGCATGGGCGGGCCAGAAACCGATCACGCCGCGCGCGGTCAGCCATTTCTGTCCGACGATCTTCGCGAGCATCGCTTGCGCATCGCGGAACAGCTCGGTCGCCTGCGCGCCGACGACCGCGTCCTCGAGGATCGCCGGGTAGCGACCTGCCAGTTCCCACGCGCTGAAGAACGGCGTCCAGTCGATGCAGTCGACCAGCTCGGCCAGCGGGTAGTCGTCGAACACGGTGATGCCCGGCTTGTTCGGCGCCGGCGGTACGTAGTCCGCCCACTTGCCGTCGAAGCGTTGCTTGCGTGCCTTGTCGAGCGGCACCAGGCGCTTCGCGCCGCTGCGGTCCTTGTGGCGCTCGCGCACCTCCGCATAGTCGGCACGCACCTTTTCCATGAAGGCGTCGACCAGTTCCTTCGACACCAGCGATTGCGCGACGCCGACCGCGCGCGAAGCATCCTTGACCCAGACGCAGGGCGATTTGTAGTGCGGCTCGATCTTCAGTGCGGTGTGCGCGCGCGAGGTCGTCGCACCGCCGATCAGCAGCGGAATCGCGAAATCCTGGCGCTGCATTTCCTTCGCGACGTGGCTCATCTCCTCCAGCGACGGCGTGATCAGACCGGACAAGCCGATCATGTCGGCGCCCTCGGCGATCGCCACGTCGAGGATCTTCTGCGCCGGCACCATCACGCCGAGGTCGATCACCTCGAAGTTGTTGCAGCGGAGCACGACGCCGACGATGTTCTTGCCGATGTCGTGCACGTCGCCCTTGACCGTCGCCATCACGATCTTGCCGTTCGACTTCGCGGTATCGCCGGTGCGCAGCTTCTCGGCTTCGATGTACGGCAGCAGGTAGGCGACCGCCTTCTTCATCACGCGGGCGGACTTGACCACCTGCGGCAGGAACATCTTGCCGGCGCCGAACAGGTCGCCGACGATGTTCATGCCGTCCATCAGCGGTCCCTCGATCACGTCGAGCGGGCGCGTGGAGAGCTGGCGCGCTTCCTCGGTGTCGGCCTCGGCGAACGCGTCGACGCCGTGCACCAGCGCATGGGCAAGGCGCTCGCGCACCGGCAGCGAGCGCCAGGCGAGGTTTTCGACCACGACTTCGCCCTTCTTCGCCTTGTAGCGTTCGGCGACTTCGAGCAGGCGTTCGGTGGCGTCCTTGCGCCGGTTGAGCACGACGTCCTCGACGCGCTCGCGCAGTTCCGGATCGAGGTCGTCGACGATCGGCAGCGCGCCGGCGTTGACGATGCCCATGTCCATGCCGGCGTGGATCGCGTGGTAGAGGAACACCGCATGGATCGCCTGGCGCACGGTCTCGTTGCCGCGGAACGAGAACGAGACGTTCGAGACGCCGCCCGAGACGTGGCAGCCGGGCAGGGTCGCCTTGATGAGGCGCGTCGCCTCGATGAAGTCGACCGCGTAGTTGTCGTGTTCCTCGATGCCGGTCGCGATCGCGAAGATGTTTGGATCGAAGATGATGTCTTCGGGCGGGAAACCGACCTGCTCGGTGAGGATGCGGTAGGCGCGCGTGCAGATCTCGACCTTGCGCGCACAGGTGTCCGCCTGGCCCTGTTCGTCGAACGCCATCACCACTGCGGCGGCGCCGTAGCGCCGCACCTTGCGTGCGTGGTCGAGGAAGACGTCCTCGCCTTCCTTCAGCGAGATCGAGTTGACCACGCCCTTGCCCTGCAGGCAGCGCAGGCCGGCCTCGATCACGCTCCACTTCGACGAGTCGACCATGACCGGCACGCGCGCGATGTCGGGTTCGGACGCGATCAGGCTCAGGAACCGCACCATCGCGGCTTCCGAATCGATCAGGCCCTCGTCCATGTTGACGTCGATGATCTGCGCGCCGCTCTCGACCTGCTGGCGCGCGACCTCGACCGCCTCGGCGAAGCGGTCTTCCTTGATCAGTTTCTTGAACTGCGCGCTACCGGTGACATTGGTGCGCTCGCCGACGTTCACGAACAACAGTTCAGGCGTGATGACGAGCGGTTCAAGCCCGGAAAGGCGCGTGTGGCGAGTTTGGGTATTCATCAAAGGAATTTCGACGCGGATGCGTGCGGATGACCGTGGATCAGGAAATGGATCGGTTGCCGCCACGGCAAGCCGGCGAACGAGCGATCGGCCTGTGCTCCCTTTGCCCTATCCGACGTCATCCGCGTGGATCCGCGTCCAATGCAATGGGTCCTCATGCCGCTGCCAACATCGGGAGCGTTCGCGGCGCCACGCCGGCGACCGCATCGGCGATCGCCTTGATATGCGCCGGCGTCGTGCCGCAGCAGCCACCGACGAGGTTGAGCAGGCCGCTGCGCGCGAACTCGCCGATCAGGGTGGCCATGTCCTCGGGCGTTTCGTCGTATTCGCCGAACGCGTTCGGCAATCCCGCGTTCGGGTGTGCGCTCACATGGCAGTCGGCGATCTGCGCGAGTACGTCGACGTACTGGCGCAGCTCCTTCGCGCCGAGCGCGCAGTTGAGCCCGACCGACAGCGGTCGCGCATGGGCGACGGACGCGTAGAACGCTTCGGCCGTCTGGCCCGACAGGGTGCGGCCGGACAGGTCGGTGATCGTGCCGGAAATCATGATCGGCAGGCGCGCACCACGCGCGTCGAATTCCTCTTCGATCGCATACAGCGCGGCCTTCGCATTGAGCGTGTCGAAGATCGTCTCGACCATCAGCGTGTCGGCGCCGCCGTCGATCAGGCCGGCGGTTGCTTCGCGGTAGGCGAGGCGCAGCTCCTCGAAGCTCGTATTGCGGAAACCCGGATCATTCACGTCCGGGCTGATCGAGGCGGTGCGGCTGGTCGGCCCGAGCACGCCGATCACGAAGCGCGGCTTGTCCGGCGTCTTCGCTTCGATCGCGTCGCAGCAGGCGCGTGCGAGTTTCGCGCCTTCACGGTTGAGTTCGTAGACGATGTGTTCGAGGTGGTAGTCGGCCTGGCTTATCGACGTCGCGTTGAACGTGTTCGTCTCGAGCAGGTCGGCACCGGCTTCCAGATAGGCGGTATGGATCGCGCGGATGACGTCCGGGCGCGTCAGCACGAGCAGGTCGTTGTTGCCCTT
>Ga0105249_10003297_pt1 | contig 13988 bp, 11 predicted proteins | sample KBSS44metaG_FD_81522 | JGI IMG/M metagenome (GOLD analysis project Ga0105249, IMG submission 81522) | Switchgrass rhizosphere microbial communities from Kellogg Biological Station, Michigan, USA - KBS S4-4 metaG | ecosystem: Host-associated > Plants > Roots > Rhizosphere > Soil | place... | reverse complement strand
GTTCGCAGCGCTGTATTACATTACAGTAAATACAATTCCGTTACCAATGCAGATAAGATCAGTTTTCATACGCCGCAACTGACATTGGATAATTCGCAAGTGATCTGGGTGCCTTTAGACGGCGCCGGAAAAGCTGTACCACAGGTTGACCTGTTCTTTAATTATCGGGTCAATCCAAATGACCTGAAGGATAAGTTGAAAATTGAAATTGAAGGAAATAAAACTGACTATTCATTTATCACTCAATCACCCGAAAATAAAATCTCATTACGGATCGCTGAATTGAAGCATGAAGACAAAGATTATAGCGTGCGACTTACCATAGAAAAAGGATTAAAGCCTGAAGTGGGTAACGACGCAACCGGCGAATCGATTGTTTCGAATTTTACTATTCCATCTCCTTATTCCCTTACAATTCAAAATATGGAGCCGCAGCATGATGGCGTGGAAGGTTCTGTTATTATTACTACCAGCCAGCAGGTGATTGCTGAAGACCTGAAATCGTTTGTCAAATTTGAACCCAATTTGCCTTTTACAACAGAGATTAGTGACAATGGATTTATCATTCGCAGTGACAAATTTGATGTGGAGAAAAGCTATGCCCTGACGATCGCAAAAAATTTAAAAGGTCGCATCGGCGGTGTGCTGAAAGAAGATTTTGATGGCAGTGTGGCTTTTGGTCAGCTGGAATCAAGTATCAAATTCACAAACAGTAAAGGCATCTATCTTTCAAAAAAGGGAGGAAAAAATATCGAAGTGCAGATCACTAACACCGCGAAGGTAAAACTCGTCATTTCCAAGATTTATGAGAATAATCTGCTGGTGGCTCAGCGCTATGGGTATTCACCCAATGAAAATTCAGGATATGATTATGCCAGCAGGTATGATGATGGTGAGGAAGAAGGAGATTCTTATGATGAGCATAATTATGACGTGCAACTCGGAGACGTGATCTATTCGAAAGAAATAGACACACGGTTATTAAAAAAATCAGGAGGCGGGCGATTGCTCAACCTATCCGATTATGAAGATCGTTTACAGGACTTCAAAGGCATCTATCATATCTCGATTCGCAGTACGGAAGATTATTGGGTACGGGACAGCCGGTTTATTTCTTTGTCTGATCTCGGTATGATTGTAAGAGAAGGAGAAGATAAAGTAATGGTGTTCGTGAACTCAATTAAATCTGCTGATGCAGTGAATGGAGTAAATGTGAGTTTATATTCCAACAATAATCAATTGATCGGGTCGGGTTCTACCAACAGTGATGGTGTGGCTGAGATCGCTTACACGAAAAAAGACTTCAGTGGATTTAAGCCTGCTATGCTCATCGCAAAAACAGCAGATGATTTTAATTACCTGCCCTTTAATAATACAAGAATAAACATTTCGCGGTTTGATGTGGGTGGGAAAAGAAACAATCAATCCGGTCTCGATGCGTTTGTATATGCAGAACGGGATATTTATCGTCCCGGCGAGAAAATAAATTTTGCCGTTGTCATTCGTGACAGGCAATGGAAATGCCCGGGCGATATGCCGGTGAAAATGGTATTTCTCATGCCTAACGGTAAAGAACTGAAAGTTTTCAGAAAAAGCCTGAATGAAGAAGGCGCTGCAGAAGGAAATATTGAAATCTCCAATTCAGCGATTACCGGCAGCTATACATTGGAAGTATATACTTCAAATGATGTACTGCTTGCCACAAAGAATTTTTCTGTTGAAGAATTTGTGCCGGATAGAATCAAGGTCAGCGCTAAACTGGATAAAGAAACATTAAAAGCTGATGAATCCGCCAATCTTTCTATTAATGCCATTAACTTTTTTGGACCGCCGGCTGCCAATCGCAATTATGAAGTAGATATCCAGGTGAAGCAAAAATATTTTGATCCTGAAAAGTTTGAAGATTATAATTTTTCCATGGCGAACCAGACCACAACTTTTGATAATGATAAAAGGGAAGGCAAAACAGATGAACAGGGAAATGCTGCCGAAACTTTTGAATACAAGGATGCTTATAAAGATAAAGGTTTGCTGGAAGCTAAATTTTATACAACCGTTTTTGATGAGACGGGCAGACCGGTGAGCCGTGTATCCTCATTGGATATTTATACGCAAACAGTTTTCCTGGGCGTAAAGTATGACTGGTTTTATTATTACCCGTTGAATCAGCCCGTACGTTTTCAGCTTGCGGCTGTAAATAAAGAGGGTAATGCAGTAAGCAGCAAAGCAAGAGTGGAAGTGATCAAGCATGAATACCGCACCTCGTTAGAAAGAAATGGTGATTATTTCCGGTATGTAAGTTCGGTTGATGATAAGATGATAACAGAGACAGAGATCAATGTGAGTAACGGAACTATTTATACCTATGTACCGCGTACACCCGGTGACTATGAAGTGCGGTTTTATAACCCCGGCAGCAATAATTATATCAAAAGGGATTTTTACAGTTATGGAAGCTGGGGCTGGGGTATCACCAATTCTTCTTTCGAAGTGGATAATGAAGGCAATGTTGAAATAACCCTCGATAAGAAATCTTATTATACCGGCGAAACAGTTGAAGCCTTGCTGAAATCTCCTTTTAATGGCCGTATGCTGGTAACATTGGAAAGCGATCATGTTATTTCACATCAGTATGTGAATGTAGAGAACAGGACTGCAACAGTACGCTTGCCATTAAATGATGACCATGTACCTAATGTGTATATTAATGCCACATTGATAAAACCACACGAACAATCCGATATCCCATTAACTGTTGCACATGGATACAAAAGCATAAAAGTTGAGGATAAAGGAAGGAAAATCCCTGTCGAAATAACAGCATCCAAAACAGTTCGCAGTAAAACACATCAGAAAGTAAAAGTAAAAGCCGCACCGAATAGTTATGTTTCATTAGCTGCTGTTGACAATGGTGTTTTACAAGTCAGCGGTTTTGAAACACCTGATCCGTATAATTATTTCTACCAGAAGAAAGCATTGCAGGTAACAGCCTATGATATTTATCCACTGTTATTTCCCGAATTAAGAGGAAGCAGCACAGGAGGGGATGGTGAAGCAGAAATGGATAAACGGGTGAACCCGATGCCTGCAAAAAGAATAAAGGTAGTAAGCTACTGGAGTGGTTTGAAGAAAACGGATGGCAGTGGCGATGCAAGTTTTGAATTTGATGTTCCTCAATTCAGTGGCGAATTGCGTTTGATGGCTGTGAATTTTAAAGGAGAAAAATTTGGAAGCAGTGAGAACACAATGACCGTTGCTGACCCAATTGTTATCAGTACAGCCTTACCAAGATTTTTAAGCCCGGGTGATACGGTTACAGTCCCGGTGACAATGAGTAACACTACAGCGAAAGCAGCCAATGCTACCGCTACTTTGAATATAGAAGGACCGTTAAAAGTTGTTGGAAATAATAAGCAATCTGTTTCTATCAATTCAAAATCTGAAAGCATTGCCTTGTTCCAGTTAGTGGCTGATCCAACAATAGCTATTGGAAAAATAAAAGTTGCGGTAAATGGTTTGGGTGAAACCTTCCGTGATGAAACAGAGATCTCTGTTCGTCCCCCATCTACCTTGCAAAAAGTTGCAGGCAGTGGCTCCATCACTGCCGGTAGTTCCAAAGCGATCAATATTGGTTTGAGTGACTTCATTCCCGGCAGTGTGGACTATGATCTTGTTGTAAGCCGCTCACCTGCATTGGAACTCGGCGATCACTTACGTTATCTTGTTCAGTATCCCTATGGTTGTACAGAGCAAACCGTATCTGCTGCATTCCCGCAATTATATTATGGCGATATGGCCGACCTGATGGGATTGAATAAGCAGAATAAGATGAATGCGAATACGAATATCCTGGAAGCGATTCGTAAAATAAAAATGCGGCAACTCTATAATGGAGCAGTCACCCTGTGGGATGGCGGAGGAACAGAAGATTGGTGGGCTACGATCTATGCGGCACATTTTTTAATTGAAGCAAAAAAAGCAGGGTTTGATTATGATAATAGTTTGATCGAAACAATGCTCGGTTATATCAGTAATCGTTTAAAAACAAAAGAAACGATCGTCTATTACTATAATCGTAACCAGAATAAAAAGATCGCACCGAAAGAAGTGACCTACGGTTTGTATGTACTGGCTTTAGCTGGTAAAACAGATGTATCGGCGATGAACTATTACAAAGCCAATCAAAACTTGTTGGCATTAGATAGCCGTTACTTATTGGCTGCAGCTTATGCAACAGCTGGTGATAAAAAATCATTCAACAACATGTTGCCTTCGGCATTTGCAGGTGAGGAGTCAGTGGCACAGACAGGCGGTAGCTATTATTCCGATGTGCGGGATGAAGCCATTGCGCTGAACTGTTTGATCGATGCCGACCCGGGTAATGCGCAGATCGGGGTCATGGCAAAACATATAAGTGATAAGCTAAAAACACGTTACTGGCTCAGTACACAGGAAAGAGCTTTTTCATTTTTGGCATTGGGTAAGCTGGCAAGGAAGGCAAACACTTCAGATGCAACAGCAGAAATAAAAGTAAATGGAAAAACAATTGCCAAAGTGGATGGTGGTCAATGGCGTGGAGATAAGAATGCATTAAAAGGAACCAATATTGAAATTGCCGTAAAGGGCAAAGGACAACTTTATTTCTTCTGGAATGCTGAAGGCATCAGTGCAAGCGGAGCTTATAAAGAAGAAGATAACTACCTGAAAGTGCGAAGACATTTTTATTCCCGTAATGGCACACCGTTGTTGAATACGACGTTCAAACAAAATGACCTGATCATTGTAGGCATAACGTTGGAAAGATCTTATAACACAACTGTAGAGAATGTTGTGCTTACTGATCTTTTACCGGCGGGTTTTGAAATTGAAAATCCCCGCACCAAAGAAATACCAGGCATGGACTGGATCAAAGATGGACTGACGCCAACGGCATTGGATGTGCGTGATGATCGAATTCATTTCTTTGTGGATGCAAACAACAATAAACAGACCTATTATTACGCTGTTCGTGCTGTATCGCCGGGCACCTATAAGATGGGTCCTGTAAGCGCCGATGCAATGTATAATGGCGAATATCACTCTTATAATGGAGCAGGAGTGGTAAGAGTTGTGAGATAATGCAATTAAGTATGCCATACTCTTAAAGTATGGCATACTTTCCCCTCTACTGGCATAATTTTTTGACTAAGATTATTTCAAAGCAATTAATGTTATGCCATCTTCAGTTGTTGCAGCAGTAAGATATGATGAGAAGACCTTGAAGTTGAGAGTGATCTTTCAATCGGGAGCCATCTATGATTATTTAAATGTCCCCGGGAATGTTTATAATGAAATGAAAAAAGCATCATCAAAAGGCGAATTTCTCAATAAAGAAATAAAACCCAACTATGAATTTGAAAAAATAAGATAAGCTCCTTTCAATATCAACTCATCACTTATAACTTTATTATGAAGATAGCCACATACAATGTAAACGGAGTAAACGGCAGATTGAATGTACTGCTGCGCTGGTTAAATGAAGCAAAGCCGGATATCGTTTGTCTGCAGGAACTAAAAGCCCCAAATGAAAAATTTCCTTTGCAACCCGTAAAAGAAATTGGTTATGATGTTAAGTGGCATGGACAAAAAAGCTGGAATGGTGTTGCCATTCTTTCAAGAGTGGGAGAGATCAATGAACTAAGACGGGTATTGCCGGGTGATCCCGAAGATCTTCATAGCCGGTACATTGAAGCAATTGTAAACAACATCACGATCGGGTGCCTGTACCTTCCCAATGGAAACCCATGGCCCGGACCCAAATTCGATTATAAATTAAAATGGTTTAAACGTTTGACTGCACATGCAAAAAAATTAATAGCACAAAAATCTCCTGTAGCATTGATCGGTGATTTTAATGTAATGCCAACTGAGCTTGATGTCTATAAGCCCGAGCGATGGGTGAATGATGCATTATTCAGAATTGAAGTCCGGGATGCATTTAAAAACTTAGTTGACCAGGGTTGGACAGATGCTCTTCGCAAACTCTATCCAAAAGAAAAGATCTATACCTTCTGGGATTATTTCAGAAATGCATACCAGCGTGATGCGGGATTACGTATCGATCATTTTTTATTGAGTCCCCAGTTAAAACGTAAATTGGTAGCTGCAGGTGTTGATAAGCATGTAAGAGGATGGGAGAAGACAAGTGATCACGCACCGGTTTGGATTGAGTTGAAGGATAAATAATAACCCCTGCATGAAAATTGCAATTCTTATTTTATGGAAGCCTTATTGAAAAAGATCGCTGCATTTGCCGACCGGGCTCACGGAGAACAGCGGCGAAAATATGCAGACGAAAGATATATTGAACATCCCCTGCGGGTTATGAAGATGTGTAAGGATTATGGTTATTCATTACCTGTTCTGGCTGCAGCAATTTTACACGATGTATTGGAAGATACACAAACAACTGCCGGTGAGATAAAGGAATTTTTATCGACCTTAATGAATGAAAAGAATACGGACCGTACAATGTCGCTTGTAATCGAGTTAACCGATGTTTTTACCAAAGAACATTATCCCCGGCTGAACCGGCGAAGACGAAAAGCCAAAGAAATTATCCGCCTGGAAAAAATCAGTGCAGAAGCGCAAACAATAAAATATGCTGACATCATTGATAATGCCATAGGTATTGCACAGCACGATGCTGACTTTGCACCGGTTTATTTAAATGAATGCAGCGCTTTACTGGATAAAATGAAAAAAGGCAATAAAGAACTTCGGGAAAAAGCAATAGAAATACTGGTGAAAGAAATTGAACAATTAAACACAGGGATAGTATTCTTAAAGGATGCAATTAACGTTCCTGGTCAGCAGGATCACATGAAGAAATAATACAACGGGACTATCTTACTATCGCACCAGCAGGTATTCTCCTTCTTTTAGGTTTTTCATCCTTCAGTGCATTTTTGTATCCGCATTCATATCGGGATTCCCTTTTTTCTTTGTAACGATCCCGCCTGAGGATTCTTTACGTCCCTGGCTTGAAGTACGACCTGTATCGCCTTTACGATTTTTTACTGATTGTTTTTGCATAAAATGGTTTTATACAAATAATATGAATAAACAATCATGCCAGTTGGATTTCTATTCCTGGTGTTGGAACACCCCTTGCTTAATCGAATTTGCGCTCTCAGCTTTTTGAACACCCCTGTTGTTGCTGCTGTCATCTTTTGTTTGAATAAGTTTCTTATATAACCCAATAACAAGCAGTGGTGATGCTAACTGGCTCAATAAAATGCCTCTGAGCTTTTTCCCGGCCAGGAAATAACCTAAGGCAAATAACATAGCGCCGCCGGCTGTCCATAAAAAAAAACCGGAGGGGATCTTCGCTGTTTGTTCTTCGATCAGCTTTGCAAATCTTTGTTTGTCGGTCGCATTTTCCATAAAAAATTATTTAGGTGAGGAATGAGTACGCCAATTGATATTGCGCATAATTTGTGCCATCATGCCGGCAGGAACTCATTGAAATGCTATCGGGCGTTAAAACAAAAGGAATATAGACGTAGCAAGAAGTAGCTAATAAAAAAGCGGCCAACTCTGTGGCCGCTTACGAATCTCAACGTAGAAAATAAAAAAATGGTTTTGGTTCTAATCAATGCTCTTTAGTGTAACATACTTCTGTAGCTTATCATAATTAAAGCCTTTTGACCGCATGTCCTTAATGTACTCAGGCGTAACTCCCACCGCTTTTACTGCAACGATCTCATCCAGGTCAATATTTTTGAACCCTACACTTTCAAAACTTTTCACAAACTCCGGAGTGATACCCTGGGCTTTCAAACCGGTTACGTTATCAAGATCTGAGATCTTATAGCCAGCGGATTCAAAACTTTTTATATACTCAGGTGTAATGCCCAATGCTCTGAATGCAACAAGGTTCTCAGGCTTTACATCTTTATACCCCATACTTGTAAAGCTCTTCATGTATTCGGGCGTAACGTTCTGTGATTTCATGCCGACAAATTCATCGGCATCAATATTTTTAAATCCGAGGTCAAACCAGCCCTTGATGTATTCAGGCGTTACACCAATTGCTTTAAAAGCGACCAATTGATCATGCGGGATATTGGTGAGACCAACAGCTTTAAATGAATTCACAAACTCAGGTGTAATATTCATGGCTTTAAAGCTTACGATATCATCAGCATCATCGTCTTTACCACCCTTATCGCCTTTCTCACCTTTATCTCCTTTCATTTGCCGCACTTTGCTGATATATTCTTTATCGATACCCTGTGCTTTAAAGCTTACCAACTGATCGGTAGAAATATCTTTATACTCACTGCGTATTTCAGAAATATATTTCTCGTCGATATGCAATGCTTTCAATGGAATTAAATTTTCCAGCGATACGTCTTTGAATCCTGCATTACGGATAGAAGAAATATAAGCCTTATCAATCCCCAGCGCCGCAACAGGGATCAGGTCATCCTTGGATACATCTTTATACCCTTCACTGCGCAGCATGGTCAAAAATTCTTTTTTGATATTGATAAAGAAAAAAGCCATCTGGTCATCATCATCCAGTGTTTCTTTCAGCTCTTTGTTCATATAATCAACATAGGCTTTATCGGCAGTGAATTTATAAGTACCCATTCCGGTATTACCTTCAAATCTGCCGGTCATTTGCATCGTGCCGGCTTCACGGGTGATACTAAATGTTCCCTGTGTTCCTTTTGGCAATGTTCCCAGGTCAGATATTTTGAAATCTTCACCATTGTAAGAGTGCTTGCCCTTATAATCATCTTCACTGTCGAGCTTTTCATCGCTAAAGCGGATATGCACTTTATCGTCTTTGATCACCGCGAACCAATACCCTTCAGTTTCCATTCCATGGTTGCGGATATTCTTTTCTGATTTTTCTGTCTTTTCGACCTTCGGACTGTTTTGTGCTTTAGCAACCGGCTCATTCAGCAGGCAGGCTAAAAAAGCAAGTACGGGCAGCAGGAAAAAATATTTCCAGGCTGTGTGCAGGTTTGATCTTTTTGTGTTCATCATGGCTATACGTTTTTTAAGAATTGACTGATTATAGTTCGTTGTTAGGCTCAGGGGTAAATGCGGCGCCGATACTTTCACCAGGCTTAGCTGGTAGCTTTGCTTGTCTACTTTTTCTTTTTGCATCAGCTGGTCGTCTGTTAAAAATTCAAGATTGCTTTCGATCTCGCGGCGATAGATCCATGCAAAGGGATTAAACCATTGAAAAATCAGCACCAGCTCGGAAATAATAATATCAACCGTATGTCTTTGACGGATATGAACTTTTTCATGCAGCAGGATCTGGTTATACGTTTCCCATTCATATTTTTCAGGGTTGATGAAAATATAATTTGCAAAGGAGCAGGGCGCTTTATCGCCTGTTACTTCAATGATCCGGTAAGGACCATCTTGTATAAACGGATTGCGCAAAGCCCGTCCTAACAATAACATAACCTGGAAGAGAAAACTGATACCAAATACAGCCACACCAAACCAATAGATCCAGAACAACCAGGCCATTGCCTTATCAATGGTGAATGGTAAATGGTCAATAGCAGTTTGTTTTGGAGTTGTTACTTCATTCTTTGTTACTGGTTGTTGAATAGTATTCGCCGGTTGTTTCGTTTCAATAACTTGTTGTTTGTTTTCTTCGGTCGGCTGTGGGCCATTAACTGTAGACTTATTATCGTTTGATGATTCACGACTCACGACTGACGACTCACGACTATTGACTTTCCTCAATGACCACTCCGCCGGTACCTGCAGCAAGGGCAATACAAATGAAACAATAAGACAAACCATCAGCAGCCAGCGATTCATGGTATAAAAAGTTTCACGGCGCAGCAGGAGTTTATAAAAAGCCAGGCAAACCAGCAACACCAGGGCGACATTAATAATATAAGGCAGTATCATTGCTTATCTGATTTAATAAGTTGAAGAATTTCTTTCAATTCGTCTTCAGAGAGCTTTTGTTCTTTGGCAAAGAAGGCCAGCATCCGCGGATAGGAATTATCGAAATATTTCTGCACGATGTCTTTCATATCATGCTTCTGGTATTCTTCACGACTAATGACAGGATAGTAGCGGTATACATTACCAACGCTGTCATGGCCAAGAAAACCTTTTTCTTCCAGGATCTTCACCATGGTCGCTACACTGTTATAATGTGGTTTCGGATCAGGCAGGTGAGGGATCACTTCTTTGATAAATGCTTTTCCCAGGTCCCAATATACCTGCATGATCTGTTCTTCTCGTTTAGCCAGCTTTTTCATATCGATTTGTATAATTCGTATTTATAATACAAGGTTACTACTAATTCATTAGGAGACAAACTAATTTTTTAGGAGTAAGCGATATGAATGCTATCAAATGCTTATAAAGTAATTAATAAAGAATGAGTTAGAGGAATAAGAAAAATTCCCCAAAATGCTGAGTTCAATGATGAGCGGAAGAAAAATAGGTACCGAGGCTAAGCTTACCAAAACATTGCTGACTAAAATAGTGTTGTCGAAGTTTGACGTGATGCGGCGAATAACCGGGCTATTCACCGCAAAATATGCGGTGAATAATTTCGGTATGCGGCGAATAAATTCTATTTTCACCGCAGATTATGCAGAGATTAATTAAATATATTTATGAGTTGCCGGCCTGGCCGGAGTTTTACTGGGATGAAAAACTAATAGCGCCATTATTATCTGCAGTTCGTCACCGGCAGGGGAGGATATTGGGTAAGATGGAAGCATTAGGCTTCAACCTTCAAACAGAAGCAACACTGCATTCACTTACTGTTGAAGTGCTAAAGTCAAGCGAGATCGAAGGTGAAATATTGAATGCCGAACAGGTTCGTTCTTCTATTGCAAGAAAGCTGGGATTGAAAATAGCGGGGCTTGTTGTGTCTGAGCGACATGTTGATGGTGTAGTAGAAATGATGATGGATGCTACGCAGCATTATAATGAACTCCTCACAGCAAAAAGATTATTTGCCTGGCACGCGGCCATGTTCCCGGCGGGCACCAGCGGTATGCATAAAATTGTAGTGGGCAAATGGCGCAACAATCCCAAAGAAGATCCAATGCAGGTGGTATCAGGCGCTATGGGAAAAGAAAAGGTTCACTTCCGTGCGCCGGATGCCGGGCTGTTAAAAGATGAAATGAAAAGATTTGTTGATTGGTTTAATAAAGAAAGCAATATTGACCCGGTGCTGAAAGCAGCGCTGGCTCATTTATGGTTTGTGACCATCCATCCTTTTGATGATGGCAATGGCAGAATAGCAAGAGCCATTGCCGATATGCAATTGGCCCGCGCCGATGAAACAGCGCAACGCTTTTATAGCATGTCGGCACAAATACGAGAAGAAAGAAATGATTACTACAACACACTGGAGCAAACACAGAAAGGAACACTGGATATAACAAAATGGATGGAATGGTTCCTGCATTGTTTGGATCGGGCATTGATGGCAACGGATGAAACGCTTGCAGTAGTACTGAATAAAGCAAGGTTTTGGGAGAAACATGCAAAAACGGTTTTCAATAGCCGCCAGGTTTTATTGCTGAATAAATTATTGGATGGATTTATTGGAAAACTTACAACCTCCAAATGGGCAAAGATCGCCAAATGTTCACAGGATACTGCACTGCGTGATATACAGGACCTGGTAGAAAGAAAGATCCTGAAAAAGGAAACAGCGGGAGGAAGAAGTACGAGTTACGTCCTGTCACCCTTATGAACGATCCACTTTTGCTGAAGATTTCACCAATAATTTTTGCGATAAAATATTTTTATAAGTAAACCCGATCGAAAGATCTTTACCCGCTATGTGAACAGTATTTTTTTCAACATACTGAACATGCTCCAGGTTAACAATTGTTGAACGATGGATCCTGGCAAATTTGTTTGCAGGTAATAAAGTTTCCAGTTTGCCAAGCGTCATATAACTTACATGAGCCTGGCTTGCCGTATAAACTTTAAGATAATCACCAAGACTCACGGCATAAATGATATCCTTGTGGTTGATCTTTAATAATCGCTTATTTACTTTTAAAAAAATATAAGGGGTTTCTTCTTCACTTATTGTTGCCGTAACAGTTTCCCCGCTTCCGGCACCCAGTTTTTTTACGGCCTTTACAAACCGGTCGAAGGTGATGGGCTTTAATAAATAATCCGTTGCTTCCAACTCGAAGGCCTCAACTGCGTAACCCGGGTATGCGGTTGTAAAGATTATCTTAGGATAGGATTTTAAAGACTTTAAAAAATTAAGCCCGTTTATGCCGGGCATCTGTATATCCAGGAATATCACATCAACAGGTTCCTGGTGCAGTATTGCATATGCCTCCACCACATTTTGACAAATAGCAACACAGCTTATAGCTGGTAACCGCCCGATATAGGATACCAGTAATTGCCTGGCAAGCGGTTCGTCATCTACGATTATACACCGGGTCATTTGTTATTTGAAAATCTGATATTCAAAAATACGGTGAAAATGCCATCATGCTGATCGGCATCCAACTGGTAACGCCCGGGATATAATAACCCCAAACGCTTTTTCAAATTTTTCAGACCAATGCCTCCGCTTGTTCCCGTTAAAGATGGAGATGAATCATTTTCCCGGTAAGAATTGCTAACCTGGAAGATCAACTCATCTTCATCAACCGCCAATACCATTTTGACATATTTACCGGGAATATCTGTTGCAAGGGAATGCTTGAACGCATTTTCAATAATTGGCAAAAACAGGAGAGGCTCAATTTCAATAGTATTGACATTTCCCTGCACATCAAATTCGATGACAGCATGTGTATGCCGGATCCTTTCCAGTTCAATATAATTTTTTATAAACTCCACTTCTTTTTCAAGCAGCACTTTTTCATGTTCGCTTTCATACAGCACATACCGCATGATGTTGGAGAGATTAACGATCATCGATGACGTTTGCGGAGATCCCTCCGTGCTTAACGCATAAAGATTATTCAATGTATTGAAAAAGAAATGTGGTTGTAATTGCGATTTGAGCTGGTTTAACTCCAGCCGGAGCTTATCGTTCTCCAATAGGTATAATTCGTGCTGCTTTTGATAGGCTTGTCTTACCATATAAATGGAAGTAACGGCCAGTAAAACGAGGAACGTATATTCCAGCGTTTGATGAATATAATGAACACTAAAACTTTCCGGGTGTGCTTTGGCCAGGTTGTCCCGGTATCGTTGGGGCAAAAGCGTAAAATGGATACCGATAATACTCGACAACCGTGCATTTAATTCATAAAAAATAAAATAGACCGGGAGAAGCAATACGAATAAGCCATATCGTTTGCGGCCGATAGTAAAAGGTAAGAACCAGCGATAAAATAAAATAATAGCCGGTAACACCAGGCAGGTTAAAAATACCAGGCTGAAAATACTCGCATAGTCGCCCGGCCATATTTGCGAGCCATTAAAAAACGGGATGACTACGCTCAGTATGAACAGCCATACGAATTCCGTTAATAAAGATTTTTGCCGGTAACTGAGCTGATACAAGTAATTAATTATTGTATCAAATTAATGGTTTCCCCCGGATCCGGTTAAATTTTCGATGAACTAATGTTTTTGCCGGTTAAATTTTAAACGGCAATACCCAGCGTTATATAAGACCTGTTGATCGAATTTAATTGTTGTGTCGGAAGATGCCTTCGAAATTTGTTTGATGAAAAAATTTTTTTACATTTTCGTCATTGCTATTTTATACACTCTTACAATTCATGCACAAACTGCTCAGCAAATAAAAAACCTGGCAACGTTTGGTAAAGTCTGGGGTTTTCTAAAATATTATCACCCGGAGGCAGCAAAGGGGAACCCGGACTGGGACCAGGAACTGATCAGCGAAATACCTGCCGTGAAAGCAGCAACATCCAAAACAGCATTTGACAAATTAATGATCGATTGGTATCATTCATTACCCAATGCGAAATTGTCGGATCACGTGACACAAT
>Ga0105249_10003284_pt1 | contig 14019 bp, 15 predicted proteins | sample KBSS44metaG_FD_81522 | JGI IMG/M metagenome (GOLD analysis project Ga0105249, IMG submission 81522) | Switchgrass rhizosphere microbial communities from Kellogg Biological Station, Michigan, USA - KBS S4-4 metaG | ecosystem: Host-associated > Plants > Roots > Rhizosphere > Soil | place... | reverse complement strand
CATACGGATCTTTGCACCACCATTAGCGTTGGTAGAAAGACTGAAGTTAACATCTGCCGTGTCGATCGCATTGGCATCAATGACGGTTGCCGTACCCACCACGTGTCCGATCGTAAAGCTCGGATCGTCGCCACAAGTAGTTTTGTAGACACAAAAGCTCAATGTTTCCTGCACCTTGGCCGTAATGTTAATGACCGGCACGATTGCCATAGCGATACCACCGTAGTCTACGTATCCAGACGGGCTGGCAGTGTTATGAGACTGCGCGGCAGTGTCGGTGGCGTAGGTGTAAATACGAGCGTAGAAGCTCCCAACGGCAGAGGTGTTGGTGATGCCGTTAGTCGTACCGTTACCCAAATCAAAACTGACAGCCGTACTACTGGCCACGCTGCCGCCGCTGCCGTTGGTAAGGATAATGCGATTATTCGTGGCATCTGCGGTGTACACCGTAAAACCGGTGATATTGGTCTGATTGTTGAGCGAAGTTGTCGAACGGTTGACATTAAAACCGGCAGGTGCGGTACATGTATCACCAATAATCGGATCATTCGAACAGAAATCTATGACAATACCCTGCACATTACTTGTCGATGCCGTGGTAAAAGCAACGTGGTACATAACATTAGTTGCGGAAGCAGCTGATGAACCGAGCTTAATAGCGCGCGACGTTACCTGTCCAACTGCTGAGGCATGTCCGCCAATATCAGAAACCAATCCAATAACAGCAAGAGCAAAAGCAGCGCCGAGATAGAGTGTGCGCTTTGCTCTATTGGGTAACTTCATTGTAAAGGCTCCTGTCTATTTTTGGATTTTGTACGAATTATATTCTCATGCTATCACGCTCATGTTATTCCATGCAATACAGTTATCCACAGATGCAAAATCCTTGAGAAATTGCCGAGACTCAATTACTATGCACCCAGATGAGTCCTGTACTGTTCTATACCATTGGGTACCCTGGAGCGGGCAAAACGACGTTGGCAAGCAAACTGAGCTACTGGTTGGGCATAGAACATTTGCGGGGTGATACGATCGGCTTGGAGCTGTTTCGATTCCCAACGTTTTCGCTGCACGAGCGGCAGGTTGTCTACGGCGAGATGGAATGTCGCGCGGCGCAAGCATTGCAGACCGGCAGCCATGTGCTGTACGACGCCGCCGTGAATACTTGCGCCCAACGCTTGCGTCTGGTAGAACTGGCGACAAGCTGCAACGCCCGCGCCATTGGTCTCTGGGTGGAGGTGTCCACACCGCTCGCCAAACAAAGAGCAGCAACAGTTCGCGACCGAGGAATCGTAGGCAACGTCGCGCGCGTCATTCCATCGCATATCTTTGACCAATACGTCGCAAATTTTGAGGCGCCGGGCGCTGCCGAATATACGGTACGAATCGCAGGCGATTGCTCGTTCCCCTTGCAGTATCGCCGCTTGCAGGGTCGGCTAGATCGGTCAGGCACGCGACTGCCACATCTCGTTCAATAAGTAGAAGTTGCTACCAGCGTGCCGTTAAAACTATACAGCCCATCAGGGGTCACGTTACTAATATTATAAATAAACGATATGGTGTAGTCGGTCTCGCCACTGCTTTTCGGCGAACTGGCGATCGTGTCGCCTTTGACGTACTTAAATAGACCACAGGTGTTGTAACCGCTGGCGATCGTCCCGAAACTAAACGTATTATCGGGTACTTGTACCGGGTCGGCGCCAAAATTGGCGGGCGCGCCGCAGGCTGTGGTGTTGGACGTCAAATTGATACCGAACTGCTCGTTGCCGACTGATGACAACGATGGCGTGGCCAGCGGATTCAGCTGATGCCCCACCCCATTGCTTGTTGGCGGATCGGAAGCCAGGGTCACGATATAGCCGTTCGCCAAATATGTTTTGACAGCAAACGTGCCTGTTGTACGCGCCGTACCGGCCGTACTGAGCGTACCGAGGTCGGTCGAACTGCCGGCCACGCTAAAGGCAAGATAGGGATCGCGCTCAGTGTTGAATCCTCCTTGTGCTCGAAAGGCAGTGCCCGCCGTGTTGCCCGCTGCAATCTCGCCGGCCGCTTCTTTGGAGCAAAAATGGCTGCTACAACTATTCAGTTCACCGCCCGACCCGACAAACACTTCATTCACCTGGTAGTGCGCTGACGACGACTGCTGGGCAAACCCAACCGACGCCGAACACAGCACCAACATCGACATCACGCTGGACGTCGTCATCACAACTCGTCGCCATCTCATCCCCCTATTTTCCAACAAATGCAGAGTAAAGACAATCCGCTTACGCATTTTGTCCGTTTTTAGTATCATTAGCTACAGAGTACTCCATGGATCCCTCACAAATACAAGAAGATACAGCGAACGATATTCATTCGCTCGAAAATACCGACGGCACCACCGACAGTCCGGCGGCTATTGATGCCACTGGCGGTCAAGCCGTTCCCGCAACAACCCCCCAGGCGGCGGCGCCAACTCCAAAAGCCTCGGGATTCAAGCGACTCTGGAAGCGTTTCAATCTCTATTTGCTGTTGTTTGTGTTCATGATACTGTTGGCAGTCGGCGCTTTTGTGTACCTGACCATCAAGAGTAAACAGGCTGACCAGACGACTCCCAAATCACAGGGCTTGTCTCAAGATGCCCTCAAAACGTTAGCCAATAGTGATGTAACGGTCGGCGACGCCAAACAAGTGCTGAACGTGCAGTCCAATGCCATTTTTGCCGGCTCGGTGCTGGTGCGCAGCAGCCTGGAGGTTGCCGGGCAGCTCAAGGTCGGCGGTAAACTATCGATTTCTGATCTTGAAGTCTCGGGCGCGACACAGCTCAGCGACGTGCAAGCCCACAACCTGACAGTCAGTGGAGCGCTGAACCTGCAAGGCGCGCTAACGATCAAAAACGGCTTGAGTGTCAGCGGCAACAGCAACTTTACCGGCAACGTTACCACTGCTTCGTTAACCACTGGCGCACTCCAATTGAACGGTGATCTAAACCTCACGCACCACGTTATCGCAGGTGGTACCATTCCCGCTGCAACCCGCGGAACGGCTGTTGGCGGAGGCGGCACCATCAGTTTGACGGGCTCAGATACTGCCGGTTCAATTCAGATCAATACCGGCACCGCGCCGCCGGCCGGCTGTTTCGTGAGTGTCACGTTTAGCCAAAAATTTACGAGCACGCCGCATGTTATCGTGACGCCAATCGGCTCATTTGCCGCCGGGCTTAATTACTACGTCGACCGCTCGACCACGGGTTTTAGCATTTGCGCGCTACTGTCGGCGGCCGGTAGTCAGACCTTTGGGTTCGACTACATCGTGCTCGACTGATCGGTTAGACATCCAAAAATACTGTTATTTTATCGGCCTTGACGTACATCAAACCGCCAGAGATCTTGATGTGCTGCTCGGGCTGCGGGCCGCTCACTGGTCGCACGATCAATTCGCAAGCCCCCAGCAAGCTCATAAAATTATGGTGATGCGGCAGAATGTCGAACGGACCGGTGGCGTTGACCGCCGAAATACTGTAGCTGTCCTCGTCGTAATACACCTTGAACGGCGAATAGACTTTGACGTGCATGGTCGGCTTGCTACGTGCGTCAGCGTTGCGTGCAACTTTGGCGGCTGCTGTTTCTTCGGCGGCAGCGGCCGTCTCCTCGATCATACGATAATCTCTTCGACGCCTTTTAGCATGTCGTCGCGCTTGACGTACTCGCCTTTTTTGCCGGTCATACTTTCCATGACATTCAAGTTTTGCGTAAAGTACTCAATGAGTTTTTTAGCCTTGGCATAATCGGCGCGATCGGCTGGCGACAGCTCGTTCTCACCAATGATAGCAATGATCGGCTTGAGCATTTCGTATTTTTGGAGGAGCCCCTGCACCTGCACACTCAATAAGTAGTGGCGATCACCGACGATCTCGGGCGTCAGCAGCGAGGACGTGGTGTGTATCAAGTCCACAGCCGGGCGAATGCCCTGCTCAGCCACCGCACGGCTCAAGATAATAATCGAGTCCAGCTCATGCTGAATCATCTGCACAGCCGGGTCGGAGGTGTCATCGGCCGGCACATAAATGGTCTGCACGGCCGTGATGGAACCGTTATCGTTGGAGCTGAGGCGATCCTGCAGCATCTTAACGTCACTGAAAATCGTCGGTTCGTAGCCGCCTTCGCTCGGCACTTGGCCGATCATGGTGGCGACCTCGTTGCGGGCCTGGATGTAGCGGTACATGTTGTCGGCAAAGAACAAAATGTCTTTACCGTGCTCGTCACGGAAGTACTCCGCCAACGTCACCGCCGACAGTGCAATCAGCGAGCGCTGCACCGGGTTCTCATTCATCTGGCCAAAGAACATGCAGGTGCTCTTGAGGATATCACCGGTATTTTTGAGCGTGTCATACAGTTCGTGACCCTCACGAATGCGCTCACCAATACCGGCAAAGAAGCTGAGGCCGCCGCCTTGTTGGGCGACGTTGTTGATCATCTCCATCGTGAGGACGGTCTTACCAACACCGGCACCACCGACGATACCGATCTTGCGGCCCTTGACGAACGGCGCAAAGAAGTCTAGAACTTTAATGCCGGTTTCCAAGATTTCCGGCTTGGCAACCTTGGCTGCTGACCCGCGTTGCGGCAGGGCGAAAATACTGCGGTGCTCCATGTTGCTGTCGTCGACCGGCGGAATGCCGTCGATGGGAGCACCAAGAGCGTCAACCACCCGGCCGATCATCTTGTCGCCGACGGGGATTTCGATACTGTGGCCGGTCGGCGTAACCGTCATGCCCTTTTGAATGCGATAATCAGTACGGATCGTCAAACAAATAGCGCGGCCGCCCTCTTGGATGCTGTCAACCAATAATTGCGTACCGATAGCGTCAACGATAACCAGCTCGTGAACGCCTGGCACCTGGTCGTCGAACTCGACGATGACCGTTAAATCTTTAACGACACGGACAATGCCCTGATTCATAGCGATGTCCCCATACGCATGCCGTTAATCATCTCCTTGAGTCGCTCATCCTGAATGTGGCGCTTGGTGCGGTTAAATTCCAGCCGCAAATCGTCGACCAGGTCGCCAGCCCGGTCTTTAGCCATGCTCATCGCCCGAAAACGAGCAGCATATTGCGCCAATTTAGAGTCCAAAATCACCTGGCTCAGGGCAATTTCGGTCATCGAACGTTCCAGGTGCGCCACGACGTCAAAGGTTGAAGGCTCAAAAATGTAGGTTTCATCACTAATAATCTCGTCGTCGGAACTTTGGGTGGTCTTTTGGGCTCCCGCGACCCGTCCCTGATCGGCAATCGAATTCTGCAACTCAATGCGCTTGCCTTCTTGGACCATCAGCGAAACGTAGGTTTGATAAAATACCGCCGTGCTCTCGTAGCGGCCGATCTCTTGCACTAATGGTCGCACGTTAATATTCCGGTCGCGCGATGGCAAGGTGAAGTATTTCTTGAATGCCACATGCTGTTGAATCAACAACAATGCGCCGTGGTGGCCGATCACAATAATATCTTGCTTGTCGGGGTTAAAATCAGCCAGCATCATTTTAATGAGGCGCTGGTCAATATCGCCGCCGAACCCCCCTTCAGCGGTAATGACAATATACAACTGCTTGGGGATCACGTCCTCGCGCCCGGTGCGCCCAAAACGAAACAGGCTATCTACGCGGATCTGCTTGTAGATATGCCAGATCTCACTAAAGAAGGCCTGCGACTGCAGCACCTGGTTTTTGACACTGGCAATACGCATGCTAGCCAGGCCCTCAAACACGCCGGTCAAGTTCAGGATGGTGTTCATGGCAACCTGCTTTTCGGCAACTTCCTGCAAGCGACTCATGATTTGGCCTCCGCTTTTTCTCTGGCGTCAGCGGTTTGTTCGGATTTGGCGGTAGCGTCAGTCGGTGAACCCGCCGGCTTGTCGGCTGGTTTGGCGACCTCAATCATGCAGCGTTTTTTGAGTTCGTCGCGCACGGCTTCAAAATTGGCGTCGTCATCTTGCAGTTTCTCGGCCAGTTCCAGAGCAACTTTTTTGAGGTCTACGACATTGACTTGCTCGTCGGCTGTAAAGCTTAAACAAATGTCGAGGATCAACATCTGAGCCTTAAAGGTATATGTCTCGCCCGGCACCTGATTGAGGACTTTGTACAGCAGTTCACCTCGGGCCAGGTCGGTCTGCGCGGCTGGTGACAGCTCTGATCCAAAGCGGGCAAACTCCTGCGCCGTGTGATGTGCCGTCAATGCCTTAAAGAGCGCGCCGGCCTGGTTTTGCTGCCGCTTAGTCTGGCCGCGGCCACCAACACGCGACACGCTCAGTCCGGCGTTCACCGCCGGCCGCATCGTGTCGCGGAAAATCTTCATATCCAAAATCCATTGTCCATCGGTAATCGACATAACGTTGGTCGGCAGATAGGCGGCGATGTCGCCGCTGGCGGCAAACACCATCGGGATGCTGGTAAGTGTTTTGTGATTGCGATTCAGCTTGCCGGCGCGCTCCAACAAGCTGGAGTGCACATAGAACATATCACCTGGGTAGCTGTCACGGCCCGGGCTGCTGCCGGTTAGCAGCGCCATTTCTCGGTAGGCGTGAGCGTGAGCAGTCAGATCATCGTAGACAATTAAGGCATCTTGGTCGAGGTGCTGCCACAAGTATTCGGCCATGGCGCAGCCAACGTAGGGCGCCAAGTAGCTCAGCACCAGCGAGTCAGACATCGTCGACACCACGACGATTGTTTTTTTCATGGCGTCATTGGCTTCGAGCCGTGCCAACAGCATATCGATGTCGGTCCGCCGCTTGGCAATCATAACGTACACCGTCGTAATATCGGTGTTTTTCTGATTAATTGCCAGTTGCGTGGCCAGCGTACTCTTACCGGACTTGCCGTCACCCAAGATTGCGATACGCTGGCCACGCATCAAGGCAAACAGCGTGTCTAAAATCGTCACACCGGTTTCTAAGGGCTTGTCGAGTAGCTCGCGTTCGTAAAGCATCGGGGCTGGCGCAAACACCGGCAGCACGCCTTCGGCAGCAATCGGACCTTTACCATCGAGCGGCTCACCAGTCACCGATACCACGCGGCCAATAAATTCACGTCCTACTTTCGTCACCAGGGCGTCATGCTGGACAACACAGGTCTCGCCCACACGCACCGACTGTGTGCCTAAGTGCAAAATGATCATATACGTGTCAAAAATATGATGTACGTAGCCTTTGCTGCCGTCCTCAAACATAATCAGGGCGTGCAGATTACAGGGCTGCATGCCTTTGACTTTGATCATGAAGCGATCGACGGCGATTACTTCGCCAACCGGCTTGCCGCTGGCGATGAGCTGGTCAAAATGTTTGTTGTCGCTCATGCGGCCACCTCAGCTGGTTGCTCCAAGGAGTGCGGATCGGCAACCGGCAGCGCCGTTGGCTGCGCCGTGCTGGGCGCCTCCTGGGCTAAGGCTTGCAGCAGCAGTCCCTTGTGTTCGGTAAACGCGTCGCGAAGCGAAAAATCAAACTGTTTATTAGTGGTGCGCACCACGCAACCAGCGGCCAGCGTGGGCTGCAAGCCAATCTGCAACAAAAGCGCTGGATGAATATTGGTTCGCAACCAGCTAACCACCTTAGCCAGGAACGATGACGACGGATCACTGGCGAAACTCATGTGAATGCTGGGCGCCTGTGTCTCTACAGCGTGTAAAAAATCAGCCAGCTGCCGACGGTCGTCATGTTGGAGCAGATTGCAGTGGTTGTCAGTGGCCAAGGCGTCAAGCAAACGACTCAAGCGCGGTAGCGCCGGCTGCGTACCCGGCGAGCGCAGCGCCGAGCCATGGATAAAATCCTCCAGCGATTCCAGCTCACGCCGCAGGCGTCGGACCTCCACCATGCCAAACACCAAAACAGGCAGCATGAACTGCCGGGCAACTGTCGCAGCAGCAGTGTCAGCGGTCGTTTTATGTTCCATTGCGTATATCCTCAACAATGGCCGACTTTTGGCTTTCCATCTCGCTCAGAATGTATTCCAGCTGATCACTGAGGTCGATCTGATTACCGATCGCCGCCAACACATAGTGATTAATAATGTCACCCATGCGATCTTCAAACTGTTTAATGCGCCGCTCGCGCTCGTCGGTGACTTCTTTTTCGAGTTGCGCCACCAGCGACCGCCGCTCGTCGTCGATGGTAGTTTTGGTCTTTTCGATCGACTCCACGGCCAGCTGCTTGGCGTCGGAGATAGCGCTCTCATAATTAGTGAAGGCTTCTTTGAGCTCGCGGCTAATCTCGCCCTTCATGTATTCGTTGAGTTGAGAGGTCGTCAGACGCAAGTCTTGCTGCAAAAACATGGCATTTTCGCCAAGGATTTTCTCGAAGTGCAGACGCCCACGGTTGCGCAGCTCTTCACGGAATTCCTCGTTAAAAATGTGCTCGACGTCGTCTTCGGCAGCATTTTGGTACGAATCGACGAGCGACTTACCTGGTTTGCTTCCAGCTTTAATCTGTATGGCAAGCCATATAAAACCACTACCGACCGCGGTAATCGTCCCTATAATCAGTAATAGCCACCAGATTGTCATGTACTCGAACTACCGATTTCTCCACTAAGCATAAGCTAGATCCTCAGTAGTAAATATACTGCAATGAGGCCTATGGTGACAACAATCAAAGCCATAAGTGTCACGCTAATCAACCCGCGCATGATCGATTTTTTGGCCAGCGGGTTGCGTCCGACAGAGCGGATGCCGGTATGGACGCCAGAATAAATAATCGCGCCGCCGACCAGCAGCGCCAGCACTAAAATGCCGAGGCAGGCATATATACGCACTGCGGTGATCGGCCGGCTAGCTACCAGGCGGGCGGTTTTGGCCAAAAAACTGGGCACGCCGGCAACGGTGTCGCCGCTAAAAATCGGGTTGCGCGCCACGCTGATGTCGACGGCAATGCGCTTGAGCGACACCTCTTTTTTGGTGCCATTTCCCTCGGTAAGCGTAGTGCTGCTTTCACGGTCACCGGCCCCGGTAAAGCCAGCCAGCGCTTTACCGAGCACCAACTCCTGCGTGCGATCACCCTTCATGCCCACGCCGTCGAGCGCCGACACGGTAATAAAATCACCAGATTTAATTGAACCATTCTGGTCGCTGACCAGCACCTGGTACTTGCCCTGCGTGGCCACAAACACCTGGTTTTTCGTAGGGTCAGACACCGAGACCGGCGACTCAGTCGAGGCCACGGTCACGCCAAACATATCAGAGACATGCTCTAGCTTGAGGGCTTCCACCTTAGTGGCGTCACCAGACTTGAGGCGAACAATCATGCCGTTTTGCAGCTGCTGGTCGCTCAGATAGCCCTGGGTAATATTCTGCGCCCTTGCTGAGCCAACACTCACCACGCCGCACGCAAGCACCACCAATAGCACCACCACAGCGCGCCGAAAACGTTTGAGCGTAAGCATCTTGTGCTCAGTATAGAATTGTGGCGAGGTTTAGGCAATTACTTGCCGGAGCCAAGCAGACGTACTTACTTGGCTTTCATCAATTCGGCCAGAGCGGTGACCGCCCGCCGGATGTCTTCCTCGGTGGTCTGAAGACCCATGGTAAAACGCAGCGAGGCACGAGCATCGGCGTCCGACAGGCTCATGGCGCGTAACACGTGCGATGGCTCACCGCTGTCAGCGCTGCAGGCCGACCCAGCTGCGCACAAGATGCCCTGACTATCAAGTTCAAAAATGAGACGCTCGTTGTCCTGGCCCGGAAATGTCACGTGCACGTTGTTGGGCAGCCGGTGCTTGCGCGAGCCGTTGACCGTCACGCTAGGGATCGCCTGCTCCAACTGAGTAAAAAACCGCTCCTGCAAGTGACGCAGTCGCGCAACTTCCTCGTGTCGCCGCTGCTGGACAAGCTGCAGCGCGGCGGCAAACCCGATCACACCGGCAACGTTCTCGGTGCCGCTGCGCAGACCCCGCTCTTGTCCGCCGCCCAAAATTTGCGGCGCCAGCAATACTTTACCCGACACATACAAACAGCCGGTTTGCTTGGGGCCGTATAGCTTACCGGCGTTCAGCGTCAGTAAATCAACACCCAACCGGGCAACGTGCAAATCGAGGTACGCCCCCGCTTGCGCAGCATCAGTATGCAGATACAATGGCCGCTTGTTGCCCTGGGCACGGCGATGAGCACGAATACGCTCCACGGCAGCAGCAATGTCACGCAGCGGCTGGATGGTGCCGACTTCGTTGTTGGCGTACATGACGCTCACCAGGACGGTGTGGTCATCCACCAGCTGAGCCAGCTGCGCCACATCCACAATGCCGTCGGCTGTCACCGGCGCTTCGCGGCAGTCGTACTGGCGGGCGGTCACAAGCACTGATTCGTGCTCAATGGCACTCACCACCAGGTTGCTGTCCGGATTTTTCTCCATGACGCCCCGAATTGCCAGGTTATTAGCCTCTGTACCGCCAGCCGTCCAGACGATTTCAGCCGGACGCGCACCGAGCCAATGCGCAACCTGCGCCCGCGCAGTCTCAAGGTCTTGGCGTATCTTGTGAGCCGCCAAGTACGTGGCCGAGGGATTGTAGAAAGCAGTCGTCAGATACGGCTGCATCGCACTAACAACGACTGGATCGACTGGCGTAGCCGCCGCGTAGTCAAGGTAGATCAACTTTTGCATGGCGCTACCGCCTACAACGCAACGCCGTAGAGCTCGGCGTGCACGCGCTCGTTGTATAAACGCACGGCAGCGCAGAATCGCTTGCCTTCTTCTTTGGTGACGTAGCGATACGGCTGGCCGTCTTGGGCTTTCAAAATCCCTTGCGGCCGAATGTCGAAACGAGTCGTTATGGCGTGGTGCCGGCCGTCTTGGTCGGTCCACTCCTCGTGCCACACCCAGGTGTGACGATCAAGACAGAAAAATTCACGGCGACCGCCGGGCTGTATCGGCCCAAACAGTTCGCCACCAATTTTTGCCTCTTGACGTATCAGATCACGGTAGCGGCGCGCACTACGATCGGCATCGCGCTGTGCCGTCATGCCTGAGAGAAGTTTAGCCAACATCTGCTACCTCCGCTGAGATTGCGCAGCCAGCACCGCCGCACGAGCGGCGCGTTCGGCGTCGGTCTCTGGATTAGGCTGGGCTTGATTCATTTGTTCCCAGAATTCGGCAGAGCCGGCTGCTTGCGCAACAGTTGCCGGGTCGGCAGCTTGCTGCGCGTAAACGGTTGCTTCGGCTACGGGATCATATGCAGGAATAAGGTCCTCACGGTAATAGGCATACTGTAGAGCGGCAACATCAGCAGCACTGAGCTGCACCGTTTGCATACGGGCGGTTATCTCGGAATTGCCTTCGTGTCGAGACAATGTATTGTGACTCATGTTGTTACCTCAAACTCCGAACAGCTGCTGTGCGTTTGCGGTCGTAGCCTGGGCCAGTACTTCGAGGGATTCACCCCGCAAATCCGCCAGAAATTGGGCCGTCGCAACAGCATGTTTCGGCTCACAGATGGTACCACGGAAAGGGTAGGGTGTCAAGAATGGCGCATCTGTTTCGAGCACCAATCGCTCTCTGGGAACGGCCCGCGCCGCAGCGAGCTGCGCCGGCTGTTTCGTGAATGTCATGATGCCGTTCAGACCGACGTACAGCCCTCTGGAGAGGATCTGCTGCAAAACAGCCTCATCGGCCGTAAAACTGTGCACGACCCCCCTGATGTCCGAGTACTGGTCAAAAATGGACCAAAAATCATCAAACGCCTCACGGATGTGGAAAACCATCGGCAGGTTGTGCGTCAGGGCTAGCTCGATTTGGAAACGCAGGACGGTAATCTGATCTTCCTTAGGCGAATGGTTATAGAAGTAATCCAAGCCGCATTCACCTATCGCCACTACTTTTTGTGAGGTGGGGGTCCTGTCAAGGAGTGAAGCAAACTCGCTCAAACGCTGCGACTGGTGAGCGTAATCTTTAGCTTCATGCGGATGTATACCGATCGTGGCCCAAGTGTGCGCCCGCGTAGCCACAAACTCGATTGCCAGTTGGCTATCCGGCAGTGTGGTCCCAACACAGAGCATTTTTTGGACACCGGCGTCTACGGCTCGCTGGATGATCTCATCAGCATCCGGACGGCCGGCCTTATCCCAAAGTTTGGCGGTGGCGTCAGCGCCATTGACGGCGCGCCAGGCTTCATGAATATGACAGTGGGTGTCAATAAATATGGGCTGCGCCATGGCTCACTCCTGCTGAGCAGCCGGCGAGTCCTGCTTGGGGAACAGTGTGCCCTCAATGAGCTGGACGGTGCCGCTGGCAAAGACCTGCTTGATTTTTTCGGCGGTGTCGGGCAAAAATGGCGTCAGCAACTCGGCGATTTCGAGCAAACAGCCCACTTGGTAAGCAAGCACTCCTTGGAGGTGTTCCAGATCGCCCGCTTTGGCGACCTCCCAGGGCTTTTCTTCGTCGATATACTGGTTGAGGCCGCGTACCTGATCCCAAATCTGGTCGAGCGCGCGATCAAAACGACACTCCGACAGCGACTGCAAAATCGGCGCACTGTCGTGCTCAGCCGGCGGCAGCATGCCAATGACCCCTTTGAAATACTTTTGGATCATGGCGCCGGTGCGCTGCACGGCGTTGCCGAGCTCATTGGCGAGCTCGTTGTTGTAGGCGGCTTCAAACGTATCCCAGCTGAAGTCACCGTCGTTATAGCTAGGGATGTGTCGCAAAAAGTAGTAGCGGAAGGGATCCAAACCATGTCTGGCTATGACATCCTTTGGGGACACAACATTGCCTACCGATTTACTCATTTTTTTGCCGTCCATAGTTATGTGCCCGTGGGCATACAGCTGTCGTGGCAATGCGACGCCAAGGCCAAGCAGCATGGCCGGGAAGATAGCGGCGTGGAAACGGATGATGTCTTTGCCGCCCACCCACACATTCACGGGCCAATAGTCCTTAAAATCCTGTTGGTCGGGATAGCCAAGCACGGTTATGTAGTTCATGAGTGCTTCAAACCAGACGTACATAACTTGGTCTTTGTCGCCCGGAACAGGGATACCCCACGCCAATTTCTCTTTGGGCCGCGATACACTGATGTCGTCCAGCCCTTCCTTTAATACTGCCAAAACTTCGTTGCGGCGAGTTTCAGGCACAATCTTCAACTCATTTGATTCGATAGCCTGCAAAATTTTGTCGTTGTATGCAGAAAGCTTAAAAAAGTAGTTTTCCTCTTCAAGTCTTTGGTACGCCTTGGGGTGGGTCGACTTCATGCGTTCGGGGTCGGCCTTGGCTTCCGGGACAAACTCTTCTTCTTGCACGTCGTACCATCCGACGTACTTACCTTTGTAGATGTCTTTGGCGAGCGCTTTCCATATGAGTTGCGCGCGCTTTTCGTGCTCGGGATTGGTGGTGCTAATAAAGCGATCGTTGCTCAGGCCGAGCAATTTTGTCAGGCCAACAAAGTGCTGCCGCATATCTTCTACAAACACAGCGGGCGTTTTGCCGGCTTCGGCAGCCTTTTGCGCAATCTTTGTGCCGTGCTCGTCTGTTCCGGTGCTAAAGATAACCTCATCGCCACGCTGGCGGGCAGCTCGCGCGAGCACGTCGGCTTCAAGCAGCTCCATAGCATATCCGATATGCGGTTCGGCGTTGACATACACAATAGAGGTGGTAACGTAATACTTCATAGATCTAGTCTACCTGGTTTTAAGAGTTAATGGAATTTGGTCAAGAGAAATATATGCCCTAGCGGGGCATCGACAGTACAGCCATGGTGGAGGTGGAGCGTGTCATTGTGCGGCTATTCTAGCACGATCTGTTAGAAGAGTGAAGTTTGCGGGGTGTTGTCGGCTTTGTGGGCGTCGGGCGATTCCTGCAGCGAAATGCCGAGTTTTTCAGCCAACCGTTCCAAAAACGGTACTTGGCCCTTGGTGAGCTTGCGACTAGCGAGCGGCAACGGCGTCCAAACGGCCTTGTCGGCTTCGGGAAATTGCTGCATAGTGCCGGAGCGGGGCGGCCATTCCATTGCAAAGCTATTACTTTTGAAGTGTTTGGTGTCAAAGTCGGCCGCCAGCGCCCAGATGTG
>Ga0105249_10003283_pt1 | contig 14021 bp, 11 predicted proteins | sample KBSS44metaG_FD_81522 | JGI IMG/M metagenome (GOLD analysis project Ga0105249, IMG submission 81522) | Switchgrass rhizosphere microbial communities from Kellogg Biological Station, Michigan, USA - KBS S4-4 metaG | ecosystem: Host-associated > Plants > Roots > Rhizosphere > Soil | place... | reverse complement strand
TTCCCTTCCACGATTTTCCAGTCAGCTCTTTTGCCACCTTCTTTTTCCCATGCAGTCCCGCGAAGTTTATAGGTGTTATTTGAGTAAAGGACCAATGACCATTTAAGTTTGTAGCATTGAGCATTCTTCGGGATGTTTGGAATGCCACAGGGTGTTCTTCCAACAAATGCAATTGAATCTGCCAATACTGTTCGTTTGGCATTTATATAAACCTGGTCAGTTAATACAGGTGAAAGGTTATTCAATGCATAGCTCCAGCCGCCTCCGCCAACCAGTAAACTATTATCACTATTCAACACATGAAGTAAGTTGTTATTCAACTCGGCAAGTTTCAATATATGATCACCATTTTGAAGCAGGTAGGTGTTTTTTTCTTTTTTCAATTGACCTGAAAATGAAACTTTTTTGCCCCCATTGTAAAAACCATTTGTATTGGGTTTGCCTATTCCATAGTTGCAATTGATAGAATATTTGTCATCATCAAGAGTCAAATTCCACCTTATAAAATCAATCGAATCCGTTAGTGGTATGCCAAGAAATGTTTTTACCAGGGGAGAAGCAGGAGTACTCGCAGTGTATGCTCTGTTTTTTGAATTTGCACAAGAAATAAAAACGAACAGCAGGAGGAGAGTCGTGAAGAGTTTCATATCCTTCAATTTCCTGTAAAACTCTGTTAAGCTAATTAAGTTTTCAATTAGTCTACACCTGGTGCCGGATTTTCTTGATAAAAAGCTAATTCTTGAGAATTTTAAATTCCACCCTTCGGTTCAATTGGCGGTTCTCGGGTGTGTCATTCTGTACAACCGGTTGGGTCTCTCCATAACCTTTCGATTGGATACGGGTTGCAGGAATTCCTTTTGAAATGATATACTCAACACAGGAACGGGCCCGGTTATCACTTAATTTAAAATTATAATCATCCGAGCCATAGCTATCTGTATGTGCACTGAGCTCTATTTCAATAGCAGGATTTTCCTCTAATAATTTTACTACCCTGTCAAGCTCGACAAATGATTCAGGCCGCAGATCCCATTTATCAAAATCAAAGAATACATTATTCAACCGGACCACTTGCCCGATTTCAATAGGAACAAGATACAGGTCTTTATGTATCTCCATAAAACCAGCCTTTACAAATGAATCAAGATTCAGATTCTCAGAAATAGCAAAGAACTTATCAGCACTTGCCCTCATCAGGTAATTCTTGTCATACGGCAAAACTATTTTAAAAGAGCCATCTACCGGACTGGATAACCCGTTACCTGCTTCCTGTCCATCGGGCAATGTTTCATAAATAAGTGAAGCGCTGAGTGGTTTACCCGTCTTCTTGTTATAAACGTTTCCATCGACCATCACAACAGGGTCGGGTCTTTCTTTCTCCAGCAATTTTACTCTTACAATATCGCTCTCGCCATAGCCATCTGTGCTATTTGTAAGATAAGCGTATTCGCCACCTGCGTCCAATGTAAAAAAGGCATCCCAATCCGGCGTATTAATAGGAGCGCCGAGATTGACAGGGTCACTCCACTTTTGCCAGGTTTTATCCAGGCGCCTGGTCATCCATATATCGTTATCACCCAAACCACCGGGACGATCGCTGCTAAAATATAGTGTAACACCATCTGCTGCGAGGTAGGGCGTCATTTCATTATAATTGGGCAGGTTGATCTTCTTTCCAAGAGATTTTGGTTCGGACCAACTACTGTCAGGTTGTAAAAAAGATACGTAGAGATCATTATTGCCACTTCCTTTTTCAGGGGCCATATATAATAACAGGCTCTTGCCATCATGCGACATGGTAGCGCCGTTTTTCGGGCCATTATCAAATTTGTCAAAATTCTTTATGCGCAACGCATTGGGTTTCGTCCATGTTCCATCTTTTTTTCGATAACACATGCTTACACCATTGCCTACATAATCACCTTCAATGAATGCATTACGGATGAGCAGCTTGTTATTATCAGTCGAGACCCAAAATACAGCGTTATAGAAATAAGTATTGAGGGGATACTTCATATGCATAGCCGGGCTCCACACGCCAAAACTATCTCTTATTGCATACCAGATGTCCTGTGAGTTCCGAACCTGATTGTAGTGAGTATTCATCGGGTCATTCTCTACAATAAAAAATAATAAATTACCATCGGCAGATACAGTCGGTCTCAATTCAGCCAGCTCTGTATTGATATTAGGTCCCATATTCTCAACCTTAATGATTGTGGACGCAGTAATAATATTTTCCTTCTGTGGAACCAGGTGTTCAGAAGTATCATTTAATGGCTGTGCAGTTAAATGATAAAGGCAAGAAAAGAGTAAAATGGATAGAACGACCTTTTTCACAGGGTGGCGGATTTTGCCGAAAAATAATACAAAAAAACCGGCGCTGCTATCGCAATTTAGCTTCGGAATTATTCCTGTATTAATTTTATCGTATGCAACATCTTGTTCTGCTTCATGGGGCTATCGGTGCAAAGGATCAACTGGAGCCTTTGGCTGAATGGCTGAAAGATAAATACATCGTTCATACACTTAATTTTAGTGGTCATGGCGGGTCTGCTTTCCCGGATGAGAAATTTTCAATTTCCTTTTTTTCAAAGAACGTGATTGATTATCTCCGCCGGCTTAACATTCAAAAGGCAAATATTTTTGGGTATAGCATGGGAGGTTACGTGGCTATGTATATAGCGAAACATTATCCCGAAATTGCCGATAAAATAATTACACTTGCAACAAAATTTTATTGGGATGAAGCAATTGCAGAGAAGGAGGTAAAGATGCTTGATCCTGAAAAAATAAATGAAAAGATCCCGGTCTTTGCAAAACAACTGGAACAACGTCATCACCCCAATGACTGGAAAAAAATCCTGGGAAAAACAAAAGAAATGCTGCTGCAATTAGGAATACGAAATGAACTGCAGATCGATGACTATACAACGATCCGCAATCCATGTTTGCTGCTGCTTGGTGATAAAGACAAAATGACAACTTTAGATGAAACAATTGCAGTCTGTGATGCGTTACCAAATGCGGGGTATAAAGTTTTACCTGCAACGCCGCACCCGATCGAACAGGTTGATACCCGTTTACTTTCTGATTTAATCACGGAATTTATAAATTAATAGTCATGACAAACGAATTGATTGCAGATAAAATAGAATTAACCGAATTAGCAAATAAATTATTCATGTATTGCGACAGGCAGCAATGGGATAAATTACTCGATGAAGTTTTTATTCCCACCATTTGTTTTGATTTGAGCAACGCCGGCGGAGATAAACCTGTAATGATGAAAGCAGAAGATGTTTGTAAAATATGGAGCGATGGTTTTACCGGGCTGGATGCGATCCATCACCAGGCTGGTCATTACCTTGTGAATGTTGAGAAAAATAAAGCTGATATATTTGGATATGCTGTTGCTTCACATTATAAAAAAGCCGCAACAAAAGGTAATACCCGCACATTTATCGGAAGCTATGATCTGAAAGCTGAAAGAGGTTCAAATGGATGGCGTTTATCGCAATTCAAGTATAATCTCAAATATATTGATGGCAATATTTCTATGGAGTAATTAATGTTATTGCTCGCCTAATTTAATAATACCAATATCTGTTACCTGCCCGTCTGTGACAACGATATTATCTCTTTCTGTGTTACTATAAGGAGGCCGGGCTTCAACAACTAATTTCCATGCACCTGGTTTTACTTCTGCTAAAAATACTCCTGACGTGTTTGGAACAATTGGAACCGTATCTCTTGTAGAAATTGCCCACATTCGTTTTGCGCCATCAGGCGGATCAATGCTTCCCTGGATTCCGGACTTTACCTTGAAATTGGAAGCATTTGAAAGCAAAATGACAGCTATTATAATACCTAAAACATTTTTCATCAGATAAGTTTTTATAAGGTCAGCTATTCTTGAAAAGACAACTACTATGCCATTACGTGAAATTTTCAATCTTTAATAAATGCTGGTTAAACTTGAATAACCTGTCGTGAACTACCCTTGAAACAGTCGCTTTTACACCCTTTATATCCAATTTTTTCATCACACCTTTATGCCGGGAAATAATTACCGAACAAAAAATAATTATCATGAAAAATATTTTTTCAATTAAAGCAATCAGCAAACAGGCAATCTTAGCTGTATCCTTTATCTGTATCGTATTGCCTGGTTTTAGTCAGCCGGCTCAAAAAGGATATGCGCCGGTGAATGGACTTAAAATGTATTATGAAATATATGGCTCCGGCAAACCAATCGTCTTACTGCATGGAGCATTCAATACTATTAATATGGCATTTGGTCAATTAATACCTGAGCTTGCAAAAGGACACCAGGTAATTGCTGCAGAACTGCAGGGTCATGGAAGAACAGCAGATATCGAACGGTCTTTTTCATTTGAAACAATGGCTGACGATGTAGCCGCTTTATTGAAATACCTTAAGATCGACAGTGCGGATATTATGGGTTATTCGATGGGTGGAGGTGTTGCGCAACAGCTTGCCATTCGCAATCCAAAAATGGTCCGGAGATTAATTATTACATCTTCAGTTTATAAATACGACGGATGGAGTGCGGAAACAAGAGCGATCTTACCACAACTTACTGCGCAGATGTTTGAAGGCACCCCGATTAAAACAAATTACGATAGCCTGGCACCGGATCCAAAACATTGGACGGAGTTTATAAACAAGATGAAGAAATTTGTTACCACTCCTTATAATTTTGGCGCAGATAAAATTAAAGCAATAAAATCACCTACGCTTATCATTGCCGGGGATGGCGATGGTGTTTCTATTGAACATGCGGTAGAAATGTATCGCCTGCGCGGCGGAGGGTATATGATTGATTTTGGTCCTGCACCTAAAGCGCAATTAGCAATATTCCCGGGCACATCGCATATCAGTGCAATGATGCAGACCAGTTGGTTGGTGTCTATGATAACACCTTTTCTTGACGCATCATTTTAATAAGATTAAATACATTTATTAAACTAAAAAATAGTGTTATGCAAAAGATCAATTTTTCAACAAGCATCGATGCTCCCCGCGAAAAAGTATGGAAAATTCTTTGGAATGATGATACGTACAGAAAATGGACAAGTGCGTTTATGGAAGGATCCCATGCGGTTACGGATAACTGGAAAGAAGGCAGTAAAGTATTATTCCTTGGGCCGGGCGGCAATGGCATGGTAAGCAGTGTTGCTATGAACAAGAAGAATGAGTTTATGTCATTCAAACACCTGGGCGAAGTAAAAGATGGCATAGAAGATACCGAAAGCGAAAAAGTAAAAGGATGGGCAGGGGCGATGGAAAATTATACATTGATCGATGAGAATGGTAAAACAAAATTGCTCGTAGACATGGACAGTACGGATGAATTCAAAGATTATTTTGTGAAAACATGGCCGCTGGCATTGGAAAAAGTGAAAGAGCTGGCAGAAAAAAATTAATTCATTTAAAAAATAAAATTATCAATATGCAAAAGATCAGTCCTTTTTTATGGTTCGATAGTAATGCAGAAGAAGCAGCCAATTTTTATGTATCTGTTTTCTCAAAAGCTCCGAAAGCATCAAACAATTCAAAAGTCTTAAGTATCATGCCGGGTCCGGGCGGCAAAGCGATGGGTGTTTCATTTATGCTGGAAGGGCAGGAGTTCAAATCCTTGAATGGCGGTCCACTATTTAAATTTACTGAAGCAATATCTCTTTTTGTGAATTGCGACACCCAGGAGGAGATCGATTATTTCTGGAATAAATTTACAACAGATGGTGGCCAGGAAAGTATGTGCGGCTGGTTAAAGGATAAATATGGTTTATCATGGCAGATTGTGCCCCCGGTTCTTGGAGAATTGCTTGGCTCTAAAGACCGTGAAAAAGCAGGAAAAGCGATGCAGGCGATGATGGGTATGAAAAAAATAATAATCGCTGATCTCAAAAAAGCATTTAACGGATAAACAGCATGGCTAAAGCAGGTAAGCTGAAAAAAACAGCAACAGTAAAGCCCGCCCAATCAAAGGCGGGCAACTCTGTTTTGAATGAACTTAGTGCAAAAAAATTTATTGCTTGTCTACAAACATTTCAATCCGATGACGAATTGAAAAAGATACAGCGTTATTTTAAATCGGGTGAAGGACAGTATGGAGCCGGCGATAAATTTATGGGAGTAAAGATGGGTAATTTGTTTAAACTGGCTAAAGAATTTGAAGGAATGCCCATTGATCAAATCGAGAAATTGCTTGACAACCCGATCCATGAAGTAAGGGCCGGTGCAGTGAGTATCATGGATAAGGAATCGAGAAATAAAAAAATTACCCAACAACGATTAAAGGATTTTTTTGATCTGTATATAAACCGGCATGACCGTATCAATAACTGGGATCTTTGTGACCTTGGTTGTTTGTATATGACAGGAAGTTATTTATTTGACAAGTCCCGCACCATTTTATATAAACTTGCCGGGTCAAAAAATATTTGGGAGCGTCGCACCGCCATTCTCAGTACTTGTTATTTTATAAGGCAGGGAGAAACAACGGAGACTTTTAAAATCGCTGAATTGCTTGTGAAGGATAAAGAAGATCTTATTCATAAGGCAACCGGGTGGATGCTCCGCTTTGCGGGGGCAAAAGATCGAAAAAGACTGGTTGCTTTCCTTGATAAATATGCCCCAATAATGCCCCGTACGTTATTGCGTTATTCAATTGAGCATTTTAATAAAAAAGAAAAGGAATATTATATGTCTTTAAAAGAGCCTGAGTAAAAACTGTTCTGCAAGTTTAGATAGTAAGTCTACGATACCAGGCTTAAGCAGAAAACATTTATAGCTATATCGCATTATCCATCTTAAAAATTATAAAGAGCGATTTTTTTTTTATACTTTGTCAGCGAACCAACGATAGATCATAAATGTTAGTCCCGGAATTAAAATTTGTTGATTCCGGTTCAGCTTCCACCTTTGAACAATTATGTGATGAATTGCATGGTGTTCTCCAAAATGACACGATCATTCTGAACAATGATGTCTGGAAAGGAACTATTAAAAAAGTGGAAGTAGAACCTGGACTGTATGTGCATTTTTGGAGTTGCAGTTTACTATCTCCTTTGATACTGAAACATGAGGTTGCTGACGCGACTGCTCAATCAGCCTATCATCTCATTTACTCATTAACTCCGGGAGTTTTCTTTTTAAAACATGAAAGGTCAGCACAAATTTTCGCACCTCCTCATGCTGATACCTTCTGTACAACCAATCAAACAAAAGTGTATTTTGAATTAGCACCGCATGACCAGGTAAGAGTGATATATATATCAATGACAGAAGAATGGATACGCCAATACTTTCAAAATACTGATAGACTCAATACAGAATTGATTTTGCCCCCCGAAATGAATGCAAGGCCGCTTCTCCTTTTTGATATTACCGACAAGGGCGAATATTTATTGGCAAGCGAAATTGCTGATCATTTGCAAAATGTCCAGATCAACCAGCTTCTTATTCATTCCAGGATATTGCTTCTTATCCTGCAATTCTTTAATAAATGGGTTCATAGCAAACACGAAAAGAATAAAAAAATAAGAGAGCATTTTGATAAACTAAAGTTGACCGAAAAAATTGTCAGCAGTCATCTTTCGGGAAAGCTACCATCCCTAAAAGAGATTTCAGAGATGGTTCAAATGAATGAAACAGCATTAAAAAGATATTTCAAATTGCTGTATGGTAAAAATATTTATGAGTATTATCTCCAGCAAAAGATGGACCTGGCTAAACGGATGCTGATCGATGAAAATCTAAATATCAATGAAGTTGCTGCACAACTTGGCTATGAAAAAGCAAGTAACTTCATAGAAATATTTAAAACACATTTTGGCTTCCTGCCTGGGAGCCTTCGTAAAAACCCGTTCAACGATAAATAGACGTCTCCTTAAATAACCGGCTTGTCAAAATCCAAAAATCAGTAATCCTCGTATAACACAGGGACAGCTCTTTTCTCCCCACGAAAACCAAACTGATATGTACAGCCTGTTTGATGACAATCCAAAGAGCAATGAATTTAGCAGACCATTTGCCTCCATGGTTACAAGTCATTGCGATGATGATAAGTATTTTGTACCTGGTGGAATTGGAACTGGTACCCTGGAAGTGATCAATTTTGGTAAAGGGCTTTGTCTCCAGGTCCTGGATTGCTATTTAAATAAACCTTTCAAGCTTCACCAAACATCTTTTGAGGATGATTTATTTTTTACCCTTACCTATTGTATTACGCCAAAAACTTTTTGCTTACAGGATTCATCAGGAAAAGATATTCAAATCGATAACCTGTGGGATACGGTCTTTTTGTGCAATCGGGCGGATCTGAAATTTAATATACTTCCCGGCGCTGCTGTAAAATGCATCAGTATACGCTTTACAAAGCAGTGGATAGAACAAGAAGCTGTTCATGTACCTCCCGGGCTTGCTGATTTTATTTCCTGGCTTATTGGCAATGATCATCCTGTATTTTATTTTGAGAGTCATAATGCAACAGAGAAAAAAATGATTTCGGATATTCTTAATAGCCAGGAAAAAAAACAAAGCAATGAGTTTCTTTTTCTCAAATCACGGATTGTTACGCTTATTGATGAATTTCTGAAAAAATCTTCACAAAGGCGATTTATCAGGGGAACGGAGAATAAAAGCAAGTATGAATTAATAATTCGGCAGGTGGCTGCTGAATTAATGAATAATCTTTTTGAAACCCTGCCATCCTTAACTGAAATATCAAGAAAATTTGCAATAAGCGAATCTACTTTGAAAAGGAATTTTAAAATTGTTTACAATAAAAGCATTACAGAATATTATCTGGAAAAGAAAATGGCATCTGCAAAAATGCTGGTAAGTGAATGTAATAAAACAATAACCGAGATTGCTTACCTGTTTGGCTATGAAAAGGTCAGTCATTTCATCAGCCAGTTTAAGAAATACAATGGTTGTCTTCCGGGTCTGTTGCAAAAAACCCTGATCAAACAAATTGCTTAATCTGGACAGCAGGTTTTGGATTTTTTAAATGAGCCCGCCTCAAAAAAAGCAGGCTCATTTTTTTTAAGATGCTTTGTTAAAGCATACATTAAATAAACACTGAATTGTCTTTTGCAAATATTTTTTGAACTGATCGGGGTATAAATTAATAAAATAAAAAAATAGGTTTGACATAAATAAATCAACAAGCCCCCTTCCTGACTTACCGCTTCTCCTTATCCATTATCAAACGAAAGCCGTTTCTGGGCACACAACTGATAGTAGCACCTTCGCCTTACGCCTTGCATCATTGAGTGAAAAACTTTGTCTGGTATCAGCTATGATAACCGATCACTATCATTTTGTCTAAAAGTTAAATCTTTTATTATGAAAATTTATTTACCCGCAGTTTTCATGCTGGTGCTTTTATCGTCTGCAACAGCTCAGCTTCTTTCTCAAAATGTTTATAAGCCAAATCATACATCCAATGGTATCGATAAGGATTGGCTGCGATCTGCACAGGAATTTATCACTGAAAGTGAATATGATTTTAAGAATTATGCTTCCTCATCGTTGGATTATTATGCGGCAAACAGGAAACAAAAGACCGGGTTCACATTTTCCCAGTCAGGTTATTCTGTATCCGCTATAGAATTTGGAAATAAGAATGAACATTGGAGAGCTGATTTTGAAATTGTAAAACTGGGTAAGGGTAAAAATGAATTGACTCCCTTTGGCGCCCGTTCGGCACTTAATGCTAAATCAATACTTCGTTATAGTTTTGAAAAGTTTGCGATTGAATATATCAACAACCAGGAAGGATTAAGACAGAATTTTATTGTTACTGAAAAGCCTGCAGGTAATGAAAAACTGGAAGTGATCTTACACCTGCAAACCGATCTGATTGCTTCTGTAAATAATAATGAACTGATCTTAAAAGATAAAAAAGGAATAAATCGTCTTTTCTATAAGGATCTCAAAGTATGGGACGCTAATCACCAGGTATTACATGCAAGCATGAAATTGTGTGCCGGTAATATGCTGGCAATTGTTGTAAACGATCAGCAGGCTCAATATCCCATTACCATCGATCCGCTTAATCAAACTCCCGAATGGACCACCAGCGCAGATGGCGTATTACCGGGATTGATCGGGCAACTTGCTGTGGATGCAGCTTATGGTTTTTCTGTTGCCGGTTTGGGTGATGTGAATGGTGATGGTTACGATGACGTTGCCGTGGGTGCTCCGGCAATGGTTGACCTGATTGCGGGAACTGGTACATTAGCAGCAGTCGGTGCTGTATTTGTTTATTATGGAAGTTCATCTGGTTTGCCGGTAACACCGGCTGCAAGATTGCAACCGACCACTGCTGTTGCCGGTGCGTTATTTGGTTATAGTATCGCCGGCGGTGATATAACAGGCGATGGTAAAAACGATATTTTGGTTGGAGCTCCAATGGATAATATAGTAGTTTCTGTTGGTGGCGGCAGCACAATAAGCGGCAGGGTAGGTAAGGTCTATGCATTTAACGGAGCTACTTTAAGCACGAATACAACGCCTTTAATTATAATACAATTAACTGGCAGCAATATAATATCAAACTTAAATATATCTGTAAAAGCATTGTTTGGTTTTTCAGTAGCTGTTACAGAAGATCTGAATGCAGATGGTAAAAAAGATGTGATCGTTGGTGCGCCAACTTATGCAGGTATCAAGACAGGGCTGTTAGGATCCGTATTAGATGTTCAATCCGGTGGCGCTTTTGTTTTTCTTACCAAGGCGGCGACCAACGCGGTGACTCAGGTTAAGCTCGAACCCTTCAAACAAAGTTTACTCGGATTAGGATTATTAAGCGATAACATTAATGGATTATTGTTCGGTTATGCAGTGGACGGAACGGGAGATTATAACAATGATGGGAAACCGGATGTAGTAGCAACAGCCCCGGCAGGTGTTAATGGTGGTTCTATTAGCGCTTTATTAAATGGTAAATTATTGCAGGGAAGTGCAATTGTTTATTATGGGTTGGGCAACAGTTCCGGCGTAAGTACAAATCCTGGTGCGACCTTGACTGCCACTTCAGGAGGATTATTAACCAACCTGGTTGGTTCTATTGCAAACGTTGCAAATTTGTTTGGTGTATCTGTAAAAGGAGTGAGAGGACCATCCTGTGCGAGAAATGGTAATATAATTGTTGGAGCTCCTCTTGGTAATGATATTATAAATGTTCTTGGGCTGGATCTCAAAACGGGTACTGTAAGCGTTTTTAAAAAGAAAGCATCGTCTCCTTCAGGTTATGTGGCTCCTGATCAGGTATTAGCATCTCCCCGAAATAGTAATAATATCCTGCAGATCATTCAGGCAAATCTTTTATTCGGTTATTCTTTGGATAACGTTTGTGATATCAACTGTGATGGTTACGCTGATATTATTGTTGGCGAACCTGTTTCGTCCGGTGTGCAACTGATCAATGCAAATGTGGCCGGCGGAGCAGCATATGTTTATTATGGAAATGCAAATGGAACCTACCAGGCCTCACCTGCGTGGACATTAACAGCTTATGAAGATGCATTTTTAGGTATCAATGCTACCTCATTGATCGGCTATAGTGTTGCCGGCGCCGGCAAAATAAAAGGATCAGCTTATAACTATTGTATATTGGTTGGCTCTCCATCCCGAACATTGGACTTTGGAAGCGGGTTGTTGAATCTTGGCAACACACTTGGTACATTGTTTAGTCTTGTGGCAGGTAATAATGGAGTAGGAAAGGCTTTTGAATTTGACATACGTACTTGCGATCATTTTCCAATAGCCGTAAATGATGTGATCGTCACGAATGAAGATACACCAGTAAGCGGCAATGCAGCCACTAACGATACACCCAGCGCTGACGGCGGGAATACATGGTCATTGGTTGGCGCCAATGGTGGTGCGGCACACGGAACAGTAACTATGAATCCCGATGGGACATATACCTACACACCTGTGGCTAATTATAATGGATCGGATGTATTCACTTATAAATTGTGCGATGTTGATGGTGATTGTTCAACAGCTACTGTTACTGTTACTATTAACCCGGTTGACGATGCACCAAAAGCAGTGAATGATATTATTTCAACAAATGAAGATGAGCCTGTTAACGGTAATGTTTCAACGAATGATACAATAAGTCCTGATTGTGCGAACACATGGTCTTTAGTTGGGACAAATGGCGGCGCATTGCACGGCACGGTAACCATGAACCCCGACGGTACATTTACCTACACACCTGCGCCCGATTATAATGGCAACGATGTATTTTCTTACCAGTTGTGTGATTGTGACGGAGATTGTTCAACAGCTACGGTAACGGTTACAGTTAACCCTGTTGATGATACGCCAATTGCAGTAAACGACGTGAATTCAACAAATGAAGATACACCGGTAAGTGGTAATGCAGCAGCGAATGACACACCAAGCGGCGACTGTGAAAATACATGGTCATTGATTGGAACGAATGGCGGCGCAGCTCATGGAACTGTAACGATGAATGCGAATGGCACTTACAGCTATACACCAGCTGCGAATTATAACGGTAGCGATGTATTCACTTACAAACTGTGTGATTGTGACGGAGACTGTTCAACTGCGACTGTTACGATTACGATAAACCCAGTTGATGATGCACCTATAGCCGTAAATGATGTGAACACGACAAATGAAGATTCACCTGTCAATGGTAATGCAGCTGCGAATGACACGCCGAGCGGTGATTGTGCCAATACATGGTCATTGGTAGGAGCTAACGGTGGCGCTGCTCATGGAACTGTAACGATGAATCCTGACGGAACCTATACTTATACACCGGCATCGAACTATAATGGTACTGATGTATTTACTTATAAAGTTTGTGATTGTGATGGAGATTGTTCAACTGCAACTGTAACGATCACCGTTAACCCGGTTGATGATGCACCAATTGCGGTAAATGATGTGAATTCAACAAATGAGGATACACCTGTTAGTGGTAATGCGGCAACCAATGATACGCCGAGTGGTGATGGCGGTAATGTTTGGTCGTTAGTGGGAACCAATGGCGGTGCGGCTCATGGTACTGTAACGATGAACGCAAACGGAACCTACACCTATACACCTGCAGCTAACTATAATGGCAGCGATGTATTTACGTATAAGCTCTGTGATGCTGATGGCGATTGTTCAACAGCAACTGTTACAATCACTATTAATCCGGTTGATGATGCACCTGTTGCAGTGAACGATGTAAATACAACAAATGAAGACACTCCTGTAAGTGGTAATGCCGCTACTAATGATACACCAAGTGGTGATGGCGGTAATGTATGGTCATTGGTAGGAACCAATGGTGGCGCAGCTCATGGAACCGTAACGATGAATGCAAACGGAACCTATACCTATACACCTGCGGCTAACTATAATGGCAGCGATGTATTTACTTATAAGCTCTGTGATGCTGATGGAGATTGTTCAACAGCAACCGTTACGATCACTATCAACCCTGTTGATGATGCACCTATAGCAGTGAATGATGTAAATACAACAAATGAGGATTCTCCTGTTAGCGGTAATGCGGCCAGCAACGATACACCAAGCGCTGACTGTGCGAACACATGGTCATTGGTAGGAACTAACGGTGGCGCTGCTCATGGCACGGTAACGATGAACCCGGATGGGACCTATACGTATACACCCGCGGCTAATTATAATGGCAGCGATGTATTTACGTATAAGGTTTGTGATTGCGACGGAGATTGTTCAACAGCAACTGTAACAATAACTGTTAACCCGGTTGATGACGCACCTGTAGCCGTGAATGATGTAAATACAACCAATGAAGATACACCGGTGAGCGGCAATGCAGCCGGCAATGATACACCAAGTGGTGATGGCGGTAATGTATGGTCATTAGTAGGAACAAATGGTGGTGCAGCTCATGGAACCGTAACGATGAATGCAAACGGAACCTATACCTATACACCTGCGGCTAACTATAATGGCAGCGATGTATT
>Ga0105249_10003273_pt1 | contig 14037 bp, 19 predicted proteins | sample KBSS44metaG_FD_81522 | JGI IMG/M metagenome (GOLD analysis project Ga0105249, IMG submission 81522) | Switchgrass rhizosphere microbial communities from Kellogg Biological Station, Michigan, USA - KBS S4-4 metaG | ecosystem: Host-associated > Plants > Roots > Rhizosphere > Soil | place... | reverse complement strand
CTCGCCGGCGGCGCCTGCGTGGTCCGCGATGCCCAGGACGTCCTCGACGCCCTGCTCGGCCCCGGCGCCCGCCGCCTCGACCGCCACGGCCCCGCCCTCGACCCGACCCTCGCCGAGACCCTCGCCGCGGTCGAGTCCGGCGCTGCCACCTGCGACGCCGTCGCCACCGCGCTCCACCTCCCCGGCCCCGCGGCCGCCGCCGCCCTCGCCCGCCTCGAGCTGCTCGGCTACCTCACCTGCTCGACGATGGGCGTCTACACCCGCACCATGCAAACGCCGCCGAGCGGTGGGCCACCGGCGACCTCGGCTCCCTAGGCTGGTGGCTCCCATGGGGCGCGTTCCAACCGTTCTCTCAATCGCCGGCTCGGACTCGGGCGGTGGCGCCGGCGTGCAGGCCGACCTGAAGGCGTTCGCGCGGGTCGGGGTGCATGGGATGACGGCGATCACGGCGATCACGGCGCAGAACACGGTCGGGGTCGAGATCGTCGAGGCGGTCTCGCCGCGGACGATCGTCTCGCAGGTGCGGATGGTCGCCGAGGACATCGGCGTCGACGCGGTCAAGATCGGGATGCTCGGCAGGGTCGAGACGGTCGCGGCGGTGGTCGAAGCGCTCGGTTATGTCGGTGAGGCGCCGGTGGTGAGCGACCCGGTGATGGTCGCTGAGAGCGGCGCGATCCTGCTCGACGATGACGCGCGGCGGACCTGCGTCGAAAAGCTGTTGCCGCTGGCGACGGTGGTGACGCCGAACATCCCCGAGGCGCGGGTCCTGACCCGCAGCGACGAGAGTGTTTCGCAGGCCGACTTGGCCCGGGCGGTGGTCGCGCTCGGCCCGCGCGCCGCGGTCGTCACCGGCGGCCACAGCGAGGAGGTCATCGACTACTTCTACGCCGGTGAGGAGGTGACGCCGATCCGCGGCCCCCGCTATCCCGACGGCGCCTCGCACGGCTCCGGCTGCACCCATTCGGCCTCGCTGGCGGCGCTGCTGGCACTCGGCCACGATCTGCTGGAAGCGGCCGAGAAAGCTCGCGAGATCACCTCCGAAGCGGTCAAGAACGGCCTTCGCGACGTGGGGGAGGGGCCCGGCCCGGTGGACGTCTTCGGACTGTCGCAGCGGGCGCGGTGAGCCGGCCCAGTAGATTTCCCTGCTCATGAGGAGCAACGGCGACATCGCGACCAGCTATCCCCGGCCCCGCTCGGCGACCGTCTTCGACGGGCCCGACCGCGCCCACGCGCGCGCCTACATGAAGGGAATCGGCTTCGACGACGATGCGCTGAGCCGGCCGACGATCGGGATCGCCAACACCTGGACCGAGGCAATGCCGTGCAACTTCCACCTGCGGGCGCTGGCCGAGCACGTCAAAGCGGGCGTGCGGGCGGCGGGCGGGACGCCGATGGAGTTCAACACCGTCGCCGTCTCCGACGGGGTGACGATGGGCACCCAGGGGATGAAGGCCTCGCTGATCAGCCGCGAGGTGATCGCCGACTCGATCGAGCTGATGGCGCGCGGCTACCAGTTCGACGCGATCGTCGCCCTCTGCGCCTGCGACAAGACGATCCCCGGCTGCGCGATGGCACTGGCCCGGCTCGACGTGCCCTCGGTGCTGCTCTACGGGGGGTCGATCGCGCCCGGCCACTGGCACGGCCGCGACGTCACGATCCTCGACATATTCGAGGCGATTGGCGCCCACAACGCGGGCGAGATGTCCGACGAGGAACTGCACGAGCTGGAGGGAGTGGCGAGCCCCGGTGCCGGTGCCTGCGGTGGTCAGTTCACCGCCAACACGATGGCCTGCGCCTTCGAGGCGCTGGGGATCTCAGCCGGCGGCTCGGCGATGGTTCCGGCCGAAGACGACGACAAGCCGACCGTGGCCGAGAAAGTCGGCGAGCTGGTGCTGAGGGTGCTCGCCGAGGACATCACCCCGAGCAAGGTGATCACCCGCGAGTCGCTGGAAAACGCGATCGCCTGCGTCTGCGCCTCGGGCGGCTCGACCAACGGTGTCCTCCACCTGATCGCGCTCGCCCACGAGTTCGGGATCGAGCTGACCGTCGACGACTTCGAGCGGATCTCCCGCCAGACGCCGCTCTTCGCAAGCCTCAAACCCGGCGGCCGCTTCGTCGCCACCGACCTCTACGCGGCCGGCGGCGTACCGGTGATCCTGAAACGGCTCGACGACGCCGGTCTCCTGCACCGCGACGCGCTCACCGTCACTGGCCAGACGATCGGCGAGGTCGCCGAGGCGGCCACCGAGGCGCCCGGCCAGGAGGTCGTGCTGCCGGTCGACGCGCCGCTCAAGCCCGAAGGCGGGCTGGCGATCCTGCGTGGCAACCTCGCGCCCGACGGGGCCGTGGTCAAGGTCGCCGGTACCGAGCGGCGCCAGCAGACCGGCCCTGCCCGCGTCTTCGAGTCCGAAGAGGAGTGCTTCCGCGCCGTCAAGGACCAGCAGATCAATCCCGGCGACGTCGTCGTGATCCGCAACGAGGGCCCGGTCGGCGGCCCCGGGATGCGCGAGATGCTGCAGGTCACCGCGGCGATCGTCGGCGAGGGACTGGGGGAGAGCGTGGCGATGGTCACCGACGGCCGCTTCTCCGGCGCCACCCGCGGTCTGATGATCGGCCACGTCGCCCCCGAGGCGGCGAAGGGCGGCCCGATCGCGGCGCTGCAGGAGGGCGACACGATCACCGTCGACATCGACGCCCGCACCCTTTCGGTCGACCTCTCCGACGAGGAGATCGCCCAGCGGATCGACAAGTACGAGTCGCCGGCGCGGCCGCCCGAGTACGAACGCGGCGTGATGGGCAAGTACGCGGCGACGGTATCCTCCGCCGCCCAGGGCGCGGTCACCTCCTAGCGGCGACGCGGCTTCGCAGTTCGGCGTCCTCGGTCGCTCACGTGCCGAGCACGCTTCGCTCCCTGCGTCCTTGATCTGCTTTGCCGCGTCGCCGCTAGGCGACGGTCGCGTCGTCCCGGTCGCGGATCTCCGCTGGCTCCGGCTCGAGGAACTCGTCGAGCAGGGCGTTGAACCGCCGTGGCCGCTCGATCTGGGGCACGTGGCCGGTGCGCTCGAAGATCTCCAATCGCGAGCGGGCGATCAGGCGGTGGTAGCGAATCGCCGCCTCGACCGGGACGATGCGATCGCTGAGGCCCCAGACGATCAGCGTCGGGATCTCGAGTTCGGTCAGCCGCTCGCGGGTGTCGTAGCCGACCATCGAGGCCAGCGAAGGGACGAAGCCGTCGCTGTTCAGCCCCGGCCTGACCTGCTCGATCAGCAGCTCGGGCCGCAGCTTCTCCGGTCTGTTCATCACCCAGCCGAAGGCAGCCCGCCGACCTAATGGCCGGTTCAGCCAGACCTCGCGGTCGCCGTTGAGGAAGAACGGGGCCGCTGCTTTTATCGTCCGCGCCGCCGCCTCGAAGCGCCGCCCCTTCGCCTCGGCGAGGCTTACCCCGGCGGCCGAGACGAGGACCAGGCGCTCGTAGCGCTCCGGCTGTTCGATCGCCGCCTCAGTGGCGACGAAGCCACCCATCGAGTTGCCGACCAGCGCCGCCACCCGCTCCAGCCCGAGCCGCTCGCAGAATTCGTTCATCAGCCGCCCGTAGGCGGGCATCGAGATGTCCCAGTCCGGCATCGGGCTGTCGCCGAAGCCGGGCAGGTCAACCGCGATTGCCCGGTAGTGCTGGCCGAAGTGGGGCAGGGTTTCGAGCCAGTTGCGCCAGCAGCCGCCGAGGCCGTGGACGAAGAGGATCGGCTGCCCCTCGCCGATCTCGGCGTAGTTGACCTCCGCGCCCGCGAGCCGGACCCGGTGCAGGTGCCGGCGCCAGTCGACGTCCATCCAGGCCGGCCTCGGGTCGGGGTTGCCGTAGTCGGAAGCCACGGAATCAATCTAACTGGCCAGCTGGCCAACCGCCGTGACGAGGCTCACGCCGGGCGCAGGGTCACTCCTCCATCCGGAAGCCCAGCTTCAGCGACACCTGGTAGTGCTCGACCGAGCCGTCGTCGGCGAGATGTCCGCGGATCTCGGTCGTCTCGAACCAGTCGAGGTTGCGAAGCGTGCGCCGCGCCCGGGCGAGTGCGTTTTCGATCGCGTCCTCGATGCTGTCTTTCGACGAACCGGCGATTTCGCTGATCGCATAGACGTTGTCGCTCATCGTTCCTCCTTGTCGGCGGTGTCGCCGACGCTCCTACCCCGATCGCCCGACGCCTCACCCTCCCGGCTCTCGCGTTCCTGCCGCCGCTCCTCGGAGCTGGCCGGTGGCGCGTAGTGGAGCGGCGAGGCCGCGTCGTCGCGTAGCAGGCAGCGCGGGCAGAGCTCGAGCGAGGCGGCGCGGGACGAGTGGAAGCGCGCGCCGCAGCGGTCACAGGCGTACAAGTCGGTGCCTGCTTCCGCCTAGGGTTGCTTCCGGCGCTGCGCGAAGGTCAGGCGTACGGCGCTGCCGGGATCGTCGACCGGCCAGGCCTCGTAGACGCCCGGCTGCTCGTGGGGCGGCCGCGACGCGGCCAGCCTGACGATCGCGTGTTCGGCCGTGTCGGCCTTGATCACGCTCAGCTCTCGCTCCGTTTTGTGTCGCCGTTCCCACGCGGCGACGACAAAGTTACGCACCGCGCCACCCTACCCATAAACAAAGCATTTCCTAATCGAAAGCCGGAATTGCCGACATGCGGGGGGGTTGGGAAAGCCGCTCAATGGCGACTCAAGACCCTCAGCAAGGACTCGGCACCGAGCTGACCCGCGCCGCGGGCGACCCGGAGAGCATGATCAGGCCTTCGTAGTTCGTTTCGACGAACGGCGCTTTCTTGATTGGGGTGTCGACCATCATCAGGAACCCCGTCGCGCCGGCGAAATCGCCCGTTCCCCCGATCACCGGGTGCGCGCAGGTGCCTAGCTCGAGCGCATCGCCTTTGCCGAACTTCCCCCAGTAGCGGAACTTGAATTTCAGGCTGCCGCTCGGGTCGCCGTTGCAGGAGCCGTCGAGTTTGCGGTCGATGCAGCCGTTGAAGGTCTCGGTGCCGGTGCCCCTGAAGACCGGCTTGCTCGCCGTTTCTTTGAAGGAGGTGATCTTCCAGTTGCCGAGCAGGCCGCCGCTCATCTTGTAAGTGCCGGCGCTTTCGTTCACCACGGTCTGCTTGCCGGAGACGGCGAACTGTTCGCCGGAGACGGTTGCCGCGGTCGCGGCGTGTGCAAACAGCAGAGTCCCGATCATCGTGCCGAGAACGGTTGCGAGGAGGCGAATCCCAGATTTCCGCATAGCACCCATTCCTTATGTTGGCTGCGCTTTGCGCAGTTATCTCAATCCAACCTAGTCGCGCAATCGGCTCGGGGTCAACCCGCGGATCGGCTGCCGGCGGTGGGCCCGCTCAGTCGCTTCTGGCCGGGCAGACCACGACGGTTTCGCCGTCGAGGTCCTGCAGTTCGTGCCCCGGCGTGAAGTCGGCGACGTCAGACCCCTGGATCAGGTTGCAGAAGGCATCTCCGGCTGCCTTCCGCGCTCCCGGTGGGATATCGCTGCGGATCGTCACCTGCTTCCCATCGACCGCGATCGAAGCCATCTGTCCCCACATCGCTTCAGCACCCTTCAGATACCGCTGGTAAATCGGAAAGAGCGGCGAGTTCCGTTCCCTCTCGGGGACATGCTGAATTGCGCCGGGAAATGCGCAGTTGCGAACGAAGTAGTCCTGAACTTCCTGCGCCTCTTTCCGCTCCTCGTCCGACCCGGCTCGATTGCCGCCCCCGCCGGCGAGTCGGCGATTTCCAGGGTCGAATCGTCCGATCCGCCGCAGCCGCCACTGGTTACGGCGATCGCCAGGGAGAACGAAAGGCAGAGGACCGCGCGCCGCACCGGCGCCCTACGCGTAGCCCATCCGTTCCAGGACCGGGATCTCGCGGATCTGCTCGCATCCGCGCCCTGATTGCGATTTGGCTTTGGAATGCGGGGTTTCGTCCCGCTGAATCCCGCTGAAACCCGTTGTTTTGTGGCTTTACTGGCGCACGACTGGCGCACGGCTCGAACCTTTCTGGGGTGGTTCCGTGAGCTCGGCGCGCTGAGCCGCGGCCTCAGCCGGGTCGAAGGACTCTGGATCAAAGTGCTCTTCCGCCTCGAGCAGGAGTAGTCGCAGCCCTCCGATCTTTTCGAGGAACTTGCTTGCGCCGATCGAGATCACTTCCCAACCCGTGCGGACAACCTGACCTCGGCCGTCCCCTTCGAAGAAGCGTGGGCGGTCATCCAGCAATCGATCGAGGCTCTGAATCAGATCGGCTGGGAAGGACCGCCAGCTTCCACGCATATCGCTCTCCCGCGAGAGCACCTCCTGTACCTCGTCGACGAGATGTTGACCGGCATGGACGAGGAGCTGAAGGTCGCGGCGGGGGGATACCGCGGTGACTCCCTCGACATCGAGCAAGTCAGGTTGGCCGCTGCCCGTGTGGAGTGGCTCTCCTGCGAAAAGGAACGGCTCGAGGCGGTGACGGCCTGATGGCGCTCATTTTGACCCCTGAGCAAGCGGACCTAATGGCCGAAGAAATCGGCTGGAAGCTGGGCGCGATCATGGAATCCGCCGGCAACAATTGGGAGCCCGAGTCTCTCCTTAAGGCGTGCGAGGCGATCGATCCGTTGAGGGCAGCGATTCGCGAACTCGTGGAGAAGCGGGCCGCAGAGGATCTCGCGTTGCTCGGAGGGATCGCGGGGGAAGCTCTCTCCAATCACAGGGACTCAGCCGGACATGCCCTGTCGACGATCCACCAAGTCAAAGCTGGGCGGATCGTCGAGTTCAGGACAAGCGACGCGGAGACGCCTGAGGAGATCATCAAGCGAGAACAGGCTGACGCCGAGCTCTTCGCCGAGAAGGCAGCTCTTGCGCATGCCGTGGTCTGGGCGGTCCAACACGCCGAAGCTGCGGCAGAGGCGGCGGAGGGCGATCCCGCGCGCGAAGGAAAGCCTCGCCGCTCACGAACGGTGGGCCGACGAAAACCGCCAACTCGCGGAGGCGTCCTGATGGCCACCTGGATCACCAACCGCAAGGAGGTCGGGTCTACGGGCTCGGCCTCATCTCGCCCGGAGCCGCTGATTGCGACGTCCATGCGATTGGCCTCGACGGAGCAGTTGCGCTACACCGAAGCCGACGAGCGCAGCGGCGACCACGAGTCCGGGGATCAGCGAATTGAGCACTACAGCGACGATCATCGCCATGAGCCCGACGACGATCAGCAGGTCTTTGATGCTCTCGTATCTCCGTTCCATCGTGGGAAGACCTGTACCCCGTTACGTGTAGTCGCATACCAACTATTGAGTAGGAACATGGTTTCGACCGCAACGCCAGAAGGACGGCTCTGATGGCCACCGGAATCACCAAGCGACACTCCTCGGGCTGCCCGGCCCGAGGAGGTGGTCGCTTTCGATTAGTGGCGCCAGGGGAAGCGGTTACCCCGCCGGAACATCGGCAGTCCGAGGTCACGCCTGGCCAGCCCGACGATCGTCAGTGTTGCCGCGCCGATCACCAGAAGGAGCGTCAGCAGGACGAGAGCATTGCTGCTCGCGACCCAGTTGAAGGGTTGAATCGCTGGCGAGGTCAACCAAGAGAACAGTGGCTGATCGGAGGAGTGCGATGCGGGCACTGCCTCGGCAGTCGTCGCCCCATCGAGTCCTGCCGCCCCCAGAGGACCGGCTGCGGCTCCTCCGACGAGCGCCGCGAGCACCGATCGCGACCAATCCCCGACGAAGCCGCCGAGCAGGCGATCGCCCGTAAGTGCGACGGCCGGCCAGACGTGGATGAACGGCTGCAAGAGTCCCCTGGCGAGGTCTACCGCGGGGCCCGAACTTGCGGGCAGCCCGGAGCCGGAAGCCTCCGTGCCGCCGGCGGGGCTGGCGTTTCCAGGCGACGAGGGTACGGCTCCCCGGGAAGCGCCACTCGAAGCGATCGCAGCGCCCGCCATCTTGCCCGGCGACGCAGTCGCAGAGCCCGAGGACCTCTGCACCGTTCCGCCTGCTGTGGTCGCCGTCTTCTCAACCGAGTTAGTGGTGCCCCCCGTTTGAGCCGAGACTCCGTCGACTGCCGCGGTCGTGTTACCGGCGGCCTTCGTTACCGTCCCCGCTGCCTGTTCGACCGTTTGCTTCGCGGTTTCGACGACAGCCGGAGCACTCGGTGCCTTGGTCGAGGGTGGCACAGGGACCTTCACCGGCGGAACCTTCACTTCCGGGACCTTGATCGGCGTGGTCGGCACATTGAGCGGCGCTTCGGGGAGCTTGGTTGGGGGCACCTGCACGGGCACTTCGGGGACCTTTACTTCAGGGGCCTGCACCGGCGGTGGTTCCGGAGCAGGCGCTGGAGGCGCCGTCGGTGTCACCACAGGTGGGACGACGGTTTCAACCGCTTCATTCACCGGCGCGGTCACTTCGTCGAGCGGGCCTGCGAGCGCGGGCCTCGCCAACAGCGAGACCGTCGCAATCACAATGACGAAACTCACATACGCGCGAATGAGAAGGGCGGGACAGGAGGTGCTGCGCCGTTTCGTCATAGCTGGGAGCTCCGGGTTTGCTGCTTGGAACGAGGCTGATCAAGTACCCCCATTTTCTGGACGAATGTTGGACAGGCGCTCCGGTATTGCCGCAATTTGCAAGGAAAGCGAGGGGTTAATGGCCAAGCTCACCAAGACCAGCACGCCCGGGATCTACCGCCGCCACACGAAGGGAGTGATGCCATGCAGCGAACGGTCGAGGTACCTGACGAGATGTTCGAGGCCCTGGCAGACCGGGTCACGGAAAAGCTCTGGCAGCGCCGAGAGGACGTGAAGGCTTCATGAAGGCCGACGAAGCAGCCGCATATCTTGCCTGTCCGAAGAGCCGCATCTATGCCCTGCTGAGCGCGCGCCGAATTCCTCACGACCGCGACGGTTCGCGCGTGCTCTTCGATCGTGCGGAGCTACGCGAGTGGGTCTTGCGCGGCGGGGCGCGGAGGCCCTGATGGCCACGGGGATCACGAAACGCCATTCATCTAGCTGCCCGGTTCGAGGCGGAGGACGCTGCCGCTGTGACGCCGGGTATGAGGCATGGGTCTTCTCGAAGCGCGACGGGAAGAAGATCCGCAGGACGTTCCCGACGATCGCGGCGGGGAAGAGCTGGCGATCGAACGCGTTGTCGGCGCTCGAGAAGGGCTCGCTCCGGCCGACCAAGCCGACGACCCTCGACGAAGCATGGAGGGCCTGGTTCGCCGGAGCGCTCGCCGGCACCATCACGAACCGCTCCGGCGACCCCTACAAGCCCTCCGCGCTTCGCACCTACGAGCGGGCAATGCGGCTCCGGGTCCTGGACGAGTTCGGACAGACGAAGCTCGCCCAGCTCTACCGCTCCGATCTGCAGGAGTTCGCTGACGGCCTGCTGTCCGAGGGCAAGAACCCGTCGACCATCAAGGTGACCCTGCTCCCGCTGCGCGCGATCCTGCGTCGGGCGGTCGCCCACGGTGAACTCGCCGTCAACCCTTGCGATGGCCTCGAGCTCGCTGCTGTTCGTGGGCGACGCGAACGGATCGCGTCCCCCTCGGAGGCCGAGAAGCTGCTCGCTGCCGTTCCGAATTTGGACCGCGTCATCTGGGCGACGGCGATCTATTCCGGACTCCGCCGCGGCGAGTTGCAGGCGCTGCGGGTCGAAGACGTCGACCTGGCGAACGGCGTTCTCCGGGTCGAGCGCGGCTGGGACGACAAGGAGGGCGTCATCGCTCTGAAGTCGAAGGCTGGTCGCCGACCCGTCCCGACCGCCGCGGCGCTGCGTGACTTACCTGCTCGAGGATCGGATGACTTCGGAGCGGGGGGAGGCGACCTGGTTTTCGGCCGCTCGGCCGTCTCGCCGTTCTACGCGAAAGGCGTCCAGGAGCGCGCCGACGAGAAGTGGAAGGCGGCAAAGCTCGAGCGGATCACCTTCCACGAGTGCCGGCACACCTTCGCCTCGCTGATGATCGCGGCCGGCGTCAACGCGAAGGCGCTGCAGGTCTACATGGGCCACGCCAGCGTCTCGATCACGCTCGATCGCTACGGCCATCTGATGCCCGGCTCTGAGGCCGAGGCAGCGGGGCTTCTCGACGCCTACCTGGCGGCCCGGCGCAAGAAGGACGAGGACACGATCCGAGGGGCCGCAATGACCGCAGTGCGGGTCTAGGGATCGAGATCATCCAGAAACTTCAGTTCTTCCGACCAGAACGTGGGCGACCGATCCCCGGAACGGCGGATATTGACCGTCCAGCTCGGCCGCTGTCCCGGTAGCTGGATCATGGAGAGCTCGGACTCGAAACCGGCGGCCAAGGCCGCGTTGTGATGCTGCTCCGCCAGGTGCTTCTTATCGCCAACGATCGTGCCAGGTAACGGCTTCCTCTCATAACGAAGTTCCTGGCTCCCGAAAAACCTCCTCAGCCGGTCCCAGCGGCTGGGAGCTTGGTCCACAGGTTCGGTTGTAAACCAGAACCGGCTGTTGATCCAGGTCCCGCCGCTCCGAGGATCAAACGCGCGCTCAGTCATCCTCCATCCCGGGTCAGCGGGCCGATCGTCGGCCCGACACACAGGTCTCCTACTACCCCCGCGGCGACGCCTCGACGCGTGCTCACTGGCGCATCTACTGGCGCACGAGACCGGCCCGTGGCGACCAAACCGCTCTAGCAAGCCTTCAGGCGTAGCCCATCCGTTCCAGGACCGGGATCTCGCGGATCTGCGGTGGCTGCAGGTGGTCCCAGAGGATGCCGCGGGGGCGCTCGTACTGGCGCTCGACTTCGATCACCGCGCGCGGCGTCGCGATCAGGTCGCAGGGAAGGTCGTGGGCGGTGACCATCAGGTGCTGGCGCAGGATCTGGATCGGGTGGACGGTGGTGGCGACCACGGTGTGGGAGTCGATCTTGCCGGCGTCGACGAGGATCCCGTACTCGAGATCGTGATAGCCGCCGCCTTTGCCGATCCGGGCGCCGCTGAGGTTGACCGCGACCGAGCCGCAGAGAACGAAGTCGACCTCGGGCAGGTCATCGAGGGCAACTACGCGCCCGTGTTTGAGTGCGCCCTTGATCGTCGCCGCCTCCTTGACCGCGGCTTTCGACATCTTCTTCGGGTCGAGGACGCGGAACGGATGGGGGTCGCGTAGGCGCGGCACCGCCATGATCATCGTCTTGCCTTCTTCCAGCGCCAGCCGGCGGGCGTGGGTCTGCGGCGAGTCGGGGTTGGCCTTGATCACCCGGGCCCGTTTCCAGAGCCGGTGGCCGGCGAGCTTCTCGGCGGCCAGTTTGGCGCCGGCGAAGTTGGGGATCCGGCCCTCGGCGCCGGGGAAGCGCGAAACCCCCTCGCGATCCATCGCCTTCCAGACCTCCTCGCGAACCTCGTCCTTCGGGCGCATTGAGGCGAAAGATATCCGCCCAGCCTGCCGATAAAGAGGCAACTGGGCCAGAACTGGCGAATACCGGCAAATTGCAGGCGGTCCCGTCTCGGCGAGTCGTCTGAACCGGCTGCCTATCATTTTCGTAACAGCTTTGAACGCATTGCCTGATCGTCCGAACAGCGAGAACTGAAGGGGAGGCATGGGACGCAAGTCCTGGATAGCGGTGATCGCGCTCGTCGTGCTGGTGCTCGGCGCCGTCGGCGCTGCCTACGCGTATGACAGCTCGCACAAGGACGAGATCGCCGAGGGGATCACGATCGGCGGCATCGACGTCGGTGGCCTGACCGAGGAGCAGGCCGAGGCGAAGCTGCAGAAGAAGCTGCTCGACCCCCTGCGCGAGACGATCAAGGTCCGCTTCGACGGCGAGACCTGGAAGCTGAAGGGCGAGAAGCTGAAGGTCCACGCCGACCTCGGTCCCGCGATCGAAGAGGCGGTCGAGCGCAGCCAGGACGGCGGCTTCCCTGGCCGGCTGGTTCGCTACGTCAGCGGCGAAGAAGTCGAGGACAGCATCGAGCCGCACCTCGCCTACTCCGACGAGGCGATCAACCGCTTCGTCCGCCACGTCGCCGACGAAGTCGAGCAGGAACCGGAGAACGCCAGCGTCGAAGCGAGCGGCGACTCGCTTGAAGTCGTCTCCGGCCAGGAGGGCCGCAAGCTGCGCGACAACCTGCTGAGCGACGAACTGAAGGCGGCGGTGCTGAGCGGCAACGCCAGCCGCACGATCAAGGCCCACGTCCACGCGACCAAGCCGGAAATCACCAAGCAGGACGTCGCCAGCAAGTACCCGTCCTACCTGACGCTCGACCGCGGCAGCTTCACGCTGCGGCTCTGGAAGAACCTCGAACTGGCCAAGACCTACACGGTCGCGGTCGGCATGGAAGGTCTCGAAACCCCTGAAGGCCTGTACGAAATCCAGGCAATGGAAGAAAACCCGACCTGGCACGTGCCGGAATCCGACTGGGCGGGCGACCTCGCCGGACAGGTGATCCCGCCAGGGCCGTCGAACCCGATCAAGGCGCGCTGGATGGCGATCTTCGAAGGCGCCGGCATCCACGGGACCGAAGAAACCTCTTCGCTTGGCAGCGCGGCTTCCCACGGCTGCGTGCGAATGTCGATCCCCGACGTCGAAGAACTGTACGACCAGGTCGAAGTCGGAACGCCGATCTACATCGGCTGAGCAACGCCGCCGCGACCGTCTCCGCGCCGCCCCGGCGCAGGACCGGGAAAGAGAAGGACGAAAGAACCTTCGTGAATTGGGAAACCGCCCTGGCCGAGTACGACCGCGACCTGCGGGCGCGTGGCGCCGCCGAGCGCACGCGGCGCGCTTACGGAGTCGATCTCGGCGGCTTCGTCGAGTGGGTGGGGCCGCAGGGGCTGGGGCCCGGCGAGGTCCGCCACCGCGATGTCCGCCGCTACGCTGCCGCGCTCTCCAGCGCCGACGCGGCGTCGACCACGGTGGCCCGCAAGCTGGCGGCTATCCGCGGTCTCTACGGCTTCCTGGTCCGCACCGAGCGCGCCGCCGCCAACCCGGCTGAGCTGGTCTCCAGCCCGAAGCGCTCGGAGAAGCTGCCGAAGGTGCTGAGCGCCGAGGAAATGCGAACCCTGCTCGAGCGGATTCCCGCCCGCACGCCGCTCGAGCTGCGCGACCGGGCGATGCTCGAGCTCGCCTACTCCTGCGGCCTGCGCTGCGAGGAGATCGTCAACCTCGACCTCGGCGCGCTCGACCACGAAACCGAGCAGCTGCGGGTCCTCGGCAAGGGTTCGAAGGAGCGGCTGCTGCCGGTCGGCGCGCCCGCGCAGCGCGCCCTCGACCGCTATCTGCAGAAGGGGCGACGGGCGCTCGCCGTCGATCCCCGCGAGCCGGCGATGTTCCTCTCCAAGAGCGGCCGCCGCCTCTCCAATTCCGATATCACCCGCCGGCTCGGCCTCTGGACCCGCGAAGCGGCGCTCGCCGCTGGCGTCTCGCCGCATTCACTTAGGCATTCCTTTGCAACCCACCTGTTGGAGGGTGGCGCCGATCTGCGTACGATTCAGGAGTTACTCGGTCACGCCTCGATCTCCACCACCCAGGTCTACACCCGAGTCGATGCCGCGCGTCTGCGTGACACTTACGCTGCAAGCCACCCCCGCGCATGACCGAAACCCCCGCAACCACGCATAGAATCGGGCACTGAGCGATGGAAACCGGAGTCAAAGAAGTCGAGCTTCGCGATCTCTGGCGTCGTTACAAGGATGACGGTGACGACACCGCCCGCGAGCGACTGGTCGTCGCCTACTCGCCGATGGTCAAGTTCGTCGCCGGCAGGCTCGGCGCCGGGCTGCCCTCGCACGTCGACGACGCCGACCTGATCTCCTACGGCCTGATGGGCCTGATCGGCGCGATCGAGCGCTTCGAGCCCGAGCGTGGGATCAAGTTCGAGACCTTCGCGATGACTCGCATCCGCGGCGCGATCATCGACGAGCTGCGCTCGCTCGACTGGGTGCCACGCTCGGTCCGCTCGCGGGCACGCGAAATCGAGGCGGCGCAGGCAAAGCTGGAGCACGAGCTGCAGCGGGCGCCGACCGAGGCCGAGCTCGCCGCCAAGGTCGGCCTGACCGAGGAGGAACTGCAGACCTCGCTGCTGGAGATCGCCAACTCCTCG
>Ga0105249_10003272_pt1 | contig 14037 bp, 18 predicted proteins | sample KBSS44metaG_FD_81522 | JGI IMG/M metagenome (GOLD analysis project Ga0105249, IMG submission 81522) | Switchgrass rhizosphere microbial communities from Kellogg Biological Station, Michigan, USA - KBS S4-4 metaG | ecosystem: Host-associated > Plants > Roots > Rhizosphere > Soil | place... | reverse complement strand
AATGCCTAATACCACAAAACTTATCATGTAACAAAGAAATCCATGCCATGATACTCGCAATGCGTTCCAGAAATCACTCCAGCTATCTCCTTTAACAACCGGTAATGCAAGTTCAATTACCAAAATTGTCATTGCCACACTAAAAATTCCATCACCCAAAGCTTCCAGCCTGCCTGAAGCCATTCGAAGTATTTGCCTTTCATTGCTCATTGCCCTAAACTAATTTTTTTTTGCAGACGACAAAAACTTTTTGGGAATTCCGGAAAACAAAATGGCGCAATAGCAAATGCCATTGCGCCACTTTCATAAATTAAACTGATTACTTAAGAATGAGCCAATTCTTCCTCAATCAGGTCATTAAAAACTTTTTCATTATTTGTTACCCAACCAGGAAGGGGAGAAGGAACGATCTTCCATGAAGTATCTTCTTTTTTCATTTTAAAAATGATCCTGTTACCACGATCATCCACTACGTCAACTGAAAAAAGTAATTCACCTTCTTCGCCGCGATATTTTCTGAAATTGAACTCCCGCAGTCTCCCATCGGCTCTCACCAACCGGGTAAACTGAATGTTTTTTATAAATTGAACTTGCATACGTAAGGTTGAGGATGTTTTTTGATAATTATTAACCGCAATATACAGGCCGAAACTTTATAAAATCTCAAAAAAAACATAAAGTTATTCAGACTTTATATTCTATGAGTTTTTTGTAAAATAATTAGCTGCATGTACGGGTGAAAAAACAGATGATTTCTTTTTCTCTCTAATAAAATCTAACGGGGGAAGAATAAAAAATATTTTAGTTGTGGATTATTTTTCTTATTTCCCCAAGTCAATATTTTCGATCATCACATCCCAATGCGCAATCAATAATTCAAAACGATGCTGTTCGTCTTTGGCCAGCTTATCGAGGTCAGGGTACAATTCTTTTTTATATGGTGTTATAAGATCAGCATCAAATGCAAGCGCTGTGTTTTTATAAGTAATAGTCACCTTAAAGTCAAAACGAGTATCTTCTCCGCTATGTAATTTTGGTTTTTCAGCTTTTATACTGATAATATCTCCTTTAGCCTGCGCTTTTTTCAATAAAGGGTAATGATTGGTTTTCCACAAATTGATGAATTCATCTGCATAACCCCATTTCACCTTATAATAATTTTCAATTGTAAAGGGTCCATCTGCAGTTTTAGCGACTGTGGTTTGCGATTTACTATTGACAATAACTACTAATAAGAAAGAAATTAAAAGCAGGCCGAATTTCATCAGCTTATTTAGTTTGGTTAAAATCATATTTGCAGTTTAAGAGATGATCAATATTTTGTCAATTCCGGCTCTACTTCATCAATATAGGCAAAGATGCCTCCTTTCAGGTTATATAAATTATCAAAGCCGAACTTTTCTTCCAGTTCCCGGATAGCTTTTGCACTTCTGCCACCTACCTTACAATGAATAACGACCTTTTTATCGCGGTCAATTTTATCTGCGTTATCAGTTATGGTTCCTAAAGGAATTAATTCTCCCCCGATATTTACAATTTCATATTCATCGGGTTCACGCACATCTATCAATTGGAATTTTTCTCCTGTAACCTGCCAATTGTACAATTCATCAGCCGTAATTTCCTTGATCGGCTTTTCTACAGCTTTTACTCCACAAAATTGTTCATAATCTATCAGCATAGTTATCGTCGGATTTTTTCCGCTTACGGGATTATCTTCTCTGGGTTTTATTTTAAATGTTCTTGTTTCAAAATTTAATGCATCAAAAATAAAAAATCGACCGTTCAGAGGTTCCCCAACACCCGTGATGACCTTAATCACTTCGCTTGCCTGCAAGCTTCCAATAATACCTGGCAATACTCCCAATACGCCACCCTCGGCACAACTTGGAACTAATCCGGCAGGCGGAGGAGTAGGATAGAGGTCACGATAATTGGGGCCCCTTTCTCCATCTTTATTTACATAGTTAAAAACAGAAACCTGTCCTTCGAATTGAAATATGCTTGCATAAACATTTGGCTTATCCAATAATAAACAGGCATCATTTACTAAATAACGGGTAGGAAAATTATCAGTACCATCTGCTACTACATCATAGTCTTTGATGATCTCTAAAGCATTCTTTGAGGTGAGCTGTGTATTATATAATTTGATTTCAATATGGGGATTCAGCGATTCCAATCTTCTTTTTGCAGCTTCTACTTTTGGTTTTCCTATCTCATTTACACCAAACAATACCTGCCGTTGCAAATTGCTGTCATCTACCACATCAAAATCAACAATCCCGATAGTACCTACTCCCGCTGCGGCGAGATAAAGAAGAACAGGACTACCTAATCCGCCGGAACCAATCACCAAAACTTTAGAAGCTTTTAATTTTTTCTGTGCTTCCAAACCAAAATCCGGAATAATGATATGCCTGTTGTAACGGGCAAGTTCTTCTTTGGTAAATGTTTGATCAGAAGCTCCGCCAGCTATAGCCGGCACGATGCTTACCACTGCATTATCCGAAAGTTTTGTATGAACATTATCAAGATCACGAATATCATCATCACCAACAAAGATGTTGACAAATGAACGAAGCTTTCCGGTATCATCGAGCAAATGTTTTTTAAGATCGGGAAAATTCAATGATAGTTCTTTTATGCTTTCTTCAATGGTTGCACTTTTAACCTCAAGTTTTGAAGTGTTGTTAGTGAATTTTCTTAAAGGTGTCGGAATGATGATCGTTGCCATATTTTTATTTTTAAATAAATTGATAATCGGGAATTTGTTCTTCTTCAAATTGTTGTTCTTCATTTAATCGCCATGAGCGGATACGGCCTAATTTTTTTTCCAGAACGGAAACAATAACATAGGAGAACCATGGTTGTGCAGCTACCCTGTCATGTTCACTTGGTATAGCCGGATGATTGGGATGTGAATGATAAATACCCAACAGTTGCAGGCCATTTTCATCTGCATATCGTTCTGCTTTCAAATAATCTTTCGCTGAAATTTCAAAACGTCTTTTTTTGTCACCCTCTTTGGCATTGTTCACGATTAGTATGTCCGTGATAAACCGGTCATTTCCTTTTTCAATGCCAAATAAAAATCCACAGCACTCATCAGGGAATGTATTTACGGCATCAGCGGCCATTGATCTTTTTGCTTTTGGTTCTATTACTATCATATTATCCTGTTTATTATTTCACCATATTTATCAGCATTGTCAGGTAAAACAGTAACAACAATGCCTTCATCAATTTGTTCTGCTATTCTTATTGCTCCTGCTATGTTAGCGGCCGAAGAAGGACTAAGCAACAATCCTTCATGTTCTTTAGCTGCTTTTATTATTTCATAAGCTTGTAATGTGTCTATCTCAAGATTCAGATCAGCAAGAGTTGGATCATAAATTTTGGGAACAACCGCAGTTTCCATATGTTTCCACCCTTCGAGTCCGTGCATAGGAGTATCCGGCTGAAGTGATATAAGTTGAACTGCAGGATTTAATTCTTTTAATCTTCTTCCAGTGCCTGTAAAGGTGCCAGTGGTTCCTAATCCTGCAACAAAATGTGTGATGTTGGGAAACGCTTCATAGATTTCAACAGCTGTATGATGATAATGTGCTTTCCAGTTATTATCATTTTTATATTGATCTGCATAAAAATATTTGTCGGGAAATTTTTCAGATAATTCTCTAGCGGCCTCTTGTGCACCATCTGTACCTTCAAACTTTGAAGTATAAATTATTTCGACTCCCGAAGAAAGCAATATTTCTTTCCTTGCCGGTGAAGCATTTTCGGGTAAGCAAAGAGTGACAGGTATTCCAAGGATCTTTGCGATTGTTGCATAAGCAATCCCTGTATTGCCGCTGGTGGCATCCAGTAATATTTTATTTCTCGAAAGCTCACCTGAAAAGATTGCCGAACGTATAATATTATATGCTGCTCTTGCTTTTATACTTCCTGAAAGCTGGAGCCATTCTTTTTTCGCAAATATCCTGACTCCTTTTTTTGAGAAAAGCCTGCTGATATGATGAACAGGCGTATTACCCACCTGTACCGATAGCTTTTTTACTTCTTCAACCAGTTTATTATCTTTTTGTATTAATTCTTTGACTTGCATATAGTATTATTAAAAACAAAAACTCCGCCGGTATGGCGGAGCTTTTTATATGTTAACAGCTTTTGTTATTATAAACCATTGCCCTCCGCCGGATATGCGTTTGCCTTTTTACAACAACAAGCAATATTCAATGTAATAACCATGCGGAGTTTGAATTGTTGAGACAAATGTAACAACTGAAGTTTATTTATCCTACTATTTGAATGGACTTTTTAAAATTATAAGATTATTTTGACAAAAGTCCCGCATCAAGCACAAATTGCGACCCGGTAACAAAACGGCATTTATTTGATGCTAAAAAAACTACTGCATTCGCTACATCCTCAGGCTCAACCCATGGTACATTGATAAGATTGCCTGCACTTCTTTCTGCAATTTCGAGAGGAGTTGAGTTTTCTAATGTCGCTAAGCCGTCATTCATCGGAGAATTTACGCCGGTTGGATGGATAGAAACAGCCCGAATATTATAGGGAGCCAGTTCAATAGCCCAGGATTTTGTCAACCCGATAAGCCCCCATTTTGAGGCGGCATAATGGCTTAAGCGGTTCATACCTCTTAACCCGGCCACGGAAGAGTTATTAATAATAACACCAGATCTTTGCTGGATCATTACCGGAATAATATTTTTTGCCACCAGCCAGGAGCCCTTCAGATTAATATCGATCATTGCGTCCCATTCTTCCTCTTCTATTTCATGAGTGAGACCATAGGCGCAAATGCCGGCATTATTAAAAAGAATATCCAATTTTTTAAATTGGGACAAAGCATCATTAACGGCGCCAGCTATATCATTGTTATTTCGTACGTCTCCTCTAACCGCAATACATTTTACACCTAAATCTTCAATTTGTTTTTTCAATGATTCCAGTTCATCTATAGAACCTAAAGTATAACCCGGATATTTTAATTGTTTTGCAATATCAAAAGCAACAATATGCACTCCTTCTTTTGCCAAGGCTAGCGCAGTGGCTCTTCCTTGCCCGTGTGCAGCTCCGGTAATAAAAGCAACTTTGTTTTTTAGATCATCTTGCATCTTTCCAAATAGATTTAGTTACTGGTAAATAGCTGGCAAGATATTCGTCTATTTCTGTTTCTACAACATTATTGAAAATGTTTGTGGCGATCATCTGGCCGGCAAATGCGATAAGCACCACCATTTCTTCCTTTGTATAAATTTCTGCTACATCGTTATATACCGGGCTGGAGATATTGCCTTGCTGTTTTGCAATAGCACTGCCAAAATCAAGCACTTTTTGTTCGTGTGCCGATAGCTTTAATTTTTCCGGTGTTTCACCTGCATCAATAATTATTTTTCTAAAATACGTTGAGCATAAAGGACAATTGGAAGCATAGGAAATAGAATAAGCGTATAAATAGGCCAACCGTTCCCCAAGTATTTTCTTCACTTCATTATACAGAGGATACCACATCATATATACTTCAAAAGCTAACAGCGAATGCCCGAGTGTAGCTTTCATATTTGTGATACGGCTGTTGTAAGCTGCTGTGTGCTGGTCAAATACAATATGGGCAGAAGGAGAAATATCTATTTCTTTTAAAGGCTCAATTCTTGGCATAAGAATATTTTAATAAAATTAAAGTTTCAGCCCTGGCCTCGGCTAATCTTTTATATCAACAGTGATTTTTTTAAAATTAATATTACATTTATAATTAAGGTTTAAACTGCAATCACTAACAGTTTTTTATCTGCCGGGTTTAAAATGGCTATCATGAATAGAAATGAGCAATCTGTTTTTCATTTTGGGCAAGCATTGACTGATGATCAGTTGCAGTATTTTCAAAAAAATGGTTTCATCCAATTTAAGAATTTTATCTGTAAAGAACAGGTAGCTATCCTTATCTCAGAGATAGAAAAAGTTCAAGATCATTTATTACAGAACAGCATTACAAAAGTAAACGGAATACCGCTTAAGTTTGGTCATGACATTAGCGGCTCACCTCTTATACAAAGGATTGCTTTTACCTCTCAGTACAGTAAAATACTTAGCGATTTTTTAAAAGATGAAAGGTTGCAGACAATAACAAAATTGTTAAGCCCATACGAGGGAAGAATAGGAGAGAATGAAAAAGACGGGATGGTAGTAAATCATTATGTAAACTCAAATGAAAGCGGGTTTAAACAAATGGGGTGGCATACAGATAGTCCCCGGGATCTTTTTCTGGGATCCAGAATATTTCCAATGTTGAATGTCGGAATTCATTTAGATGATTGCCCATTTGAAAATGGAGGTCTGCGTGTACTTCCCGGTACTCACACACAAAGCCTTTTCAAACTTTTTTTCCGTAAAAAATATTATGTAAATAATGAACCCGATAAAAAGGAAGCTGGCTTTGATATTGAAGCCGGCGACCTTACCGTTCATGATGGTAGGATCTGGCATCGGGTAGAACAATCGCCGTACACAGGAGAAAAAAGCAGGCGGCGTGTAATTTATATTCCGGTTGTTACAGGAGCGTATCATCCCAAAAATGCGAATAGCCCAACACCTTTCTATCATAAACTTTGGCAATGGAAAAAAGATGCGCTAAATGGAAAGAAAAAACAAAGGACAGGTGCATCACCACAAAATGAACCAGTTTTAATTGATGATATTAAAAAAGTTGTTTAGAAAAACATACCACTATGAAATATGCTTTAGTTACAGGTGCAGCAAAAGGAATTGGAAAAGCCATTGCCGCCGAATTAGCTTCGAGAAACTATAATTTATTGTTGATAGATATAGATCAAACAGGGCTTGCTGTTACCAAAGAAGAATTCAATAAAACTTTTACCAGCTCAGTTCATATTCTGCAGCTTGATCTTTCCGATCCTGATTGTGCTGCAATTATTAAAGAATGGAGCAGGCCTTATCATCAATATCTCGATGTGGTTGTCAACAATGCCGGTTATGGATTAAACGGGCACTTTGAACAGATGTCAATTGATGAGCAATTAAATATTATTGACGTCAATGTAAAAGCGCAATTAAAAATATGTCATGCATTTATTCCCTTACTAAAACAATTTCCCCAGGCATGGTTGCTTAATGTTGGCAGTACTACCTGTTACCAATCTGTTCCTTACCTCGCCATCTATGCTGCATCAAAAGCTTTGGTCATTTCATTTACACGAAGCTTGCGTTATGAGCTTCGTAAATCAAACATTTCTGTAAGTTGTCTTAGCCCCGGCAGTACAGATACAAATTTTGTGGATCGTGCCCGTATGGGAGATAGTATAAGAAAAACTGCGAAGCGATATAATATGACACCCGAACAAGTGGGAAAGATTGCAGTAAACGGATTGTTTAAAGGCAAAGCTGAAATAGTTCCCGGTTTTACTAATAAGCTAAATGCATTTTTACCTAAATTTTTCCCAAAAGCTTTTGTCGAAAAGATAGCGGCGAATATTTATGAGCCAAAAGAAAGTGAACCGCCAAAAGTGCAAGTGTTGGCATAAATTCCCTGCACAATAAATGTTAGATTTACTGGTTAATAGCTTTATGAAATATATAGTAATACTTCTTCTGTCGTTTCCTTTGGTTTTAAAAGCCCAGGATTGTAAGCTAAATAAAGAAACTGATCCTTATACAAAAGAAATAAAGATCTCTTCAGGATTTATTCAATTGCAAAATGGTTCAGTCACCATTGATGCCGATGCTACGCAGGTAGATATTTTTTTTTCATTGACAGGAACGGATAAATGTTTTGATAATAATTCCACCGCAGCCATTTTTTTTGAAGGAAACAAGCTTAAAATGACTACAAGGAATGCGGGCAGTATGAACTGTGAAGGCTTTTTTCATTTTAACTTTAGAAATACTCCCTCCACAAATAGTTTATTGCAAAAAATAGCTACCCAAAAAATATCCAGCATACTTTTTACGGGCAATAGCAAACAGGAAACAAGACTTAATTTTTCTACTGAACAACAGCCGGTTGTTGTTTCATTTACATCTTGCGTTGTGGAAGAAGCGAAAAAATTGATCAAATAAACTTTAGTGACGTTTAAAGTATTGGATCTCCCTTTCATGTTTTTTAGCAGCCTGTAATGAGCTGAATGTGCCGAGATTTTTTCTTTTATTAGTCCGGGAATCTTTTTTACGGGAATAGAGGCGGTATTCACCTGATTTTAATTTGCGTATCATAACTTCTTTTTTAAAATAAATCAATAGTAATATTCACAATTGTTGTGCCACTGAAAGTATGAACCGCTTAACAACTGCTAAGGATGATTAGGCAGGATATTGATTTAATTAATACTTACGGGCTGCAATAAACTGGCGGTTCAGCATCCTGCATCTTTGTTATTTTCCATCTTGATTTATTATCGGTGTAGGCTAGCCTTTGAACAAAGATGTTTTGTTTAAAACATTTATTGCCGTTATAGGAATCCTCCGCATAGTAATTCACATAAATAATAGCATCGTTAAGTTCCTGTTTGATAACGGCTATAGATGTCACGGAAACTTTTGTTACCGTGCCAAATGCGCTGCTGGAACAGAACCAGTCTTTACCATTACTTACCCAGGTTGTATTATACATTAGATTCCATGCAGTATTGCAATCAGCGCTATTGAGAGCATTTAAAAAATAACTTACTACATTTTCTGCTGACAGGCCTTCATCATCTCTGAATTTTGATTGCGGATCATAGTCCACTGAATTTAATGTACTCGTACCTGCAGTAGCATCACCACCGGAAGCACCGCTTGTGGCAGGTGAAGTGTAAGAGTTTGTATCAGCGGCTGTACTTGTTGGGGGCTGATAAGATGATATTGTACTGCCACGCTGTGCATCTTTCCTTTCTATCAACCTTTTGATGGCGCCAAGAATAAAAGGGCTTAAGAAAAGAAGGATTCCAAGGACAGCGAATACAAACTGTTTTGTAGTTTTTTTCGGAACTGCCTGCGTAGTGTATGTTGATTTTGATTGCCCTGGTGGTGGTTCTGATGCCGTATTGTAAAAATATTCTTCTGTGGTAGTTTTTTCTTTGGATATGTAATCATAAGTTCTTCGCTTATCATCATCCACTAATGTTTCATAAGCTTCATGGAGGTCTTTGAATCTTTCTTCGAAAAACTTATCGCCCTGGTTTTGATCAGGGTGAAACTTCATGCTTAATTTCCTGTAAGCTGTTTTGATCTCATCTTTTGTAGCATTTTTATTAAGCCCTAAGATGTAGTAATAATCTTTTATGTTGCTGTTGCTCATGAGAAGTTAGTGGCAGAGAAGATTATTTACTGAAGATAATAAATAAAATTTTCCATCATAAGTACCACATTAGTAAATATAGATATAAGGTTACAAATATTAAAAAGGCGGCAGTTATCCTGCCGCCTTAAAAAAATAATTCTGATTTTCGTCTAATACTTTTCAACGATCCTATAGAAGAAGAAGCTGGGTGGTCCTTCCACACCGGCTTCGTTCATTTTATCTTTTAAATCTTTTGAATTGATAAAGGCCTTTGCTTTAGCCATATCTGCCACTGAAAATACAAGAGTGACATTGTGATTATCGCCGATAGTATAGCCAACCACTCTATCCGTAAGTCCGGCATTCATTCTTGCCTGTTTGTGTTCGTCGAAAACTTTTTTCCATGCATCCCAATCTTTTACTTTGTGTTTTACCATCAGTCTCGTTGTTGCCTGTATTGCGGTGGTATCATTCATTATCGATACGAGATAATCAAAACTGGGTGATCCTGTAACTCCTGCTTTTTTCATCCTGTCCTTCATTTCCTGCGATGCGACCATTCCTTTTGCTTTGTCTACATCATCCATTTTTAATGCGACCAATACCATATTGGGATCTTCGGTACCTCTTGCAATAACATAGTTATGCAATCCATTGGACTGCCGAACGGAATCATGACTATCATAAACCGGCTTCCATTTATCATAGTTCGCCACCTTTTGTATTATCGTCATAAATTGACTGGTAGCGGGAGGAACAGGAGCGGGGGTTTCTGCTTTTATCGTGGTAGTATCTGCTGAACTTGCTTCTGTTTTTTTATCTTCTCCTGAATTGCAGGAGCCAAGAGATAACAGACATGAAGCAACTGCAATTGTTGACAAGAACTTTACTTTTTTCATTTTTACTTTTTTATTTTATGAAATAAATATTTAAGGGAGGATGAAGCTTGCAGAGGAGTAGAATTGAGAGGGAAAAAGTAAACTAATAAATCAGTAATGCAAAAAAAGGAATTTATAATTACTGATTTGTGACAGACTTAATGAGCAGAACCTTTCGAAAACTTCCTTTACCTTGCTCAATAAATTTGACGTATGAAAAAATTATTTTTCACATTATTAAGTTTCACTTTTATATCGGCAAGAGCCCAGACAGTTGATGATATTATTCAAAAATATGCAACTAATATGGGTGGGCTCGAGGCATTCAATAATATCAAAACAGCTAAGTTAACGGCTACATTTAGTGCACAAGGAACAGATCTGCCAATGATCATACAGGTTATCAATTATAAAGCAGCCCGTACCGATCTGGATGCTATGGGATCGAAAGTGATACGGGTTTATAATAATGGTAAAGCCTGGCAACAAAATCCTCTCGCCGGTATTTCTACTCCTGTTGAAGTTACAGGTACGCAATTAAGCGACTTCAAGCAACAAAGTATGATAGCGCCGGCACTAATGGATTATAAGGCCCGTGGTCATAAGGTAGAGTTGCAGGGACAACAGGATGTAGAAGGAATAAAGACCTGGAAAATAAAATTAACCGACAAAGACGATGGGAGGATTACCTATTATTATATTTCTGCTTCAGACTATACAATGATAAAGTCGGAAATTGAAAGAGAAATTCAGGGACAAAAAGTAAATACAGAAACATGGTTTTCGGATTTGAAAGATTTTAACGGCGCTAAATTTTTTATGACAAGGAGTCAGAAAATTAATGGAGAAACATTTCAAACTACTACAATTAAAAATATTGAATTGAATGTGCCGATTGATGAAAAGATATTTGATATGCCGAAATGATTTTTTGTAATTCAGTGGTGTTTGGCTATAAATAATCCTTATCTCCGTGATTTGCTAATTGCTTTTTTCCTGGTTAGAGGAAAGGTTGGATTTAACTGCAATTTCTGCATCATTGGACACTTTATTCCAACCGGTTTCAATTGCAAGCATGCGTGAAGCTCTTGCCGGATGAGTCTTCGATGTTTTTACGGCAGCAATATATTTCATTACTTCCTGTGATTGTTGCAAGGAGGCACCCAGTTTATGCAATACAAACCCGGCAAACTCGTCCGCTTGTAATTCTAATTCAGGCTTGCTTCCGCTTTTTTTAGTCGTATGACCTTCAAGATGGTGAGCAACTTCATGTGCAAGAAGAGTCATAACGGCCCATTTATCTTTCGTTACTGCATTTACCTGGTTAATGAATTCAGGATTGTACGAGATGCACCGTTTTCTATGTGAAATGGTGGCTTCCAGGTTAAGGACATGCGCTTCACGCAATTCAAAATCGTTTGGTAGCCCGACTGAGTTCATTATTTCAGATAGCATTTGCTCCATCTGGGAGAATGTTATTAAAGTACTACCGTTGGGAACGGGGTGCTGAAAATTATTCCCACTATTAATGATCGCTGTACGGCCTATACACAGATGAGTTAATGCAAAAAATGCGGTAAGAAGAAGGGCTTGTCTCATTTTATATCAGGGGTAATTCATAAAAATAGAAACAATTCATTTTTTTTTGAAGTAAAAGGCATATTATTTCTGATTTTTAGGAATTCATTCACCATGCGTAAAAAATTCCCCTTACTATTTTGCAGCAGAAGCACAGGATAATAGGTTATCCACAAAACAGCCTGAAATGCCGGGAGCTGGCATAGTTGTAGCGATAAATTAAGCGAGGCTGCCATAAAATATTTTTAAATCTTAAAATCTGTTGTATGAAATTCAAAAACTTTTTTGCTGTGGCAGCAATAACTATTCTTGCCGCATGCGGATCTCCATACAGGGCTACCGACACAGCAGTAGTGGTACCGGTTGATATGCAAGCATCTTTTTCATCTCAGTATCCTGGTGCTACCAATGTAGTTTGGTCACCTTATGATGCAAATGTTGTATTGCCGATTGACTGGGAACTTACCGGGTGGAGTCCACTCGATAATAATGATTATGTTGTACGATTTAATTATCAAAACGACGATTATTATGCCTGGTATGATAAAGATGGTACGTGGATAGGAACTGCCTATGTGATGAAAGATTATACAAATATGCCATCTGCTATTAATACTACTTTAACTTCACAGTTTCCGGGTTATAACATTACAAGTGTTAACCGTGAATTCCAAAAAGACAAGGTCGCTTATGAAATATTGTTAAGCAACGGTACTTCCAAAGCGAAAGTCCTGATCGACGGAAATGGAAATATCATTAAGTCCAAAACAAAGATCCAGTAATAAAATCCGGATGTTTAAATAAATGCCCCGATTCTATCGGGGCATTTATTTATAAAATGATTTAAAAGAATTGTCGTAAATGCCCTGCTGTAGGAGAATTTGAAGATTTAGTTGTTGGCATGATGAGAAGGATCAAAGAGATAAAAATGACGCAGAAGGGTAAGTATCAGCATTTATCAGTTTTTTCTTCAGAATTAATCAATAATTTTATCTTTCCTGAAAAACCAGCCCGGTAAGACTTTACATTATTGATATTCTCATAATTAAAAACTGCAATGTTGATGAAAAAGCACAAGATTTTTTATTTCTGCCTGCTGGCTACCTTAATTATTAGCCTAACGAACCCTCTTACTGTAAAAGCACAAAAAGATTTTCCTCATGACACGAGTTATTATGAGACTTTTCCTCATACAATAACCGGACGCTTGTTTTTATCCCGCAAATATGTGCATCTTAATTTTCCAGCAAATGGTGGTGCAAGCGAGTTAGAATATAAGGCTAATGCTAAAGTGAACCTTGGCGCCGGCATTACATTACATAATTTTTCGCTGAATATATTTTATGGTTTCGGGTTTTTGAATAAGAATAACGAAGAAAAAGGAAAAACAAAAGGATTGGATCTGCAGCTTCATATATATCCGAATAAATGGGCAATTGATGTGCTTGCGGTATTTCCCAAAGGATTTTATCTTGATCCCAAAGGATATGCTTCCAATAATCCTAATACATATTATTACAGACCAGACATTAAGCAAACTCTTTTTGGTCTGTCTGCTTATCGTGTACCTAATAAAGAAAAATTTTCTTACCGGGCAGCAGTATTGCAGACTGAATGGCAAAAAAGATCAGCTGGCTCCGTGTTGTTTGGCGGCCAGGTTTATTACGGAGATGTAAAAGGAGATAGTGCACTTGTACCTAAAAAGATTCAGAATTCATTTTCACAGGCAGGCCTTAGTGAAATAAGTTTCTTCAACATCGGGCCCGGCATAGGCTATGCATACACACTCGTTATGGCAAAACATTTTTTTGTTACCGGATCACTCATCGCCAACCTGGGTGTTAATTTCAGTACAGAAAAAGGAAGCAGCAAGGAAACTAAAGTATCTCTAAGTCCCGCAGAAGTTTTTAAAACTGCACTTGGTTATAATAGCAGAACATGGAGCATTGCGGCCAACTGGACAGGCAATGGTATATGGTTTAAAGGAGAATCATCTTCCAAAGATTATTTTTGGCCTACAGGGCAGATACGATTTGTTGTTTCAAAGAAATTTTAAGTAAGCAACTTAAATATTAGTCGCCACCCAACTCGGCAGGTGTATAATTATTGACCCGACGTGTAGTATGTTATAACCCACGACGAGTCCACAGAAGATACTTAGGTTTGGACGATATTGCTCCGAGACTCGTCTGAGAAGGAACTCATTTTATCTTTACATGTCAATTAAAATCATGAAATACTTATTATTATTATTATTATTTCCATTTTTTTCCCTTTTTT
>Ga0105249_10003270_pt1 | contig 14043 bp, 7 predicted proteins | sample KBSS44metaG_FD_81522 | JGI IMG/M metagenome (GOLD analysis project Ga0105249, IMG submission 81522) | Switchgrass rhizosphere microbial communities from Kellogg Biological Station, Michigan, USA - KBS S4-4 metaG | ecosystem: Host-associated > Plants > Roots > Rhizosphere > Soil | place... | reverse complement strand
GCTTCCATGGTTTCGAGAGCCTCGGCAGGAGCGCTCACCGAGGCGAGCGCTCGCATCGCCCGACCCACCGCACCGGGCGCCCCGAATGCCTGGGCCTGTGAGAGCTCGGTTTGGATCAGCTCCCTTCCCCCGGCCCGATCCCCGCTGGCGGCCATGGCTCGCCCGGCGTGTGCGCGCCAGTCGACGACCGCCGGATTGGTCATGCCGGCCCTGTCGGCGATCGCACCGCACCGCATGAGGTGACGCAGCGCAGCCGCGGGATCGCCGCCGTACAACTCGAGGCGACCGCGCGCCGACAGGAGCCAAACCTGGTGCCAATCCTTGGGTCCGCCAACGGCGTCGGCTTGGTCGAGATAACGCCTCGCACGCTCGAGATCGCCCTGCTCGAGCATGACGGTGGAGAGGATCGTGCGCGCTGCCCCACGTCCGAGCTCCCAGTCGGTAAGCCCGGCCGCAAGCGCGCGTCGCGCGTCAACCGCCGCGTCGCCCAGCCGCCCGCGCATCAGGATCGCGCGAGCTCGGAGCCGCGACGCGATGGCAAAGCCGAGCACCGAGCCGCGCGACTGCGCGTCTTCGATGGCGGTTGTGAGCGCTGCCTCGGCCATGTGCAAAGCCTCGGCGAACGCAAGCGCGAATGCCGCGAGGTAGAAGCTGACCCCCGCTGACGTCTCATCCTCGAGCAACGCACCGCGCGCGAGCGCCCGCTCCGCCAAGGCGCGCACCTCGGCCGCCGGCGCCCCACGGAGCGTGCCCTCGAACGCATGGAGTGCCAGGAGCGAGCGATCACCCGGAGTCGCCGCGGTCGCAGGAACAGGCGGCAGCGGCGGAGCGTCAGCATCGCCCCTGGTGGTAAGCCAGAGCGCCATCGTATGGCTGGCCCTGAGCCACGCGGCGAGCTCGGCGTCGGAGTTCCCCGCAGCCTCAAGGCCGTGTTGGAAAGCTTCGAGCGCATCGCATGGGTTGCCGAGCGCGACCAGCGCGCGGCCAGCCTCGAGCGCGGCCAGTGGCTCGGCGATCGCCCGTTCCGGCCCGCGCACCGCTGCGAGCAGATGTTGGTTTGCGTCGGGGTCCCCCGCCGCGGCCTCGGCCCGGCCGAGTTCCAGCACCACGTGTGCTCGCTTGGGCCGTGGCGGCGGTTCCTCCAATGCCCGCTTCAGGTAGAGAACAGCTTCGGCGGGCGCCCCCCGACTGAGCGCCACCGCCGCCGCGTCCCCGAGCGCATCGACACTCCAGGTGTCCCCGTCCCGAGGCGCACGGAGCAGGTGTCGAGCGACTCGCTCCGGCGCGGCATCCTCAGCCGCGAGCAGGCGGGCAGCCCGCAAATTGTGGTCCGCGCGCTCGCTTGCGGGCTGCGCACTTCGGATCGCCGTCCCAACCGCGGGCTGGGCGAATGCGACCCGAGCGGCGTGCGACAGGATGTCCAGCTCGACAAGCCGGTCGAGCACGATCCCAGCCACGGCGAGATCGACATTCGCCAGCGCGCTGATGTGTCGAAGCTCACAGCCTGGTCCGAGCACCGCGGCCGCGGTGAGCAGAGCCGGCGCTTGGGGATCAACGTCGGCGGCGCGCACCAGTGCCCATTCCGCGAGGGCTGCCGGGGCGATATCGGTGACGCGGGCGCCGTCGCCGCGGCGAACAAGCTCGCCCGCAAGGACGTCCACCACGAATGGATTGCCCCCGCTGGCATGGTGGATCTCGCCGGCCGCGTCCGTCGCGAGCGCCGGCCACCGCTTCACCAAGCGGCGCTCCGTCCCCTTGAGGGTCAGCGGCGCCAGGCGGCACCGCGTGGTCACGGGATGGCGCGCAATGTCGCCGAGAGGCGAAGCGCCCCTCAGAGCCTCCGTCCCCGCCGATAGCACGAGTGCAATCGGCTCGTCGGCGATCCTTTCCGTCAGGTACAGCAGCGCCTCGACGCTGCGCTCGTCGGCGTAGTCGGCATCGTCGACGAGCAGAGCCAGCGGTCCCGCCCGTGCCGCGCCGAGGGACATTCGATACAGCCCGCGCAGGTCGTCCACGGCGGGGCTACCGACGTCATCCTCCACGAGTGGCGGCGCACCGGCACCAAGCGCCATGGCGGGCGCGCCGTTGCGTCCCTCCCGCATGCCCGATTCGAGCAGCTGCATCACCAGGCCGTAGGAGAGCTCGTGTTCGCGCGGCCGGCCGCGCGCTCTCAGAACCTGCATGCCGCATTCCAGGGCGAGTGCTGCGGCCGCTCCCACCAGCGGCGTCTTCCCAAGACCGCTCGTGCCTTCGATCAGCAGGACGGAGCCATCGCCCGCCCGTGACGCCCCGAGCACTTGTGTCACCGCGCGCCAGACATGCCCGCGTTCGATTAATGCGAACCGGGTAGCATCGGGGGCGGAAAGGGGCGATCCGTCTTGGACGCCCATGCGCAGTGCGTCCAGCACCTGGTCAGACTAGGTGCGGTCCTTCGGATCCGCAAATGTGGTCTAGGAGTCGGTGTCCTGCTCCTTCAGCGCGCTTTCGAGCCTGTCGGCGACTCGGCCGCTGTCCACATCCGCCAGGAAGTACAGGACGGCGTGCCGGGTAAGGTCGGCAGCCGACACGTCCTGGCGCTCCGCCTCCACCTGCAGCGCCTGCCAGGTCTCCCTGTCCAGGCGCACCTTGACGTCTACGGCGTCGTGCGAGGCCCTGACGCAGCCAGGTGCACGCCACGCAGGTCGCTCATTTTCGCGATCGGCGAGGTAATACAGGGAGGCGATCCTGACCGCCGCGGAACGAGAGTGTCGCTGTCGGCGCACGAACTCCTCTAGCGCGTCGCGCCCGAACCCGTCGAGTCGGAATGTCAGGGCCTTCATCTCTTATGTCACCCTGCCCTTTGGCTTCGCCGCAGCAGCCCAGCACACCTGCCTTCGACCAACGGGCGGGAAATCTACTCTCGCCCACGATTGGTTCCTTTCTACGACCTAATAAAACCGGCGCACGGAGCGGATTTCCTGAGAGCAGAGGGCTAGGCTTCACGATCCGTGACCATCGCTGAAACCGCACTCGAGCGCGCGGAGGGACTGGCGGAGCGCCTGCTGCCGGAGCGCACGCCGAAGCGGCGGATGCTCGTGATCGTCAATCCGTACGCGACCACGGTGTCGGACCGCCTCCGGAACCTGGTCGTGTACGCGCTCGGGTCTCGCTATGCCGTCGAGGCAATCGACACACAGGAGCGCGGGCACGCGGTTCAGATCTGCCGCGAGGCGGCGAGCGAGGGCTACGACGTCGTGGTGGCATTCGGCGGCGATGGCACCGTGAACGAGGCGGCCAACGGCCTCGTGGGCTCGCGCACGCCGCTCACCGCGCTGCCGGGCGGCTCGACCAACGTGTGGGCCCGGACGCTCGGCATCCCGAATGACGTCGTGGACGCCACAGAGCACCTGCTGCACATGGCCGACGAGTTCGACCCGTTCCCGGTGGACCTGGGGCTGGTCGACGAGCGTGCCTTCGTGTTCGCCGCGGGCGCGGGCCTCGACGCGTCGGTCGTCGAGCGAGTGGATGCCCATCCGTACCGCAAGGCGCGCTTCGGGGCCTGGTACTACAGCGTCGCCGCCGTGGACATCTTCCTGCGCCGCTACCTGGTGAACCCGCCGCGCGTGCGCGTGATCGTCGGCGATCGCGTCCAGGAGGGCGTGACCGCGGTGGTACAGAACTCGGATCCCTTCACCTACTTCCGCAAGCGCCCGATCCGCGTGGTGGAGCCGGCCGGCCTCAACATGGGCTCCCTGTCGATCGGGGTGCTGAAGCGCGCGACCGCGCTCGAACTGCCCACGCTCGTCCCCCGCCTCCTCTCCTCACGGGCCCGGAGCGTCATGCGCCACCGCCAGGTCGAGCCGCTGCTCGAGCTGCAGCGCGCGCGGGTCGAGGCGATCGACGATCGGCCTTTCCCTGTCCAGGTGGACGGGGACTACATCGGAGAGTTCTCCGAGGTCGAGTTCGGCGTGAAGCCCGGCGGCCTTCTGGCCGTCTCCTAGCCGACCCTCACGATCTCGCAGTTGTCCGCGACCACGTCGGCGTCGTCGACGATGGCCGGGGATGTCCGGCTAGCCCACGCGCACGATTTCGCAGTCGCGCGAGACCCGGTCCGCGTTGTCGACGATCGCCACGTCTCGGCCGGTGCCGCACTTGACGCGATCGCGGGTGCCGTCACGCGCCGAGATGCGGTCGCGCCCGCTGCCGCCGACCAGCCGGTCCCCGCCCGCGTTGCCCGCGAGCCGGTCGTCGCCGGAGTCGCCCTCGACGGTGTCGGCGCCGCTGCCGCCGCTCAGGCGATCGCCCTGCGGGCCGCCGAACACCTTGTCGTCGCCGGAGCTCCCCCTGGCCCTGTCGGCCGCCCCGCCCATGCTGATGGTGTCGTCGCCACCGCCGCCGGTGGCGCGATCGCGGCCGTTGCCGCCCTTCATGGTGTCGTCCTCGGCGCCGCCGTTCAGCCGGTCGTTGTCGTCGCCGCCGCTGATCCGATCGTCCCCGCCCTGGCCGCTGATCCGGTCGTCACCGTCGTTGCCTCCGAGGCGGTCGATGCCCTCCTCGCCGATGACCCGGTCGTCGCCCTCGCCCCCGTCGCCACGGTCGTTGCCCGTTCCCATCATGAGACAGTCGTCGCCGGCCTCGCCCTCGAAGATGTCGTCACCGCCGCGGCCGAACATCGCGTCGTTGAGCGGCGTCCCGGTGCGAAGGTCGTTTATCTCAGTCCCGTTGATCGTGTTCTGACGAGGCGGACAGGAGGGGTCGGGCGTCGGGAGCGGGTACTGGGTGGCCTGGCCCAGCGCCACGCCGGCGTATGCGAACAGCGAGATCGCGACCGCCGTCGTCCCGAGCAGCAGTCTGTGCCGGAGCGTCATTAGACGAGCCACTACCCCCTCCCCGCGCGTTTGAACGCGTTGAACGCGGCCTTCCGCCGGCCGTTGTGCGTCATCAGCCCGTAGTTCGCGCTCCCAGGCGCGGGTGCCTCGTCGAGGAGGCCGAGCCACCCGAGCCCCGCGACGGATGGCAGGCGATTCGCGATGCGGTAGGCCGCGGCCAGCCAGTTGGCCTGCTCCTTTCGACTCAGATACAGGTTGAACACGTTGGAGGACTTATCGGACACGACCGTGAACTCCGAGAGCCACAGACGTGGGCTTCCAGGGAAGGCGCGGGCCACCTCCTTTGTGAACACATCCATGTCGCTGATGTCGCGCCAGCCGCCGCGATGCAACGGGGTCGCGAGCCGCGGCCTCCGGAACGGGAACGGGTTGTGGCCGTACCAGTCGAGCCTCGGCCGGCGCCCGCTCGGCATCCGGAGCCAGCGGAGGAATGGCGCGGGCTTGACGTCTCCGCCCGTCCAGGTCATGCCCCCGATGACGATGTTCCTGCGCGAGGCGCGCTTGAGCCCGACGTAGGCCGCGTCCAGGATCGGCGCATATGCGCGCGCCGACTCGGGGCTGTTCGCGGTGCCGGGCTGGAAGCGGTCGACGCGGTTCGGCTCGCCCCAGATCATCCAGCGTCTCACTGACGGGTAGCGCCGGCTGGCGGCCGTGAGGAAGTCGCGGAAGGAGGCTGGGTCGGGGGCCCAGATCTTGGAGCGCCCGCCGTTCGCCCAGCTGGGCGAACGGGTAACGAGGACCGCGACCTTGATGCGGTGCCGGTTCGCCGCCCTGACCGCCCTGGACAGGGCCGATGGCCAGGCGTACGCGGGGTCGGACGGGTTGCGCGGCTCGGCCGGCTTGGTGGGCGCCGCCTCGTCGAAGTCCAGCTCGATCTCGAAGGTGTCGACGCCGAGCTCTCTGTAGACCGGAAACGCGCTCCTGCCGCTCGGGAGGTTGAGCGGCCCCCAGATGGCCTTCTCCGCGGCCGCCGCGGTGCCGGCGCACGCGAGGCCAGCGGCGACCGCCGCGAGTAGCGCCAGTGCCGTCGCCCGCCGCGCCAGTCGAGCAGGCCAGGAGCGGCCGCGAGGACCGCCGCGACGATCGCGCAGGCGGCCGACAGCGCGCATCAGCGCCTGGAATGTCCGCGAACGGAGCCCAAGCGGCGAGTGTAGTGGCACTCCGGGACCGCAAGCCTGTGCCGATATAGCCGTTTAAGGCATATGGCAGGTACCCCGAAAGCTGGGCTGGCGACCAACAGAGCGGTTGCGCTTGCGGTGGCGGCTGGGCTGGCCGTGACGCTCGTGACGTTCCTGCCGGTCACGGGCTTCGCCTACCAGAGCTCGACCACGCACGTGGCGATCGAGACCGCCGCGACCCTCATCGCTCTGCTCGTGGCCGTGCTCCTGGTCGGGCGCTTCGTCCGGGCACCGATGGAGCCCGATCTCGTCCTCGCCGCGTCGCTGCTGCTGCTCGCCCTGACGAACCTCTGCTTCTCGGTGATTCCGTGGGTCGCGGACGACGAGCTCGGGAGCTTCGACACGTGGGCGCCGATTTTCGGACGGCTGATCGGCGCCGCCGGGATCGCCGTGGGCGCGTTGATGGCGCCGCGGCCGGTGTGGCAGCCCCGGCGCGCTCTGCTGCAGGCGAGCTGGGCGGTCGGCGCGATCCTGGTTGCCATCGGGCTGGCGACCGCCGCGCTCGCGCCCCATCTCCCGGTCGGGATCGACCCTGGCGTGCCCCCCGACCCGTCCGGGCCCGCTCTCGTCGGCGAGCCGTCGGTCCTCGCCATTCAGGTCGTGGCGATGGTGCTCTACGCGATCGCTGCGTTCGGGTTCGCTCGCCGCGCGAAGCGCACGGCAGACGAGCTGATGACGTGGCTCGCCGCCGCCGCGACCATCGCCGTCTTCTCGCGGCTCAACTACTTCCTGTTCCCCTCCGGGAACTCCGAGTGGGTCTACGCTGGCGACCTCCTTCGGCTCGCCTTCTACGCGGTGATCCTGATAGGCGCGCTGCGCGAGATCACCGCATACCAGCGCGAGCTGTCCGAGCTGGCGGTCCACAGGGAGCGGCGCCGGATCGCCCGGGAGCTGCACGACGGAATCGCACAGGAGCTGGCCTTCATCCGGAGCCAGGCCTATCGGCTGAGGCCGGAGGGCGACGACCCTGCCTCCAACATCATGAAAGCGGCGGAGCGGGCGCTCGACGAGTCCCGGCACGCGATCGCAACGCTCGCGCGGCCGGTGAACGCCTCGCTGGACGTCTCTGTCGCACAGGCCGCCGAGGAGGTGGCCGCGCGGGACGGGATCGATGTGGGGCTCCATCTCGAGCCGGGCCTTCAGGTGCCCGACGCGGTGCACGACGCGCTGGGGCGGATAGTCCGCGAGGCCGTGGGCAATGCCGTCCGCCACGGCGGAGCCGACTCGGTCGAGGTGACGCTCGCCCGCTCGAGCCAGCTTCAGCTGGTCGTCGAGGACAACGGCGTCGGCCTGCGCTGCGAGCAGCCGAACGGGACCGGTTTCGGCCTGGTGAGCATGCGTGAGCGGGCCGAGGCCCTCGGCGGGACGGTGGAACTGTGCTCCGGGACCCGGTGCGGCGCACGGCTCGAGGTCCGGCTCCCGTGAGCGAGCCCATCAGGGTCCTGATCGCGGATCACGACGGTGCCACCCGGGCCGGCGTGCGCCTCGCGCTCGACGGGCACGGGTTCGAACTATGCGCCGAGGCCGCCAGCGCGAACGCGGCCGTCGAGGCCGCCGCCCGCGAGCAGCCGGACGTGTGCGTGATCGAGGCGGACCTGCCCGGCGGCGGGATCGCCTCGCTCGGCCCGGTGTTGGCCAAGGCGCCGCAGACGCACGTCGTCATGCTGAGCCGGGCCGTCGACGACGAGGGGCTGTTCGCGGCGGTGCGCGCCGGCGCGTGTGGCTACCTGCTGAAGGACATGGACCCGGCGCGCCTGCCGATGGCGCTCAGAGGCGTGCTCGACGGCGAGGCCGCGCTCCCCCGCGCCCTCATGGGGCGCGTGCTCGAGGAGCTGCGTGCGGTGGAGAACGGCAGGCACGCAAGTGAGCTCTCGCGGCTGGGCGTCGACCTGACCCCGCGCGAGCAGGAGGTGCTCGAAGCCCTTGACAGAGGGCTCCGAACGGCGGCGATCGCCCAGTCACTGGGGATCTCGGCGGTGACGGTGCGCCGTCACATCTCGGAGCTCCTTCGCAAGCTGGGTGCGCCCGATCGCGAGGCCGCCCTCGATCTGGTCCGGGGGTCGTAGGCTCCCTGAGGATGCTCGACGAGCTCGAGAAGCGGCTGGAGGAGGCTCGGACCGGTGGTCCTCCCCTCGGCCTCGAGGAGCTGGAGGCGCTCTATACGAACGGCTGCGCCGCAGCGCTGGAGCTCGAGGCCGAGAACCTCCGCACACAGCGGCGCCTCAGCGAGCTCCGTGACAGGCTGCGCCACATCCGCACGGCGATCGAGTTCCTCCAGGAGGAGCAGGCGCCGCCTACGGCGTGAACTTCCAGTTGCGCGAGTACGCGCTGTTCTTCGCCACGCTCAGCGTGTAGCTCGGAGGGGCGGTGCTCGAGGTGACGAAGGTCGTCCCGCCGCCGGTGATCATGAAGCTGGTGAAGGTGATCGGGCTGGCGGGATACGCCGGACCCGCGGCGGCCGATGCGCCGTCACCGAGGACGTCCAGTGTCGCGGAGGTCGTGCCGTTCGCGAACGCCCAGGAGCCCGTGGTGATGTTCGTGCAGCCCGCGAGCCCGTCGCCGCTGCACATCTGGCCGTCGTAGAAGACGTAGTTGCCGAACGTGTCCGTCCGCGTCAGCGCGCTCTTGCCGGACTGGGTCAGCCGGACCCACACGTTCGACAGGATCGAGCCGTCCAGCTTGTTGTTCGTGCGGCCGTAGATGACCGTCACCTTCTTGCCGCGGCCCAGCAGCGACTCGCTCGAGTAGCTGCCCCCGCCCGCCGTGGTGACCGAGGACTCGAACGGCTTGTAGAGGATCGGTGGCGTCCCGAAGTTGGAGGTCGGCGCGGCCAGGCCCTTGAGCGCGTAGTCGAGGTGGACCGTCACCCAGACCTTCGCGCCTGCCGGGACGTTGTTCGGCGTGATCGTGCCGCTGCCCTGCGGACCCACGGTGGTCTTCTTGTCGCATGCCGGCGAGTTCACGTCGGCGTTCTGCCAGGCGATGTTCGACGACTGCGGCGTCCAGTCACGCCACGTGTTCGCCGAGTCGGTCGCAAGCTGGACGTACGCGTGGATCGGGTTGCCATTGCCCCCGGTCTGAGTCATGAACTGGCACGGCCACTTGATCGAGAAGGCCATGTTCGCCGCGGCGCCCGAGGTGTTCGTGGCGCGCTGGTGGTAGTAGAACTGGCCCGGGTTCGTGGCCACGATCTCGTACGGGGTCTTCGGGTTCAGCAGGATCTCGAAGTCGCTGAGCCGCCAGGGGGTCAGGTCGTCGACGAGCCTGAAGGCCGAGTCGGTCATGGTGCTCTCGGACGCGAACTTCGCGTTGCCGAAGTCCTTGTTCGCCTGCACCGGGCCGCTCGTGAAGTTGACCAGGTGACCCGCGGATGCGCTCGAGACGCTCTGGCAGCGGTTGTTCGCGCTCGGGGTCGTCTGCACCCAGTTCGACTGCCCGGTCTCGCAGATCACGTACGTGCCCGGCGTCAGGCTGAGCGTGTACGAGCCGCCGCTCCCGGTCGTGGTCGTCGCCTTGAGCTCGCCGGCGTCGGCGGCCGAGTTGTTGTTCGTGTCCTCGTAGGCCTTGATCTCCCAGCCCGTCAGGCCCGGATCGCCGGTCTTCGAGCCGTCGGAGTTCTGGTCCTGGAACTTCATGCCCGTGACGATCGCCTTGCGCTTGTTGGTGATCTCGCAGGTGACCCTGTCGCCGTACGCAACGCTGAAGGTGTGGCTCGTGCCCGGATCGTTGGTGCCCTTGCTGGAGTCGCAGACGACCTTCGAGTTGTAGTCCGAGAGGCTGGTCGACCCGTGCGGGCCCTCGGCAACCGTGTGCGAGCCGGTCCCGACCTTCTGGAAGCCCGTCGTGCCGCCGTCACCGAATCCCGCGCCGCCGTTGTCGTAGTTGGTCAAGTCGATCTTCAGGTCGAAGGTGCCCGTGTCACTCGCCGGATCGAGCTTCTTGACGACCTTGATCTCCGGCTTGCGCTTGTTGGTGATCGTGCACTGGGCGCTCTGCCCGGCGGACAGCTGGCCGAGCGAGAGCGGGCCCGCGTTGTTCGAGGTCGCGGTGCTGGCGCCGGTGCACGCGATCGAGGACTCGTAGTCCGACAGGGTTCCGACCGAGCCCGCGAGCTCGCCGACCGTCGGGTTCGAGTCGACCGCGACGTTCACATAGCCGGTGGTGCCCGTGTCGCCCGCGTTGGCCTTCTTCGTGGCGCCGTTCACCTGGAGGTTGAACAGGCCGCCGTCGCTTGTCGGCACGAGGGACTTCGTGACCTTCACGCTCGGCCTGCGCTTATTCGTGATCGTGCAGTCGACGACCTTGCCGGCCGTCAGGGCGCCAACCGAGAGCGGGCCCGCGTCCGAGCTGGATGCGCTGCTGTCACCGGAGCACACGATCGACGACTCGTAGTTCGCCAGGTCGGTGCCGGTGCCCGCGCCCTCGGCGACGCTCGGGTTCGAGCCGACCGCGACGTTCACGTAGCCCGTGGACTGGCCGTCGACGGCATCGGCCTTCTTCGTGTCCCCATTGACCTTGAGGTCGAACTTGCCGACGTCGGACGCCGGATACAGATCCTTCGTCACGTTGACGCGCGGCTTCCGCTTGTTCGTGATGGTGCACTCGACCTTGTCGCCGACGCCCAGCTGGCCGACGCTCAGCGGGCCGGCGTCGGTCGAGGAGGCGGTGCTGGCGCCGCTGCACTGGATCGACGCCTCGTAGTTGGCGAGATCGGTGGCCGTCCCGGCCGTCTCGGCCACGGTCGGGTTGGAGTCGATCGCGACGCTCACGTACGGCGTGGACTCTCCGTCCACCGCGTTCGCCTTCTCGGTGGCGCCGTTGACCTTGAGGTCGAACTTGCCGGCGTCCGCGGACGGGTACAGGTCCTTCGTGACCTTCACGCTCGGCTTGCGCTTGTTCGTGATCGTGCAGTCGACCACGTCGCCGGCCGCGAGATCGCCGAGGGACAGCGGGCCCGTGTTGGAGCTCGACGCGTCGCTGTCGCCGGTGCAGGCGATCGAGGAGGCGTAGTCGCCGAGCGTCGTGCCGGTCCCGGCACCCTCGCCGACGGTCGGGTTCGAATCGACCGCGACGTTCACGTAGCCGGTCGCGCCGCCATCGCCCGCGTCCGCCTTCGCGGTGGCGCCGTTGACCTTGAGGTTGAACAGCCCACTGTCAGCGGCGGGATAGAGATCCTTGGTCACGTTCACGCGCGGCTTCCGCTTGTTCGTGATGGTGCAGTCCACGACCTTGCCGGCCGTCAGGGTGCCCAGGGACAGCGGGCCGGTGTCGGAGCTCGTGGCGCTGCTGTCGCCCGTGCACGCGATCGAGGACTCGTAGTCGGCCAGGCTGGTGCCGGTCCCCGCGAGCTCGCCGACGCTCGGGTTGGAGCCGACCGCGACGTTCACGTAACCGGTGGTGCCGCCGTCCGCCGCGTCCGCCTTCTTGGTCGAGCCGTTCACCTGCAGGTCGAACAGGCCGCCGTCAGAGTGCGAGGAGACGATCTGCTTCGTCACCTTCACGCGCGGCTTGCGCTTGTTGGTGACCGTGCAGTCGACCACGTCGCCGGCCGCCAGATCACCCAGCGACAGCGGGCCGGCGTCCGAGCTGGACGCGCTGCTGTCGCCCGAGCACGCGATCGACGACTCGTAATCGCCAAGATCCGTGCCCGTCCCCGCCAGCTCGGCCACCGTCGGATTCGAGCCAACCGCCACGTTGACGTACGGGGTCGAGTCGCCGTCGCTCGCGTCGGTCCTGTGCGTCGTCCCGTCGACCTGGAGGTCGAACTTGCCGGAATCGCCCGGGAACGGATACAGGTCCTTGGTCACCTTCACCCGCGCCTTGCGCTTGTTGGTGATCTCGCATGTGACCTTGTCGCCGTAGCCCAGGGCCGAGGTCGTGAGGCTCGTTCCGCCGGCGGGCGTGTTCTTGTCGCCGTTGTCGCAGGTGACCGAGCTCTCGTAGTCGGCCAGCGTGTTCGGCGAGCTCGTGCCGTTCAGCTCGGAGACGGTGTGCGCGCCGTTCGCCACGTTGTGGAAGCCGGTCCCGTCGTTGTTCGAGGCGTCCTGCGTCTTGGTGTCGCCGTCGATCCTGAGGTCGAAGGTCCCGTCGTCGGTGGCCGGATCGAGCTTCTTGACCACCGCCAGCTGCGCCTGGCGCTTGTTGGTGATGGTGCAGTCCACGACCTCGCCGGCGGCCAGGTCCCCGACCTCGAGCGGGCCGGTGTCGCTCGACGAGGCATCGCTGTCGCCCGAGCAGGCGATCGACGAGTCGTAGTCGGAGAGGGTGGTGTTCGTGCCGTGCGCCTCGCCGACCGTCGGGTTCGAGCCCACGGGGACGTTCACGTAGCCGGTGGTGCCGCCGTTCTGGGCGTCCGCGGCCTCGGTCGAGCCGTTCACCTGAAGGTCGAACATGCCGCCGTCATTCGCCGGGAAGACGGTCTTGGTGACCTTCACGCGCGGCTTGCGCTTGTTCGTGATCGTGCAGTCCACGACCGCGCCCGCACCGAGAGCGCCGAGCGACACAGGACCGGCGTCAGCCGAGGATTTCGTGCTGTCACCGGAGCACGCGATAGACGACTCGTAGTCGCTCAGGGTGGTCCCGGTCCCGCCGGACTCACCGACAGTCGGGTTCGAGCCGACCCCGACGTTGACGTACCCGGTCGTGCCGCCGTCCTGGGCGTCCGCGGCCTCGGTCGAGCCGTTCACCTCGAGGTCGAACTTGCCGCCGTCGGCATGTGCGGAGACGACCGACTTCGTGACCTTGACGCGCGGCTTGCGCTTATTGGTGACCGTGCAGTCCACGACGTCACCCGCCGCGAGCGCGCCGACCGACAGCGGCCCGGCGTCGTCTGAGGTCTCCGTGCTGTCGCCGGAGCACTCGATCGACGACTCGTAGTCGGCCAGGTCCGTGTCCGTGCCGCCGCTCTCGCCGACCGTCGGGTTCGAGTCCACCGCCACGTTCACGTAAGGAGTCGAGTCGCCGTCGGCGGCATCGTCCGCCTTGCTAACGCCGTTGACCTCGAGGTTGAAGACGCCCCCGTCAGCCGCCGGATACAGGTCCTTCGTAACCTTCACGCGCGGCTTGCGCTCGTTGGTGATCGTGCAATCCACGACATCGCCGGCCGCGAGGTCACCCACGTCGAGCGGGCCCGCGTCCGAGCTCGAAGCGCTGCTGTCACCCGAGCACGCGATCGACGACTCGTAATCGCCCAGATCCGTGTTCGTGCCAGCCAGCTCGCTGACCGACGGGTTCGAGCCAACCGCGACATTGACGTAACCGGTCGAGTCGCCATCGCCCGCGTTCGACTTGTCGACGTTCGCGTTGATGCGAAGGTCGAATAGGCCGCTGTCCGCGTGCGACGACACGATGTCCTTCGTCACCTGCACGCGCGGCTTGCGCTTGTTGGTGATCGTGCAGTCGACGACCTGGCCCGCCGTGAGCGTGCCGAGCGAGAGCGGACCCGAATCGCTCGAACTGGCCGTGCTGTCGCCTGTGCAGGCGATCGAGGACTCGTAGTCGCTCAGGGTCGTGCCGCTCCCCGCGAGCTCGCCGACGCTCGGGTTCGAGCCGACCGCAACGTTGACGTAGCCGGTCGTGCCGCCGTCCTGGGCGTCGGCCTTCTGGGTGGCGTCGTTGACCTGGAGGTCGAACTTGCCGCCGTCGGCGTGCGACGAGACGACCGACTTCGTCACCTTGACGCGCGGCTTGCGCTTGTTCGTGATCGTGCAGTCCACGACATCACCGGCAGCGAGGTCGCCGACGTCCAGCGGTCCGGCGTTCGAGCCGGTCGCGCTGCTGTCGCCCGTGCACTCGATCGACGACTCGTAGTCGGTCAGGCTGGTCCCGGTCCCGCCGGACTCGCCCACAGTCGGGGTCGAGCCGACGGCCACGTTCACGTACGGGGTGGAATCGCCATCGGTCGCGTCGTCCCTCTTGCTCACTCCGTTGACCTCGAGGTCGAACAGGCCGCCGTCACCCGCCGGATACAGGTCCTTCGTGACCTTCACGCGCGGCTT
>Ga0105249_10003258_pt1 | contig 14064 bp, 16 predicted proteins | sample KBSS44metaG_FD_81522 | JGI IMG/M metagenome (GOLD analysis project Ga0105249, IMG submission 81522) | Switchgrass rhizosphere microbial communities from Kellogg Biological Station, Michigan, USA - KBS S4-4 metaG | ecosystem: Host-associated > Plants > Roots > Rhizosphere > Soil | place... | reverse complement strand
GTTTTCGGCAACCCCGAGTTCCTGCTGCCGTGTCACGGAGTCGGCGCGCGAGAGGGCACCTTCCTACACCTGTTGGCGTTCGATCTCGGTCGTGCTCCGGACGGTCAGTGGTCGGTGTTGAGCAATCGCACCCAGTCGCCCGCGGGAGCGGGTTATGCGCTCGAGAACCGCATCATCACTTCGCGCTGCCTGCCGGACATGTTCGAGGCATGCAACGTGCACCGGCTGGCGTCGTTCTTCAGCGGATTCAGCGAAAACCTGCTGCATCTGGGTGGTCGGGACGATCACCTGGCGGTGGTGCTTTCTCCGGGGCCGGGCCGCAGCTACTTCGAACACGCATTTCTGGGCCGCTACCTCGGCTATCCCGTCGTAGAGGGTGCCGACTTGACGGTGCGGGCGGGGCGCGTGTATCTGAAAACGCTCGAAGGATTGAAGCCGGTCGAGTTGATACTGCGGCGTGTCGAATCCAACCAATGCGATCCGCTGGAGCTGCGCGTGGATTCCAGCGTTGGAGTCGCCGGCCTGCTGCAGGCGGCGCGCGAGAACGAAGTCGTCATTGCAAACTCCATTGGCAGCGGTGTGGTCGAGAACGAAGCGATCATGAGTTTCCTGCCGAGTCTTTCGCGGCAGGTGTTGGGCGAAGACCTCAAGATTCCGAGCGTGCCGACGTGGTGGTGCGGCAACCCGGCTGATCGGGCGCATGTCCTCAAGCACCTTGGTGAGCTTGTTGTACGTCGGTCGTTCGCGTCGCGTTCCTTGATCGCCAGCGGCAGCCGCGGTTCGTTAACGTCGGAGTTCGACGGTTTGTCCGCAGCCGCTTTAAAGGACATGATCGAACGCAGACCACACCAATTCGTGGGGCAGGAAGGGATCCAGCTCTCGACCGCTCCGTTCTGGTCGGGCGAAGGATTGGTGCGCGCCGAGCCGTTGACGTTGCGCGTCTTCGTGGCCGCGACGAAAGATGGATATCGCGTCATGCCCGGCGGTCTTGCGCTCCTTACCCGCGACGGCGACGTGCGCACGCAACGCCCGACTTCGGACTACAGCAAAGACGTTTGGGTGCTGTCCGATGAGTCGGTCGACACCTTCAGTCTGCTGGGGCGTTCGCTCCAGGCAACGGCGCTACGTCGTTCGGACCGGGATCTGCCGAGCCGCGCGGCCGACAACCTGTATTGGCTGGGCCGCTACCTCGAGCGCGCGGAAGGTGCCGTGCGACTCTACCGCAGCTTGTTCAGCTATCTGTCCGGCGAGAGCGCGGGCAATGATCCAGCCACGCTGGACACGCTCGCGCGTTTGCTCGTCTCGCAGGAACGTCTGACGGCGCGCCGCGCGAGGCGGGCTACGGTCGATGGCGCGCGGGCGGTGGAACAGGAACTGTGGCAGGTCCTGTTCGACCCGGAGTCGCCTGACGGATTAGCTAAGGTGCTCGGAAACGTCGGAAGAACGGCCGAACTCGTGCGCGAGCGACTTTCCGCCGACGCCTGGCGCATTCTCGAAAGTCTGACGCGTACACCGGAAGTGCCGTGGCGCGCACACGCGATCGGCGACGCGGTGAAGCTGCTGAATACGATGATCCAGAACCTGTCGGCGATCACCGGCATGATTCAGGAGAACATGACCCGCGGCTATGGATGGCGGCTCCTGGACATGGGTCGACGAATCGAACGAACGCGTTATGCCGCGCGGTTGATTCGCGGCGTCACGACGCATGGCGAGCCGGCCGAGAGCGGTGTGCTCAACCTGTTGCTCGAATTGGTCGACAGCACCATGACTTATCGTTCGCGCTACAAGGCCATTCCGCAATTGGCCACGGTACTCGACCTGGTGATGGCGGACGAAACGAACCCGCGGTCGTTGATCTTTCAGATCAGCGAGATCGAGGAACATCTCGAAGTGATGCCGCTCGAACAGGAGTCGGGCCCGATCAGCGCGGCGCAGAAGATCGTGATCAGTTTGTTGGCCGAGTTGCGATTGTGCGATGTGAGAAAGCTGTCCGTTGTCCGCAACCGCGTGGGAAAGCGGACTCATCTCGATCGCGTATTGACGCGGTTGGAGTTGGGCGCCGATCAGCTGTCCGACGTCATCGAAGGCACCTACTTCAGCCACTCGCTGGAGCGGCAGATCTCCGGTTCCGGTCTTCCCGGTTCTACGAAGTGATCTACGACATCAACCACGACACGACCTTCGACTACGCGCAACCGGTCAGCGTCTCGCATCAGCTGTTGCGATTGGCGCCACGCCAGTCGTCGCGGCAGAAGCCGTTGTACAGCCGCCTCATCGTCGAACCGGCGCCGGTGATGCGGAATACGCGCAACGACTTCTTCGGCAACGAGATCACCTACCTGACGGTGCAGATGCCGCACGACAGGCTGACGATTCGCAGCGCTTCGCGGGTCGAAGTGCAGCCGGTCGATGCTGCGCTGCTGAACCTCGGCCCGTCGTGGGAAGACGTCGCCGCTGCGCTCGATCCGCCGAAGAGCAAAGCCGCGCTCGACGCCAGTCAGTTCGCGTTTGCGTCGCCATACATCGACATCGATGACGACGTGTGCGCATTCGCGCGATCGGCGTTCAAACCGCGTCAACCGTTCCTGACGGCGGTGATGGATCTGACGGCGAAGATCTTCCGCGAGTTAGTTTACGAAGGTGGCGTGACCGACGTGTGGACGCCGGTGAGCGAAGTGCTGTCGAAACGCCGTGGCGTCTGCCAGGACTTCGCGCATCTCGAGATTGCGGCTTTGCGTAGCCTCGGATTGCCCGCCCGTTACATGAGCGGCTATCTGCTCACCCATCCGCCTGAGGGGAAGGAACGACTCGTCGGCGCCGATGCTTCGCACGCGTGGATCGCGGTCTGGTGCCCGGACTTCGGCTGGGTGGAGTTCGACCCGACCAACAACCTGATGCCGTCCGACGAACACATCGCATTGGCTTGGGGCCGCGACTACGGCGACGTGAGCCCCACAACAGGCATCATCGTCGGCGGGGGCGCGCACACCGTGTCGGTGGGCGTCAGCGTCGAGTCCGTTACGGGTTGATCAGTATTGGCCGTCGTCGATGCAGTGCGGCGTACGCGCGGTGGTCCGCCTTCTTGATGGTCGGATTGAGAGGATTTGAACCGAGCGCAACGAATAACTGACGCGCATAGAGAACCCCAGCGGTCCTGAGCGTCGCCATCGCTGCTGATGCCCTGCTGTCGATCTCGTACATTTCGAACGAGCCGGTACCCTTCCATCCGGATGAAACCCAGACCATGGGCGTCCAGGTTAGTCACAGTCTCGCTAGACACGAACTCCCTTGCCTAACGCGCTATGGCGTCGGTAGTGTTCAGCGCTCGCGACGTTCGTATCTGTCGAATATGTCCGAGATCTTCATCTCTTACGAGCGATCGACCGCCGGCCAGGCGCAGATCGTGGCGGAAGCGTTGCGCGCGCTGGGCTACGGTGTCTGGTTAGACGACGAACTTCCGGCTCATCGTCCTTATGCCAAAGTCCCTCGGGAGCGACCCCCCAACTTATTCGACGCTCTAAGCCGGGCAGCCGCGCGCAACGAGTATGCATCTGGTTTGCGCCTCGCTTTCACGCGAAATCCTCTTATCGCCTTTGATCTTCCGTTGGAGCGTAAGCCATGGGCATCGAAACGTTTCGATTGAACGTGTCTCGACACGGATTTGGGCGCTCATTGACGCGCTCTGTGCTCACACGCGCGGTCAAGCTGACCGAGTTCGAGATTTGCCGTGTGGAATTCAATTCTGACGCTCCGTACTCGTGGCCGGATGTTGACGGTTATGAGACACAAATTGTCAACGACGCGGAGTTTCATCAACACCTCTGTAAAGAACTCAACCACGTTGATTACCGGTGGGCATTCGAAAGAGGCGACACGTGTTCGGCGTCACTCCTCGGCGACGAGGTCGTTGGCTACACGTTCTACTCCGCGCTGCCTACCAGGGTTCGCCACGGCATCGCGTTCACGTTTCCACCAGAGCAATACGTGTATGCGTTTGCGTCAGCCACCGCGCCGTCACACCGCGGTAAGAGACTCGATCGAGATCGCTGGAAAGTTGCCCGTCGACACCGAAACGCCGCGACGGGTCGGGATCCACGAACCATCTGGTACGTGAACATCGCGAATCTAGAGTCACGTGCCTCCGCGAGGGCCGTGAACGTGACGACACCCGATGAATTCATTGGGCACATCGCCTATTTCAACGTCGCAGGTCAGTACAGACTCTTCGCCTCAGCCAGGTGCGAGCGAGCCGGAGTCCGTTTCATTCGAGCATCTTCCTAACAGCGCAAGCGAACCATCCTGGCTCCGGAGATCGACAAGTCGACGAGCTGACCCACGCACATCCGCGAGAAGTCATCGACGATGAAGACCTGACCAACGACACCGAACGCATGGCCGAGCGGCTCTGCGCCTTTATCGGGCTCAAGAGCGAGCCCGATCGGATGGTCAGCCTGGCCGACTAAGACGGCAGAGGGACAACACGAGCTTCGCGCGGGAGACAAAGGACGACGCGGAGACCTATCGTCGCGTAAAGCACCTCGACAGCCGCACGCAGCACCTGACGATTCAAGAGATCGAAGTCGTCGGTGCGATTTGCGGCGAACTCGCGCAGGCCGTCGGCTACGACGATCCGGATTTCGAACGGTCGCCCGTTGATGCGCGACTCCGCCCAAGGCACGTAACCGGCCCGAGGCGGCTCTCCAAGCAACTCGTCTGGTTGCGTCGAAGAGTCAACGCGAAATCGGCGAGTCGGGGTTGAAGGAGCCGTCTCAGGCAATGATTGCGGGATCGACATCGAACAATCGTGCGACTCGTTCCTCGAGCGCCCTTCATCAATCAGCGCTCGCGCGCGACGGAGTTGATCGCGCGACAGTTTTTTCGGACGTCCGAGATGCTGTCCTCGCTTACGAGCGGCCTGCATCCCAGCCTTCGTCCGTTCGACGATGAGAGAGCCGACCATGACCGGTCACCAGCGCTGCACCGATGTGCAGTTTCGCCCCCTCCAGAACGACAACGCTGAGCGGCGCGTTGATGTCGACAACGTCTGTGTCGGCGACAAACGCGTCTTCGACTTTCAGCCGCGCGGGTTCGGATGGGCCGTCTCCGGCGCCCGCAACAGCTTGATGTCCCGATGTGTGATGATGCCCTTCAGCCCGTGATTTTGCGTCACGGTAGGTGGGCGATTGATCGATGCTTCGCTGCATGATGAATCGATTGATGGCGGCTATAATCGCCACACGCGTGTTCGCGTTGAGGCACAGGTGTGCAACCACTCAAATCGCACACGCAAGCGCGACGAGCGTTTCTGAGCGCGCGTTGTCCGAGGGGCAGACCGTCAGCGTCGCGCCAGACCGGCGCGCCATGTCCGCAGGACCATTTACTAGTGGAAGAGAGACGATCCGGAGCTCGCTGCGCAATGGGAGAAGCCCTCGATTCAAAGTCCGGATCTATGGCTGCACCCTACTTGTCTTGTTGGTAACCTCATCTGCTCGGTGGATGGCTCGTTGAGCGCTGAGTACGCATAGGGGGAGACGTGTCGAAATTCGCTAATTTCAGAGCAAGGAAGCGCGACTGGGGCCTCAAGCGCGCGCTGCACTGGGAGCAGATGAACTTACTGGCGAAGCTCGGAATTCATATCCACTACGTGGATGTGGGCGCCAGCATCCGCCAGATTGTCGGCGAAGAGGAACCGGAGGTTCCGCCCGGTTACGAGACGCGGATGGTTGGCATTGATGATCTGCTGCGGTATGCAGACCGGGTTCCTGATCTCTCGCGAGAGTTTCTCGAAACCGCGTTTGGTCGAGGCGACATCGGCTCGGCAAACTTCTACGCCGACGAGTTGGTGGGCTTTGCCTTTTGGAGCTATACGCGCGCTCGCGTCACCGATCAACTCGACGTGCTCGTGCCCGAGGGCTTCCGTTATGGCTACAAGGCTTGGACTCACCCCAATCATCGGCGCGCCAACCTGTCCTCGATGCGCAGTTACGTTCGCCGACGAACGATGCGGACGCCCCAAGAAGAGCGCGTGATCAGTTACACAGAAACACATAACTATCCGTCGCTGCTGCATGGCTACCAGCGTCCCTCAATGCGGAGCCTGCGCATGGGCTTCTGCGGCTGGATCACGGTCTTCGGTCGACAGATCCCCTTGAATTCACGGCGCGCGCGATGGATTGGACTCGAATTCATCCGACGCGAGGATCAGCGTCGCCGACAATACGTCTGGTAGCACCGTCCGTTCGTGGACAACCTGTTGGCGCAGCCTCGTTGATTCCCTGTCGGTCCCAACAGGCTGGGGTATCTGGCTGTGCAGGTGCGACACGCAGTACGTGCGGCGGCAGGATGTCAGCATCCGTGTCTTTTTCGTCGCCATCCCCCTTGTTGGGCCGATCAGCAAAAGCCAAATCTTCGTAGGCGGAATCCATCAGGGTTGGTCGCGCGTGCACGCTTAGCGCTCCGCCGTCTCGCGGAATGCACCAGTGGAGTGCCGGCCGTGGTGCGCGCGGCTTAGTCTTGCCGTCGGCTCTTTGTGCTCGCGTTCGGTTGGCCCGTTCCATGCATCGACGGATCATGGGCGCTGAAATCGCCCCATGAAGGATATCGGAACTCTCGTGGACCCAAGCGCGCTCTTCTTGCTCAGTTCCGGCTTGATTGCGGTCGTGCTGGCACGCGCACGCAGATGAACTATCGAACAATGGACTCCGGCTCAATGTTGAGACGGCGGAAGATCGTCGTCGAGTGCTTGCCGAAATCGAGCGAATTCGGGCAGCCGATGCATTGCAGGTGATACTCTTCGACAAGGCGCTCTTAGATAGTCCCAGACCAGGCATCACTTCACCGCGCAGCCGAAGCACGTGATTTCGTGTCAACGCTTGGCAATATCTGTCCGCATATACCACTGGAAGGACGCCAATGACCGAGTTCGAGTACCTTGAAATAGGCTACGAATATGGGCAAGCAGCCGCGGGCTTCGCACCGGGCCTCTTGCGAAATCTGCTTTCTCGTGTAGGACGGCGTGCGGCTCCAAAAATACCCGATATCGTTCTGAAGCTAAAACGAGATTGGTCTACAGCAGACAAATACTACGCAAATGCCGAGAGCGAAAAATGGCTCGGTTCGTTCTGGGACGTGGACTCACCGTTTCGACCACTGTTCGACCGTCTAGATCACGATCACATCATCGAACTCGCCTGCGGGCACGGGCGCCACAGTTGGCAGATGCGCGAGTGGCCCAACCGAAAGACTCTCGTGGATTTCGTAGAAGCGAACATCGCCTTCTGTCGGAGGCGATTTGAAGGTTACGACGATGTGTCGTTCGTCGTGAACAATGGTCGTGACCTGTCGGGAATTGAGAGTGAGTCTGCAACAAGTCTTTTCTGCTATGACGCAATGGTCCATTTCCACCATACGCTCGTGGGTCCCTACCTGATCGATTCAGCCCGCGTTCTCGTGCGAGGCGGGATGGCCTTGCTGCACCACTCCAACTACGCGAAGAACCCGGACGGCGATTACAGAGAAAACCCTCATGCCCGCGCGTTCATGTCACCGGATCTTTTCGCGAGATACGCAACCGCGGCCGGGTTGGTGGTAGTCGAGCAGCGTGTTGTCAGTTGGGACGCGGACAAGGATCTTGACGCCATTACGCTGCTTAGGAAGCCTTAGGGCGGATCATCTGGGCCGCCAATCAGTTTCGGGTCGAGTTCCTCGAACGGGCGGTGGCGCCGTTCCTTCCGTGCGCGGATCGTAAGCCAGCCCCTCACGTCCGTCGTTGGTTGAACAGCTCGCGGCGTCCCTCAGCCTGCGTGTGCTTCGGATTCTCACCCTGATCCAAGTCGTCGTGTTGCGAATGGTCTGATACGGACTGATCGCCGGCTTGCAGACGATGCCTTCCATGCATGTCGCGGTTGCAGATTTCGGCGTAGAGCGCCCTACGGGAGCGCGGAATGTGATCGACGTGGAACGTTCATACCAGACGATATCGAACGCGGCGAACTGGACGTTCCCTCGGCCAGCCATCAGCTCGTAGAACTGCGCCTTGCCTTAATGATCTAGGGCGACAAGCTCGCCATCGAGGATTGCCGAATTGGCTTTGATGTCACTCGGAATTGCCGCCATCAAATCGGCGAAGCGTTCGTAGTCGAATTCGTAGCGACTGGCTAACTTGCACGTGCCATCGGGTGTGCGTGGGTCAGCTCGTCGATTTGTCGATCTCCGGAGCCAGGATGGTTCGCTTGCTCGACGAACTACGTGAGACCCGCGGTTTACCGAAGACATTTGTTCTCGACAACGGTCCCGAGATGACCAGCGAGGCAATGTTCTTCTCGAGTCGTCAGCACGGGGTGAAGCTGCACTTCATTCAACCGGATAAATCGCGAACGGGGAAAGATCATGATCAGCGCGTTCCCGGGCAGGTATGATGGAAAGGTCTCGATAGACTCGATGAGGGAATATCATGACGATTCACAATATCAGACGCGCCGTCGTGGCGATTTCATGCGTGGCCGTGGTGGCGGGCAGCGGGGTGGTGGCGACGGCCGAGGAAACCTACCCTGGCGGTGCCGATTCGGGTGCCATGGCGGCAGATCTGATCTTCGTTCGCCCCGTCGCCCTCGTGAGCACCGTGGTTGGTGCGGCGATTTTCGTGGTGACCCTGCCATTTACCCTGCCCACCCAGAGCGCCGAAGAGGCGGGAAGGGCACTCGTGGAGAGTCCGTTCGAGTACACCTTCAACCGCCCCCTGGGAGACTTCGATCACTGCGGCGCTACGCGCCACGCGTGCGGCGGCTGAGTTTTGGGGAGGCGCTAACGGCCGGAGCTGGCTGCGCCCGTTTTTGTGCTTCTCATTGCGCCACCGCTCAATGCTCCATTTCCATTTGGCCTTCAAACAGCAATAGCGGCCCTCGTTGTTCTTGTGCCAGCCGCACGCGGGTTGATGCCGCGGACGGTAAAAAGGAGTCTCTGGCCCATCTGTCCGATCGATGGCGGCGAACGGCGCGCGGATTCGATACGTCGATGCGGACGCTGAAGCGGAAGGGGAGGACGCGCGTCGCTTACGCCGGGTACTTCCAACGGTTCGGAATCTTCGTGCCGTTTCGCACCGTCGGTTGCCGCGCGTTTGGATTCGCCTTTCCGTCGTTACACCGATCATGTCTGACGTCGGCTCGCGGATTGAGATAGCGCAAGCGAGAGCCGCCGACGCTTGACCAGAGGGGCGCAATCTGGAATGGTTCGCGTCGTGTCCAGGATGGATATAGGGGGGGAAATGGAGAGCCCGATTCGCAGTCGTGCGTTGCTGGCTTTGGTGATTGTCGTCGTATGTTCAGTTTGGCTGGTTATTGGGCAGAGTAGAGTTCCCAAGACAGCCGCGGTAGCCGATCGGATCGAAACGATGCCGCGTGTCGAAACTCAAGGCTTGCAGCCGGCTCATCGATCGGTAGCGCTGGGAGCGCTGAATCGAACCGCGCCGGTCTTGGGCGAGTAGCAAACAAGTTTCTCAAGGGGCCTCGTCCCTCTCCACGAACGTGGCTTGATCTTTGTTACGAAGCCCGCGTCGGATCGGTCAGCGGCTCGGCCAGCTCCTCCGAATCCGGCGTGTTTCCTGCCGGCAACGAACCGGTCTGACGTTCGATCATGCGGCGCACGCGAGGCAATTCCGATCCGCGGTGCAAAGCGCGAAGGCGTGCCGGAATGATCGCGTCGTCCTGGGTCATCCGATTGTTGAGACGAATGTAGTCGAGCCACGTCGGCGCTTCATAGCGCTCAATCCAGATCTGTGGGTCCGCGAGGTCACGCAACAGTCTCCAACCGAGGGCGCCGTCACGACGCCGGATCCGACGTCGCTCCGCCATGGCGGCGAGGAATTCCATCACGTCTTCCGGTCGGATGATGTACTCGACGGTGACCACGACCGGACCGGTGCGCAGCTGAACTGGCACTGCCGTGGCGGGGGCGGTCCATAGTCGCAATGGATCGAGGTTGAGCTCTTCGGATTGCGCGAGGCGCAGCCAGAGCCCGAACAACGCCGAGCCGACCAGAATGAGTGATGCGATCAGCAACGCTTCCTCGAGCCCTTGGCTCGCCGCAACGTTGCCCCACAACCAGCTACCCGCGGCGAGTCCGCCGAACGCCGACATCTGATACATCGATAGCGCTCGGGCCACCACCCAGCGGGGCGCCGCCATCTGCACCGCAACGTTGAACGTCGACAGCGTCAGCACCCAACCGGCGCCGGCGATCATCAGTACCGCCATCGTCGCAAGCAGATACGGACTCAGCGCCGCGCCCGCAGCCGCCACTGCGAAGGCAATGCTGCCATAGCGCACGATGGCCTCGGTCGAAAGCACTTTGCGCAGTCGCGCAGTGGCGAACGCACCGCCGACGGCGCCGACGCCGAATGCGCCGAGCAACAATCCATACGTCAATGGGCCGCCGGCGATCACCACCTTTGCGACGAGCGGCATCAGCGCCATTACTGCGCTGGCACCTATACAGAACAGCGCGCTCCGCACGAGCACGATGCGAATGGCCGGCGACATCGCGACGTATCGAATACCGGCGGCCACGGCGATGCCGAGCGTTTCACGCGGCAATACCTGGATGTTCGCCTGCGGACGCCACCGTGACAGCACTACGATTAGTGCAACGTAGCTCACCGAATTGATGGCGAACGCGGTTGCCGCACCGGCCGCCGCAACGATACCGCCGCCGATCGCAGGACCCACGCTGCGCGCCATGTTGAATCCCATGCTGTTGAGCGCAACGGCGCCGGGTAGGTCCGCGCGCGATACCATATCGCCAACTGATGCCTGCCATGCCGGTGCGTTGAAGGCAGCACCGCAGCCGATCAAAAACGTTAGCGACAGCAACAGCCACGGCGTGAGGGATCCCGTCCATGCACAAATGGCGAGCACGACCGAAACCGCCAGCATGAAAACCTGCGCGGTGAGCATGACCTTGCGGCGGTCGAGGTTGTCGGCCATTGCGCCGGCGATCAGCGACAACAACATCGTCGGCAGCGTCACCGATGCCTGAACCAGTGCAACCATATCAGCCGACTGCGCGATCGAAATCATCATCCAGGCGGCGCCTACCGACTGGATCATTCCACCCAGGTTGGAGACCGTGCCGGCCGCCCACACGGCACGAAATACTGGGAATCGAAACGGCGATAGCGCCGAGACCGGGGGTGCCGGTTGCGCTTCAGGGGAGTTGGGATCGCTCAAAGAACTGAGTGGGGTTTCGTCGATTGGACGGTGAAGTGTAAGGGAGGTGGCCACCCGATGCATGGCGACAGCGACGATTGCCCGTATCATTCACCGCATCGTGAAGTTATCGGTACTCGACCAATCGATCGCGGTCGCCGGTCAGGACGAAGACGCGGCGATCCGCAACACCCTCGAGCTCGCGCCGTGGTGCGAGTCGCTCGGCTATAACCGTTTCTGGCTCAGCGAGCATCACAGTCTCGCGACCATCGTAGGAACGGCGCCGGAAATACTGCTTGCCGCGATCGCTGCTCGAACGCGGCGAATTCGCATCGGCAGCGCGGGCGTGATGCTGCCGCATTATTCGGCGCTGAAAGTAGCCGAGCAGTTTCGTGTTCTCGAGGCGCTGGCACCGGGGCGCGTCGACCTCGGTGTCGGACGCGCGCCGGGTGCGGACATGGCCACCGCGTTGTTGCTGAACCCGAACGCCTACGCCGCGGCCGAGAAATTTCCAGAGCAGGTGCGCGACTTACATGCGTGGTTGTCCGGTGCGGCGTACAAGGGTGTCGTCGCGCATCCGCGCGGTGCGGCGACGCCGGAGATCTGGATACTCGGGAGTTCCAACTACGGCGCGCAGCTTGCCGCTCACTTCGGCCTCCCCTATGCGTACGCATACTTCTTCAGCGACGGGGAAGGCACGGAGGAAGCGATGCGCCTGTATCAATCGCTTTACAAGCCCACCGAGGAACGCCCGAAGCCACAGGCCACGTTGTGTGTGTGGGCGCTCGCGGCTGACGACGAGGCAATGGCGCAGCACCACGCCTTGAGCCGTGACCGTTGGCGCATCGACCGGACGCGCGGCGCGCTGGGTCCGCTGCAATCGCCGGACGTGATTGCAGCACGAGGATTTACCTCCGACGAGATGACTACGCTCGAAGCGACGCATCGCAAATCGTTCGTAGGCGATGCCGCGCAGGTTGGGGCGAAGCTGCGAGCGCTCGCCGAAACGTATGGTCTGGACGAACTCGTGATCAACACGTGGACGTATGATCCGGTGGTGCGGCGCCGTTCCTACGAACTGCTTGCGCGAGAGTTCGCACTCGACGTCGAAGCGCGCCCCGGTGACGCATGACGCAATCGATCGACTTCGAATTACGCGGCGACCACATCCCGCTTGCGGCACTACTCAAGGTCACCGGACTCGCCAATAGCGGTGGCGGCGCAAAGGTGCTGGTCGCGAGCGGCCGCGTGCAGGTAGACGGGCAATCGGAACTGCGGAAAACGTGCAAGATTCGCGCGGGACAGACGGTGGCTGTGGGTGACAACGTGATCCGGGTGGTCGAGGAGGCCCCGTAACGCTCGCCCCTGTAGCCGTCGTGGGTGGTGGTCCGGCCGGACTCATGGCCGCTGAGACGTTGGCGAACGGCGGGTGCCGGGTCGACGTGTACGACGCGATGCCGTCGGTCGGCCGCAAGTTCCTGCTCGCAGGAAAGGGTGGACTGAATCTCACGCACGCCGAGGCCCACGAACCATTCCTGTCGCGTTACGGTGCATCGCGCGCTTGGCTCGCACGTGCGCTCGGCGAGTTCGGACCCAATGCCGTGCGCGTGTGGGCGCAAGGCCTCGGCGTCGAAACCTTTGTCGGCACGTCGGGGCGCGTATTCCCGGCCGACATGAAAGCGGCGCCGCTACTGCGGGCATGGTTGCATCGCTTGCGCCACGCCGGAGTGACGTTTCACATGCGCCATCGTTGGCAGGGTTGGGACGGTGCGCCGCCTGGTGCTCCGTTGGTGTTCGCGACTCCTGAGGGCGATAAACGGATTCGCCCCGCGGCAACCGTGCTCGCGCTTGGCGGTGCGAGCTGGCCGCGGTTGGGGTCCGACGGCGCGTGGACTGCCGTGCTCGAACCGCAGGGCGTCGCGGTGGCGCCGCTGCGCAGCGCAAACTGCGGATTCGACGCGCGATGGAGCGAGACGTTTCGGACGCGATACGCCGGACAACCCGTCAAGAACGTGGTCATCCAGATCGCAAACCGCAGGGGCGAAGCAACGCGGCAGAAGGGTGAATTCGTGGTCACCGCGAACGGCGTCGAAGGCGGCTTGATCTACGCGTGCTCTGCGCGACTGCGAGATGCGATCGAGGAGGCAGGGGCGGCGACGATGCACATCGACCTTGCACCGGATCGAACCGCCGGCAGGCTCACTAACGAGGTCACACGGTCGCGTGGATCGAGTTCATGGGCGCGTCACCTGGAACGCACGATTGGACTGCGCGGCGTGAAGATCGGGTTGCTGCGTGAAGTGCTGACACCACGCGAGTTCGAAGATACCGAAATGCTGGTCGCGTCGATCAAGGCGCTGCCGATCAGGCTCGTCGCGGTACGCCCGGTGGCGGAAGCGATCAGTAGCGCGGGCGGCATCATGTTGGGCGCGCTCGATCGGCGTCTGATGCTGAAAGCGCTGCCGGGCGTGTTCTGCGCCGGAGAGATGCTCGATTGGGAGGCGCCGACCGGCGGATATCTGTTGACTGCCTGCTTTGCGACCGGACGTGAGGCTGGGCGAGGCGTGCTCGACTGGCTCGAGAATGTAGATAGCTAGTTGTTTAAAATCAAATTGTTACAATCAATAATTCAGAAAGTTAGTAGATGCCTTTGCTGCGATCGATCCGCATCTGATTCGCCAGCATCCGCTCGGCGATCGCCTCCCAACCATGTTCCAACGCGAATCTTCGGCAGCCCCTTCGATCAACCGTTAGCGCGCGTCGAACGGCGGCGCCCAGGTCGACATCGAGCGCGCCGTTGACGCCTTCTACGACGACGTCCACCGGGCCGGTCACCGGAAATGCGGCCACAGGTGTCCCG